>ENA-OQCX01000395-OQCX01000395.1-human-gut-metagenome-genome-assembly--contig:-NODE-395-length-22521-cov-2.045057_pt1 | contig 22521 bp, 28 predicted proteins | sample MGYA00242762_ERZ504587 | MGnify/ENA primary metagenome ERZ504587 (study PRJEB26092, sample SAMD00036337) | human gut metagenome | host: Homo sapiens | study: EMG produced TPA metagenomics assembly of... | reverse complement strand
TTTACGAAATTTGTCTTTGAACAAAATAAGTATAAGTTTCCTTATATAATACATATAATAATTCGTAAGTTATGGCAAACGACATGATGGTCAAAGAACTGGAGCAAGTGGTAGTCCGCTTCTCCGGAGACTCCGGCGACGGTATGCAGCTCGCCGGCAACATCTTTTCAACAGTTTCGGCTACGGTAGGTAATGACATCAGTACATTCCCCGATTATCCGGCAGACATCCGCGCCCCGCAAGGCTCACTGACGGGCGTATCCGGTTTTCAGGTACATATCGGTGCAAACAAAGTCTATACCCCCGGTGATAAATGCGATGTACTGGTAGCGATGAATGCCGCTGCGTTAAAAACACAGTATAAGTTTGCCAAATCTACCGCATGTATTATCATCGATACGGACGCATTCCAGAAATCGGATTTGGAAAAGGCCGCTTTCAAGACGGACAACCCCATTGAAGAAATGGGCATCAAACAGGATGTCATTGCCGCTCCTATCTCCCAAATGGTGAAAGACTGCCTTGCCGACACGGGTATGGACAACAAATCCATGCTGAAGTGCCGCAACATGTTTGCAGTGGGACTGGTATGCTGGCTGTTCAGCCGCGACCTGACGATAGCCGAAGAGTTTATCCGCGAGAAATTCGCCAAGAAACCCGAAATTGCAGAAGCCAATATCAAGGTTATCCGCGCCGGATACGACTACGGGCACAACACCCACGCATCCGCCTCTCACACTTACAAGATTGAAAGCAAAGTAAAGACTCCCGGACGCTATATGGACATTACGGGCAACAAGGCCACGGCCTACGGCTTCATAGCCGCTGCCGAGAAAGCAGGCCTGAAGCTTTACCTGGGTTCTTACCCCATCACCCCTGCAACCGATGTGCTGCACGAACTTTCCAAACACAAGTCACTGGGCGTAATGACCGTACAGTGCGAAGACGAGATTTCCGGTTGCGCCTCCGCTGTCGGAGCATCCTTTGCCGGAGCATTGGCGGTTACCTCCACCTCCGGACCGGGTATCTGCCTGAAATCGGAAGCCATGAACCTGGCTGTCATCATGGAACTGCCGCTGGTGGTGCTCGATGTACAGCGCGGCGGTCCTGCAACAGGTCTGCCCACCAAGTCCGAGCAGACCGACTTGCTGCAGGTACTCTTCGGCCGCAACGGCGAAAGCCCCATGCCCGTACTTGCCGCCACCTCACCGACAGACTGCTTTGAATGCGCTATATGCATCCAAGATAGCACTGGAGCACATGACCCCCGTCGTACTGCTTACCGATGCTTTCGTTGCCAATGGCTCGGCAGCGTGGAAACTGCCCAAGCTTGCCGATTATCCCGCTATCGTTCCGCCTTATGTACGCCCCGAAATGCATTCATGGACACCCTACCAGCGCGATGAAAAGACCGGCAGCCGCTATTGGGCCATCCCCGGAACAGAGGCTTCACCCACATCCTCGGCGGATTGGAGAAAGACAACAAGACAGGCGCCATCTCTACCGACCCTGAGAACCACGACCTGATGACCCGCCTGCGTGCCGAGAAGATTGCCAAAATCGAAGTGCCCGATGTAGAAGTGGAAGGCGACAAGGACGATGTCGAACTGCTGATTGTCGCTTCGGCGGCACTTACGGCCATCTGCACGCCGCTATGGACGAACTCCGCGCCACAGGCAAGAAAGCGGCCCTCGCCCACTTCAAGTTCATCAATCCGCTGCCCAAGAATACGGCAGAGGTGATGAAGCGCTACAAGAAAGTAGTGGTGGCCGAACAGAACATGGGACAGTTTGCCGGATACCTGCGCATGAAAGTAGACGGTTTCGTTCCCTACCAGTCAATCAGGTGAAAGGCCAGCCCTTCCTGGTGAACGAGTTAGTACAAGCATTTGAGGAGATTATCAAGAACTAAAAAAGAAAAGAACTATGTGCGAATATACAGCAAAAGACTTCAAAGAAAGGGCAACCCCGCTGGTGTCCGGGTTGCGGTTGACCATTTTTTCCTCGCCGTCCCTGCATAAGGCTATGGCCGAAATCGGCGTTCCGCCTTACAAAACAGCAGTAATCTCAGGTATCGGCTGTTCCAGCCGTCTGCCCCACTATATGAATACCTACGGCATGAACACCATTCACGGACGTGCCGCTGCCATTGCCACCGGTTGCAAGGTTGCCAATCCGGAACTCACTGTATGGCAGGTGAGCGGCGACGGCGACGGACTCGCCATCGGCGGCAACCACTTTATCCATGCCAACCGCCGCAACATCAACCTGAACATGATTCTGCTGAACAACCGTATCTACGGCCTGACGAAAGGACAATACTCCCCGACGTCTCCCCGCGGTTTCGTCAGCAAATCATCTCCTTACGGTACGGTAGAAGACCCGTTCCATCCGGCAGAACTCTGCTTCGGTGCACGCGGCCACTTCTTTGCACGCGCGTTGCCACGGATGCAGCCGGAACGGTGGAAATCCTGAAAGCCGCCTACAACCACAAAGGAGCCAGCGTCTGCGAGATTCTCCAGAACTGCGTCATCTTCAATAACGGCACGCACGACGCCGTTGCCAAGAAAGAAGACCGCGCCAAACACGCCATCTATCTGGAACACGGCAAGCCCATGCTCTTCGGCGAGAACAACGAATACGGACTGATGCAGGAAGGCTTCGGGCTGAAAGTGGTAAAGCTCGGCGAGAACGGCATTACGGAAAAGGATATTCTTATCCACGATGCCCATTGCGAGGACAACACCCTGCAACTGAAACTTGCCCTGATGGAAGGCCCTGACTTCCCGATTGCCCTCGGCGTAATCCGCGATGTGGAAGCTCCCACCTACGATGATGCCGTACATGCACAAATCGAAGAGGTATCCGCCAAGAAAAAGTACCACAACTTTGAGGAACTGCTGATGACCAATGATACCTGGGAAGTGAAATAACCTCCACGGAACAGGAATTCAGTTTACACACATTCCCCCTTCACCCTCCACATCCCTTTATCCATAAGGGACAGCGGGTGAAGGGGGCTTTTTATATCCTGGTTGGCAGCAAAGAAACAAGCGGCATCAGCTCTCCAAAGGCAGAGGCAAAATACCGATATGCCTCAGCATAAAGGTGACAATACACTGTATAAAACCCCGTTGTGCATCTACTAAACCCGTTTCCAACTGCGGGCCGTGCGGTTGCAATTGCGGGCTGTACGGTTGCCAGCTGCGGGCCGGACAGCCCGCAACCGGAAAACGAAGAAATACATAAGGGACAAGCACATTTTACAAGGTGCATCGGAAAGTTTTCCACCAGGCATTGGCACATTATACCCGGGAGATTGCCCCGCTCACACGCGTATAATCCTATTTCCACACGGTCTTCCGGATGCAGGCACAAAGTATAATCCGCCGGAAAACCGCCGGAATAAGATGCAAACGCCACAAGTGTGGAATGGCAACCTGCAAGTGTGGATTTTTTCCACAACATTCCACAACCTGCATACACATATTATAAGTATTTATAAAAAAAACAATGAACTGAATATCATAGGCATAAATACTTCACATAGTCTACGTATCTTTTTTGGCATACTGCTTGCTTATAACAAATAAAATCCAACAGATTTAATTGTACAAGGAAATAATCATTGTGGAAATATGAAGTCTATCAAGAAAAAACGGAGTATGGCTTCGCACAGGAAGCTGCATTTTCAAAAGGTATTAGGTAGTATGATTGTGGCATTGGCGCTTCTGTTTGCAGGAAGTGCCGGTGCGCAGGAAACCAAAACAATCAAAGGTATGGTAAGGGATGTGACGGGAGAGCCGCTTATCGGCGCCAGCGTCATAGAGAAAGGAACCAACAACGGTGTCATTACCGATGTGGACGGAAACTTTACACTGACCGTGCCTGCCGATGCAACGCTATCCATAGCCTATATGGGCTATGCCACCCGCGAAATACATCTGGCAAAACGCAAGAAGCAGGGCGACCTGAGGGTAACGCTGAGAGAGGACTCGCAGCAGTTGAAAGAGGTGGTTGTCACGGCCATGGGTATCAAGAAGGATACCAAACGGCTGGGTTACGCGGTGAGCACTATCGAATCGGACGAGATAGTGAAGGCGGGAGCAACCAACTTTGCATCCGCCATGTACGGTAAGGCGCCGGGCATCCGCATCACGCAGACGCAGGGCGGTTCCGCCGGAGCCGTGTCTATCAATGTACGCGACTCACGTCCATCACCGGAAACAACCAGCCGCTCATCATCCTGGACGGCGTGCCCATCCGTAACGGCGGAACGGGCAAGAGTACCGACTTTGCGAATTCGGCAACGATGGGCAGATACGTTCCAACGGGCTGGTGGACATCAACCCCGAAGATATTGAAAGCGTAAGTGTGCTGAAAGGCGCTTCAGCCACGGCACTTTACGGTTCGGAAGCGGCAAACGGCGCGGTGGTTATCACCAGCAAACGCGCCAAAAGCGGCAAACTGACGGTGGACTTCACCGCGCAGGTCACCGCCAACCTACCCGCCTATCTGCCGAAAGTACAGACCGTATACGGCCCGGGACGTTACAACACGGAATACAGCGATTACGAAAAACAGACGGGCGGTTTCTACCAGCGCACCATGAACGGCGAAAGCTACAGAAGTCTGTATAATACAACCATGTCTTTCGGTCCGAAGTACGACGGCAGCGACGTGCTGTACTGGGACGGCAAGATGCGCCCCTACCTGCCGGCTACGGACAATCCGTGGAAAGAGCTGTTCCGCACGGGCTGGAACCAGACCTACAACCTCGCCATCTCGCAGGGTACGGAGACCAGCAGCAACCGTTTCTCCTACACCTTCATGGGTGAAACACCCAACTCGCTGACGGGCAGCTTCACCAAACATAACTTCAAGCTGACGGGTTCTTACAAACCGGCAAGGACGCTGAACATAGAATACTCGCTGAACTACATCGTGCAGGACGTAAAGGACCGCCCGCAAACATCGCTGAACCTGTACGGCAGTTTCAGCAACATGTTCTCCTCCTTCATGGATATCCCCTATCTGAAACAGAGCTACGTCACCAGCCTGGGCTACCGCAACACGTACGCAGCGGCGATGCCACACTGACACCGGACGAAGCCTGGGCGATACGACCCGGGATACCTGAACGGCGTATCGAATATGCTCTGGAACATGTATCACCACCACAGCAAGGAGACAGAGAACCGCCTCATCGGTATGATACGCCCCACCTGGCAGATAACCAACTGGCTGAGTCTGCGCGCCCAGCTCTCTACCGACATCACGGATACCAAGCAGACGCTGGAGTACGAGACGGAACGCCCCAACTCCCTGTACGATCCCAGCGGCAGCTTCCAGAACATCAACCGACGCTACGACATCGTGTACGGCGATGTGATGCTGAACTTCAACTACAACATCCGCCGTTTCGACATTGCCGCCACACTGGGCTGGACGGGACGTTACGAAAACATGAACAACATGCGCGTCTCCACCAACGGCGGTCTGGTTACGGAAAACTGGTTCGACCTCAACGCCAGCCGCTACACCGCCAGCAGCACGCTGCAACGTATGGAACTGCTGAAACGGTACATGGGTACGCTGAGCCTGGGTTGGGACAACTACCTGTTCCTCGAACTCACCGGGCGTCAGGAACGTTCGTCCACACTGAAAGACCAAAGTTTCTTCTACCCCTCCGCCAACCTCAGTTCCTGTTCTCGAACGCCTTCCGCATGCCTGCATGGTGGAATCACGGCAAACTCCGCCTCTCCTACGGCGTCGTAGGTAACGCGCCGGAAACGTATGCCGCCAACATCATCTACGAGCAGGGTTCGGACAACGGCTTCACATGGAACTACGTTCCTTCTTCGTGGGGAAATGCCAATATCCGCCCCGAAAAGAAATACGAATACGAAATAGGTTTTGAAAGCAAGTTCCTCAACAACAGGCTGGGCTTCGACGTATCCTACTACAACAACCGCGTGAAAGACCAGATACTCTCCACACCGCAACCCTCCACCTCGGGTGTGAAGTACGTGCTGATGAACGTGGGAGAGGTGGCCAACGAAGGCTGGGACATCTCCGTAAGCGCACTCCGGTACTGACCAAGAATTTCCGCTGGGACCTGACGGCCAACTACGGCATCTACCGCAACAAGGTCGTGAAGCTCGCCGACGGCGTACCGTACCTCGAAATATCCAACATAGGCGGTGGCGGAGCCAAGATACAGACCGTAGAGGGACGCCCGATGGGTGACATCTACGTGCAAGTGCCCCAGATGAACGAAAACGGAGAGTATCTCGTATCGGACAAGGGACTTTACATGAACCAGACCGAACTGCAAAGAGTAGGAAACATCAACCCGACGGCGTAGGCGGTCTGTTCAGCTCGTTCTCCTACAAGAACATCTTCCTGGATTTCAGTATCGACTTCCGCATAGGCGGCGACGTCATCAACGAGATGTACCAGTATTCCACCGCATCGGGTCTGACACCGGAGTCGCTGCAATTCCGCGATACGGAACACGGCGGCCTGTCCTACTACTATCCGGGCAACAACAACGCCAGCGGCGTGCCCGTGCAGGTAGACCCGTCACTGGGTGCAGGGCCTAACGGAGAAACCGTTTATCACGACGGCGTTATCCTGCCGGGCGTAGTGGCCTCCACCGGCGAGAAGAACACGCGCATCATCCCTGCCGGCTACTATTACAACCAGACCTACAACTGGGGTACCCAGCCCGAACAGCTTACGTACCGCCACTCGGTATTCGACAACAGCTATGTGAAGCTGCGCGAGCTGACCATCGGCTACCAGTTTCCGGAAAAGCTGATTTCCAAACTGGGCATGACGCGGCTGAGCGTTTCGGTGTTCGGACGCAACTTGTTCTACTTCTACAAGGCACTGAAGAATTACGATGCGGAATCTTCCGTAGGAACATCCTGGGCAAGCCAGGCGGTAGTGGGCGGCTCCACTACGGCAACACGTAATTTCGGTGTGTCGCTGCGGGCAAGCTTTTAGGAAATAGAGAATTGAAAAATAAGAACTTTAGAGTGAATGACAATGGATATGAAAAAGATAAATATAGGAGCGTTCGTTGTAGCGGGAGCCATGCTGATGACAGTTTCCGGCTGTACGGACTCCGACTTCGACAGCAAATACGAAGACCCCTCAAAGGTCAACCAGGTTACCATCAGCAACCTCATGGTGGGAGTTTTCCAGAAAGTGAAAGATTATGACATATATGAGTACGGACGTTTCTTCGGCTTCGACTCGCAGTTTGTGGGCAAGTACGCGCAGACCTTCGGCTACAGCTATTCGGGCGGTATGTACAGTCCCGGATATGCGCCTGCCATAGACGGGCAATGGGACAACCTGTATTCGGCACTGATGCAATACCGCAAGATGGAATCGCTGTACAATGAAGAGAACGATACGCAGAAGGCACAGGACGAAGCCTTTATGCTGGCAGCCAAAGTGCAACTGTACGACTTCTTTGCCGCAACGGTGGATATTTTCGGCGACATGCCTTTCTTCAAAGCATGCACCTGCCGCTGACCAACGACGTAAACGGTTCTTACGCTCCCTACGACAAGGCGGAAGATATTTATAAGACAATCCTTGACGAACTGAAAGACATCGCCCCGCGTTCCGTTCGGCAGCCGTACCGAAAACTTCAGTACCAGGACTTCATCAACCTGGGAGATATGGAGAAATGGGAACGCTATGCAAACTCCCTGCGCCTGCGCCTTGCCATGCGTGTAGCCACGCAGGGAGCTTTGCAGGCGGAAGGACGTGCGGTTATCAAGGAGATATTGGAAAACCCCACCGACTATCCGCTCGTAGAGGAGCAGGGAAACAACATCTTCATCGTCAACCAGAAGTCCGGACAGCTGAACTTCACCGCCGGCCACGGATTGGGCGACTGGGTTACGAACCGTCTTGCTTCGGGCGCCATCATAGACCGTATGCTGGGCCACGGCAACTATGACATGACCAGCAGCGATCCGCTAAGCGGCGTCTACGTCAAAGGCGAAGACGACCCCCGCATCCTGCTGAACTACAATCCCGTGAGCATCACCAACCGCGAAACCGGACAGTTGGACGAACACCGTTACCTGGGTACGGACCTCACGGTAGCAGACGAGCTGACGGAGTATTACAGCGCTCAGGCACAAGACGAAGTGAACACCGCCAACAAAGGTTTCTCGCAGATTACCCAAAGAGGCTTTTTCTGGGAAAACGATAAATTCGATATGCTGATAATGGCTTCGCCCGAAATACATTTCCTGAAAGCGGAAGCCTATGCCATGGGGTATGGTGTGGCGCAGGATATGGCGAAGGCGGAAGAGGAATTCAAGACGGCTGTCAGCCAATCCATCGCCCTGTATTACTATTACGATTCGATAGGCTCGGGAGAGAATTGCCGCCGTTACGACGCTCCTACCGATAAAGAGATTGCAGACTTTGCCAATGCCAGATGGAACAGTACGGCATACGTGGACAAACTGGATGCCATCATCACGCAGAAATGGCTGCACTTCGGTTTCCTTGTCAGCCGCGAGGCATGGAGTGACATCCGCCGCACAGGCTATCCTTCGGGACTGGTGTTCCCGGAAGTGTCGGGTACTATCCAATGTGCCGAACCGCTGGAGATACCCCAGCACGGAAGTAAACTACAATCCGTACTATAAGGATGTAGCCGGCACAGACACGTATACGGAAAAGCTGTTCTGGGCCAAGTGAACAATGAAAGCGAAGCGGGAATGGATATCCTGATGCAGTAGCTTGCAAACATAAAAGAGCCGTATCATTACTCACAAACGGAGTTGATACGGCTCTCTTTATGGTTCAATGAACAGTGCCGGGGTTCGGATTGGACGGCCGCAACCGCCCTGCTGATTACAGCTTGTCGCCGAATGCCAAGTCTCCGGCATCGCCCAGCCCCGGTACTATATACGAATGCTCGTTCATATCCGGGTCGATAGCGCCGCACCACAAGGAAACCTCGTTGCCGGGGAAGAGTTTCTGCAAGTGCTCTACTCCCTGCCGGCTGGCAATGACGCAGGCAATCTGCAGTTTGGCAGGCGTGCCCTTGGTAAGGAAAGCCTTCCAGCAAGTTCCATGCTTTCGCCCGTAGCAAGCATCGGGTCAACCAGTAACAGAGTCTTGCCGGAAAGGTCGGGAGTAGCGATATACTCTATGTGCACATCCACCGTACGGCACTCTTTATCCTTATAATAACGGTAAGCGGAAACGAAAGCATTGCCCGCACGGTCGAACACATTCAGGAAACCGGCATGCAAGGGAAGCCCGGCACGGAAGACGGTGGCAATCACCACATCATCATCGAAAGTGCTGACGGGAGCTATCCCCAGCGGCGTTTGTACCTGCTTTTCGGAATAGGTGAGTTCCTTACTCATTTCGTACGCCATGATTTCGCCGATGCGTTCGATGTTCCGGCGGAAACGCATACGGTCGGACTGTACTTGCACATCGCGTATCTCCGCCATGTATTGGTTCAAGACTGAGTTAGTCTCGGCAAAGTTGATAACTTTCATTATATTATCAGATTAAAATATGTATTGGTTATTCCGTATATTGATAGAACAGAGGTGCAAAGTAAACGATTTCCACTCAATTTGCAACATTCAGTTTGCAGATATTGTTACGGTTCTATAAAAGATTTCCTATTAGAGAAAAAATTTCTCTAATAGGATGTTTCTTTAAAAATAAAGTATTACTTTTGTAGTCGCAAAAACAAGGGCCTTACTGAACAACGCGGTTTTCCACAAACTCGCCCCCTTGCAATGAAGCATACGAATGCGAAGAGAGATTATAAACCAAATACCAATTTTAAAATCTTAAAAAGAAATGGCAAATTTAGATTTAAGCAAGTACGGTATCAAAGACGTGAAGGAAATCATCCACAACCCGTCTTATGATGTATTGTTCGCTGAAGAGACCAAACCGGGTCTGGAAGGCTTCGAAAAAGGTCAAGTAACTGAACTTGGTGCTGTGAACGTAATGACTGGTATCTATACCGGACGTTCTCCTAAAGATAAATTCTTTGTAATGAACGAAGCCAGCAAGGATTCTGTATGGTGGACTTCAGAAGAATACAAAAACGACAACAAACCCTGCTCTGAAGAAGCATGGGCCGACCTGAAGGCTAAAGCTGTAAACCAGCTGAGCGGCAAGCGTCTGTTCGTTGTCGATACTTTCTGCGGTGCTAACGAAGCTACCCGCATGAAAGTGCGTTTCATCATGGAAGTAGCTTGGCAGGCTCACTTCGTAACTAACATGTTCATCCGCCCGACTGCTGAGGAACTTGCTAACTACGGCGAACCTGATTTCGTATCATCAACGCTTCCAAAGCAAAAGTTGACAACTACAAGGAACTGGGTCTGAACTCTGAAACAGCTACTGTATTCAACTTGAAGACCAACGAACAGGTTATCCTGAACACTTGGTACGGGCGGTGAAATGAAGAAGGGTATGTTCTCTATCATGAACTACAAGAACCCGCTTCGCGGTATCGCTTCCATGCACTGTTCTGCCAACACCAACATGAGGGTACGGACTCTGCTATCTTCTTCGGTCTGTCAGGTACAGGTAAGACTACTTTGTCTACCGACCCGAAACGTCTGCTGATCGGTGACGACGAACACGGATGGGATGACGAAGGTGTATTCAACTACGAAGGCGGTTGCTACGCTAAGGTTATCAACCTCGACAAAGAAAGCGAACCCGATATCTACAACGCCATCAAACGTGACGCTCTGTTGGAGAACGTAACTGTTGACGCTGACGGCAAGATTGACTTCGCCGATAAGAGCACAACTGAAAACACGCGTGTTTCTTATCCTATCTATCATATCAACAACATCGTTAAGCCGGTATCTAAAGGTCCTCACGCTCATCAGGTAATCTTCCTGTCGGCTGATGCCTTCGGTGTATTGCCTCCGGTATCTATCCTGAACCCCGAACAGGCTCAGTACTACTTCCTGTCCGGTTTCACCGCTAAGTTGGCCGGTACGGAACGCGGTATCACTGAACCGACTCCGACATTCTCTGCTTGCTTCGGTGCTGCTTTCCTGAGCTTGCATCCTACTAAATATGCAGAAGAACTGGTTAAGAAGATGAACAAGGTCGGCGCTAAGGCATACTTGGTTAACACCGGCTGGAACGGTAGCGGCAAGCGTATCTCTATCAAAGATACACGTGGTATCATCGACGCTATCCTCGACGGTTCTATCGACAAGGCTCCGACAAAGGTTATTCCTTACTTCGACTTTGTTGTTCCGACAGAATTGCCGGGTGTTGATCCGAAGATTCTTGATCCTCGCGACACTTACGAATGTGCTTGCCAATGGGAAGAAAAAGCAAAAGACCTGGCAGGACGTTTCATCAAGAACTTCGCTAAGTTCACAGGTAACGAAGCCGGTAAGGCTTTGGTTGCTGCTGGTCCGAAACTCTAATAGAACCAGATTATATATTTTAAGGCGGCTTTCGTTCTCGGAAGCGCTTTTTTGTTAGATTTGCGAAGAAACAATTTAATAGACAACAGAGAATGAAGAGTTTAAAGGTTATGCTGTTAGGCGCAAGCTATTGATGCTGTCCGCTTGCGGACAGCAGGTACAGAAAGAGAGTGAAGGCACAGTTACGGAGAAAAGCAATTCGGAAGCGGTAATCGAGACAATCCTATCGCGCCGCAGCGTCCGCAAGTACAAACCGGAAGCAGTGAACCGGGACACGATGAAGGTAATCTTGGAGTGCGGTATCAACGCCCCCAACGGTCAGAACAAACAGTCCTGGGCGGTACGCGTAGTAGACAATCCGGAATTCCTGAACGGGATAAGTGAAATCTTCAAGCAGAAGAACCCGAAAGCGCGGAAGACCCCAATTTCAAGAATATGTTCCGCAATGCGCCCACGGTAGTGTTCATCGGAAATGACACTTCGTACGACTGCTCGCAGATAGACTGCGGACTGCTAGGTGAGAATATGGTACTTGCCGCCTGGTCTATGGACGTAGGCTCCTGCTGTCTGGCAAGCCCCACACGCTTTATGACCGATACGCCCGAAGCTGCCGAATACCTCAAAAGACTGGAACTTCCCGAAGGATACCGGCTGCTTTACTGCATTGCTTTCGGATATCCGGATGAAGCGCCTGCCGCCAAGCCGAGAGATGCCGCCAAAGTGAAATACGTAGACTGACCGATAAAATAAAACTTCAGGATATCCCATTGTCCTGCAATAAAAGAAGGAGTGCTCCACCTTTACAGCGAAGCACTCCTTCTTATATATAACAACTAAAAAGTAAAATCAGTTCTTATTGGCACGCTTGCGTTCTGTCTCATCCAAGATAACCTTACGCATACGCATGGACTTGGGAGTAACCTCTACATACTCGTCTCCCTTGATATATTCCAACGCTTCCTCCAGAGAGAACTGTACCGGCGGAATCAGACGCGCTTTCTCGTCGGAACCGGAAGCACGCATATTGGTCAGCTTCTTTGATTTGGTAACGTTCACCACAAGGTCGTTATCGTGAGAGTGCTCACCTACAACCTGTCCGGCATACACTTCTTCCTGCGGGAAGATGAAGAACTTACCGCGATCCTGCAATTTATCGATGGCATAGGCAAAGGCTGTACCCGACTCCATGGCAATGATGGAACCGTTGGTACGGCGTTCGATTTCACCCTTATAGTTGGTATTCCTTAAAGCGGTGCGCATGATAGCTTCACCGGCAGAGGCAGTCAGCACATTGGTACGCAAACCGATAATACCGCGCGACGGCATATTGAACTCAAGGTTCACACGCTCGCCGGCGCTTTCCATTTTCACCATTTCACCTTTACGACGGGTTACCATATCGATAATCTTACTGGCATACTCTTCGGGAACGTTGACCGTGAGCTCCTCGATAGGCTCGTTCTTCACGCCGTCTATCTCCTTGAAGATAACCTGCGGCTGGCCTACCTGCAACTCATATCCCTCGCGGCGCATCGTTTCAATCAACACGGAAAGGTGAAGCACGCCACGACCGGAAACCACCCATTTTCCGTCTTCCTCGCTCTTGCGTACGCGAAGCGCAAGGTTCTTGTCCAGCTCCTTCATCAGACGGTCATGTATATGGCGGGAAGTTACAAACTTACCTTCTTTGCCGAAGAACGGAGAGTCGTTGATAGTAAACAGCATACTCATGGTAGGCTCGTCAATGGCGATAGGAGGCAATGCTTCGGGGTTCTCGTAGTCGCAAATCGTATCTCCGATTTCAAACCCTTCGATACCCACCAAGCGCAGATATCACCGGAAGATACCTCCGATACCTTCACACGGCCCATACCTTCAAACGTATGCAGTTCTTTAATCTTCGACTTGACGATTGTACCGTCGCGCTTTGCCAAAGACACGTTCATGCCCTCCCGCAAGTACCGCGATGTACACGGCTACGGCGATACGGCCAGTATAAGAGGAGTAGTCCAATGAGGTCACCAGCATCTGCGGCGTACCTTCCAACTGTGTAGGAGCGGGAATGTTCTCCAAAATGCAGTCCAGCAACGGATAGATATTGTCCGTCGGTTTCTGCCAGTCCGTGCTCATCCAGTTGTTCTTTGCCGAACCATAGATAACGGGGAAGTCCAACTGCTCTTCCGTAGCTTCCAGACTGAACATCAGGTCGAACACCATTCATAGACTTCTTCGGGGCGACAGTTGGGCTTGTCCACCTTGTTGACTACAACAATAGGTTTCAAACCGATCTGCAAAGCTTTCTGCAATACAAAACGGGTCTGCGGCATCGGCCTTCAAAAGCATCCACCAACAGGATACATCCGTCGGCCATATTCAATACACGTTCCACTTCGCCACCGAAGTCGCTGTGTCCCGGAGTATCGATAATATTAATTTTCGTGTCTTTATAGCTGATAGAAACGTTTTTGGAAAGGATTGTTATCCCTCGCTCACGCTCCAAATCATTGTTATCCAACATTAATTCACCTGTGCTCTGGTTGCTGCGGAAAAGGTTTCCTGCCAGAAGCATCTTATCTACAAGCGTCGTTTTCCCATGATCGACATGGGCAATAATTGCAATGTTTCTAATATTTTGCATATAATACCTATTATTTTGACCGCAAAGGTACGAATTTTACAGTATATACATCACAGAGAAAAGATTTTTTTGCTGAATATCATTGCAATATAAAAGATAATATCTATCTTTGCACGCTCGAAAGAGAAAAGAATTATCAACTTTTTAATTAAACACTATGTATTTAGACGCTGCTAAAAAGCAAGAAATCTTCGGCAAATACGGGAAGTCTAACACTGATACTGGCTCAGCAGAGGCCCAGATAGCTTTGTTTTCATACCGTATTGCTCATCTGACTGAGCATATGAAGCTCAACAGAAAGGATTATAGTACAGAAAGAGCCTTGACAATGTTGGTAGGTAAGCGCCGCGCGCTGTTGAACTACCTGAAAGACCGCGACATCAACAGATATCGTGCCATTGTTCAGGAACTCGGCTTGCGTAAGTAATTTACTTGCGGTAAACTTATTAAAGCGGCGGTATTTTCCAATGAGAATATCGCCGTTTTACTTTTATCACTGTCTTCCCTGTACAAGGGTTTTAAAAGCCTATTACAATTGTATCTTATAGAGTACGTGCTCTTTCAGCAGATGCCCGTCGGGCACTGCTGGGTGCATAAAATTCTTTTCAAATTCCATCCCTATCTTCTGCATCACCCGTTGCGAACGTTTATTGGTCAGCGAAGTAAAAGCCCGGACCATAGAAAACGGAAGATTCTCCTTGGCATAAGCCAGACATGACTTCGCTGCTTCGGTAGCATATCCCCGACCCCAATATTCCTGCCTTAATCGCCACAGTATCTCAATACCCGGAGCAAAGTCCACATCAAACATAAAGTTATGAAAACCCGTAAAACCCACAAAGGCTCCATCGGACTTTTGCTCAATGGCATATCCGCCATATCCGTACTGAAGAAACTCGTTCCTGACAGTATCAAAAAGATTGCGGGACTCTTCCCCGGACAAAGGATGCAGAAAGAACTCCATGACAGACGGATTCCCGTTCATCTCTGCAAAAGGAATGAAGTCTTCTTCTTTCCAATCGCGCAATATCAAACGGGGAGTTTCAATATATACCATACTTAATAATCTTTATTCTCATACAAAAATACTGAATCCGTTTTACTTCTCAAAAACATTATCTTTATCTTTGTTGATACCTAAAACCAAACAACGATGAAAACAGCTAAATTAATTCTATTATGTTTGTCGGGAATGTTTGCCATGCAATCCGCAACAGCACAAAGCCGGAGTGAAAAGAAAGCACAGACCGAACGTAACGTCAGGGAAGCGATAAATGCCGATCACTACAAAATCAACGTAGACTATATGCAACCCATGAAAGGTCGCAGCCGCGCCCTGACATCCGACTACTCCATCGAAATCAGGAATGATTCCGTCTTTTCTTACCTGCCCTACTTCGGAGTGGCATACAATGTACCTTACGGCGGCGGGAAAGGATTGATATTTAATGCCCCGATAACCGGATACAGGAAAGAAAGCCTCAAAAAAGGGAAAACCCGGATTGATTTCAAAACCGGCAACGAGGAAGATAAATATGAATACAGCCTTACTATCTATTCCGACGGTTCGGCCAACATACATATCCAGCCGATGAACAGACAAGCCATTTCATACTCCGGAGAGTTGGATATAAAAGAGTAAGGAACCTCTATCGGGCTTCATGTAATCATAAACCATACGTCTGCGAATATCACTCTTCCTCTGAGAAAGCCGGAATAGCGATGGCATACAGACAAAATCTCCTGTACACCTGCAAAGACCATAAGCAAACTTTTCGTCATAGAATGTTGCACCAAGTAAAAGAATATCTTATTTTTGCAATCTACAGCTATTAATCATAACCTTTTAGACTGAAATACTATCAAATTATGGATACAAGTAAGATTGTAGGAGAAAAAATCAAATCACTCCGCGAAAGCCAGTCCATCAGCATGGAAGAGTTGGCGCAACGTTCGGGGCTAGCCATCGAACAAATCGAACGCATCGAAAACAATATCGACCTGCCTTCATTGGCTCCGCTCATCAAAATAGCCCGCGTACTGGGCGTGCGTCTCGGCACATTCCTTGACGACCAGGACGAGAACGGTCCTGTGGTATGCCGCAAGTCGGAAGCAAAGGACAGCATCAGCTTCTCCAACAACGCTATCCACTCGCGCAAACACATGGAGTACCACTCTCTTTCCAAATCAAAAGCAGACCGCCACATGGAGCCGTTCATCATCGACGTAGCTCCCACGGACGACAGCGATTTCGTCCTTTCCTCACACGAAGGCGAAGAATTCATCATGGTTATGGAAGGAACCATGGAAATCAGCTACGGTAAACACACCTACCTGCTCGAAGAAGGGGACAGCATCTACTACGATTCCATCGTACCGCACCATGTACACGCCTATGAAGGACAGGCAGCCAAAATACTGGCAGTAATTTATACACCAATCTGATAAGTATAAGGCATAAGGGAGTGTGTCAAAATACACTTGATGATTTCTTTTAGGCACGATTACACGGATTCTACGGAAACACAGATTTTCTTTGTTCTTTTTCCGTGAAATCCGTGTAATCCGTGCCTAAAAAGAAACAAACGGCAAGCGAATTTTAGTTTTGACATACCCTCTTATATTTCATACTTCATACGTTAATTAGCATCGTTATGTTATACGAAAGAACGCTTGGCCAATGGCTGGAGCATTGGGCCACAACTACACCTGACAAAGAATATATTGTTTACTCCGACCGTAATCTGCGCTTCACCTGGAGCCAGTTCAACCGCAGAGTGGACGACATGGCAAAAGGACTTATGCTATCGGCGTGGAACGGGGAACACACGTCGGCATCTGGGCGGCAAACGTACCGGCTGGCTGACATTGCTGTATGCCTGCGCCAAAATAGGCGCCGTTTATGTAACGGTAAACACCAACTATAAACAAGCCGAACTGGAGTACCTGTGCGAAAATTCGGATATGCACACGCTCTGTATCGTCACGGCGAGAAAGACAGCGACTTCGTGCAGATGACCTACACCATGCTGCCTGAACTGAAAACCTGCCAGCGCGGACATCTGAAAAGCGAGCGCTTCCCTTATATGAAGAATGTAATCTACGTAGGGCAGGAAAAGCACAGAGGAATGTACAACACTTCCGAAATTCTGCTTTTAGGCGACAACGTGGAAGACACCCGTCTGAATGAGCTCAAAAGCCGGGTAAGTTGCCACGACGTAGTAAACATGCAGTACACTTCGGGCACTACCGGATTCCCGAAAGGGGTAATGCTTACCCACTACAACATCACCAACAACGGTTTCCTTACCGGCGAGCATATGAAATTCACTGCCGCTGACAAACTCTGCTGTTGCGTCCCCCTGTTCCACTGCTTCGGCGTGGTGCTTGCCACGATGAACTGCCTTACCCACGGCTGTACACAAGTCATGGTGGAACGCTTCAACCCGTTGGTGGTGCTTGCATCCATCCACAAAGAACGATGCACCGCACTCTACGGCGTACCCACAATGTTCATAGCCGAGCTGCACCATCCGATGTTCGACCTGTTCGATATGTCCAGCCTGCGCACGGGTATCATGGCCGGCTCTCTCTGCCCCGTCGAGCTGATGAAGCAGGTAGAGGAAAAGATGTACATGAAAGTAACCAGCGTTTACGGCCTGACGGAAGCCGCTCCCGGCATGACCGCCACGCGAATAGACGATTCGTTCGATGTACGTTGCAACACCGTAGGACGCGACTTTGAGCATACCGAAGTGAAAGTCATCGACCCGGAAACCGGCGAAGAGTGTCCGGTAGGCGTGCAGGGTGAAATGTGCAACCGCGGTTACAACACCATGAAAGGATATTACAAGAATCCGCAGGCCACAGCCGAGGTCATCGACAAGAACGGTTTCCTGCACTCCGGAGACTTGGGCGTGAAAGACGAGGACGGCAACTACCGCATCACCGGACGCATCAAAGACATGATTATCCGCGGCGGTGAAAATATCTATCCGCGCGAAATCGAAGAGTTTCTCTATCAACTGGAAGGCGTCAAGGATGTGCAGGTAGCCGGCATCCCTTCCAAGAAGTACGGCGAAGCGGTCGGCGCATTCATTATCCGGCACGAGGGGGCAGACCTGCACGAATCGGATGTACGCGACTTCTGTATCGGCAAGATTTCCCGTTACAAGATTCCCAAATATATTTTCTTTGTAAAAGAGTTCCCCATGACAGGAAGCGGCAAGATACAGAAATTCAAGCTGAAAGACATAGGGCTGCAACTTTGCAAGGAGCAAGGAATAGAAATTATTTAAGCAGTTAGGAGTAAACCAAGTAAATATGGGGAATTAGCTTATACTATCTGTCATTCAGAGCATCGCAAAGAAGCTCTGAATGACAGATACTCTTAACATAAATGTATTTTTCAACATTCATTCAACCACTCACTCCGCTTTCTCGGGGTAGTTCATATTCTCTTCCGTCATCTGTTCCAGCACTTCATGCAAATACTTGGCAGACTCCCATTTTGCCATGGGCAGGTCGTGGAGCAGGTAATTGCCGCAATCCTGCGGAGCAGCACCGGGAACTTCGCCTCATATCCGGCAACAAAGCGGAACGTATCCTGCATCAGCGGTACGATGTCCTGCGGCTGCAAGTCGCCTTTCATCAGCAGATAATTGCCGGTAAGGCAGCCCATGGGCCCCAATAGATAATCTTGTCCTGCCATTGCGGTTCATTGCGCAGGTAGGTGGCAGCCAGATGCTCAATAGTGTGCAGGGCGCCTTGTCCCAATGCCGGTTCGCGGTTGGGCTCTTTCATACGGATATCAAAAGTCGTGATGACTTCTCCGTTCACTTCATCCTTGCGCGATACGTAAATACCGCGCAGCAAACGGATGTGATCGATGGTAAAGCTGGGTATTTTCTTCATAAGTTATAAGTTGTGAGTTATGAGTTATAAGTTGTCGGGCAGGGTGGAAAGGAAAGTCCATGTCGTAAGGAAAGAACGTTCCGCCATCGTACCCCAAAAATCGGCATATTGCGAAGAGTGGTCTTCCACGCCCGGCGTATCGCTGATGATACGGAAGCTGAGGAAAGGAATGCCGTACAGATAGCAGGTCTGCGCAATGGCAGCGGACTCCATATCGACAGCCAGTCCAGCCGGGAAGCAGCGTTTGATGGCATCCAGCTCTGTGCGGTTGGTGATAAACCGGTCGCCGGTACATATCAGTCCGCTATGAATACGGCTTTCCAATCCGGTCTTGTTCAGAGACAAAGCATGTTCCAAAAGCGGAACGCACCCCTTGTACACTGCAGGCAATCCCTGCACCTGACCGTACTCGTTACCGTCACCGCACCATACATCGTGGTACGCCAGAGAGTCGCTCGCCACTACATCCGTCACCTTGAGGCAAGCGTCGATGCCGCCCGCCACACCGGTACTCACAATGCAGTCCGGGGCAAAACGGCGTATCAGCTCCGTAGCTCCAACCGCCGCATTCACCTTACCGATGCCGCATTGCGTAAGTATCACGCGGTTGCTGCCAAGCATACCTTCCACATAGTGCAGATTACCGTAACCCACTACCTTCTTCTCCTGCAAACGTTCCGCCAGTTGGCGGTGTTCGCTATCCATTGCACTGATAACACCTATCGTCATGCTTACCGATTTCCAAATTTCAGATTTATGAATTATATGATTTAGGGAAGGCAAAGGTACGATATTTCAGCAGATTTATCTATCCAACTGGTGCATAAATCAATATTTATGTATAAGTTTGCCGCTGAAATTCAGATTAGGAGTCAAGGGAGTCGACTCCTCACCCTTTCGGCTCCCCCACATAAACCATAACCCAGCAAAGATGATAAAGAAGATTCTTCCCGACTTAATTGCCATCCTGGCATTCGTCTGATTTCTTTTCGCCACTTTTTTCCGGCGGATATAGAAGGACGTATTCTGTTCCAGCACGACACCGCAGCCGGAGCCGGCGCCGGACAAGAAGCCAAAGAGTATTACGAACAGACAGGCGAACGCACCCGCTGGACCAATTCCCTCTTCGGCGGAATGCCTACCTACCAGATATCCCCGTCCTACGACTCTACCGTACCGCTGCAATGGACACAGAAAATATACCAGCTCTTCCTGCCCACCTACGTCAACCTGACGTTTATCCTGATGCTGGGCTTCTACATCCTGCTGCGGGCATTCGGCATACCGGCATGGCTGGCAGGCTTGGGCGGCATCATGTGGGCCTTCTCGTCCTACTTCTTCATTCTGATTTCGGCGGGACACATCTGGAAGTTCATCACCCTTGCCTACATCCCACCCACAATAGCGGGCATCGTGCTCGCCTACCGGGGCAAGCTGCTGGCAGGCGGCATACTCACAGCTTTCTTCATCGCCCTGCAAATCATGTCCAACCACGTGCAGATGTCCTATTACTTCCTGTTCGTCATCCTGTTCATCGCAGGAGCATACTTTGAAGATGCGTGGCGCAACAAGACGCTTCTCCGGTTCTCAAGCAAGCGCCGTACTGCTGGTTGCCGCCCTTATCGGTGTGGCTGCCAACCTTTCCAACCTCTATCACACCTACACGTACAGCAAGGAAACCATGCGCGGCAAGAGCGAGCTGGTGCAGACCGGTGATGCCGCCAAGCAAACAGCGACGGAGTGACCGTGACTACATCACCAACTGGAGCTACGGCATCGGCGAAACCTGGACATTGCTCGTTCCCAACTTCAAAGGCGGTTCTTCCTCCGCCCCCCTCAGCCAGAGCGAAGCCGCCATGGAAAAGGCCAATCCGATGTACGGAAGCCTGTACAATTCACTCCCGCAGTACTTCGGCAGCCAGCCTGGACGGCAGGCCCCGTTTATGTGGGTGCATTCGTACTGTTCCTCTTCGTGCTGGGCTGCTTTATCGTAAAAGGCCCGCTGAAATGGGCGTTGCTGGGAGCAACCTTCTTCTCCATCGTTCTGGCATGGGGTAAGAACTTCATGCCGCTGACGGACTTCTTCATCGATTACGTCCCGATGTACAACAAGTTCCGCGCCGTATCATCCATCCTCGTCATAGCGGAATTCACCATTCCCCTGCTGGCAATCTTTGCCTTGAAGCGCGTGTTGGAAGAACCCGGAATATGGAAAGCGAACAAGAAAGCGTTCGGCATCAGCCTTGCGCTGACCGCCGGTGTAGCCCTGCTGCTTACCGTAGCGCCGGGTAGCCTTGGCGCCGGCTTCGTGCCTGCACAAGAAGCGCAGATGCTGCAAAATGCCGTCGACCAGCAGATGATACCCGCCAACGAGCTGTCCGGCATCCTTGCCAATCTCTCAGAGATGCGGGGTGCGCTTGTCAGCGCCGACGCATTACGGAGCTTCATCATCATCTGCATCGGATGCGCACTGCTTTGGCTCCACGCGCAGGCAAGCTGCGGCAGTCGCTGACCGTTGCAGGCATCACGGTTCTCTGCCTTGTAGATATGTGGAGTGTAAACAAACGCTACCTGCACGACGAGCAGTTCGTGCCCCGTTCCATCCAAACGGAAACGTTCAGCAAAACCAAGACCGACGAACTCATCCTGCAGGACAAAAGCCCGGACTACCGCGTACTGAACTTTGCAACCGATGCCTTCAACGAGAACAACACTTCCTACTGGCATAAGAACATAGGCGGATACCATGCCGCCAAACTGCGTCGCTACCAGGAACTGATAGAACGTCACATCTCTCCCGAAATGCAGGCTGCCTATCAAGCGATAGCCGCCGCAGGCGGAGAAATGGACAGTGTGGACGCCTCCAAGTTCCGTGTGCTGAACATGCTGAACACGAAGTACTTCATCCTCCCCGCCGGACAGCAGGGACAGACCGTTCCCGTCCTCAACCCTTATGCCAACGGCAACGCCTGGTTTGTGAAGAACGTGCAATACGTAAACAATGCCAATGAGGAGATTGATGCGCTCAAAACCATTCTTCCCACCGAAACCGCCGTTGTCGATGCCCGTTTCAAGGATGTGCTGAAAGGGATTTCAGAGGCTCATAAAGACAGCCTTTCCGCCATCCGCCTGACGAGCTATGAACCAACCACCTGGTTTACGAAACGGAAAACGCGGGAGACGGCATTGCCGTATTCTCCGAGATATACTACCCGCACGGCTGGCAAGTAACCATTGACGGGAAGCCTGCCGGACTGGGACGTGCGGATTATGTACTGCGCGCCTTGTATATCCCTGCCGGCAAGCATACCGTTGAAATGCGCTTCGACCCCAAAAGTCTGCATGTAACGGAAGGCATTGCCTACGGAGCACTGGCACTGCTGGTAATCGGAATCGCGGCAGTTGCGCTGATTGCACGCAAAAAAGCGCAAAGAGTAGATAGAATCTAACGAAACTAGCCGGGATTCGATACGTTCAATAATTAATCAAGAGCAATACC
>ENA-OQCX01000394-OQCX01000394.1-human-gut-metagenome-genome-assembly--contig:-NODE-394-length-22549-cov-12.423022_pt1 | contig 22549 bp, 28 predicted proteins | sample MGYA00242762_ERZ504587 | MGnify/ENA primary metagenome ERZ504587 (study PRJEB26092, sample SAMD00036337) | human gut metagenome | host: Homo sapiens | study: EMG produced TPA metagenomics assembly of... | reverse complement strand
TGCAGGAATTAGCAGCAGAGTAACGGTAACGGACCAGGGAATCGGTTTAGAGAAAAAATCGGTTTTAAAGTAAGAATAAGCGGGTAGTGCAAAGGAAGATGCCCTGCCCGCCAAAGGCGCAGGAAATACCTGTGTTACAGGGACCTGCCGTTTTTTTGTATGGCTGCCCCTTTCCTTAAGTAAATCTTTCGTTTTCATTTATGAAATGTTATGAAAATACAGGATGAAATATTTATGGCAAACCTATATAATAGCCTTATTAAATGAACAGCAATGGCGCAAATGTTTATTTTTTGTTGTATAAGTATGCCATATGTGATATAACTGTATTAATATAAATAATACAGTATCCGCTGGTATTAAGGAGGGAGTCATGGGAACAGAGAAAAAAAGCTGGTGATTTAGAGGAAATCCAGGTTTTGGAAGGCATTTCAGAGTCTGAGGAAATTGACCGTCGTGTGGAGGAGCTGATGGCTCCGGAGGAGGAAGGAAACGGAAAGAAAAAGAAGAAAAAGCAGCATCGCGTTTTCTGGTTTTTCATAAAGCTTCAGATTTTTCTGATGGTACTGATTCTCGGTGGATTATGCTTTTATTACTTTGGAGGCTATGCAGACAAGGTGGCGAAGCTTCACTCAGAGGCGGTAGAGCTCGTGCAGAAATCTGACAAAAACACATTTTTACCGGCGCGGACGAGTACACTCTACGATACAAACGGTGATGAGATATCCGAGACGGCCACTACCAAAAAGGCTGACTATGTGAAGTATGAGGATATACCGCAGAACTTCGTAAACTGCATGGTCAGTATCGAGGACAAGAAGTTCTATAAGCACAATGGTGTGGACCTAAAGGCAATAGTGCGTGCCGCAAAGTCAATTATAAAAAACAAGAGAATTACCCAGGGTGGCAGTACCATCACGATGCAGCTCGCCCGAAATATTTATCTGGATACGAACAAGAACTGGCAGCGAAAAGTCAAGGAAATGTTCATAGCGATGGAGCTGGAAAAGAAATATTCCAAGAACGATATTATGGAGTTCTACCTGAATAATGTCTATTTCATGAACGGATATTATGGTATTCAGGCAGCGTGCCATGGCTATTTCAACTGTGAGCTGGCGGATCTTGATTTGTCGCAGACTGCCTTTTTGTGTGCGATTCCGAACAGTCCGACATACTATGACCCGATAAACAACAAGGAGCATACACTGACACGTCGCAATCTCATATTGAAAAATCTAAAGGAAGACGGCAAAATCACACAGCAGGAATATGAGGCCGCTATAAACGAGGAGATAACCCTCAACATGCCAGAGAAGGATGACACGGTCAAGTACAATTATGTGGATACCTATGCATATTACTGCGCTACGAGGGCGCTCATGGAGAATGAGGGCTTCAAGTTCAAGTATTACTTTGATTCCGACGAGGAAGAAAAGGAGTATGACGCTTCATATGATGAGATGTATTCATATTGTCAGAAAAAGCTTTACTCAGATGGTTACAAGATTTATACATCAATTGATCTGACCATGCAGCAGCAGCTTCAGGATTCGATTGACCTGACGCTTTTGGACTTTACAGACACGACCGATGATGGCACATTCAAGCTGCAGAGTGCTGCAACCTGTATAGACAACGACACAGGTGAGGTGGTTGCAATAGTTGGTGGACGAAGCCAGGATGCAGTCAGTCATACGCTAAACCGTGCTTTCCAAAGTCATCGTCAGCCGGGAAGCTCAATCAAGCCGCTCATTGTGTATACACCATCATTTGAGCGTGGAAAGACACCGGATACCATCGTAAATGATCATAAGTTTGATGGAGGACCATCTAACTCGGGTGATGTATATTACGGTGATGTGACTATCAGGCTTGCCGTTCAAAAGTCATTGAATACTGTAGCATGGCAGCTATATGATGAGCTCACGCCAAAGGTAGGCTTACAGTATCTCAAGGATATGAATTTTACCAATATAGTAAAGGACGACTATGTCACAGCAACATCACTTGGAGGCTTTACAACAGGTGTATCCACACTGGAGATGGCATCTGCGTATGCTACACTTGAGAACGATGGAATGTACAGGAATCCGACCTGTATAAAGTCGATTGTGGATTCTGACAACAATATCATATATACATCATCACAGAAGGACACTGTCATATATACAGAGACAGCGTCGCGTATGATGACGGATGTCATGACAGATGTTATGAAATCCGGAACCGGACGTAGCGCAAATCTGGACAATGGCATGCCTTGTGCCGGCAAAACCGGAACCACAAACGATAAGAAGGACGGCTGGTTCTGTGGCTTTACCAGATACTACACCACATGTGTATGGGTAGGCTGCGATATGCCTGAGACAGTAAAAAAACTGACAGGAAGCTCTTACCCGGCAGAAATATGGAAGAACTACATGGATCAGATACATGCTGACCTTACACCAATAGATTTCCTGCCATATGCCCAAATATCGGATGATTATCAGGACAGCCAGGATACGCCTGCCGATGACCAGACGCAGAATAATCCTACAGATCAGACTGTGACCACACCTGATGCAGGAACTACAACACCGGATAAGACCACAACAGACACGAATAATACTCAAGGAACCACCACGACCACACCGGGTGAAAATAACAGTCAGGGAACAAATGGCGGCAATGGCGGAAATACGAGTGGTACTACTGGCGATACGACAGGTGGCAACACAGGCGGAAATACCGGAGAAAATAACGGTGGCAACACAGGCGGTACAACAGGTGGAAATACAGGAGATAACACCGGTGGTAATACAGGTGGAAACACCGGGGACAGCACAGGTGGAGCTACCGGTGGTACCACCGGAGGCGGAGCAGCCCAGTAGATTTTTCTTTGCAGTGCTGTCGGGAGTTGTGTTTTTTGCAGCATACGCACCTGTCACGATAGGAAACAAGACGATAGATGCGCTCATATATTCAGTGACCTACAATGGTTCATACCTTGCTGCAGAAGGAATTATCACAATCATAGTGATATCAATCCCATCGGTTAAGAAGGCACTCGACTATGTGAAACAGATGGCGAACAGCCGGTAGATAATCTATATCTAAACAATTAAATTATGTAAAAATGAGCAGAATAGGTAGAAATACTTGTCCTGCTCTTTTTAGTATTCGAAAAAAGTAAAATAAAACACTCGAAAAATATAAAATAAAACATTAGAAAAATACAAAACAAAACACTCGAAAAATATAAAATAACCTTGTATAATCTGTGAATTAAATGGTATAATAACCATGAAGGGAGCAGATATTTATGGAATATATAAGCAGAATTGTTGATGATGTGATAGATAGAAAAACAGAGGCATTTAATGCAGTGAGCATCACAGGACCAAAAGGATGTGGAAAGACAAGAACAGCAAGAGAACGATGTAAAACTGTTATTGAATTTCAGGATGAAGACAAGAGAGAGGGGTATCTTGCAGTAGCAGAAACTGCACCTAAGCTCTTTTTAAAGAATCCTAAGCCAATACTGTTTGACGAGTGGCAGGATGCCCCAAAGATATGGGGAACAATAAGAAAAGCGTGCGATGACAATCCGGAGAGTGTAGGAGAGTTTTATCTGACAGGCTCATCAAGTAAGAAGATTAATACACCCCATACAGGTACAGGACGAATAACAGAGGTTACGATGTACCTATGACTTTGTTTGAGACAGGAAGAATCAAACGGAAGCATATCGTTGTTTAAATTATTAGAAGATGAAGCATATGATATTGATGGACTTACCACAGATATAAAGCTTGAGGATTTGTTTTTTGCGGTCTGTAGAGGTGGATGGCCGAGATGCATGGCACTTTCAAAGGACAGTGCAAAGCTTGAAATAGCTAAGGATTATTATAGGCAGATTTATCAGAAGGACATATCAGCGATTGATGGAGTAAACAGAAATCCGGAATGGGCAAGGACACTGCTTTGGTCGTATGCCAGAAATATGGCTACTACAGCAAAACGCAAGAATATATTTTCAGATGTAAAAGCCACACAGAATGTTACAGATGTAACGCTTTCTTCATATATAGATGCTCTGGAGCTATTATATGTTGTAAAGGATATAGATGCCTGGACACCGCATTTGCGTTCGAAAACAGCTATCAGAGCTGCCAAAAAGCATATATTTGTTGATCCCTCTATAGGATTGGCTGCGCTTGGTGTTAATCCGGACTATTTTATCAACGATTTGGATCTATTTGGGCATGTATTTGAAAATATGGTGCTTAGAGATTTACTTGTATTTGCTGAAAAGCACAATGCCAGAGTGATGCATTATACAGATGATATGGGCGTAGAAGCAGATGCAGTCTATCAGTTGGAGGACGGCCGTTATGCGCTTATTGAAATAAAAACCGGAGTGAACAAGATTCCGGAAGCGGAAAAATCCTTGCTGCGATTCAAGGATATTATCTTAAAATATAATGAGAAAGCATTGGAAAAAGAAAAACATCCACGTGATGTATATAAAGAACCATCGGCACTGATTGTGATTTGCGCAAATGCAACCATGGCATATACCACGGAGTCAGGAGTTCGGGTTGTGCCGGTTGGGTGTTTGAGAGATTAATATAGAGCAGACTGTAAAATTGAGCTGACCACTCATAATTACAGTCTGTTTTTTATTGTATATTATTGTCACAGTGTAAGGGAGCAGGCGGGCAGAAAATTACCCATCCAATGAGTTTGTACGAAGCTGCTTAGAGGCTGTTGGAATTGTAATAGGTACACAGTAGCGCACGTGCATGGAAGCACGGGCGAGGCGTTACCGCGCCAAGGACGGCGCGTAAAAGCCGGCTGCGTCAGGCATAGAAAACATGACTTACAATTCTTACAGCCTCTTGGCTGCTGGTAGGAAACGTTTTGGATGGGTAATTTTCTGCCCGCCTGCTCCCGTACCATATAAAAATGAAAAATAAAAATACTTTGACTTGACAACTATTTAAAATGTGATATACTTTCACTGTCAAATGATTTGATGATGAAAATATTTGACATGCAAACTAGTGCAAATATACCAGCACACAAAACCGAAAATAAACACAGAAAAAGGAGAACAGAAATATGTTGGAGAAAATCAAGGAAATCGTAGCAGATCAGTTAGGAATCGACGAGGATGATATCAAATTAGAGTCAAACTTCAAGGAGGATCTTGAGGCAGATTCATTAGATCTTTTCGAGCTTGTAATGGCACTCGAGGAGGAGTACGGAGTAGAAATCCCTTCAGAGGATTTAGAGAAGATCGCAACAGTAAATGACATCATTGAGTATCTTAAGAACAAAGGTGTAGAGGCTTAAAAGACATGGAGACAAGAATAACAAAGCTTCTTGGAATCAAATATCCGGTTATTCAGGGTGGCATGGCATGGGTAGCAACCCATGAGCTTGCCAGCGCTGTGTCCAATGCAGGCGGACTTGGCATCATCGGAGCAGGCGGAGCCCCGGCCTCATGGGTAAAGGAGCAGATAGTCGCTGCAAAGAAGGAGACGGATAAGCCGTTCGGAGTCAACCTCATGCTTATGAATCCGGAGGCAGATGAGATAGCAAAAATCATCGCCGAGGAAAAGGTAAAGGTAGTCACCACCGGCGCAGGAAATCCTGCAAAGTACATGGACATGTGGAAAGAAGCAGGCGTCATCGTAATTCCTGTAGTTGCAAGTGTAGCACTTGCAAAGCTTATGGAAAGAGGCGGTGCTTCAGCAGTAATCGCAGAGGGAATGGAGTCAGGCGGGCATATCGGAGCACAGACTACCATGACACTTGTGCCACAGGTTGTTGATGCAGTGAGCATCCCTGTTATCGCAGCAGGCGGAATTGCAGACAACAGAGGCTTCAATGCAGCATTTGCACTTGGTGCAGAGGCAGTCCAGATGGGTACACGCTTTGTCACCGCAAAAGAATCGATAGTACATGAAAACTATAAGCAGAAGGTCATTAAGGCCAAGGATATAGATTCCGAGGTTACAGGAATGAGCACAGGCCATCCAATCAGAGTGCTCAGAAACAAGATGACCAGACAATATCTCAAGCTGGAAAAGGAAGGAGCTCCATTTGAAGAGCTCGAAAAAATGACACTTGGCGCACTCAGAAAAGCCGTTGTCGACGGAGATACCGTATATGGCAGCGTCATGGCAGGTCAGAGCGCAGGCCTCGTAAAAAAAGAGGAAACCTGCAAAGAAATCATTGAGGATGTAGTGGGACTGAACAAATAGACAGTATTCACTTTTACATGCAAATTTAAGGATACCGGGCCACCTGGAAAGAGCGGCTTACGGTATCCTGTCAGAAATAAGGAGAAACCGAAAATGGGTAAGAGAGTATTTATGTTTCCCGGACAGGGCTCACAGTATATAGGAATGGGTAAGGAGTTTTACGATACAATGCCAAATGCAAAGGCAGTAATCGACCTTGCCAGTGAACAGACAGGCTTGGATATTCCGGCATTATGCTTTGAGGAAAATGACAAGCTGAATATTACAGAGTACACACAGATATGTATGCTTGCAGTTGAGGCAGCTATATATCAGGCAATCATCGACAAGGGAATAACCCCGGATGTGACAGCCGGCTTAAGCCTTGGGGAATATGGTGCTCTTATCGCATCAGGAGCCATGACTATGGCAGATGCATTCGCAGTTGTCAGAAAAAGAGGAATCTACATGCAGGAGGCAGTTCCTACAGGTGGAGCCATGACAGCGGTTTTAGGACTTGATCCGCAGGTCATTGAGGATATCTGCAAAAAGACAGCAGATGAGACAAATTCAGTGGTATCGGTAGCCAACTATAACTGCCCGGGACAGATTGTTATCACAGGAGAAAAGACAGCGGTAGATGCCGCCGCAGCAGCATGCAGCGAGGCAGGCGCCAAGAGATGCGTACCGCTCAAGGTAAGCGGACCTTTCCACTCAGCAATGCTTAAGGGTGCAGGAGAAAAGCTCGCACATGCACTTGAGAGTGTGGAAATCCACGATATCAAGGTGCCATATATCACAAATGTCACAGCAGACTATGTGAAGTCACCGGCAGACGTCAAGGATTATCTGACACAGCAGGTTTCATCGTCAGTACGCTGGCAGCAGACCATCGAGCGCCTTATAGCAGACGGTGCAGATGAGTTCGTGGAAATCGGACCGGGACGCTCACTCAGCGGATTTATGAGAAAGATAAATAGAGACGTAAAAGTCGTAAACATAGACAAACTGGAGGATTTTGAAAAGTATGTTAACAGGTAAAAATGCCCTGGTTACAGGCGCAAGCCGCGGAATTGGAAGACAGATAGCTCTTACACTTGCCGCAGCACACGCCTTTGTAATAGTAAATTATAATGGTTCAAAGGAAAAGGCAGATGCCGTTGTTGCAGAGATAAAGGCAGCAGGCGGTGATGCAGTTTCTTATCAGTGCAATGTATCTGATTTTGACGAGTGCCAGAATATGATAACAGCGCTCATCAAGGAGTACAAGCACATAGATATCCTCGTAAACAACGCAGGAATCACAAGAGACGGTCTCATCATGAAGATGAGCGAGGCAGACTATGACGCAGTGCTTGACACAAACCTTAAAGGTGCGTTCAACACAATCCGTCACATGTCACGCTATTTCCTAAAGCAGAAATCAGGAAGAATTATCAATATTTCATCAGTTTCCGGCATACTCGGAAATGCAGGACAGGCCAACTACAGCGCCAGCAAGGCAGGAGTCATAGGACTCACAAAGGCTGTAGCCAGAGAGCTTGCCAGCAGAGGAATCACAGCAAATGCAGTGGCACCCGGCTTTGTAGAGACAGAGATGACAGATGTGCTTGCCGATGCGGCAAAGGAGAATCTTTTATCACAGATTCCGCTTGGCAGACCGGGAAACACAAAGGATATCGCAAACGCAGTATTATTTTTAGCATCAGATGCAGCAGGCTACATCACAGGCCAGGTGCTGTCTGTTGACGGAGGAATGGCAATATGAGTAGAAGAGTAGTTGTAACAGGACTTGGAGCAGTAACACCAATCGGAAATAGTGTGGACGATTTCTGGGCATCGGTAAAGGCCGGAAAAATCGGATTTGACCACATCACAAAATTTGACACAACAGATTATAAATGTCACATTGCTGCAGAGCTTAAGGATTTTAATCCACAGGATTTCATGGATAGAAAGGCTGCAAAGAGAATGGAGCCATTCTCACAGTACGCAGTAGCTGCAGCAAAGCAGGCAATTGATGACAGTGGACTTGATATCGAAAAGGAAGATCCATACATGGTTGGATGCGCCATCGGTTCAGGTGTCGGAAGTCTTCAGGCTATGGAGCGCGAGACACAAAAGCTATACGAAAAGGGACCAAACAGAGTCAATCCTCTGCTTGTTCCGCTTATGATCTGTAATATGGCAGCAGGAAATGTTTCTATCCAGTTCGGCCTCAAGGGAAAGAGCATCAATGATGTAACAGCCTGCGCTACAGGAACAAACACAATCGGTGAGGCATACAGAAGCATCCAGTACGGTGAGGCTGACGTGATGGTAGCCGGTGGTACAGAGGGCAGTGTATGTCCTATCGGAATCGCAGGATTTACAGCGCTCACAGCGCTTTCTACAGTAGATGATCCGGCAAAGTGCTCACTTCCGTTTGACAAGAACAGAAGCGGCTTTGTAATGGGCGAGGGCGCAGGAGTAGTTATCCTTGAGGAGCTTGAGCATGCAAAGGCAAGAGGTGCAAAGATTTATGCAGAGGTAGTCGGATACGGCTGCTCATCGGATGCATACCATATCACATCTCCGCAGGAGGATGGCGCAGGCGCAGCAAGAGCCATGACCAATGCCATGAGCGATGCAGGTGTCACACCGGCAGATGTAAAATACATCAATGCTCACGGAACAGGCACACATCACAATGATCTCTTTGAGACAAGAGCAATCAAGCTTGCGTTCGGTGATGAGGCTGCAAATCTTAAAATCAATTCAACAAAGTCTATGATAGGACATCTGCTCGGAGCAGCAGGAGCTGTTGAGTTTATAACATGTGTGAAGGAAATCCAGGATGGATTTATACATAAGACTGTCGGCTATGAGACTCCTGATGAGGAGATTGATCTCAATTACTGCAAGGACAGCTATGAGGAGCCTGTTGAGTATGCACTTAGCAATTCACTGGGATTCGGTGGACATAATGCAAGTATTCTGCTCAAGGCTTATAAATAAATAGCTTCTGCTTTTTTAGGGGCTTCGCGAATTTAGGCTGTGAGGTCCGGTGGAGCACACAGTATATTCCTCGTGAAAAATATGAAGTCAGTCACGGCATTTTGCACGGACAGGCTGTGATATGGTGTTAGCACTTCATGCTATTGGAGCGGATGGAACGCCGTGACAGTTCATATTTTTCATTCAGAACACACTGTGCGCTTCCCGGCTACATGTTATTGAGCGCGAAGCATGTAGATAGTTTGGAGTAAATTGAGAAAGGATAGATGTATATGTCAGTTATGAATACGCAGCAGATCATGGATGTTCTGCCGCACCGCAGTCCGTTTCTTCTCATTGATACGGTTGAGGAACTGCAGCCGGGCGTAAAGTGTGTGGCTAAGAAGAATGTGACTATGAATGAGCCACATTTTATGGGACATTTTCCGGGAAATCCGGTGATGCCGGGAGTGCTTATTATTGAGGCTTTGGCGCAGACCGGTGCAGTTGCCATTCTTTGTCAGGATGAGTGGAAGGGCAAGACTGCATATTTTGCAGGCATCAATAATGCCAAGTTCAAGCAGAAGGTGGTTCCGGGAGATACGCTGGAGCTGACCACTGAGATTATAAAGGTTAAGGGTCCTATCGGTGTGGGCAAGGCTGTTGCCAGGGTAAACGGCAAGGTTGCCTGTATGGCGGAGCTTACATTTGCAATAGGTTAATTGCATAAGGAGACATGATGAAGTTATTCAAGAAGAAAGATAAAAATATAGAGGCTGAAGAGACTTTAGCCAAGAACGCTGAGAGCGCAAAAACAGCCGCAGATGGCAAAAATGTCGGTGCAGCACAGGAAACAAAAGAGGATGCCCCTGAGACAATCGTTTGTCCCAAGTGTGGCAAGACTGTGCTCAAATCAGTTGTAAAACAGCACAAATACGTCTGCTATGAGTGTAATTATTATTTCCGTGTGCGTGCTAAAAACAGAATTAGAATGGTTTCAGACAAGGAAGCATTTGAGCCATGGTTTACAGAGCTTACAACAGGAAATCCTCTCAATTTCCCTGAGTATGAGGAGAAAATTGCAAAGACTCAGGAGAAAACAGGACTTTCTGAGGGCATTGTCATCGGTAAGACAAAGATTTACGGCGAGGAGACAGTGCTTGGTGTAATTGATTCAAGATTTATGATGGGAAGCATGGGTCATGTGGTTGGTGAGAAAATCACAAGCGCATTTGAGCGTGCCACAGAGGAAAGACTTCCGGTTATATTATTCTGCTGTTCAGGCGGTGCCAGAATGCAGGAGGGTATCATTTCGCTGATGCAGATGGCAAAGACCTCAGCCGCAGCAAAGCGTCATTCAGAGGCAGGACTTTTATATGTGCCTGTACTCACAGATCCTACAACAGGTGGTGTGACAGCCAGCTTTGCAATGCTTGGAGACATTATTCTTGCAGAGCCAAAGGCACTTATCGGCTTTGCAGGTCCTCGTGTTATCGAGCAGACCATCGGACAGAAGCTGCCTGAGGGCTTCCAGAGAGCAGAGTTCCAGCTTGAGCATGGCTTTGTGGATATGATAGTTGAGCGTGAGGATTTAAAGAAGACTCTTTACAAGATTTTACGTGCTCACAGACCTACAACAGGCTATGCCAACTTTGACCCGCTTCACTCAGACGACAATTACGAGCCGACTGAGCTTATGAAGGAGCGCGAGGTCAAGGCCAAGCCATTTAAAGTATGGGATAAGTCAGCGCCGCAAGACAGATTAAGAGACTTGCATCGGTTGACTATATGGACTATATCTTTGATGAGTTTATGGAGCTGCACGGAGACAGATATTTCCGCGATGACCCGGCTATAGTAGGCGGAATTGCATACTTAGACGGCCAGCCTGTCACAGTTATCGGTGTCCACAAGGGAAAGAATCTTGAGGATTGTGCAAAGAGAAACTATGGTATGCCATCACCTGAGGGCTACCGCAAGGCACTGCGCCTCATGAAACAGGCAGAGAAATTCAACCGTCCGATCATAACCTTTGTCAATACATCAGGTGCTTATCCCGGAATGGAAGCAGAGGAAAACGGACAGGGTGAGGCAATCGCAAGAAACCTTTATGAGATGAGCAACATCAAGGTGCCAATCCTTTGTCTCATGATAGGAGAAGGCGGAAGTGGCGGAGCTTTAGCTCTTTCTGTAGGAAATGAAGTGTGGATGATGGAAAATGCCACATACTCAATCCTCTCGCCAGAAGGCTTTGCATCTACCTCTGGAAGGACGGAAAGCGTGCAAAGGAAGCCGCAGAGGTAATGAAGATTACAGCACACGACTTAAAGGAGCTTGATGTCGTGGATGATATAATACCTGAGTTTGGCGGAGCCGACGAGGATGCCCTTTCATCAATCGGAAACTACATGAAGGGCAACATGAAGAAATTCTTGGAAAAAGAAAGCAAATTGACAAAGGACCAGCTCTTGGAGGAAAGATACAAGCGTTTCCGCAAGTTCTAGTCCCGGAAAGGAAATTCTATGAAGATAGTTGGAACAGGAAGCTGCCTGCCACAGAGAGTGGTCTCAAACGATGACCTGGCAGCCATAATGGACACATCTGACGAGTGGATCAGCTCGCGTACAGGAATAAGAAACAGACACATTGCAACTACTGAGACAACCACCTCGCTGGCATGTTGTGCAGTAAAAAGCGCACTGCAGGATGCGGGTATTGATGGAAGCGAGATAGATCTGATAATAGCGGCAAGCGTATCCACAGACAAAATCGTTCCATCACTCGCATGTCAGATTCAGGCTGAGATAGGTGCGGGCAGAGCAGTGGCATTTGATATAAATGCCGCATGCTCAGGTTTTTTATTCGGGCTTGCTACGGCAGATGCGTATTTTAAGACCGGCAGATTTCACAAGGCAGTTGTAGTGGGGGCAGAGGTTCTTTCAAAAATAATGGACTGGAATGACAGAAGCACCTGTGTGCTCTTCGGAGACGGAGCAGGAGCAGCGGTTGTGACAGACGAGGCGATGCCATAAAGGGCTTTGTACAGGGCTCGGACGGAAAAGGCGGAGAGGCGCTTGACGGAGACAATCGTCCAGTAGTCAATCCGTTTACCGACAATGGAAAGCAGTCTGCACTCGGTGGATATGTCACCATGGATGGTCCTGCTGTATACAAGTTTGCGGTAAAGACAGTGCCAAAGGCTATAAATGAGCTGCTTGATGAAATCGGCTGGAGCGCAGATGATGTGGATGTCTATGTGCTGCATCAGGCCAATATCCGTATTATTGAGTCGGTTGCCAAGAGACTTAAGCAGCCTATGGACAAATTTCCGACCAATTTACAGCAGTGTGGAAATATTTCTGCGGCAAGTGTGCCGATTTTGCTTGATAAAGTCCGCAAAGATGGTATGATAAAGCATGAGGAAAAAATAATTTTATCAGGCTTTGGAGCAGGACTTACATGGGGAGCCTGCGCCATAGAGTGGCAATAGAAAGAGGTATTTATGACGGCAGATGAAACTTTAAATGAATTATTGGTGTGTCTGTTCAAGGATTTGACAGAGATAGAGGGCAGATGTCTGATAACAGACGAATTTTCTGATATTTCTATCAACGATATGCATATAATAGAGGCAATAGGAGTTGATGAGCCAAAGCGCTCCGGCACCGTAGCCAAGCTTATGTCTATCACTCTGGGCACGCTGACAAAGGCAATAGATGGTCTCACCCGCAAGGGATACGTGAACCGTATCCGCAGTGAGGAGGATAAGCGTGTGGTAAAGCTCTCACTCACCGACAAGGGAAAGAGTGCATACTATCATCATGAGCAGTTTCACCGTCATATGATAGAGCATATAAAGGACGGTCTTTCGGATGACGAAATGAAAGTTCTTATAACTTCACTTGCAAAACTCTCGGATTATTTCAAAGTGGTATATTCCGATGATGAGGAGAATCAGTACCAAAATTGGGATAATATAAATGAAGATAATAAATAAAATGAATTTTTTTTATATAAAACCTTCAAAAATTACTTGATTATAGCAATAGATTTATATAAAATAAACTTGTTGATGTGAAAAATAATTTTGTAAAGGAGATATAAAAATGAGCTATGTTGATGAAGTACTCGCAGTAGTACAGAAGAAAAACGCTGAACAGCCTGAATTCTTACAGGCAGTAACAGAGGTACTTGATTCTTTAAGACCTGTAATCGAGGCAAATGAGGAGCTTTACAGAAAGAACGCTATCCTCGAGAGAATCACAGAGCCGGATCGTCAGATCATGTTCAGAGTACCATGGGTAGATGACAATGGTCAGGTACAGGTAAACAGAGGTTTCCGTGTACAGTTCAATAACGCAATCGGACCTTACAAGGGAGGTCTCAGACTTCACCCTTCAGTAAACCTTGGAATCATCAAATTCTTAGGATTTGAGCAGATCTTCAAGAACTCTCTTACAACACTTCCAATCGGTGGTGGTAAAGGTGGTTCTGATTTTGATCCTAAGGGCAAATCAGACAGAGAGATTATGGCATTCTGCCAGAGCTTCATGACAGAGCTTTCTAAATATATCGGAGCAGATGTTGATGTTCCTGCCGGTGATATCGGAACAGGCGCAAGAGAGATCGGCTTCATGTTCGGTCAGTACAAGAGAATCCGCGTTCATTCGAGGGCGTTCTCACAGGTAAGGGACTTACATATGGTGGATCACTTGCCCGTACACAGGCTACAGGATATGGTCTGTTATACCTTACAAACGCATTATGGAAAGACAACGGACTTGACTTAAACGGAAAGACAGCAGCAGTTTCAGGTTCAGGAAATGTTGCTATCTACGCTATCGAGAAGGCACAGCAGCTTGGTGTTAAGGTTGTTACATGCTCTGATTCTACAGGCTGGATTTATGATCCGGAGGGAATCGATGTTGCACTTCTTAAAGAGGTTAAAGAGGTTAAGCGTGCACGTCTTACAGAGTACGCTGCAGCTAAGTCAACTGCTGAGTATCATGCAAAGCAGAACGGTGAGCACGGTGTATGGCAGTACAAGGTAGATCTTGCTCTTCCATGTGCGACTCAGAATGAGTTAGACATTGAGGATGCCAAGATGCTCGTTGCTAACGGTGTTACATCTGTAACAGAGGGTGCTAACATGCCTACAACTCTTGAGGCTACAAAATATCTTCAGGAGAACGGAGTACTCTTCGTAGGTGGTAAAGCTGCCAATGCAGGTGGTGTTGCTACATCAGCACTTGAGATGAGCCAGAACTCTGAGAGACTTTCATGGACATTCGAAGAGGTTGACGGAAAGCTCAAGGGCATTATGGAGACAATCTACGCTAACATCAGTGATGCTGCTAAGAGATATAATGCAACAGTTGGTGGAAAGACTGACTATGTTGCAGGTGCAAATATCGCAGGCTTTGAGAAAGTAGTTGACGCTATGCTTGCACAGGGTGTTTGCTAATCAGTAGGCGCTTATCGAATAATGAATATAAAACCCCTCCCACAGATAGAAGTCTGTGGGAGGGGTTTTGTAATAATATTTCAAAGAGAAAACTAATTTATTTTTTTATTAGCAAATGCTCTGATACCACCTGCTACAAAAAGTAAAGAGGCGATAATAACACCGGACACAAGTACAATAGTGTAAACATTGGCATTCACGCAGATATTGGAAGTCCAGTCAGAAAAATTCACTGACTTTATAGTGATTTGTCTGGTATCAAAAATTAAAAACTCGCATACGTCATCGGCAAAAGCTGTCCAAACCGAAGCTATCAAAACTATAATTGCGGATTTTATAAATCCGTTTGCGTTTAAATATCGTGCATCAAAGAATATGAGCCAGGCTGCAAGTACAAAGACAAATGCTATAATACAGCCGGCCTTCATTCCGGCAACATCGTTTGTATGACCACACACCTCAATGATTGTGAGGAAAAGCCATAGGGTATCCCACAGCATAGTGATAAGAGCTTTTTTGTCTGATAAAACAGGTGGAAGCTCAATTCCTCTGATGACAAACGGAAAGAGAACAATTGATAATCCAAATATAGTTGGAACAGACCAAAGCATAAATTCATTTGAACTATACATTCTGTCAACAAAAAAGAATATCAAAAGCAGAGCAAAAACACCGCAGATTATGCATTTGGTCAGTTTTTCTGCTGTGCCATAAGTGGAACAACTGTCATTGCAGCTACAAGAAGCATAGATGCTGTTACCACCGCAAAGGTATTTAAACCACCGCCATTTGACAGGCACACTATGAATGTGATGAGTATTGGGATAAGCAGTAATCCGGCTATTATGACTCCGGCCTTATAGGCGGCAGATTTTTCCTTTTTCTCATGCTGCTTTAATACACTGTCGGCCTCTTTTTTATCATTGAATCAATAGAATCGTTTTTTAGCTCATTGTATGTATTTTGACATTTTTCACAAGTCTTAAGGTGTTTTTCAACAAGCCTTTTGCTTGAGGGACTGCATACATCGTCATAGTATAGTGGGAGTAAATCCTGAACTATATTGCAGGTTTCATCGGTTGATTGTGTAATTGGATTATTCATTTCTATCCATCCTTTCTTTGATTTTCAGTCTGGCCCTATGGTAAGTTACCCGTGCCCAGTTCTCTGTTTTTCCAAATATCATGCCTATTTGGGAGAATGGCAATTCACCAAATATTCTAAGCTGAAAGACCTCCTTGTAGGCTCATCAAGCTCGTGCAGTATAAGATGAATCTGAAGAGCTGTATCTTTATTTTCCAGGCTTTTTACCATATTATCGGGTTGTTCGAGCTGCTCTTCGTTAAGCTCTGTAAATTTTGTGTTTTTTCGGCATTCGTCCATTGCCAGATTTCTTGCTATGCTGCAAAGCCAGGTTTGTTCGCTTGATTTGCCGGCATATGCCTTCTTTGCGGTCATGGCCTTATAAAAAGTATTCTGGGTAATTTCCTCAGCCTGATGTTGATTTTTTACAATTGTCATTACATATGAGTATACTTGCAAGTAATAGGAATTGTACAATTTCTCATAATCCAGAACTGTCACCTCCTTTGTTCATAGGTTAGACGTAGAAAGGATTGTTTTGTTACAAAAAATTTTAAGATTTTTTTAATCGATGTATGATTATAGCATAAATTTTATCAAAAATGAAAATAATCTTGACATACAAGCCACAAAGGTTTACTATGGTTAGCGTAAGCTAATTAAATAATTATTCTTCAGGCAGGGTGCAATTCCCTACCGGTGGTATAGCCACGAGCCGCAAGGCATGATTCGGTGAGATTCCGAGGCCGACAGTAAAGTCTGGATGAAAGAAGATGTGAATACATAGTTATAACAGATATCTATCTGGAGTGTTTCGATACATTCCGGAGTTTTTTATTTCAAAATACCTTTTGACACTCATATCATAAAATGCAGCTAGCATATATTTAATTGAGAATATGGTATTTGAAATCATGATATTTGAAATTATGGGGCCCTGAACATTAATAGTTTGGGGCTTTTTTAGTGGAAAAAGAAGCGAATTCGAGATGTATGTTGTGGCATATAAAGAATATGCAGAAAGGAACTCAAATGACTGATGAACAATATATGAGAAGGGCGATTGAGCTTGCAAAGCGCGGCATGGGATATACCTCGCCAAACCCGATGGTCGGAGCTGTGATAGTAAAGGGCGGCAGGATAATCGGAGAGGGCTGGCATGAGAGATACGGAGAGCTGCACGCGGAAAGAAATGCGTTAAAGCATTGCAAGGAATCGCCACAGGGAGCGGATATGTATGTGACTCTCGAGCCCTGCTGTCATCATGGCAAGCAGCCGCCATGTGTGGAGGCAGTGATAGAAGCCGGTATAAAAAGAGTATATGTGGGCTCGGATGACCCGAATCCGCTTGTCGCCGGGGGTGGTATCAAAATCCTTAAAGAGCATGGGATAGAGGTTGTCACGCAGGTGCTTAAAGACGAGTGCGACAGGCTGAACGATGTATTCTTTTACTTTATACAGACCAGATGTCCATATGTCGCTATGAAATATGCCATGACGATGGACGGAAAGATAGCCACATATTCAGGGCTTTCAAAGTGGATAACAGGAGAAAAAGCGAGGGAACATGTGCAAAACCTGCGCCACAGATATAAAGCCATAATGGCAGGAATAGGAACAGTGCTTGCAGATGATCCACTGCTTACATGCAGAATCGAGGGCGGAGTAAATCCAATCCGCATAATATGCGATACGCACCTTAAGCTTCCACTGGAATCGCAGATAGTAAATACTGCAAAGGAAGTGCCGACGATAGTTGCAGTCAGTGAGCGATATCGTGAAACCGCACATTCAGAAGCCTTACCTGATACTGAAAAAGATAGTATAGAAGAAAACAATAATTATCAAAAAAACAGAAAAATAACACGGCTTGAAGAAAACGGAATAGAAATTCTGTATGTAGCTGAAAAAAATGGTCACATTGATTTAAATGACCTCATGCAAAAGTCGGCGAAAGAAGCATAGACAGCATTTTACTTGAGGGAGGCGGCATACTTAACTGGTCAGCCCTGGAGAGTGGGATTGTGAATAAGGTATACGCTTACATTGCACCAAAGCTTTTTGGCGGAGCGAATGCAAAAACACCGATAGAGGGAATGGGAACCGACTCACCGGCACATGCCGTGATGCTTGGAAATAGTAAGGTAACAAAGCTTGGTGATGATTTCCTCATCGAGAGTAATATTGTGAATACTTAAAAAAGAAAGGCAATACAAAATGTTCACAGGAATAGTTGAAGAAGTTGGAACAATAGATACAATTTCGCGTGGAGCAAACTCAGCAGTGCTTACAATCAGAGCTGAAAAAGTGCTCGATGGAACAAAGGTCGGAGACAGCATAGCGGTAAACGGTATCTGCCTCACGGTCACAAGGCTCATGCCACATGCGTTTACAGCGGATGTCATGCACGAGACGCTAAATCGCTCATCGCTTGCAAATGCGCTAAGAGGAGCACATGTCAATTTGGAGCGCGCGATGGCGGCAGATGGCAGATTTGGCGGGCACATAGTGTCGGGACATGTTGACGGAACAGGCAGGATTGTGGAGGTCAAAAAGGATGACAATGCCATCTGGTATACAATACAGGCCACACCACAGCTCATGCGCTATATAGTCGAGAAGGGCTCCGTCACAATCGATGGAATAAGTCTCACCGTCGCAAAGGTTGCACAGGATAATTTCTCGATATCAGCGATACCGCACACGGTAAGCCAGACTGTGCTAAAGGACAGAAAGGTGGGAGCTGTCGTAAATCTGGAAACAGATATCATAGGGAAATATGTTGAGAAGCTGTTGTTTAAAGGGCAGTCGGAAGGAATAACAGAAGAAATGACAGGAGCACAGACAATTAAGGAAAATGCACCACATAAATCCGGCGAAAATAAAAAACAACCGGTTGGAATAACAAGAGATTTCCTGGCAAAATACGGCTTTTAACAAAAACACGCAATTGAATAGCTGCAAAATCACAATAGAAAAGCGAGGACATAAAAATGAAATTCAACACAGTAGAAGAAGCACTTGATGAGCTTCGTGCAGGAAAAATAATACTTGTCACAGACGATGAGGACAGAGAGAATGAGGGCGATTTCATCTGTGCGGCAGAATTTGCCACAACAGAAAACATCAACTTTATGGCGATGCACGGTAAGGGGCTGATATGCATGCCGATGTCGCAGGAATATGTAAAGAAGCTTCGTTTTCCGCAGATGGTGCAGGAAAACACAGACAATCATGAGACAGCATTTACAGTCTCAATAGACCATGTCTCAACAACAACAGGTATTTCAGCAGCAGAGCGCTCAATCACAGCAATGAAATGTGTCTCTGATGACGCAAAGCCTGAGGATTTCAGACGTCCGGGCCACATGTTTCCGCTTCTTGCAAAGAAAAACGGCGTACTGGAGAGAAACGGACACACAGAGGCAACAGTCGATTTATGCAGGCTTGCAGGATTAAAGGAATGTGGACTGTGCTGCGAGATAATGCGCGAGGACGGTACCATGATGCGCACAACAGAGCTTATGGAGCTTGCAAAAAAGTGGGACATCAAGTTCATCACAATAGCGGCACTTCAGGAATACAGAAAGATACATGAAAAGCTCGTTGACCGTGTCACAGAGGTAAAGCTGCCGACAAAATACGGCGAATTCAAGGCATATGGCTTCGTCAACAGATTAAACGGAGAGCATCATGTGGCACTTGTAAAGGGCGAAATCGCAGATGGAAGAGATGTGCTCTGCCGAGTACATTCAGAGTGTCTCACAGGAGATGTATTCGGCTCACAGCGTTGCGACTGCGGCCAGCAGCTTGAGGCGGCCATGAGACAGATAGACGAGGAGGGTAGAGGAATATTGCTCTACATGCGTCAGGAGGGCAGAGGCATCGGCCTGATAAATAAGCTGAAGGCATATGAGCTTCAGGAGCAGGGAATGGACACACTCGAAGCAAATCTGGCACTCGGCTTTGCCGGAGATGAGCGCGAGTACTATATCGGAGCCCAGATATTAAGAGAGCTTGGCGTACACAGCCTGCGCCTTCTCACAAATAACCCTGACAAGGTATACCAGCTCTCAGAGTTTGGCATGGAAATCAGCGAGCGTGTGCCAATCCAGATGAGCGCCACAGCACATGACCTGTTTTATCTGAAAACAAAGCAGAACCGCATGGGACATATACTTTCATACTAAAATTGCAAAGAAACTCATCTGAGTAAAAATAAAACAAAAGGAAGAAACGAAAAATGAAACGTAATCGAAGGAAAAATGACACAGGATGGAATCAAGGTAGGAATCGTAGTAGCAAGATTCAATGAATTTATCACATCAAAGCTCTTAGGAGGAGCAAAGGACGGACTCGTAAGACATGACGTGCCGGAGGAAAACATAGACGTAGCATGGGTGCCGGGAGCATTCGAGATACCACTCATCGCAAAGAAGATGGCAAAAAGTGGAAAATATGATGCAATCATCTGTCTCGGAGCAGTAATCAGAGGTGCAACAAGCCACTATGACTATGTGTGCAACGAAGTATCAAAGGGAATCGCATCAGTATCACTCGAATCAGAAATCCCGGTAATGTTTGGAGTAGTTACCACCGAAAACATCGAGCAGGCAATAGAAAGAGCCGGAACAAAAGCCGGAAATAAAGGATATGACTGTGCACTCGGTGCAATCGAAATGATAAATCTCGTCAGACAAATCGGATAGTTACAAATTAATTGTAATAAGGCAGAGGGTGGATTGCTATGTGTGGCAGTCCACCTTTTTAGGATTCTTTGGGAAAAAGAATCTATTACCAAAAAAAGAATTATTTTCAAAAAATGGTAATAAAAATTATCAGTATGAAGGTATTAAAATTGTGGATATTTGTAGATGGATATTGTATAAAGATATATAATTATGGTAAGATAATAAGCAAGATAATAAGCAAGATGAGGCGATTCTATGGAAGAATATAAACCACCATATACTATAACAGAAAAAATGCTTAATCTGGTTTCATCTATTTCGACTAAGCTAGGTAGAATAGAGATATACCACAATCTGGATAATAAGCCACATTTAAGGAGAAATAATCGAATTAAATCGGTGCATTCATCATTGAAAATTGAAGCCAATTCGTTGACTATAGGACAAACAAAAGATGTCATAAATGGTCGTATGGTTCTTGGACCAGAGCAGGAGATTCAAGAGGTTAAAAATGCGTACAAAGCGTATGAAATGATTGGAAAGGTCAATCCATATAGTTTAGATGATCTGAAAAAAGTTCAAGGAATTATGGAATACCTATTAAAAGATGACGCAGGAAGGTTTCGCGATGGTGATGAAGGTGTTTTTAATGGTGATACCTGTATTTTTATGGCTCCGCCACCGCAGTTTGTACCTTCACTAATGCAAGATTTATTCGGTTGGATGAGTACAAATAGAAAAGAGGTACATCCATTGATAATGGGAGCGATTTTTCATTATGAATTTGTATTTATTCATCCATTTTCAGATGGCAATGGAAGAACTGCAAGACTATGGCATACCATGTTATTAAATGAATGGAATCCAGTATTTGCCTATATACCATTAGAAAGCCAGATAGAAAAATTTCAAAATGATTATTACAATACAATTTCAGAGTGCCACGTAAATGGAAACTCGAATGTTTTTATTGAATTTATGTTGGAGCGTATAGATGATATTCTTGATGAAGTGAATGAACAAATTCGTAAATCCCCTAATGATGAATCAGAATATGTAAAACGTTTGCTTGAGGTAATGGAATTCGATGTGCCATATACAGCCGTTTTTTTAATGAAACAGCTAGGGCTTAAATCACGTGAGACATTTAGAAAGAATTATATGGATCCTGCATTAAATATTGGGGCGGTGGAACGTACTATTCCGGATAAGCTAATAGCAAGAATCAAAGGTATATAAAGCGTTAAACTTGAAATCGCAATGAATCGGAATTTTCAAAAATGGACACACCCTCTCTCCCACAAAAAGAAGAAAAATTTAATATCTAAAGAATTGCACGAAAAATCTGTATATAGTATAATGATAGTTCAGGAAAACAAAACGGAGGACCATGAATTTTGATAGATATACATTGCCATTTATTATACGGAGTGGACGACGGCTCAAAGTCGCTCGAGGAATCGGTAGAGATGCTCAAGATAGCCAAAAAGCAGGGCATCACAGGCATAATCCTCACACCGCACCTGCGCCATGGAATGTTTAAGCATCCGCTTGAAAAGATAGAGCGACATTATAAAAAGCTGATGCCATATGCAAATAAGCTTGGAATAGAATTAAAGCTCGGCACAGAGTATCATGTGGCAACCGATATGATAGATGCCTTTCATGGTGGGCTGTGCCATACACTGGCAGATACACAGTATATACTCACAGAGTATTCACATTCCAGCGAATACTCGTTTGTATACAAGATGACGCGCGAAGCTATATTTGCAGGATATATACCGGTGATAGCACATGTAGAGAGATATGAGTGTCTCAGTGATATAAGCCGTATAGAGGATTTGCAGGAGGCTGGAGCGCTCATACAGGTCAATGCAGACTCAGTGCTTGGCATAGATGGCAGACACTTCAAGAGATATACAAAGAAGCTTTTGAAGGCAGGACTTGTTGATGTAATAGCAAGCGACAGCATGGCACAAAGGAGCGCGTCTGCAACATGAAAAAATGCTATGAGTACGTGGCAAAGAAGTTCGGTGATGACTATGCGCAGGAAATCATGCAGACCACACCGGAAAATATAATAAACGGAAGATAAT
>ENA-OQCX01000393-OQCX01000393.1-human-gut-metagenome-genome-assembly--contig:-NODE-393-length-22658-cov-2.146953_pt1 | contig 22658 bp, 24 predicted proteins | sample MGYA00242762_ERZ504587 | MGnify/ENA primary metagenome ERZ504587 (study PRJEB26092, sample SAMD00036337) | human gut metagenome | host: Homo sapiens | study: EMG produced TPA metagenomics assembly of... | reverse complement strand
TGAATTTGACGGCGAATAGATAAAAATCCATTCAAAAAAAGGAGATTTAAAATTGGCGAAGTATCTGTTTTTCGATTTTTTTGCTAAGAGAATTGTATAATACATGAAATGAACGTATATACATTGACAGAAATGTTTGAAAAGAGTAGACTATATATGATAATTATACTAAGATTTGAAACAATTTAAAGAAAAAGCGTATTTCGTAGAGTAATCTACTCCACGAAATACGCTTTCTTTTTCTATTCCAAACTTTTCTCTTTTCCCCGTACAACTCAAAGAAACTATCCCTGATTATAAATACAATTATTCCCACACGGCTGACCATCAAAGATTTTCTTATTCAATTGATCGATATATCTCCCTGTCTCTTTTTCTTCTCTTTGATTCTCCTCCAGAACCCCCAGCGCAGCCTTCAGATTCCGAATATCCCGGATCATATCTTCCACATAATTTCCTCGTCCAACCAGTTTCAGATGAGTAATCCCTGCTGCCTCCAGCTGTGGCAGCGCACACAGAGCACATCCACTCTTCCCACAGAGATATTGTTGTTCTTGTTGCTCTTCTATCTCCAATGTTCTCTTTATCACTCGTTCCATACGCTCTTCCATCTCAGCATCTCCCCAGTAGGTCGTCCTGCACAGATAACCCATCTCGTCACAGTGAAGGGAATTGCAGAATGCTCCTGTGAACTGACACAATTCGTTCAATGCAAAGGCCTCGAATTCCAGTTTTTCTGCATTTACAGCTTCTATCATCTGCCGCATCGATGCAACTGTATTTTTCCTGTGGAAGATGATCCGGCCGATTCCCATTTCACGGAAAACTTTGATTGCCTCCCGGTTCATTTCTCCGACTTCACCGCTAAGATGGATCTTACAGGATATGCCTTTCTGTCTCAGGTACAAAATCAATGCCGGATCGGCAAGGATGAAGCTGTCGAATCCGATTTCATACACTGTTTCACAATGTCTGCGATCTCTTCATATTGTTCCGGAATATAATAGAGAGAATTCATCGCTATATGCACCGGCTTTCTATACTTCCTGATCATTGCTAAGAGGATCTCTAATTCACTGAAAGAACCGAGCTGCACATTATAAGCTAGCACTTCCCTGCGGTTCAGTGGAAGTACGGTTCCGTATTTTTTTGTCCAGTTATATGGCACATATCCGCAGAACAATTCGTCTGCTCCTGCCAGGACATATGGAATATATTCATCTATAGAGCCAAGTCCTGCAACGATTTTCATCCTTCGCTCTGCTTTTTCTTTTTCATTCTGTTTTCTTTTCTGTGTCTCCATTCTTCCATCATCCTTCTATTTTTCACATTTCACAATAGATTGACCACAAGACGGTTCCATTTTATTCCAAGTTCTCTCTTCAACTGCTCCGGTTCATCTAGCAGATGTTTATCCAATGCGAACAGACTGTTGTATTTTCCCTTCATATATAAATGCTTTGGATAGAAGAAGCTATGTTCCAGACACGGTGCCGGACATTCTTGTCTCTCCCTTTGTTTTCCACGTTCACCGTGTTCCAGTACAGCGCAAAGTGTACAATAGCTCGACGTATTTGTCTGATAGAACGGCACGTGTAGATGGTTCTGTATCTTTTGCGGTATTTCCTGTGTATAACCGCAGCTTTCCCACTCATAACAGCTGATTCCAAAGCTTTCTTCCAGATAGGTGCGATAAAATCCTGCATTCAGATTATTCTGTTCCAACAGCGTCTTATCTCCCATCTTGTAGAACATTCTTGGATCTTTCTTCCGCTTATTTAAGAGCGTCCCAAGACACGGGATCAGATGTTCTGTCCGCTTCACAAGATGTGCCAGTCCCCAATCATTGACTACAACCTCAAGTCGTTTCTTCTCCGCCCCGGAAGTCTTCTGTTGTTCACACCACTGATCCAGGCGTGTCAACAGCTGTTCTGTCTGTGCAAGCCTGTCTTCCCGAATAAAGGAAAAGGCAACGGTCACTTCCATCCGTTCTTTATCTGCTTTCTCAAGAAGTGCAAAGAACTGTTCATCTTTCGGGAATAAATGTGGACAGAATTGGTTGCCGATATACAACCGTTCCGGTTGTCTTCCCAGGATCCGCGCTTTTTCGATTCCATGCTGCTGCCAGTATTCTTTCATGAACCGTTCAATCGGTCTGGTCAGATATTGTTCGTATAGTTTCGGATGATCCAGTTCTACCGCTAATTCTGCCGGCAGATTCCGGAAGATCTCCGCATTCTGAAACCACGCTTTATTTTGTTCTGTTTCATTCTTGAAATGTTCCTCTTCTTCCTGCGCGGGATAACCGGTCATTTCTTGCGCCAGATGTGCATCATCCTCTTCCAGCTTGAGCGAAATGTATCGGCTATATTCGACACAGAGCTTCTGAAAGGCCTCTTTATAATCTTCCTGAACTGTGAAAATATCATAGGCTTGATAGAATTCTGTCTGTTCCCCGGCCTCTGTCTGAAAATGACGAATTTCAATCTCCCGATACTCTGCCTGATCCATCTGATAGAAGCAGATCTTGAATGCTTTCGGATAAATGTTCTCCTCTGCTTTCCCTCTCCTGCAAAACCGGATGCGGAATCCTTCGGATGAAATCTCTGTCAGGCGGACTTCTCTTTGCCTCTCTTCTATTGAATCTTCTGTCATAACTCCGGCCAGAAATCCATATGGAATCATCTGAATTCCTTTGATCCTTCGCTTTTTCATTTGCTTCCTCTCTCTTTTACAAAATCTTTGCCTTAAAAAATCGTGCCCCCGGCAGAACTCTCCGCCGACAGCACGATTCCTATACTTTTACTTATATGATTCTATTAGATGTTCAGAAGATCACTGAATACTCTCAGAGCTCCGTCTGTCTCATGTGCAAGTACGCGTTTTGCAAGGACTTTACCGACTGAACACCTTTCCTGATCGAAGCTGTTTACATTCCACAGGAATCCCTGGAACATGATCTTGTTCTCGAAGTGAGCAAGCAGTGCTCCGAGAGATGCTGGTGTTAACTGCTCTCCGATAATGATACTTGAAGGACGTCCTCCTTCGAAGTTCTTGTTACGGTTCTCGTCTTCTTTACCACATGCAAATGCTACGATCTGAGCAGCTACGTTCGCGCAGAGTTTCTGCTGGCTTGTGCTGTCCTGGATCACAACATCTGTACCGATCTGGCTGTTCTTGAATCCTACGAACTGAAGCGGCACAATATCTGTTCCCTGGTGAAGAAGCTGATAGAAGGAGTGCTGTCCGTTTGTTCCAGGCTCTCCGAAAATAACCGGTCCTGTTACATAATCAACCGGCTCACCAAAGCGGTTTACGGATTTTCCGTTAGACTCCATATCCAGCTGCTGCAGATGTGCAGGGAAACGGCTCAGTGCCTGGGAGTATGGAAGTACTGCTGTGCTTGGGTATCCGAGTACATTTCTCTCATATACACCGATCAATGCATCGAGCATCTCCGGGTTCTCTTTGATATTCTTATTGAGGGACAGTTTATCCTCAGCTGCTGCTCCGTCAAGGAACTGTGCGAATACTTCCGGTCCGAATGCGAGGGAAAGTACGGCTCCACCAACTGCTGATGTAGATGAGAAACGTCCTCCGATATAGTCATCCATGAAGAAGGCTGCAAGGTAATCATCACTCTTGGCAAGTGGTGAAGTCTCACTTGTTACTGCGATCATATGCTTGGATGCGTCAAGTCCTGCGTTCTTAAGAGCATCCTTTACAAAGGACTCATTTGTCAGAGTCTCAAGTGTTGTTCCTGACTTGGATACAAGTACGAAGATAGAGTGAGCAACATCTACAGAATTCAGAACTGCTGCCGCATCATCCGGGTCAACGTTGCTGATGAACTTTGCTTCCATCTTGAATGTATCATTCTTCTTTGCCCAGTTCTCAAGTGCAAGGTACATTGCGCGAGGACCGAGGTCACTTCCGCCGATACCGATCTGAACAACTGTTGTAAACTTCTCTCCGGCACCGTTTGTGATCTCACCTGCATGTACTTTGTTCGCGAACTCAGCAATCTTCTTCTGCTGCTCTACATAGAAAGTACGCTTGTCAACACCGTCAGCCACAACAGCATCTCCGAGCTGTCCGCGTGTCATATGGTGAAGTACGAGACGCTTCTCTCCTGTGTTCACAACTTCTCCGTTGTAAAGTGCTTCGAACTTCTCTGTCAGCTGTGCTTCTTCTGCCAGTTTCTCAAGAGCTGAGAGAACTGTGTCATCCACTTTCTTCGCTGCATAATTGTATGCTAATCCTTCTGCCATCGGAACGCTGTAGTTCTTCACACGCTCTGCTCCGTTCTCTCCGGCCATCACTGCTGCGAGGTCTACACTTTTCTGTCTTCTCAAGTTCCTGATAAGAAGTAAGCTTATCCAAATTGTTCCAGGTAATCATCGTTGATTCCTCCTTCATAAAATAAAGTTCATATCCGGCTGTCGGGTTCAGTATCTTCTGACCGGCAGACCATCCATTTCATAAAAAACCTATTGTTAATTTCTCAACAATCAAGTTCATTATACAATCAATCCAATGCAAATTCAACCCACAAACGATATTATCAGAGCAGCTCCGCAAACAGACGTAAGATCAGCTGTCCGAGTCTTAAGCCCGCACTTCTTCCTTCTTTATACTGCTCGGTCACTTCTCTGCTTTCTCCCATCGTGCGGATCAGATCATCCCGGATCTCCAGCACTGCGTCGCAATCTGCCAGGAAGCATCCATTCTCAAAATGATGGTACAGGCTGCGGTAATCGAGATTGATCGTTCCGCAGGTCGCCATTTTATCATCTGCCACACTCATCTTCGCATGACAGAATCCCGGTGTCCACTCATAGATACGGATCCATGCTTAACCAGATTATGATAGAAGGAACGGGTCACACTGTAGACCATCTTCTTGTCCGGGATACCCGGTGTTATGATACGTACATCAACACCACGCTTTGCTGCCAGTGTGAGTGCATGTGTCATCTCGTCTGTGATAATCAGGTATGGAGTGATAAACCAGCAGTATTTCTCTGCTTTATTCGCCATACTGATATATACTTCCTCGCCTACCTGCTCACCATCGAGCGGACTGTCTGCATATGGCTGGACATAACCACGCTGTTGTGCCTGGTATGCATAGTTGATCACATATTTCTCCGGTACAAGTTCTTTTGACTTTACATTTCCGGCTGCATTCCACATTTCCAGAAATGCTACTGTCATAGACTTGACCGCATCTCCTTCCATACGGATCCCGGTATCTTTCCAGATCCATACGGATGCGTGATGTTGAAATACTCATTCGCCAGATTGTACCCACCTGTGTAAGCAACCTTTCCATCAATCACAGTAATCTTCCGGTGATCGCGATTATTCAGGAACATATTCAGTCCCGGCAGAATCGGGTTAAATACACGGCATTTGATTCCTAAAGATTTCAGTTTTGTTGCAAAATCCATGTTCACAAACCAAATCGATCCCATATCATCATAGAAGATACGAACTTCTACGCCTGCTTTCACACGATCTTCAAGTACCGTCTGGATCCGTTGCCATGCTTCTTCGTCTTCAATGGCATGATACTCCATAAAGATGAACTTTTCTGCCTTTGAAAGATCCTCCAGCTGTGCATCCAGCCCTTTGATTGCCTCATCATAATAGGTAACATCTGTGTCTGATAAACCGGGTAACAGGAGTAATTCGTCAGATAAGAAGCGATTGCCCCCGCCTGCGGATTCTCTTTTTTCATCCATTCAAGAATCTGTCTGTTATCCGGAAGATATGGGAGCAGTTTTTTATCAATCTCTTCATATCTCGCCCGCATCTTCTTCGTACTTCCATTCAGACCTACGAGAAGATACAGACTCACACCAAGAATCGGGAATGCAAGCATCAGTATGATCCATGGCATTTTCATCGATGAAGTCTTATCCATGCTGTAAAGTCCAAGCACAAGAAAGATTGCCACGATTCTTGTTGCCCAGTCAATAATAGTTGCGTATTCACTTACCTTTGTGAACAGAAAGAGAAGGAATACAATCTCCAGCAAGATAGATACTGCTGTGAAGATCAGCCTCTTTGTTCCGTTCTCTGTCTTTTTCTTTCCTTCGAATGTACTGCTGCTCAAATCTACATGCCCCTTTTCTCTTTTCCTTTTAATAATTGCTATTTTCTCTTTGCATAGAAAGACGGAGAATCCGATCACTCAGATTCTCCTGACTCTTTTAATTAACACATACTATAACAGATATGGAAGGAAATTGAAACAAGTATTTTCTTTTTCCACTGTTTTTTTATTCATGTCTAAGTGCTTCGATTGGATTCATGTTCGCCGCTTTCACGGACGGGATCAATCCGAAGATAATACCGATCAGTGTGGAGAACAGCACTGCGATCACAATCGAAACTCCGCTGATTGCTACCGGAACTGCTGAGACTTTGGATATAATGTACGCAAGCGCGATTCCTCCAAGAACACCTATAATTCCTCCAAGCAGTGTCAGTACCGCTGCCTCTGTCAGGAACTGTGTCAGAATTCTGCGCTTTCTCGCTCCGAGTGCCTTCTTTAATCCAATCTCGCCGGTACGTTCTGTAACCGACACGAGCATGATATTCATAACTCCGATTCCACCAACTAACAGGGAAATGCTGGCGATCCAAATCAGCTGCTGATTTGTCGAGTTGCTGATCTCCTGGATCTGTGTTGCCTGCTCTAACAGATCTTCTCCTTTGTATTTTACGGTATCATCTGAAACTGTCAGCATAGCATTTAAAATATCTGCGGATTTCTCTCCTGCCGCTGTCATATCATCTGTACTTTTTGCACGCACGACAAGGTTCTGCGGTTCGTCATACTGGTAAATGACCGGCCATACTTGATCCGGAATAATAATCTTTCCGCTCTGGTCATCTGACATGTAGCGGTAGTAATCTTCCATTGAGTTGATCACCGGCTGGGACTCTGCTTTCTTTGCAACCATTCCAACGACAACAAAAGGCTCTCCCTTGATCTCGATCGTTCTTCCGATCACATCTGCATTGTCGAATAAACTTGCCGCTGTTGTCTTGTCTATCAAGGCTACTTTTCGTCCTTCGGAATAATCTTTGTCTGTTAATCCTCTTCCTTTGGTTACCTGATATCCGTAAACATCCAGATAATTTCTGTCAATTCCAAGAATCACGCTGTTACTTAATGACTTTGCGCCGCGGTAAACTGCGTCGTATTCATTTCTTGTATGATATAAAGACGCTGTCTCCACTTCCGGGAGTTCAACGACCTCCTGCAGTGTCTCGTCTGAGATCTCCGGCACTCCGTCCGGGAGTGACTGATACTGCAGATCGATCGGCCAGTCACCCTGATAGAGCTGTACATTTACCGCGTCATTTCCTGCACCGACCAGATTCTTCTTAATCTGTTCATTCGTTCCTTTGATCGTGGACACAATTGCTATAATGGAACCGATTCCTATGATGATTCCGAGCATTGTGAGCGCAGATCTTAATTTATGATTCCAGATTCCCTGAAACGCCAGTCTGATGTCTTCTAACATAATGGCACCTCACTCTCTTTCATTTTGATACTGTTCAGTCTTCTTAATAATAGTCGTACAGGGTATCTGCTTCCTGTGTCTTTGCGCCTTCTTTGACATCTCTGCCGTAAGGGAACGCGATCAGGTCGTCCATTGTGAGGCCGGAGGTGATCTCCAGTGAATTGTACATATTTTTGCCAACCTCTACATACTGTTTTGTTAATCTGCCATTATCGCCCCGCTTGTAGACATAATAGCGGTTTCCTTCCTCGCGGACAAACATTTTTTCAAGATAGATCGATCCATCACTACCTGCTGCAATTCCATTCATCGACAGATTCACAGACTCACCATTCGAGAGATTTGCGTCTCCGTGGATCACGAGCGTGAACGGATAGAAGGACTGATTCTGGTTCTCTCCTGTGGAATAATCGCTTACCGGTGAGTTGCCAACACCTGTAACTGTCGCTTCGTAGGATTCTCCCGACTGCCAGGACATTACAGTCACAGTCATTCCTTCTTTGATCTGATCAAGCATTGTCTCTCCGACTCTTCCGGTCACATAGAAACCTTCTTCTCCGACAACGCTGACAACTGGTTTGTTCTCATTCTTTGCAGACGCTTCGTCAGTCGCTTCTTTGACTACACCTTCTACCGTACTTTTGATCACGCCGTCCCCGACCTTTTTCTTCAGCTTTTTCAGTTCCAGTTCAGCGGATCTCCTGGAAAGATCCAGATCTTTGATCTTCTGCTCTTTCTCCTTGATTTGCTTCGTCACTTCTTCCTTTGACGGGAGGTCCGGGGTGTCTGGGATAACCGGATCTTCTGAAATATCCGGTTCCGGAGTTGGTTCTGGTTCCGGAGTTGGCTCTGGATTTGGAGTCGGCTCCGGGTCTGGAGTTGGTTGTGGATCCGGTATGACTACCTGTCCTGTTTTTCCATCGAGGATCCAACAGGATAAGAATTTTGTCGGCGCTTCTGCGTTATCTACTACATCAAAGGCACACACTTGACCCTCTTTTAATACTTTGAGCATAAACGGTGCATTTACGGCTGCCCCCGGTGCGCAAAGATAACGATACGGTTTTTCCATTGTTCCGTCTGCATCTTCTTTATTATAAGGAACAGAATCTAATGTGATCTCACTGTAAACCTCTTTTCCCTTTAATGCTTCAGGGAATGGACGCTCGACTGCGGAAGATGGTACATCGTCTTTTTTGTTATCGTCTTTGGATGTATCGTCTTTTGTATTATCATCTTTCGAAGCATCGTCTTTTGAAGTATCATCTTTTGTGTTGTCGTCTTTTGTCGTATCATCCTTCGAGGTATCACCATCCGGTTTTTTATTCTCATCCTCTTTTGATGTATTAAGAACGGTTGTCTTTACAGCACTCATCTTCTGTACAGTTGGCTGTTGTTCTCCATCTGCGCTTGTCTGCACGACGGATGCCCCTGTATCTGCCTTCGCGGTCTTTGTCCCCTTGAGCTGGGTGATCTCTTTCTGCAGGTTCTGAATGTTCAGGTCAATCCCCTGAATCTGCATTTCTTTCATCTCAAGCTCCAGGGAAGAAAGTGTCGTGTCGTATGCCACAAGACGGTCTCCGACTTTCACCGTATCCCCGGCTTTCACGTAAACCTGTGTGATCGGCATAGTATCATCCACGTAAATGTCCTGCTTTTGGTTCGTTGTGACGGTTCCGTAACTTGCAATCCCGCTATCATCGTACCAGCCACCGGAATTCACACTGCTGACAGGAGCTACTTTAACAGCCTTTCCGCTGTTCTTCACTGCGAAACCGATTCCAAGTGCAAGAACGATGCAGCCTGCTGCCACAGGAATGCCGATCTTGATTATTTTCTTTTTATTCATCCGCACTCTCCTCCGTTCCCGGAACTCCTTCCTGCATTGCATTCTCTTCTACAGGTTCTTCGTAACTGCCCTCGGCTCCTGACATATCTGAAGTACTGCCTGAAGTACTGCCTGATGTACCTGAATCGTTCTTCACAACAGCTGCACCTTTTTTGCACTCCTCGCTTGGCCATACAATGTAATCAGAAGCTTTCAGTCCGTCTACGATCTCACAGGTTCCCATATCTTCGTTCGTCTCTCCGAGTGTAACAGAACGCTTCTCCAGCTTGTCATTATCTCCTGCTACCCATACATATGGATGATCTGAATCTGCGTCTACAATGTAGTCACGCATCAGCCACATCTTGTCTGCTTCCAGTGAAGTACTTGTCTCGATATAGACATGCTGTCCGAGCATCAATCCATCCACTGTATCCAATGTGACATAGAATGGATACTTTGTTGCCTGATTATCGCTGTTCTCAGAACCATAACTCATAGAATCCTGGGAACTGTTCTCCGGCTTCTCTGTGTCTACGTTGTCTACTGTACCTGTCCAGATCTCATCTTCATTCACTCTGGAGCGGATCGTCACCTGTGTGCCCGGTGTCAGATCTCCGATGTTCTGCTCGCTGATCTTTCCTTTGATTCTGTATTTTCCTGTAGAAAGGATACTCATAAACGGTTTTGGACTCTCCTGTAGAAGGGTCTGTTCCCTGCTGTTCGTTGATCTCCTGTACAATTCCGGCAACTGTAGAAGTTACTGTAGACTGTTCCAGGCTCTTCTGTGTACGGTTTACTTCCAGCTCTTTTACTTTATAATTGTACTCTTCCTGCTTGATCTCCATCTGAAGTTCCTGGATCTGTGTCGTATAGGACAGCTGTTCGCTGGCCGGCGCACTCTTCTTCTCCGTTGTAAGTGTCGCGATCTGTGAATTCAGGCTGCTGATATTGTTCGTGATCTTCTCAAGCTCCAGTTTTCCCTGATCTAATGTCATGGCAAGCTCTTCTGTATCGTATTCAAACAACTTTGTTCCAGGCTCTACTTCCTGCCCTTTTTCAACAAAGATCTGTTTTACCTTCTGGTTGTCTGCCAGTGTCAGTTTCAACGTATCCTGTGCTTCAACCACTCCTGTAAAACGGTTCTGTGTCCCAAGTCCTGTCCCTGTGATCATTCCGACGGAATCCGCATAAAGAACATTCTCTCCATCTGCTCCACCTCCACCTGTCAGATTCTTCACAAGAATCAGGGCGATCACTGCCACAAGGAAGATACCTCCGCCGATCAACATTCCTTTTTTCTGTTTTGTATCCAATCTTCTTTTTTCTTTCGGCTGACTGGAGCTCTGTGTGTCGGATGACTGCTTTCTGATTCCCCGCATCTTTTGCCCTCCTTGCTTTGTTTTATTTTTACTTCTTTTTTGTGCAAAAAGATAAAATCTCCGGGACATCCGTACAATCTGCACAAATATTCTCTCATACCATCAGTATACAAGAAATGTGCCTAAAAAGACATTGATATTTTCTTAAGATTTTTTATCTTTTTTCTATAACCGGCTCACAGACTCCTTCTGCCCCGGCAAGCAGAATCATCAGAAGCAAATCTCTCTGTGGTCCAAGCCATGCTTCTTTTGGCTCGTACCATTCCTGAAGGGTATGGATTCCGTCTTCTTCTCCACCTCTTCCAACAGTGATTGCCGGGATTCCCATACTGATCGGGATATTCGCATCCGTACTGCTCTCATACCGATACTCCGGTTCAACCCCCAGCAGTTCTGCCGCCCGGAATGCTGCTTTCACGATCGCACAGTCCTTTGGCTGTGCCCCCGCCGGTCTCACACCGCGTCCTTCGATCCGCACTTTGATCTGCGGCTTTGAAGCATCCCATCTTGCATTTTCTTCTTCCACTGCCTGTTTGATCACTTTATGAAGTTCTTTGTCCAATCGGTTCAGCTCTTCTTCGCTGTCCGAACGGAGGTCTACCAGCATGGATGCAGAACCTGAAATTGTATTTACAGAAGTTCCTCCCTGGATCACGCCTACGTTAAATGTCGTCTTCGGCTCATCCGGAACCTGGAATTCTGCGATCTGTGCGATTGCTCGTCCCATTGCATGGATTGGATTAGGAATGCCAAAGTTCTGGAAACTGTGACCACCTCTTCCGGTAAATGTCACCTCATAACGGTGACTTCCTGTCGCCGTATAGATTACCCCGCCCGTATACTGGTTATCAATCGAGACAAATGCATCTACCTGTGGACATTCTTCTGAAGCTTTGTTGTCATATCCAAACAAATACTTCACGCCCCTTAGATCTCCAAGTCCTTCTTCACACACATTTGCACAGAAGATCAAGTCCCCTTTTGTGTGAAGATCTGCATGGATCATTGCTTTCGCCACTGCGATCATCTCTGCCACTGCATGTGTGTCATCGTTAATGCCGGGGCAATAATAACGATTCCCTTCTTTCCTTATCGTCAGATCTGTCCCTTCCGGGAATACTGTGTCTGTGTGCGCTGCAAGCATTACACTTGGTCCTTCACCGGTTCCCGGCCAGATCCCAAGCACATTTCCAACAGCGTCAATCCTGACATCCCTAAGCCCGATCTCCCGGAACCGATCCCTGATATACTCCGCTTTTTTTTCTTCCTTATAAGAAGGTGCCGGGATCTGACACATATTGAGCGTGTCCTGAGTCGTCGCCGGATCTTCTTCCTTTATATATTCCAATGCCTGTTTTATTTTTTCATTTTCAAGAATCATTTCCCTGTTTCCCTTCGTTCTTTGTACTTTGTGTTTATAATATGAATATGAAGTTCCTCCACTTACTGTAATAAACACTTTTAGTATATCATATTTTCTTAATGATACCGTGATTTTGCGGATTTTCTATAACAGTAATTTTATTATTGAACTTTTTCATTTATCGTGGTATACTCTGACTAAAGTTTTGAACTTTTAAATTGAACTTTTAGAGTTTTTTTGTATTGAAGCAGATTTTAAATTGAACTTTGTGTTTTGTTAATACTTTATTAATGGGGTCTGACCCCCGGAAGGATAACCCCAGAAAGGAGCTTTATGGAAACCTTTGCAGACAGATTAAAAGCAGCTATGAACAAGCAAGGCCTGAAGCAGGTTGATCTTGTTCGTCTTGCCCAGCAGAAAGGGATCAAGCTTGGGAAGAGTCATGTCAGCCAGTATGTCAGTGGGAAGACGATCCCGCGTACTGACATCTTACATTTTCTGGCAGATGCCCTGCAGGTTGATCCTGACTGGCTAAACAACAATAATAATAATGATGATTCCACACTGTCAGATGTTGATGAGATACAGACATTCGCAGATAATTCAGGAGGTATGAAAGTGAGAGAATTCAAGAAATCATCCAAGTTAAATAATGTATTATATGATGTGAGAGGTCCGGTTGTCGATGAGGCTGCCAAAATGGAAGAGATGGGAACTCATGTATTGAAGCTTAATATCGGAAATCCGGCTCCGTTCGGCTTCCGTACACCGGATGAGGTGATCTATGACATGAGCCGTCAGCTTTCTGACTGTGAAGGTTACTCTGCTTCTGCCGGTCTGTTCTCTGCGCGAAAGCATTATGCAGTATGCCCAGTTAAAGCACCTGCCGAATGTAACGATGAGCGATATTTACACAGGAAATGGTGTCAGTGAGCTGATCAATCTTACCATGTCTGCTCTTTTGGATACAGGCGATGAGATTCTGATCCCATCTCCGGATTATCCGCTCTGGACAGCTTGTGCTACGCTTGCCGGTGGAAAGCCTGTGCACTATATCTGTGATGAGCAGTCTGACTGGTATCCGGATATCGAGGATATGCGTAAGAAGATCAACGACCGTACAAAAGCGATTGTTATCATCAATCCAAACAACCCGACCGGAGCTCTTTATCCGAAGGAAGTACTGCAGCAGATTGTAGATCTCGCAAGAGAGCATCAGCTGATCATTTTCTCTGATGAGATTTATGACCGTCTTGTTATGGATGGAAAAGAGCATGTTTCTATTGCTTCTCTCGCACCGGATCTGTTCTGCGTGACATTCAGCGGACTGTCCAAGTCCCATATGATCGCCGGATTCCGTATCGGATGGATGATCTTAAGTGGAAATAAAAATATTGCAAGAGACTATATTGAAGGAATCAAGATGCTTTCCAACATGCGTCTTTGCTCTAACGTTCCGGCGCAGTCCATTGTGCAGACAGCTCTCGGCGGACACCAGAGTGTAAATGATTATATTGTTCCGGGTGGACGTATTTACGAGCAGCGTGAATATGTTTACAAGGCTCTGACGGATATTCCGGGAATCAGCGCAGTAAAACCGCAGGCTGCATTTTATATGTTCCCGAAGATTGATACGAAGAAGTTCAATATTGTGAATGATGAGAAATTTGCTCTTGATCTGCTTCGTGACAAGAAGATCCTGATCGTTCAGGGAAGCGGATTCAACTGGCATCAGCCGGATCATTTCCGCGTTGTTTATCTGCCGCGTATTGAAGTACTGAAAGAGGCGGTTGGTAAGATTGGAGAGTTCCTACAGTATTATAGACAGTAGGAATTGAAAAAAATGAGCTTTGGAAAGCTAAAACTTTCCAGAGCTCATTTTTTCAAATCGAGGGCAAAGCCCAACTCTATCCAAGCAGTTCTCTTACCATCTCTGCATCAAATTCAACTCTCTCCACATGATTCACCTCAATCTGATACAACGCATTCGCTGCGATGTGTTCTGCTGCCTGTTCCAGATCACGGATTCCTGATGTATTGGAGTACAGTTCAATCACTTCATTGAGTGCCTCTTCTGTCATAATGCACTCTTCTGCCTTCAGGCTCATGCGTTTCAGTACCTTCGGAAGTGCAAATTTGGAGAAGATTACTTTCTTCTCTTCCGGTGTATAATCCGGGATATCAATGACAGCAAAACGGGACATGAGTGGTGCACTGATCTGATCCTTGTCGTTCGCTGTGGCGATTGGATATACACCAACGGTAGGGATCATACACTCCATGTAATTGTCTGTAAATCCAAGGTTGTCCAGCAATGTAAGCAAAACATCTGCCGGGTTTCCGTTTCCCTTTCCGGATGCCGCCTTATCCAGCTCATTAATAATGAATACCAGATTGGATTCCCCTGCCATGGAGAATGCTTCCATGATAATACCTGGCTTTGCGTTTGAATAGATTCTTGAACTTCCTGTCAGCTGTTCCGGATCGTTAATGGAACTCATATCTAGTGTTGTCCAAGGAAGTTTAAGGATTCTTGCAACGGCATAAGCAATCTGGGATTTACCTGTTCCAGCTGGTCCGACAAGCAGAAGTCCGTACGCCGGAAGTGTGTGTGTACGTTGATCTGAATGATCGTCTCTATGATTCTCTGCTTTACTTTCTCCATTCCATACAGCTCTTCATCCAGAATTCTTCTCGCTTCATCCGGATCGATTGCTTCAAAGTAATTACTCTTCCACTGAATATTCATCATGATAGAAAGTGCTCTCTGTGCGTGACGGCGCTCTTCCTGAGAGACCTCGTGAGAACGTGCAACTGCAAGATTTCTTCTTGCCCACAGACGAATGTTATCCGGAAGTGTACGTCCTGCGCACGTCATAAAGTCTGTAATACTCTGAATACTTGTAAGCTTCATGTCATCTCCGGACTCTTCCTGCTCGTCATCATTGATCTCTTCTTTTGGCGCATCACTTGCAAACAGCCGCTCGATCATAAACTGAAGGAAGCCGTCCTCAGCAGATAATTTTGTTCCGCCTCCAAATGCGATCTCACGGATTCTGTAAACGGCATAACCATCCGGCTTATTTTCTCCGGAAAGACGTACATTAATGTGATTTTCTCCAAGCCATTTTAAAAGACTGACAAAACGTGCATCCACTTTCAGGATATCTGCGCTGCATGTTCCGTCCTTTTCATCAAACTCAAATGCGGTCTGCTTATTCTGATTGGTAAACACACCACAGGAATGATGGTTCCACTTCCGGTTCTGGTTATCCAGAACAAGAATCGGACACTCTGGTGTCGCATGGTCTTCGTTGGAACAAAATGTTGTATAAGTACACTGAACTTCTTTCTTATCTTCCGGTGCACTGTTAAAGTCAAATACTGGCATACTTTCATCTCCTCATGTTTTGTTTTCAGAAACATTACTATTCTACCACAAACTTTTTGAAAGAAAAAGGAAGAATATTATGCATATTCCAGGTTTATTTCTATCGAATATCTTAAGATATCCTAAACTTGGCTACATTTCTTGTAACTTGTATCTTTTTATGCTACGATACTTTTCAGAAGGATCTTGTCAACTTCTGACATTTTTCGAACTAATTCATGCAAAGGAGAATCTTCTATGAAAATCTGTCCAAAATGTAATTCACTCTGCGAAGACAGTGCTTCTTTCTGTCAGGAATGTGGTGCTCCGCTTCCCACTCCTAATGATAATGCTCATACACAGGAGAATCAAAAACAGCAGGAAAGCCAGTTCCAGCAGAATGCATATTACCAGAATGCATACCAGAACAACTATAATCAGAACAATTATTACCGGAACGGAGCAACTGCAGGCATTATGCCACGTAATCTTGTACTTGCAATTGTTTTTTCTTTTCTCACTTGCGGCATCTACAGTATCTACTGGATGATCAAGCTGAATGATGAGGTGAATCAGCTGGCCGGAGAGCCACAGGCAACAAGCGGAGGCATGGTATTCCTATTTTCTTTGATCACCTGTGGAATCTATGGTATTTACTGGCTTATAAGATGGGAGAACGCTGTGACCGCATCAGAGGAATACAGGGGAATTCTTCTATTCTCTACCTGGTTCTCTCGATTTTAGGATTAGATATTGTATATTTCTGCTTATTGCAGGATATGATCAACAAAGAGGTATCTTAATGCAAAGAGGATACATAGAAATTCTTGTTACACACAAGTTTTCTATGCATCCTCTTTCTTCTACATTTCTATCACATCATACATGGAAACATCCACCGCCAATAAATTCTCTCAAAAGCGAATTCGTTGGCACATTGTCATTTCCGATTCCTACGAAATAATCCAGGAATTTCAACAACCGCTTTGCTTCAACATATTCCGGAGAGTCTTTGCTTACGCCAAGAAGCAACGGCTCCACATACTGTTTCAACACTGCCAGTTCATAGATCAGGGAAGAGTTAAACATCACATCTGCATATTCCTGATATGGGAAAATATTCTTTTCTTCTCCTCTTCTCACTGACGGCCACATTGAGATGGTCTTCGTCGCCGATGCCCCTCTTGTTCTTGCATCCCTGACAAGTCTTCGGATCAAACGTCCGTCCGTAGACGGAATCCGGTTATGCTCATCAATATTCAGCTGTGTTAATGCACTGATATAGATCCTGAATTTCCTATCATCACATAACTGTTCTGTCAGCTTCGGATTCAGACAATGGATTCCTTCGATTACAAGGATATCATTTTCACCGAGTTTCTTTGGCTTTGTTTCAAAATTCCGCTTACCGGTCTTAAAAGTCAAAAACCGGAAGATAGACTTCCTCGCCTGCCAGCAGATTGCTCATGTCCTCATTGAACTTTTCCACGTCGATTGCTTCAATGCATTCGAAATTATAATTTCCATCCTCGTCTTTCGGTGTTTTCTCCCGATCCACGAAATAATTATCTACAGAAATCGGATGTGGATGAAGCCCGTTCACTCTGAGCTGAATGGATAAGCGATGTGAAAATGTTGTCTTGCCGGAAGAGGAAGGTCCCGCGATCAGAACAAACTTTACCCCCGGGCGATCTGCGATCTGCTTTGCGATCTCTCCGATCTTGCGCTCCTGGAATGCCTCCTGCACAAGAACAATCTCTCGCATATCATCCTGCGTAATCATGTCATTGAGCGCACCGACGGTATCAATCCCCTGCTGGTCTCCCCATCTCACAGACTCACTGAGTACACGAAACAGCTTATCCTTTGGCACAAATAAAGGGACTTTCTCCGGTTCGTCTTTCAGCGGCATCTGAAGTACGATTCCGCCCTGATACAGATACAATGCAAAATACTTCAAATCTCCTGTATCCGGCATCATATAACCATAATAATAGTCACGGAATTCATTCATGGCATACAGATTCACGTGGGAACTTCTCCGATACCGGAACAGGCGTTCTTTATCAAACATTCCATATCGATGGAATAATTCCACTGCCTCTTCTGTATGGATCAACTCTTTTGTGATCGGAAGTCTCTGCTGTACAAGTTCATACATGCGTTCTTCAACTTTCCATTGGAATTCCATTCCCACATGATCGATTCCTTCCACCGTACAGTAAAATCCTGCACCGAGCGAAAAATGAATCCTTACCCGCACCTGCTGCGGACACTCATGGCCAATCACATCGTGTACTGCTTAATAAAAAAGAAAGCAGACACTTCTTCGATACGTGTCATACCCCGCCGTATCCTGTGTTGTAATAAATTGCAGCGTACAGTCTCCGGAAACCTGTTTTCTAAGTTCTTGCAGACGATGTCCATCCAGCATCACAAGTGCGATCTGATGTTTATACTCTTTCTGAAAATCCTTCGCGATCTCCTGATAAGACGTCCCCTTCTCATAAAGATACTCTTTTCCGCTTATCGTAACCTTACATTTCTGACTTTCCAACTCCTCAGCCACCTCCACTGTCTTTGTGAACTGCTTTCTTCCCACAGCTGCCCTGCTGAACATTATTATGCGTTCACTTCTGATTATATGATCTGGAATGGATGCTCGATTGGATCTGTAAGTACATCCAGCACCGGAAGCTTCTTCTCGAAGAACTGCTTCATATCTTCAATAAAAATATATTCTGTGCCATAATGTCCTGCATCAATCACTGCAAGCCCCTGCTCTACTGCATCAATTCCATCATGATGACCGATATCTCCTGTTACAAGAACATCTGCCCCTTCTCAAGCGCAACTGCAATCGAGCTCTTTCCTGATCCCGGAGAAATTGCAAGACGGTGTACCTTCTTCTGCATATCTCCAAAAACCTTCAGGCTTCCAAGATCAAGTCTGTGTTTCACATAAACACAGCACTCTTCCAGTGTCATCTCTTTCTCCAGATTACCGATTCTTCCGATTCCTTCCGGATTTCCTTCTTCATCTGTATAGGTAACATCTAACACTTCCCCATTCTGAAGATCCATGATCTTTCCGGACAGTTCTGCCATACCAAGCACATCATAATTCGTATGCATTGCATAATAGGAAATGTCATTCTGAATCAGCTTCACAATTCTTCTTGTAATAAAATCTTCATCCGTCACTTTCTTTACTGCTGAGAATAAAAGCGGGTGATGTGTGATCAGCATGTCCGCACCTTCCTTGATCGCACGGTCGATCACAACATCTGTTGCATCCAGTGCCAGATAAATTCTGGACACCTCTTTCTCTGAACGTCCTGCAAGCAGTCCTACATTGTCAAATCCCAAAGCTGCTGTTCGCGGGAATGTTGCCTCTATTACCTGTATAATCTCTTTACACTGCATAATATTTCATCCCTTTCTCTGCTTCTACAAGTTCCTGTTCCAATTCTTCTTTTCTCTGACGGATCCGGTCAGAATCTTTCGCTTTCAATCCTTCTAAAATACTTTGATAAATGCGTATCTCTCTTTCCAGATACTCTCTGAGTACCGGATGTTGTTTCTCCAGCAAAAGCTTTCCATATTTTAACTGAACGTATCCCAGCACTTTACTTCTGTATCTTTGCCTGCTGTCTCAGCCACCGGTGGTCTTACCTTCATCATAGGATAATATTTTCCATCTTCACAGACCATATCTTCTTCCAGAAATTCATATCCCTTCTCAAGAAGAAATGCCCGCACTTTCTCAATCTCTGACTGTGGCTGAAGGATACACTCCTCAAGCTTTCGCACCACTTCCTCTCCTTCTGTCAGGATCCGGATCACAAGTCCTCCGCCCATTCCTGCGATGACCGCAGACCGGACTTCTCCCGGCTGTAATGCCTGAAATCCATTGGAAAGTCTCGTCTCTATCTCTGCTTCAAGTCCATTCTCGCGGATATGTTCCTCTGCTCGCTGCAGTGGTCCTTCATTGACATCAAGTGCAACTGCTTCTGCAATCTTCTTCTGCTGTATCAGACAAATCGGAATATATGCATGATCCGTTCCAATGTCCGCTAATTTATAATCGGCGGTCACAAGATCTGCGACCGCCTGTAATCTTTTCGATAATTCCATCATTAATCCAGATAATCCCTCAGTTTTCTGCTTCTGCTTGGGTGACGGAGCTTACGGAGTGCTTTCGCCTCAATCTGACGGATACGCTCTCTTGTTACATCAAACTCTCGTCCAACCTCTTCAAGTGTACGTGCTCTTCCGTCATTCATTCCGAAACGAAGACGGAGGACTTTCTGCTCTCTCTCTGTCAATGTATCCAGTACTTCATCCAGCTGCTCTTTCAGAAGTGTCTGTGCAGCTGCCTCTGCCGGAACCGGTACATTATCATCCTGGATAAAGTCTCCAAGGTGGCTGTCTTCCTCTTCACCGATCGGTGTCTCAAGAGAAACCGGTTCCTGTGAAATCTTCAGGATCTCACGTACACGTTCTACCGGCATATCCATCTCCTTGGCAATCTCTTCCGGAAGCGGTTCTCTTCCCAGTTCCTGAAGAAGCTGTCTGGATACACGGATCAGCTTGTTAATCGTCTCAACCATATGAACCGGGATACGGATTGTTCTTGCCTGATCCGCAATCGCTCTTGTGATTGCCTGACGGATCCACCATGTAGCATAAGTACTGAACTTATATCCCTTATGATAATCAAACTTTTCAACTGCTTTGATCAGACCAAGGTTACCCTCCTGGATCAGATCAAGGAATAACATACCTCTTCCAACATATCTCTTTGCAATGCTGACTACAAGTCTTAAGTTCGCTTCTGCAAGCTCTTTCTTGCTTCCTCATCGCCTTCTTCCATTCTCTGTGCAAGCTCAATCTCACGTTCTGCACTCAGAAGAGGTACCTTACCGATCTCTTTTAAATACATACGGACCGGATCTTCAATACTCACGCCTTCCGGAACTGACAGGTCGATATTCTCCATATCCACGTCGTCTTCCTCAGATATGATAATGTCATCCAGATCTACATCCACCTCATCCGGTGTATCTCCGCTAATGCGCAGCACATCAATGTTATTTGCCTCAAGATAATCAAATACCTTCTCCATCTGATCTGCATTGAGTTCCATATCATTGAAAAAATCATTGATCTCCTGGACATCCAGTATGCTCTTTTTCTTTTTACCAAGTGCAACCAGGTCTTTCAATCTATCAAGAAATTTCTGTGTAATATCGTCCATGTGTTCTTCCTTCCTTCGCTGCGCGCATCCGCAGCCTGTCTTGTTTTATTTTATCCTTATTGAATTGTAATATTCAAATTCTTCAGGTTCTCCAGCTTCCGTTTTTCTTCCATCAAATGCTGTAACCCACGCATATCTGTCGGGTCGAGATTCATTGTCTGATGCTCAATGCTATAACTCTTCACCCGCAGGATTGTCTCTTGTAAAGCCTGTTCTCTTTCTTCCTTTGTCTTCAGCTCTTTGATTCTTGTGTTAAACAAAGAGGCTGCTTCTCTGTGATCTTCTTCCTCTGTGAAATGATTCAGGATCTTCGCAGGATTCAAGGCTCCCTGCTTTCTCTGCTCATATAAAGTTCTGCAACCGTCCGATACAGACTTCTGTAAAATCACCCGGGCTTATGTACTGACTGATCTGATCAAAGAGCCTGTCATCATCGATCATCCAGGTCAACAATGCTTTCTGTGAAGTAAGGATTCCGTCTTCCTTTTGCTTCTTCTCAGATCCCTCTGCCGTTTCGGCCTTGCGACCGGTCTCGCCATTCCGGCATTCACAGCCATCTTTGCGACCATCTTCTCCAGACTTTCCCGGCTGACCCGGTATGCTGTTGCAACAGCTTCAATATAGTTGTTACGCTCCAGCTCATCTTCGAATTCAAGCAGTCTCCTCGACACTTCCTTGAAGAAATCCGTCTTGCCTTCCGGAGAATTCATATCATATTGTTTCTCCAGCATCTCCAGGCTGAACATGAATCCATTACGCGCCGCATGGATCCGCTTCTCATACTCTTCTGCTCCAAGGTTCTTAATGAATTCATCCGGATCTTTATATGGATCCATCCTTACAACTTTAGCAGAAATCCCGGCCTCCCGCAAGATCGGCACTGCGCGAAGCGCTGCTCTTGTACCGGCTTCATCACTGTCATAAGTCAGATAAACTTCCTGGACATAACGCTTGATCAAAGCTGCATGCCCTGCTGTCAATGCAGTTCCCAGTGAAGCTACCGCATTCGTAAATCCGGACTGATGGAGAGAGATCACATCCATATATCCTTCACAAAGAAGAAAGTATGGCTTTCTTGATGTTCTGGCACGGTTCAGACCATAAAGATTCCGGCTCTTATCAAAAACGACTGTCTCCGGTGAATTCAGATATTTCGGTTTCCCATCTCCCATCACACGGCCACCAAATCCGATCACACGGTTATTGACATCCATAATTGGAAACATCACACGATTCCAAAACTTGTCGTACACACCCTGACGTTCATCCGTGTTGATCAGTCCGGCCTGTCGAATCAGGTCTTCACTGTATCCCTTCTCTCTCAGATACTTATACAGATCATCACTGTATTTGTTCGAAAATCCCAGTCCAAACGCTGTGATCGTCTCATCTGAGAGTTCACGGTTCTTAAGATAACTGTAGGCCTGACTTCCACGCTCTGACTTCAACTGTACGTAGAAATACTTTGCAGCCAGCTTATTCATCTCAAGAATCGTAGACTTTAAATCTGCTTTTTCCTTCGCTTCTTTCGAGTATTCCATCTCCGGAAGTTCGATTCCTGCTCTGTCCGCAAGAAACTTCACTGCTTCTACAAAAGAAAAATTCTCATATTCCATAAGAAATGTAAAAACATTCCCTCCTGCCCCACATCCAAAGCAGTAATACATCTGCTTCTGTCTGCTCACAGAAAAAGACGTGATTTCTCATTATGGAACGGACATAATCCAAAATAAGAGCTGCCTTTCTTCTGCAGCCGGACATATCCGGAAATCACATCTACAATATCATTCCTTGATCTTACTTCTTCTATCAGTTCTTCTGAGTAGTACATGAGTGCCTCCGCTTAATGTTTAAAGAATACTCTATTATATATATTCGACAAAACTCTTCTCTTTCCTTTTTTATTTTTTTT
>ENA-OQCX01000392-OQCX01000392.1-human-gut-metagenome-genome-assembly--contig:-NODE-392-length-22693-cov-1.945449_pt1 | contig 22693 bp, 30 predicted proteins | sample MGYA00242762_ERZ504587 | MGnify/ENA primary metagenome ERZ504587 (study PRJEB26092, sample SAMD00036337) | human gut metagenome | host: Homo sapiens | study: EMG produced TPA metagenomics assembly of... | reverse complement strand
GATAGCCGGTATGGAAAAGAGGTTAATAAAAATGCTGGAATTAAAAAATATTTCCTTTCAGGTGGATGCGGAGGGTGCGCAGCATGAGATTTTGGATCATGTCAACCTAACGCTGCCGGATGGGAAATTTGTGGTTATAACCGGGCCGAACGGAGGGGGGAAATCCACTCTTGCCCGGATCATTATGGGGATCGAAAAGCCGACGCCGGCCAGATTCTTTTCAATGGGCAGGATATTACATTGCTTGGCATCACAGAGCGGGCGAAGCTCGGCATTGGCTATGCGTTTCAGCAGCCGCCGCGCTTTAAGGGGTTGACAGTCCGCCGGCTGCTGAGCTTGGCGCACGGCAGCGAGCTGCCGGAGGATGCCTGCTGTGCGTATCTGACGAACGTTGGGCTCTGTTCAAAGGATTATCTCAACCGTGAGGTGGATGCATCCCTTTCTGGCGGGGAGGTAAAGCGCATTGAGATCGCCACGTTGATGGCGCGTGATTTAAAGCTGGCGATTTATGATGAGCCGGAGGCGGGGATTGACCTTTGGAGCTTTACGATGCTGGTGGATAGCTTCCGTGCTCTGAGCGCGAAGCGCCAGGAAAGCGTCCTTATCATTTCGCATCAGGAGCGCATTATGAAGCTGGCGGATGAAATTGCTGTGATTGCGGATGGGAAAATTCGCAGCCATGGCAGCCGCGAGGAGATGCTGCCGAAGCTGCTTGGCGAATTTGACGAGGCCTGTGTGTTTCGGAAGGATACGGATGAAACACACGGCGGATGACGCTGCGTTTCTGGAAAGGATGGAACCGATATGAATCAAATTGATGAGCAATTGCTGGAGTCGATTGCCGATCTGCATGGCACGCCGGCAGGGGCATATAATATTCGAAAAAATGGAGCGGGCGTTGCGCGCCAATCTAGTGCCAATATTGAAATTATCCCCAAGCAGGATAAACCCGGTATTGACATTATTGTAAAGCCACATACCAAAAATGAGAGCGTACACATCCCCGTTATTGTTACAGATACGGGCATCAACGACATGGTTTACAACCATTTTGAAATTGGGGAGGGGGCCGACATCCTGATCGTAGCGGGCTGCGGCATCCACAACGATGGTAGCGCGAAGAGCGAGCACGACGGTATTCACACCTTCCACATCGGCAAAAACGCCCGCGTCCGCTATGTAGAAAAGCACTATGGGGAGGGCGATGGCAGCGGCGAGCGCGTATTGAACCCGACGACAGAGGTGGAGCTGGAGGAAGGCGCCTATTGCGAGATGGAGATGGTGCAGATCAAGGGCGTTGATTCTACCATTCGTGAAACGACCGCTCACCTCGCGGCGGGGGCAAAGCTCGTCCTGCTTGAAAAGCTGATGACGCACGGCAGCAGTCCGCCCGCTCCAATATGGAGATTAATCTTGATGGGGATGGATCGAGTGCGCAAATTATTTCCCGCTCCGTTGCAAAGGATGCCTCTGAGCAAGTGTTTTATCCGCGCGCCGTGGGCAATGCGGATTGCCGCGCACACGTCCAGTGCGATTCTATCATTATGGATCAGGCCAAAATTCGCTCAATCCCGGAGATTGCCGCCAACCACGCCGATGCGCAGGTGATCCACGAGGCGGCGATTGGCCGCATTAATAACGATCAGCTGCTCAAGCTGCAAACCTTTGGCATGACGCAGGAGGAAGCGGAGGCGGTAATCATCCAGGGCTTCCTGAAATAATTGGCTCGGATGACGAATAAAGAGGGATTCAGCTATTAAGATTTTATGAATTTCTTCCGTTTCTGTTGAACTCGATTTAAAAACCGTTTATAATGAATTACATCTATTGTGCCGTCAAAAACGGCCTATCTATGAAGGAGCTGAAGGAATGGATCCCATTAAAGTGGATTTCACAAAAAAGAAGGACGATGGTATTATCATCAAGCCTGCCAAGGCAGGGTTGAAGATTTTCCTCAATATCCTGATCACACTCGTAGGCGCAGGCATCGCCTATTACATCATGCTGCCGCCCATGAACTTCAAGTCAACCGATAATGTATATTTTCTTTGTCATCGTCGCGTTGATTTACGTTGCAGCGGCCGCGATCACCTCGGGCGCGCTGCGTAAGGGCGAATACATCCCATATGTCAAAAAGCAGTCGATTGTGCCGGTGATTGTTGTCGGCGCGCTGGCAGTGGTGTTCGTCGTTGGCCTGCTGGTTTCGTCGGTTATCTTCCGCGCGAACTCCTATAAGGATATTATTCAGGTGCAAGAGGGCGACTTTGCCAAGGAAGTGGATACGATCGATTTTGCCAGCGTGCCTCGGATTGACCGCGACGCATCTCTCAATATCGCAACCGCAGCTTGGTGCTTTGAGCGATCTTGTCTCTCAGTTCAAGGTCAATATGGTGCCGAATGTGGGGAAAGATGCGCAGATTAAACTATAAGAATACGCCGGTGCGCGTTGTTCCGCTGGAATATGCCAACCTAATTAAGTGGTTCACCAACCGCTCGAATGGTCTGCCGGGATATATCGTCGTTGATCTGGTCACGCAGTCCGCTGAAGTCAAACGCGTAGAGGGCGGCATCAAGTATACAACCGCGGAACATTTTAACCGCTATTTAATGCGTCACCTGCGCTTCCAGTATCCAACCTTTATGTTTGCAGAGCCGAATTTTGAAATCAATGAGGCGGGCGAGCCCTACTGGATTTGCCCGGTTGAGGATAAAACCATTGGCCTATTCGGCGGCACGGATATTAAGGGCGCGGTGCTCGTCAATGCAACAACGGGCGAGAGTAGCTACCACACCATGGACGAATTGAAAAATGATGCATCCCTACAGTGGATCGACCGCGTTTACTCCGATGCGCTGCTGGTTGAACAGTTTGATTACTATGCGCAGTATCAGAAGGGTTTCTTTAACTCTGTGCTTGGCCAGGAGGGTGTCCGTAAGACGACGGATGGCACGAACTTCCTCGCAATGCATGACGACGTTTATATGTATACGGGTGTTACCTCTGTTACTGCCGACCAGTCGATCGTCGGATTTACGTTGATTAACCAACGCACAAAGGAAGCGAAATTTTATCCGGTTGAGGGCGGTGCAACAGAAGCCTCTGCACAGGTTTCCGCACAGGATATGGTGCAGGATCTTGGTTATAAAGCGACATGGCCCCTGCTCTTGAACATCAGCGGTCAGCCAACCTATTTTATGTCTCTCAAGGGTGACTCATCGCTGGTCAAGATGTATGCAATGGTTGATGTATATGATTATAGCAATGCCGCCAAAGGAAACACTGTTAAGGAGTGTATGGATAATTATGCGGACCTGATTGAGCAGCGCAAGGGCATTGATCTTGATGTTGACATGAGCGGCATCAATGCGGGTGAGAATGGCGATACCCCCCAGCAGCAAGAGAAGCCGAAAACACAGACCGTTACTGGTGTGGTATCGGATATCCGCACCGCAGTGAAGGGTGGAGACAGCTTCTACTATGTGAAGCTTGACAAGGGCGCTTCGTATTATGCGGTGAAAGCCTCCGATGCGGAAGCGGTTGTCATTCTGAACAAGGGAGATACCGTTACCGTGACGATCCCGACAGATGCGAAGGGCGATATCATTGACGCATCCGAAATTGTAAAGGGCGCGCCGAAGAGCGGCGAAGCGGCATAACGGAATACGAAAATTTTAAGCAGGGGGCTGTTGCAGAACGTTTTGCAACAGCCCTCTTCGTTGCTGAAAAGCAGCGGGTTGCCTTACCATCGGGGGATATCTGCCCCGTGCCGGGCCCTAAAAATTGTTTGACCGTGGGGCAACAGATAGCGCCGCAGATCATTGATGATCTGCCGGCCGCTGTTTTACTTTTCACGAGGAGTAGAAATTGCTTCTGTGCTCAAATGTGCTCCATCATCGAACATCTAAGGCAATCACTTGGCGCATTTGCGGATTGTTTTCCTATTTTACCTCTTCCTCATCCAATGCAGCAACCTGATTGCTACATCTTTCACAGATGGAAAGGCCATGCATGCTCACCAGAGAATCCTTTTCTCCACAAAAAAAGCAGGCAGAATCCAGCTTTTTGAGCACTACCGTGCCATCATCCTGCGGGGAAAACTCTAAACGGACATTTTGAGCGATATCAAAGGCCTTGCGCATGGAAAGGGGAAGAAAGATCCCCCCTCGTTTATCCACTTTACATATGGTGCTTTTGGAGCTTTCCATAAGTGCTCCCTCCTTTATTGATGGCGCCGGCCCCGGCGCCCCTTAACCCTAGCTTTATTCCGCATGTTTTTGCCGAAGCTCTGCGCGGCATGCAGCACAAACCGGAACGGAGTGAAATGTTTTCAGCCCCTCACCGCTGCCGCAAAAGAAGCAGGCCGGGATATATCGCTGCACAATAATACGGTTTTCCTCTGCATGCATTTCCAAAGGATCCTGTTTTGCAAAACCGAGACGCTCCCGCAAGGATAACGGCAGAGATACGCGGCCAACCCGGTCAACCTTCCTAACAATATTAGTAGTAACCATGTTTTTCCCCCTTTTCAAATGTTCTCCAAAATGAGAAAAGGAAATTTTCTCCTTTGTGCTCTAAATTACCGTAAAAGTATAGCATTTTCGGGCAAATTTGAGATAGGAATGTGAATAATCTTCAACATCAAGAAGGAAATAAAAAAATCAGGCTATATCAAAAGCACCGATATAGCCTGAAAAAGGGTATTTTGGGTATATTATCAATCGTTCCTTCCCTACGATGGAAGAATTGCGATTTTAATAGGAGGAAAAGCGTGATGACAATTTGTTATTTTTTAACAAGCACGCGTTCAATTGCTCCAACATACATACGGTGATAATCCTTGGCGGGATAACAAGATGGGTCGATCGATGGATCAAGAAACCCAGCTGGGTCGAGATCTTGATACGCGACTTTCCGGCAGATAAATACCAGCTTTGCCTCTTCTATCGCGACAGCCGAGCCGAGAAAAAGGGGGGTTAGCCCAGCTTCCTTCGCCTTATCGATATCGCGGCCGGATTTGGAGCCGCATAAGGATAGCGCTTTTTTATACTCTTTCTCGAAAAAGCTCATGGTAAAATAATCTTCCCGCTCAATAAACTCATAGGTATAGCGCTGGGGGCGGATAAAAATCATTGCAACGTCCTTCCCCCAAAGCTCGCCGATTCCGCCCCAGCTGACTGTCATGGTATTCCACTTTTTTTGATCGCCTGCGGTGATAAGCGCCCATTCATCACGGATAAGCCGGATGGCATTTTCTTTTATCTCACGGATATCGATTTCCTGAAATTGCATCTGCAATCAACCCTCTTTCTTTTTCAATGAAATGATATTTTTCCATCCTATTATACGCGCTTTTTAATGAAATGATAAGTGCTAATCGGTTGAATTTTCCACTTCGTATCGGTATAATGAGAAAGAGAAAATCGTGGAGGAGGATTTTTTACCAAAATATATTTATAGGTTGAGATAGAGTTGGTAAAATGTACGAACCTCTAGAATAAGCGAATATTTATGCAAAAAAATCTTGAAAAAATGAATATTAGGTGTATAATCTTGAATAAAGAAATCCGTTAGGAGGCAATTAAAATGGGTGATATTAAGAAAGTGGTGCTCGCATATTCCGGCGGTTTGGATACGTCGATCATCATTCCTTGGCTGAAGGAAAACTATGATAACTGCGAGGTGATCGCCGTATCTGGAGACGTGGGGCAGGGAACCGAGCTTGACGGCCTGGAGGAAAAAGCGAAAAAAACCGGCGCTTCCAAGCTCTATATCGCAGATTTAAAAAAAGAGTTTGTCGAGGATTATATCTTCCCGACGCTTAAGGCGGGCGCTGTTTATGAAAAGGATTATCTGCTGGGCACCTCTTTCGCCCGTCCTTTAATCGCCAAACGGCTGGTTGAGATCGCTTTGGCAGAGGGTGCGGATGCGATTTGCCACGGCTGCACGGGCAAGGGCAACGACCAAGTTCGATTTGAGCTGGCGATCAAAAAGTTTGCGCCGGGCATGAAGATCATTGCTCCCTGGCGGATTTGGGATCTCAAATCCCGCGAAGAGGAGATCGAGTATGCAGAAGCGCACAATATCCCGTTGAAAATTAACCGTGAAACCAATTATTCTAAGGATAAAAACCTCTGGCATCTCTCTCATGAGGGATTGGATTTGGAGGATCCGGCCAACGAGCCGCAGTATAACAAGCCAGGTTTCCTGGAGATGTGCGTCTCCCCGGAGCAGGCGCCCGATGAGCCCACCTATGTGACGATTCACTTTGAAAAGGGCGTGCCTACAATGCTCAACGGCAAAACGCTCGACGGCGTGAGCATGATTGAAACGCTCAATCAGATTGGCGGCGCAAACGGCATCGGCCTTGCGGATATCGTGGAAAACAGGCTCGTGGGTATGAAATCCCGCGGCGTGTATGAAAATCCGGGCGGAGCAATCCTGTACCGTGCGCACGAGGTGCTCGAGACGATTACGCTTGACCGTGATACGCAGCACTACAAAGAGCTGATCGCGCAGAAATATGCAGAGCTTGTCTATTTTGGCCAGTGGTTCACCCCTCTGCGCGAGGCGCTGGACGCGTTTGTAGATAGCACGCAGCAAACGGTCACGGGTGACGTAAAGCTCAAGCTCTACAAGGGCAATATGATCAATGCGGGCGTCACCTCCCCGTATTCCCTCTACAGTGAGGCGTTCGCAACCTTTGATGAGGATGACGTATATAATCAGAAGGATTCTGAGGGCTTTATCAACCTCTTCGGCCTTCCGATTAAAGTGAAGGCAATTCTCGACGCGGAGCGCGAGGGTAAATAAGGGATTCCATGCAATCAATGATGTGATGAGAGCATAGGGGCGGGCACTTGCAGAAAGCTTTTTTCTGCGGCACGCCCTTTATGGCGATTTCTGCCAGCAGCGGGATCGGGAAAGGATGGCGCAGCAATGAAACTGTGGACGGGCCGCTTTTCCAAGGAGGCCGATCAAAAAACAAATGATTTCAATTCTTCCATCTCCTTTGACAGCCGGATGTATCAGCAAGATCTGCAAGGGAGTATGCGCATGCACCATGCTTTGTGCCTGCGGGATCATCAGCGAGAAGGATCGGGATGAAATCCTTGGCGGGTTGCAGGGGATCCTTGCGGATATTCAAAGCGGGAAACTGGCGATTGATCCCGATGCGGAAGATATCCACACCTTTGTGGAGGCGGAGCTACGCCCGCATCGACGAGGCGGGCAAGCGCTTCATACCGCACGCAGCAGAAACGACCAGGTCGCGCTCGATCTCAGGCTTTATCTGCGCGATGCGTGTGATGCACTTTCAGCGCAGGTGAAGGAGCTGGTTTTGGTGCTCTGCCAAAAAGCGCAGGAGCATGCCGGCACGGTTATGCCGGGCTATACGCATCTACAGCGTGCTCAGCCGATCACCTTCGGCCACCATTTAATGGCCTATGCAGAGATGTTCCAGCGTGATCTTGGCCGGATTGCGGATGCGAAAACGCGCATGGATGTCTGTCCGCTTGGCTCCGGCGCATTGGCTGGCACCACCTACCCGATCGACCGGGCCCAGTCTGCTTCTCTGCTTGGATTTTCTGCCGTTTCGCAAAATTCATTGGACGGCGTATCCGATCGGGATTACTGCATTGAGCTCGCTTCGGCGCTGGCCATTCTCATGATGCACCTCTCCCGCTTTTCCGAGGAAATTGTGATGTGGTGCTCCTGGGAGTTCAAGTTTATTGAGCTGGACGACGCTTTTTCTACCGGCTCCAGTATCATGCCGCAGAAAAAACCCGGATATTGCCGAGCTTGTGCGCGGCAAAGCTGGCCGCGTGTTTGGCGATGTGATGACGCTGCTGGCGGTGATGAAAAGCCTGCCGCTGGCCTATAATAAGGATATGCAGGAGGATAAGGACGCGATCTTCGATGCGTTCGATACCGTGAAGCTTTGCCTGACAGCCTTCATCCCGATGGTTGACACGATGACGGTGCTGCCGCAAAATATGCGCAAGGCCGCTGCCGGCGGTTTTATCAACGCAACAGATTGTGCGGATTTCCTGGTGGGAAAGGGCCTGCCCTCCGAGATGCCTACAAGGCAACAGGAGAGCTGGTGGCCCGCTGTATCCGCGAGGGCTTAACGTTGGAAACGCTGCCGCTGGAAGCCTATAGAGAAGTGTGCGAGCTCTTCGACGAAGGCGTGTATGAGGCGATCTCCCTGGAAAAATGCGTGTCCGACCGCACGCCGCTGGGCGGCCCTGCGCCGGAAAATGTACGCGCGCAGGCAGAGCGCGTGCGGGCTTTGATGCAGAAAGGCGAATAAAAAGGAGACTATTTATGATAAAAATAGGTATCATCGGCGCCACCGGCTATGCGGGCGTTGAGCTGATCCGGATTTTGTTAAATCATCCGCAGGCGGAACTTGCGGCCGTCAGCTCGGTTAGCTTTGAGGGAAAGGCGGTTAGCGAGGTGTACCCCTCTTTACGGGCTGTGCGATCTGCCTTGCTGCTCCGCGCAGGAGGCGATCGAGAAGAGCGACGTTATCTTCGCCTGTGTGCAGCATGGAATTTCACAGGAATTCGCGGCGCAGTGCGCGGAGAAGGATGTGGCCTTTATTGATCTCGGCGCGGATTTCCGTCTGAAGGAAGAATCGGATTATGCGCAGTGGTACGGCGGGGCCTATACGCATCAGGAACTGCATAGCCAGGCAGTTTATGCGCTGCCGGAGCTGTTTCGGGCGAGATACAAAAGGCCCGAATCCTTGCAAACCCTGGCTGTTACCCCACCAGCGTGGCACTGGGCTTGCGCCGGCTCTGCGGGAAGGGCTAATCGAGCCGCGAGGGATTGTGATCGATTCGAAATCCGGCGTGACAGGCTCCGGCCGTTCCCCCAGTGAGACGGCGCATTTTCCTAATTGCAATGAGGCGTTCTCCCCTTATAAGATTGCGGCGCACCGCCACACGCCGGAGATCGAGCAGACGCTCTCCAGCGTGGCCGGTGAAAAGCTCCAGGTTGTGTTTGTGCCGCACCTGCTGCCGCTCAACCGGGGGATTATCTCTACGATGTATGCCCGCCTGAAGGAGGGCGTAACACAAGCGAAGCTGCGCGAGGTCTACCAAAATGCTTATCACGCTGAGCGGTTCGTCCGTGTGCTGGATGCGGGGAAAACCGCAAACCTGCGCAATGTGCGGTGCAGCAATTTTTGCGATATTTCTCTGCACCTTGATCCCAGGACGGGGACGCTGATCGTCGTTTCCGCGCTTGATAATATGGTCAAGGGCGCGGCTGGTCAGGCGGTGCAGAATATGAACCTGCTGTTTGGCCTGCCGGAGGATACGGGGCTTCATATGATTCCCACCTGTTTTTAAAATACGGCAGGCCGGAAGGCTGCCGTTCAGGAAAGGATGGAACCTGCCATGAAAAAAAGACAATGGGCCGCAATTGTTTTGCTGGTGCTCTGCATGCTGTTTTTGCTGGGTGGCTGCGTGCCGCACCGAGTGGCTTCCGCAGATGCCGCCGGTTTCTTCACAGGCATCTGGCACGGCTGGATCGCGCCGGTTTCCCTGGTGCTCTCCCTGTTTGGCGATTATCAGATCTATGAGGCAAACAACACGGGTTTTTTCTACAACTTAGGCTTTTATATGGCGATTATCAGCGGGTTCGGCGGCCTTGCGCTGTTCCGCAGGAAGCATAAGGATTAACCTAGGCAGGAAGGATGGTTCTATCAATGGTAACATGCTCATTTATCCCCGGTGGGGTTGCCGCGGCAAAAGGCTTTACTGCGGCAGGCGTTCACTGTGGAATTCGAAAAAACAAATCGAAGCGCGACCTCGCGCTGATTTCAGCGGACTGCCTGTGCAATGCAGCCGCCGTTTACACGCAGAACTTGGTGTGCGGCGCGCCAGTCACCGTGACGAAGCAGAACTTGGCGGATGGCAAAGCGCGCGCCGTGGTGTGCAACAGCGGCATTGCAAACACCTGCAATGCAGATGGCGTTGAAAAAGCGCGGGGCATGTGTGAAATCACGGCCAAGGCGCTTGGGATCGCTCCAACGGACGTCATTGTAGCCTCCACGGGAGTGATCGGCCAACCGCTTGACCTCAGCCCGGTGGAGCAGGGGATGCCGCAGCTGATCGGGGAACTCTCCAAGGCGGGCTCCGACCATGCGGCACAGGCGATCATGACGACGGATACCCGTAAAAAAGAATTTGCACTTACCTTTATGCTCGGCGGTAAAGGATGCACCATCGGGGCAATCTCAAAAGGCTCCGGCATGATCCATCCCAATATGGCGACCATGCTCTGCTTTATTACGACGGACGTGGCGATCTCAACCCCGATGCTCCAAAAGGCGCTGTCGGCTGCGGTGGCGGACAGCTTCAATATGCTCAGCATTGACGGCGACACCTCAACCAATGACATGGCCTGCATTCTGGCCTCCGGCAAGGCGGAGAACCGGGAGATCGTTTCGGAGAATGAGGATTTTGCGCTGTTTACACAGATGCTTTCCACCCTCCTCATCCGCATTGCGCGGGAGATGGCGCGCGACGGCGAAGGCGCGACGAAGCTGGTGATATGCGAGGTCAGCGGCGCAAAGGACCAGGACACCGCCCGCACGGTGGCAAAAAGCGTGATCTGTTCTTCGCTTGTGAAAACGGCGATGTTCGGCGCGGACGCAAACTGGGGCCGTGTGCTGTGCGCGATGGGGTATGCGGGCGCGGAGATTGATGTGACGAAGGCGGATGTATCGTTCGCCTCCCCGCAGCGTGTGGAGGTATGCCAGAACGGAGCGGGCATTCCCTTCAGCGAAGAGCGGGCGAAGCAAGTCCTCCTGGAGGAGGAAATCAAGATCGATGTGCGCCTGCACGACGGCGAGGCGCATGCGGAGGCTTTTGGATGCGACCTGACATACGATTATGTGAAAATCAACGGGGATTACCGCACCTAATAGGGCGGTAAAGGAGAAATAAGAGGACGGTTTTAAAAAGAGGGTGACGGCACATATGGAGATATCCAATTTTGAGCGCTCGCAGGTGTTGGTGCAGGCGCTTCCATATATCCAGAAATATTATCAGAAAACGATTGTCATCAAATATGGCGGCAATGCAATGATTAACGAGGGGCTCAAGGACGCTGTGATGACGGATATCGTCCTGCTCTCCCTTGTAGGAATCCATGTGGTGCTCGTTCATGGCGGCGGCCCGGAGATTAACGCTATGCTCGACCGGCTGGGCAAGGAAAGCCGCTTTGTGGGAGGGCTGCGCTATACGGATCGGGAAACCATGGACGTGGTGCAGATGGTGCTCGCGGGCAAGGTCAATAAGGATCTCGTGCAGCTGCTCGGCGCGCACGGCGGCAAGGCGTTGGGTTATGCGGGCTGGACGGCGGTATGATCCGCGCGGTGAAGCATTCAGGCGAGGATCTCGGCTTCGTAGGCGAAATTGAGAGCGTTGACGTAACGCCGATCAACGATGCGTTAAAGACCGGCTATATCCCCGTCATCTCCACCATTGGCGGCGGATATGGGGAGGATGTTTATAATATTAACGCCGATACGGCAGCGGCACGCATCGCGGCCTGCCTGCATGCGGAAAAACTGCTGCTGATGACGGATGTGCGCGGCCTCCTGCGGGATAAGGAGGATGAGGGAACGCTCATTCCGGTCGTCAACGTCAGCGATGTGCCGGGGCTGAAGAACCAGGGCATCATTTCCGGCGGCATGATCCCCAAGATCGAGTGCTGTGTGGAAGCAGTGCGGCGCGGCGTGCACCGCACCCATATTGTGGACGGGCGCATCCCGCATTCCCTGCTCATCGAGCTGTTTTCCGATGAAGGGGTAGGAACGATGTTTATCTAAGAAAGGCGATCCTATGCGAAAGGGTGAACGGTTTTTTATGACATATGAAGAGACCAAACAAACGGCGGATCAATATTTGATGCTACCTACGCGCATTTTAACGCCGCTTTGGTGGAGGGGAAGGGCGCGCAGCTCTTCGGCCCGGAAGGGGAAAGCTACCTGGACTTCACCGCCGGGATCGGCGTTAGTTCCCTGGGCTATGGCGATGCGGCTTGGGCGCAGGCGATTGCAGAGCAGGCGGCAAAGCTCGCACACACATCAAACCTGTATTACAACCCGGTGATTGCGCAGGCGGCGAAGCTGTTATGCGAAAAATCTGGTTTTGCGCGTGTGTTTTTTGCAAATTCCGGAGCGGAGGCGAATGAATGCGCGATGAAGCTCGCGCGCAAATATAGCTTTGATACCTATGGGGCGGGCCGCTCGACGATCGTCACGCTGAAAAATTCCTTCCACGGCCGCACGATGGAAACGCTCACCGCAACCGGGCAGGATGAACTGCATCAGTATTTTGATCCCTTTCCGCCGGGCTTCCGTTATGCTGCGGCAAATGATCTTGACGCGCTGAAGGCAGCGATCGACGAGACCGTCTGTGCCGTGATGATGGAGCCGGTGCAGGGCGAGGGAGGCGTGCAGCCGCTGGATGCGGATTTGTGCACAAGGCTTCAGAGCTCTGCCGGGAAAAGGATATCCTCCTGATTTTCGACGAGGTGCAGACCGGCGTGGGCCGGACGGGCAAGCTCTATGCATGGGAGCATTTCGGTGTGCGGCCGGATATTCTGACGAGCGCCAAAGGCCTCGGCGGAGGATTGCCGGTGGGGGCTTGCCTGTGTGTGGAGAGGCTCGGCGCTGTGATGGGGCCAGGCACACATGGCAGCACCTTTGGCGGCAACCCAATCGTCTGCGCGGGGGTGTGCGAGGTGCTTTCCCGCATGGAGGAGCCGCTCTTTCAGCAGGTGCGCCAAAGGGGCGCGTTCCTGCGGGATACGCTTTCCAAATGTGATGAAATCGTAGAAATCCGAGGGATGGCCTGATGCTTGGCTGGTGCTTCAAACAAAGCAGGCCAAAGCGGTTGCTGCTCGTTGTGTGGAAAGGGGGCTGCTGGTGCTCACGGCGAAAACGCTCGTCCGCCTGCTGCCTCCCCTGACAATCTCGCAGGAGGAATTGGAACAGGGCATTGCCATTTTGAAGGAAGTACTCACGGAGAAATAATAAAATTGCCCGGAAAGGAATGATTTCATGAAACATTTGCTGAAAATGCTCGATCTGTCCACAGAGGAGATTTTGGAGCTTTTAAATCTTGCCGACCAGCTCAAATATGAGCGCAGCCACCACATAGCGCACCGCCATTTGGAGGGCAAAACGTTGGGCATGATCTTCCAGAAATCCTCGACCCGCACGCGTGTTTCCTTTGAAGCGGGCATGTTCCAGCTCGGCGGCAGCGCGCTGTTTTTAAGCGCACGAGATCTGCAAATCGGCCGTGGCGAGCCAGTGCAGGATACGGCGCGGGTGCTTTCCCGGTATCTCGATGGCATCATGATCCGCACCTTCGCGCAGGAGGAAGTGGAGGCGCTCGCCGAATATGGTTCGATCCCGATTATCAACGGCCTGACAGATTTTTGCCATCCCTGCCAGGTGCTTGCCGACCTGATGACTGTGCGGGAGCACAAAGGCCGTTTAGAAGGCCTCAAAATGTGCTATATTGCGACGGCAACAACATGGCGAATTCTCTGATCGTCGGCGGTTTGAAAACTGGGATGAAGGTGAGCGTTGCCTGCCCGGAGGGCTATGACCCGGATCAGAAAGTGCTGGATTTTGCAGCGGAAAACGGCGGCTTTACGCTTGAGCGCGATCCGATGAAGGCGGCGGAAAATGCGGACGTGATCTTACCGACGTGTGGGCTCCATGGGCCAAGAGGGCGAGGCAGAGCAGCGCCGCGCCGCTTTTGCGGGGATTTATCAGGTGAATGAGAAGCTGCTGGGAGCTGCGAACGAAGGCTGCATGGTGCAGCACTGCCTGCCTGCCCACCGCGGTGAGGAGATCACGGCGGAGGTGCTGGAGGCCCATGCGGCGGAAATCTTCGATGAGGCGGAAAATCGGCTGCACGCGCAGAAGGCTGTTATGGTTGCCCTGTTGAAAGAATAGGGGCTGTGGCTGGTGTGATCCCAGTCAACACGGAATTGAATGTTTTATGGTGAAATTGCCCTTCATCCGCCTATGGGATGGAGGGCGTTCTCGCCCCCGAGAAAACGTCTCCTACCACAGGGCGAATGAAGAAGGCTATTTTATCAACCTTTCTTTTATTGACGATTATTCCATCAGTTTAAACGGGCAAATTGGATGATGCATCTGTTGGTCAGCCGAAGCATCTCCTCAAGCATTCCTTTCCATTCTGCCCTGAAAAAGACGGACAAAAATTTAAGCTTTTGATAAAATTATAAGCGGAGGTGAGCAGGTGGATATTCTTCAACAGCTCAACGATGCGGCGGCATATATTGAAACCAATCTGTGTGGCCAGGTCGTTCTGAAGGAACTTGCGCAAATCGCATGCGTCACGCAGGATAGCTTTCTGCGTTTTTTTAGCTATATGACCGGAATGACACTGAATGGATATATACGCCGCAGGCGTTGTCTCTCGCGGCATATGAGTTGCGCGAGTCAAACATCAAGGTGATTGATGCCGCGGTGAAATACGGCTATGATAGCGCCGATTCCTTCACAAAAGCGTTTGTGAAGCAGCACGGGCTCACTCCCACGCAGCACGGGATTCGCGTCAGCCATTGAAGATATATCCGCCGGTTTCCTTTCACATAAGGATTAAGGGAGCGGAAGAAATGAATTTTAGAATGCTTGAACTGGAGCAAACCACACTTTATGGTGTTTCCAAACCGTTTGACGGGCAGGGCTACAAAACCAGAGAAGAGCTGCGGCATATTATGTGGGCGGATGATTGTGACGATGTTCCAGGGCGGATTTGTGAAGGGCATTGGAATCAACCGTCTAACCATGCTTATGACGGTATCTGGTACGGCATTTGGAAAAATGGGAACTATATGATTGCGCGCCCAGAAACAAGCGTGCAAAAAAATACGCTCGAAAAGCAAATTATTCCGGCTGGGGCTTATGCAGCCTTTCAAACAGAACCCGGAGGGCTTGCCTGGGAGGAGTTCCCAAAGCTTGAGGAATTGATTTTTGACGCATGGCTGCCCAGCTCCGGCTACAGGCAAAGGGGGATCTGGTCATTGAGGTGCTGCACCTCTGGACGGATCATGATCAGCGGAATAAAAATAGATATTACGAGGTCTGGATTCCAATCGAAAAGAAATAGCGCCGTACGAAGTTATCGTTCTATTGCTCACGGCGCCTAACTTGCGAAAAGCGCATCGGCATTTCCGGTGTGACATTTATCTCTTTCCAAGCATATTTCCCGGGGAGAGGCGATGCTACGAGAGCCTATAGCATGCGCTTTGCCAAAAGTTTTTTGCCGGAACATCCTCCCCACGATAGGCGGAAACAAGGCAAAGCTTGTTGTAATCACACAAAACAGAGATAGTGCCGCTCACGAGAGCAATCGTGTTGCAGTTATTTTCTCTATTTGACAGGATTCATTCTTGACCCAAGCCGTGGAACCGCTATAATAGATAGCAAAGGATTGAAAAATGAAGGGTCGCTTCGGCACGTGGCGGGGTATTTGCTAAGCGGCTCCAGTGAAGGGATGAATCGTTATGGACTGTGAAAAGATGATGGGAAAAAGGGCGCGCGCCTTCTGCGCGGCGGTCCTTTTCTTTGCTGCGATGGCCATCGGATTCTCCGCTTGCGGGAATGGGGAGGAGCTTGAAGGCTCCACTGTGCCAAAGGGTTCTCAACAGGCGCAAACGCAACAGACGGTGAACCCGTTGACTGGATTGTCTGGCTTTCGGGAGGCGGCGGTAGGCCGGCGCCCAGTGGCGGTGATGATCAACAATGCGCCCGCAGCCCCGCCCGCAGTGGGGGCTGTGTGCGCCGGATATTGTGTTGGAGGGCCTGGCGGAGGGCGGCATCACTAGAATGATGTGGCTTTTTGCGGATGTGCAGAGCATCCCCAAAATTGGTTCGGTGCGTAGCGCACGGCACGATTTTCTAGAGATAGCGGAGGGACTCGATGCTGTTTTTGTGCATTGGGGTGGAAGTGTGTATGCCTATGATGCGCTCAAGCAGCGCAATGTAGACGATATTGATGGGATGACCTATTCAAATACCTATTTTATCGGGATCGTACCCGAAATGTGGGCATGGAACATACTGGATGCACGGATGGAGAGCGGCTTGCGAAGGCATTCGAAAGGCTCAACCTTAGGAGCGAGGCCAATCAGGCGAACCGAGCTCCCTTTGTATTTGCGCAAGAGGGTAAGCTAGAAGCCTTTCCGGCGGCACATGTGAAAGCGTGGCCTTCTCCTTCTCAAATGCTTATCAACATACGTTCCGGTATGATGCGGCCTCCGGGCATTATCAGAACTTCTTGAATGGCCAGCCAATGACGGAGGATGGCGGCAAACAGATGGAAGTGGACCAATGTGCTTGGTGCTCTATTGCCCGGTTCAAAAGCATGGGGGATGCGGGCGGGTGCATTGATATGGATTTAACTGGAGGCAACGGAATTTATGCATCAAACGGCACGTACGAGCAGATCACTTGGAAAAAGGGGAACACGCCTGCCAGCCCGCTGAAGCTGTATGCTTCCGATGGGTCAGAGCTTCATCTAAATGCTGGCAAAAGCTACATCGGCCTTGTGCCATCCGATCGGAGAATCAAACGGTTATTTCTGCCATTCAGGAATCATAAGGCAAGATTTGGTCACTATGCATGAAACTTATGTTGAAAAATTGTGAAAAATGGGCGGAGAAGTTTATACTTTCGTCATTGTTTTTTACAAAACCCGCAACATATCAGCGGTATGATATGGATGTACCTTGAAGGAAGCAAGAAGGAGGTGAGTCCATGTCAAAGAAAGCTTGCGTGTTGGTGTGCGTGACCAGCCAACCCGATTGTGAGCGGCTGATTCGGGCGGGTAAAAAGATCGCGGATGGCGAAGGAGTACCGTTGCAGGTTGTCAGCGTACAGCGGATGGAGGAGTGCTTCCAGCCAAACTCTGATACGCTTGAGCGTTTGCACCAGCAGGCAAAGGCAGTGAATGCGGAGATGACGATTTATTTTAACGACAGCCCCGCGATTACTGCCGCAGTACACGCTGTCAAGGAGGGCGCTGTCAATATCGTAATGGGATCCGCGGGAAAACAGCGCGCATTTTGTAGAAGATGTTCACTTGCTGGCACCGGAGGTGCCGATCAGCATGGTGGATGGTGATGATAAAATTTATCAGATGATTCCGGCCGCCGCACCCCAGGCGATACGGCGCTGAAAAGGGCGGCAACGGTGTAAATTTTTTCATATAGTAACAATAGAGGAAACGCAGCTTCACGCGTTTCCCTCTATTGTTGTATGGAAGATTCAGTTCCAAAGGGCATCTTCCGTTAGAATGCGGTGAAAAAGATCTTGTAGCACGTTGGTTAGCGTATCTTCCGCCCGTTCATTCATTTCCCGGTATTGTTCCGTGGCAGAGTCGTCAGCATCATCCGATATTTTACGCAGGCATATAAAGGGAATTCCGCATTTGTGGCAAACAGAGGCGATCGCTGCGGTTTCCATATCAAAGGCGGTGATGCCAAAGCGCTCAATATAGTCCCTTTTGCGATCGACGTCCGTTAAAAAGAAATCTCCGGTGCCTAATTTTCCTTCTTGCAGGCCAGGGTGTGCAAGCGCTAGGCGCAGAAGCGTTTTATCCGCCTGATAAACCCATTCCTGCCCGGGCTTCTGGCCGGCCGGTATTCCGATAGCGCTGAGATCAAAATCGCATTCCACATAGGTTGCCCCGGCTACGAGGTCACCTCGCCGCAGCCCGGAGACCGCGCCGGAGAGGCCTGCGTTGCAGACCATCTGCGCGCCGTTATCTGCAATTAAAAAGGAAACGGCGCTCGCTGCGTTCACCTTCCCGATCCCGCACTGTACGGCGTGAATTTCCAGCTGACGATCACCTTCTTGAAGCTCCATCACAAGGCCGGCGTTTCCGCGTTTTTCCTCCGCCTGGAAGCCTTGCTGCTGCGCATAGGTCAAAAATGGGGCGTATTCCATCTCATCGGCAAAAGCAATGCCAAGGATCTTTTTTTTCACGTTAAAATCCATCCCTTCCTCTGAAAAAGGTTACGCTTCATTATAGGGGAGAACGAAAAAGAAATCAATTGCAGTGAGCAAATTAACGGAGATTTCTTTTTGGCCTATGATTTTGAGAAAGAAAGGGAAAAGAAGGCTGGTTTCGTTCCAATTTTCAAAAATGGGACAAAACACACCGGATGATGGGCGAGAAGAACAGTCGCTAACGCGGGGGGAGAGGCATAGACTGTAATCGGGGATAACAATAAGCGCCGATGCGTCCTCCGGTGGCGGTTGATCCGTCCACAGGGGAGCCGGGGACAGCCGATAGGCACATGGCGCATTTTAGATAGATGGCCCCGCCTTCTCCCAACGGGTTCGATTGGGGGAGGGAAAGAGAAAGAGCGCGCTGCTTTGGCATCACCTTTGCAGCGCGCTCTGATCTTTTGAAATAGCCGGGTTATTCCTCCATCTGCTTGCCGAGGAAGGAGGCGGCAACTTGCATGAGTTTGATCTCGGTTGAGGATGGGGCCGTAGCGCCATTTTCCGCCATCAGGAGCACGACGGCGCCGGACACATCGCCCGACCCAATGATCGGATAGGCAATCCCGGCCATGCGTTCCAGCCCTTCCACCGGACGAAGCGATTCGCCCGATCCGCTATAGACAAAATTCGAGCGTTTTTCCATGAGCGATTCCAAGTTAGCGGAAATCCGCCGGTCTACCGCTTCCCTCTTTGGAATTCCTGCGCAGGCGATGACATGATCCCTGTCGCAAATGAGAACGGGCAAATTGGTGCTGCGGGAAAGAACCTCCGCATACTGGCCGGTGAAGGAAGAAAGCTCCCCGATGGGGGAATACTTTTTAAAGATCACCTCACCGTCCGCATCCGTATATATTTCAAGCGGATCACCCTCACGAATCCGCATGGTGCGGCGAATTTCTTTTGGAATGACCACGCGTCCCAAGTCGTCGATCCTTCTTACAATTCCAGTGGCTTTCATAGTATAGATAACTCCTCCATTATAATTTTCCCTGACTGCCGCCGTGCAGCCCGGCAGATAACATTTGGAACAGGGCGGGAAACAACACCCGCCGCCGTCTGAGGCAAAAATAGTATCTGCGCCGCGGAAATTTTTATACCCATATGCAATGAAAAATCCGGAATGGAATATTTTCCTTCTCATGGAAGAGGCTGAAAAAATACGCCGCAAAAATTGTAGAGATACAATCTTTGCGGCTCGTTTTCAATCATTTTCTGAAAAAAATTGAAAAGTCACATTATTTCACGGGCTTATCCGGTGGTAGGGTGGTATCGCCCCCGCCATTAGGCCAGGCTCCGGCGATTTTGGAGGGGAGGTCGCCGCATCGCCCCTGTTCCAAAGATGGATCAGGTTTTGATCGTTGAGCAGTTTGAGCATAATCAGCGTTAACGGAACTAAAAACAGGCCAATAAAACCGAACAGTTGCAGCCCAATATACATGCCTACGATCGTCACGACCGGGGGAAGACCGAGTTGACCGGCCACGAGCTTCGGCTCGATGATTTGCCGGATGACAGAGATCGCCACATAGATCACAATAAGGCCGATGCCAAACCCCACCCGGCCCGTGCAGAGGGAATAAACAGCCCATGGGATTAAGACGGTGCCTGTTCCCAACACAGGGAGAATATCTACAATCGCTGTCAGAAGGGCGATAGCAAGGATATAGCTGCTCTCATATAAACCCGCCAGCTTTAAAATACCCAGGCCAATGGTCATTTCGACAAAAGTGATCAGGATAATGAGCAAATAGGCCGGAGCATTTTAAAACATGGAGGAGAAAAGAAGCTGTTTAGAGGCACTGAGCGCCTCTCTGCGCTCCCTAGGCAGCTGGCGTTTTACAAAGTTAACGAGGCGGTCATAATCCGCCGTCATAAAGCAGCAGGCGATAATCGAAATCAAAGTGGCAAGAAAAATAGAGGGGATTTGCTTTGCCGTATTCCATACGCCGGAAAGCGGAGAGGAGAGGATAGAGAGGTCGATATTCAATCTGCCATTTGCGGCGCCGGTTTCCAAGTCGTGAAAAAGCTCACGGATGCTGTTGGCCGCCATGGTTTCAATGCTGTCCGGCAGGAAGTGAATATTTTCTAAAATCCAGGCCTCTGTCTGTTTGAGAAAAACGGGTAGATTATCAAGCTTTGCCGTAATCAAGGAAATAAAGCCCCGTAGTTCCTCCACAATCCGAACGCCGATCAGTGCAAGCACCGCCATGATCGCCGTGAGCGCAAGCAAAACGGCAAGTCCGGAAACAAGCCCCTTTTTCAGCGGGGTTTTTTTGTGATCCAGTTGACGGGGCGCTGTAAGGCCATTGCAATAAAAAAGGCCAAAATGAAGGGGAAGCACGTCCAGAAGGCAAACCGCATGAAAAGTAAAAGAGGCCCAATATGATCGCAAAATAGACGGTGTTGATGATAAAACGCCTGCGTTTTCAATTTTCGTCATGACACCACATCCTTGATGGCCGCGGCCCAGGGGGCAACGGCAGTTTTAGGGGCACAAGAGGCGCAAACCGGCAAAGCATCGCCCCTTTTTGCTGAAAAAACAGGTTATTTGTATTCTATAACAGCTGGGGTATGAATACAATTAAAAATATGTTACAAAATTCTCTCATTTTTCTCTGCTCCAGCTTACGGTTCTGACGTATGTAGAGCAGAAAAGAAAAAAGTTGAAATTCTCCCTTTATTATGCCGCCGCTTTATGATAAAATATTCTGAGATTCTCTAGTTTACTGAATTTTTCCCGCGGAATGTTAAAGGAGTTGTCACACATGTATGTAGCGGTAATGGGGTATGGCGTGGTCGGCTCGGGCGTAGTGGAGCTGTTTGGCAAGAACCATGGCAGCATTGTGCGCAGAAGCACCCAAACCGAGATGGAGATCAGGTACATCCTTGACCTGCGCGACTTCCGGGCGACCCAAATGAAGAAAAATTCACCAAGGATTTTCAAAAGATTCTACAGGATGAGGAAGTTAAGATCGTTGTTGAAACGATGGGCGGCCTGCATCCGGCGTATGAATATGTGCTCGCCTGCCTCAAGGCGGGGAAGAGCGTGGTCACCTCCAATAAGGAGCTTGTAGCGGCGAAAGGGTACGAACTGCTTCAGGCCGCTGAAGAAAACAACGTCAATTTCCTCTTTGAGGCAAGCGTTGGCGGAGGAATCCCGATTATCCGGCCGATCAGCCAGTGCCTGGCAGCCAATGAAATTGAGAGATTGCCGGGATCCTCAACGGCACGACGAATTTCATCCTGACCCGCATGATTGAGGATCAAATGAGCTTTGAAGACGCACTTCGCCTGGCGCAGGAAAACGGATATGCGGAAAAAGACCCGACGGCCGACATCGAAGGCATTGACGCCTGCCGCAAGATTTGCATTCTGGCATCTCTGGCATTTGGTAAGCATGTGTATCCGGATGGCGTTTATACGGAAGGCATTACCAAAATCCATTTGCGGGATGTGGAATATATTCGCGCTTGGGGCGGCGTGATCAAGCTGCTCGGCCGGGCAAAGAGGCTCAAGAACGGGCGCATTAGCGCAATGGTCAGCCCAGCGGTTGTGGATCGGCATAGCCAGCTAGCCGGAGTGGACGATGTATTCAATGCGATCCTTGTGCGTGGGGATGCGATTGGCGACGTGGTGTTTTATGGCCGCGGAGCAGGTAAAATGCCAACAGCAAGCGCGGTTGTGGCCGATGTGATCGACTGTGCAAAGCATCTCAACCGCAAAAAGCTTTTCGGCTGGGGCAGCAGCGAAGAGGGCTATGTGGCCGATTATCGCGATATGCGCACGGCGCTTTATATCCGTGCGCAGGCAAGCAAGCCGGACCAGGCATTGGAAGCTGCCCGGAAAGCGTTTGGCGAGATCACGGCGCTACACTGCGAGGATGCGCCGGCAGATGAAATTGCATTTATCACACCGCAGGATACGGAGCGGGAATTGCAGGCGAAGCTTGCCGGGATCAACGGGCTTACGCTGCAATCCGTGATCCGGATGACGGATTATTGATTATAGGAGGGTATTGCAATGGCACTCATTGTACAAAAATTTGGCGGCAGCTCTGTTGCGAATGCCGATAAGGTTCGCAACGTTGCGCAGATCGTCACGCAGACCTACAGCGAGGGAAACGATGTAGTGGTCGTTGTATCTGCACAGGGCGATACAACAGACGACCTGATCGAAAAGGCGGCTGAAATTAATCCGAAGGGCTCCAAGCGCGAGATGGATGTGCTCCTCACTGCCGGCGAGCAGATGTCCGCCTCCCTGCTGGCGATGGCGATTGAAAAGCTTGGGTTCCCTGTCATTTCGTTGCTGGGCTGGCAGGCAGGTTTCCAAACGAGCTCTGCCTATGGCAACGCCCGCATTAAATCCATCAAAACCGATCGCCTTCGCGCAGAGATTGGGCGCAAAAATATTGTTGTGGTTGCGGGCTTCCAAGGCCTCAATAAATATGACGATGTGACAACCTTTGGCCGCGGCGGTTCGGATACGACCGCCGTTGCGCTTGCCGCTTCCCTGCATGCGGAGCGCTGCCAGATTTTTACGGACGTTGAGGCGTATACACCGCCGACCCGCGTAAGATTGAGGGCGCGAAGAAGCTTAAGGAGATCACCTATGATGAGATGCTG
>ENA-OQCX01000391-OQCX01000391.1-human-gut-metagenome-genome-assembly--contig:-NODE-391-length-22711-cov-2.460724_pt1 | contig 22711 bp, 32 predicted proteins | sample MGYA00242762_ERZ504587 | MGnify/ENA primary metagenome ERZ504587 (study PRJEB26092, sample SAMD00036337) | human gut metagenome | host: Homo sapiens | study: EMG produced TPA metagenomics assembly of... | reverse complement strand
GTTTTTACCAAATAAATGGAAGGAGATTTCTGGACTCCGACAAAATCAGGACTCTCAATAGCACCAGATGTGTTTTCAAAATATAGGTTTCGCCACTCTTAAGTTTTTGTTTTGTTTAATAGTCTGCAAAAGTTTTCCTTGCGGACTATAAATTGCACTTCTGACTTCCAATATTAGAACTTTCATGAGAATCATTAGTCACTTCACATTTTACTTTCAATACTCCTCTTTTTTCATTCACTACTGGAGTACTAATAAAAATTCCATCAGATCCCATATTGCTCATATTGAAGTGTTGTTTTGGAGTAGATATGAGCCATACATCTCTGTAGATCCCCCCCCAAAAAGTGAAATCTGCCGATATAGGAGTAATATCTTTTCTCCCATTGTCAACCGTAATCTCTATCAAATTCTCTTTTCTGATATACTCTGTTATATCTACAATACAAGCTGTATAACCACCTACATGACTGCCTACTTCCTTTCCATTCACTCTAATATTAGCAGCCTTACTAGCAGCATCTATTTTCATATAATAACGACGTTCCGCAACAATTTCCGGTAAAACGAGAGTACGCCTGTAGAATCCCTTACCTTGATAATAATTTCGTTGTTGATAAGCATCTATATTAAAAGTATGGGGAGATTGACAGATTCCCATGATTCATCTATAGATTTCCGAAATTCCCAATTATCATTGATAGTCTTCATTTCCCGCTGCGCTTGTAAAGAGGTAACGACAAACATTACCACTATAGCCAACAAGCATCTCTTGAATAATACTTTATACTGCATACATTATTTTTTTACTGGTAATTCATTGAGTGTTTTTCATAATATGTATGATCTTTAGGAAATTCTTCTCCTTCCCAAGCCTTTTTGGAAGTCCAAGATTCACTAGGGGAAGTCCAAAAAGGATGATCGGCTGACAAGCCCAATGGCAAAAATGCTAAAGATGCTAAATAAAGGCTTCCATTATTAGTATATACATTAGCCGTATGCGGCTGCTTACCGTTAAATCCCAATGTGAGAAATCCTTTTTCATTAAAGTTTTGTCCATCAGCGAACATACGTTTTATAACGGCAGTCATTGCTGTTCTTACTTGACCATTACTAAGTTCTTCTGGTAACAATCCTTTCCAAACTATCAATGCTAAAGGTTGAAGTACCCCTGTGCGATAAGTTATGGAACGACCAAATACAGGAAATGCTCCTTCAGGAGATATGAGATGTTCCAAAATAATACTATAACGTTGGATACGTTTAGTAACATGAGCAAAAGTTGTTCCCGCCCATTCCCGTTTTTTCTTTCCACCATCAGTAAGAACTTCCACGCATTCAAAAAACATAGGATGAATAAACAAAACTGTTATAATAATCAAAGGCAAATGAAGGACCATCCGAATACCATCCATCACCAATATACCATTCTGAAATTTTTCGCAAGGCAGAATCTATGCGGTAATAATCTGCTTTCGCTCCTACTTTATGAAGAAATGTTTCTATAGTAGATGAAAACAGCAACCAATTAGTATATAATGGATTAATCCGCCTTAATGCAACAAATTGATTTATATATCGTTCTTTTGTTACCTCATCAAGTGGCATCCAAAGTGAATTATATCCCCTAATAAAACTCTCAGCTATATAAGCCGCATCTACCAATGTTTGGAAATTTTCACTCCAAAGTAAATAATCAGGAGATAAGGGATCCACAGCATTTTTATATCCTTGCAATGCCCAAGTTCTTAACTGTTTTCGCTGAATACCTTCCGCTGTATCATCATCTGGTAGCGAAAGCCATGGTGCAAGACCAGCCATTAAACGTCCGAAACATTCCATATAAGAAACTCGCCGGTCACGTCCATCCCACGTAGGACTTAATTCAAGTTGCATGTTTTTTTGCAATTTTCCTTCACTGATATTACTTAATACCGGTGCAGCCATCCGATACATGACATCACACCATATTTCACGATCAGCCATTTTCTTTGTCTTGTGCTTAGCGCACAAATCGGCAGAGAAAAACAAAAATAATATCGTACATCCAATTAAAATAAACTTATTCATCTTCTTTACCTTTTTATTGTAAGAAACGTACTCGTTCACAAGCAGCTAATAAAAAAGCTCCTAATTCCAAAATTGAAACATGAATTAGCATCCACCACCTGCCTGGTATTGCTTTTTCTCCGACAGGTTGATATATCCGATTTTTCCATCAGCTTGCAATGCTGTTGTTTTAAGATAGTTCCAAGCCTTTTCTACAATAGGCGAATAAATATCCGCATTTAGCAATCCATTATTAATTCCCCACAGAAAGCCGTAAGTAAAAAGAGCAGTACCACTTGTTTCAGGACCCGGAGCTTGTTCCGGATCTATTAAACTACGTGTCCAATAGCCTTCAGGCTGTTGACAGGCAGCAATAGATTTTGCCATTGTCTGAAAACGAGTTATATATTCTTCACGATACTTATCCTCTGCCGGCAATTGTTTCAGTACTTTAGCAAATGCGGCAAATGCCCATCCATCTCCCCGTGACCAGAAATCTTTTTTTCCGTTTATTGTTTTATGAAACGGATACGGATATTTAGCATCACGATAATAAAGACCAACTTCCCTATCATACATAATGCTGTCTGTTACTGTAAGGTATTGATGTAATTTCTCCAAATATAATGGATTCTTTGTTATATCATACATCTTCACCATGACAGGCATTACCATATATAATGCATCAACCCAATGCCAGTAATCAAGTTTTGAAGTAGACATCTGATATTCCATTACTTCGCGGGCACGCGCTATTTTTATTGTATCAGGGTCAAGTTTATATAGATCGCATAAGTTTGGAAACAAACTTGCCAATCACCAAAAAGAACATATTCCGGTGATTCTCCATAAGTGCTTCGCCACTCAGCTTTGTTGTTGCTGGTAGCTCCTTTCCATTGATTATAGTCAGCCCAATCAATAGAATATTGCAGATAATCCTTATTTCCAGTCAGTGCACAAACTTCCATATTTCCAGTATGATATACAGCATTGTCCCAAAATGACCGGACTTGTGGCTTATGCATAGACTGATAGCGCTGGTTCACACGATGAATTATTTCCAGTAATTCCTCAGAAGTCTCAGTATTTTCCTTTTTATTACTACAAGATGCTGCAAGCAATAATAATGCAACCATCCCCAATATACATTTCATAAAGTCAATATTTAATTTGTAATTGTTCTGAAGAAGTAAATTGACGCAACAGCCCCAATTGTATCAATTTACTTTCTTCAAATCTATTCTGATTTATTGTTCGTCGGCTACGGCCTCCTCCCATGTGTTCCACTTTTCTACAGTAGGATCATAACCGTCATATCCAGGATTCTGACCGAGTTCCCTAACAGGTTAGCATCAATTGCACTTTGTGGAATAGGCCAATTTATATTATGACGTCCTATAGTATATTTACGTCCTTTTACTATTGGTGCATCAGGCTTGTTATAATAATTATTATATTTATTAATACGATGCCACCAAAAACTATCTTCATAAAGTTTATCCACATCATATACCTTCCCTTCATTATCAGGTTTACCACTTAAAGCCAAACAATAAGAAATACGACTCAACTCAGTAAATCTCCATTCTTCCATATAAAGTTCACGAGCACGTTCGTCTACAATATCATCAATATTTACTTTTGAATAGAAGATGTCACATTTTGCACGTTGACGTATAATATTAACATCTGCTGTAGCTTCTTCTATATTACCTAAATAATAATTGGCCTCAGCACGAAGTAAATAAGTTTCAGCTAATCGATACAAATAGAAATCACTATATCCACTACCTTGATAATTATTAAGATGAGGAGCCTCATCTTCTGGAGACTCAGACCATGTCTTATAATGAGGCCAATCAAACCAAGTCCGAACAGTATCATTGCAAAGGATCTGTTCTTCTCCATTATCATTAATACAACTGTAGCTCAAATGTTTGCCATAATATACAGAATTGGGATTGTTGTATTTCAAGTCTTCCATATGTACCCAATTACCAACTTTTGAATTGTGCCTCAAGTCCCCATCATCATGGTTACCATTAAGATACCATAATGAGTTTTCTGCAAAATAAGTGGGGCGTACAACTCCTACTCCACGTCCAAACGTTCTATTATAATCCATTGATGCATCATAGGAAGCATGAGTAAGAGCAAAACGGTCTACTGCCAACTTGTTGTCAGGCGTAGAAATAGACGTTGCATTCCACCAAGGTACCAAATTACGCATTGTACGTGTCCGGATACCGGAATCTGAACCATAACGATTAGGCATAACAAGAATTGCTTCTTTATTAGCTGCAATAACTTTGTTATTTCCTTGATGCAAATTCCAAATCACATTATTAGTAATATTCCATGTAGTAGGGTGTGGATTAGAGAAAGTACCAAAGGTTTCCGTCATCAGCTTATACCCAGACTGACTAATTAATATATCAGCTTGTTCTTTGGCTTTCTGAAACTCCCCATTAGCTAAATAACATTTAATAAGTAGCTGGCGACAAGCTCCTTTATTAATCATACCAATGTAAGTCATATCCTTTTGATCAGGCACATGCTGCACTGCAAATTCCATATCTTGCACTAGTTTTTTATGATAGCCTCTCGTTTTGTACTTTTATAATCCTGTTTTGGTCGATCTATAATTTTTGACACAAAAGGTACATCGCCAAATTGGAAGCACAAATTTAAATAGCGATAAGCACGATGAAAATAGGCTCGTCCTAAATATTCATTCTTTATTGATTCGTCCAGTCCTTCCACTTTATCAATATACTGATAATCGTATTAGCATATTTAATACCATTATAGGTTTCTCCCCAAAAGATAACCAAACGGTTTTGGTCAAAATTATACCAACCATTATTAGGAGTAAAGCGTTCATTGATGTCACAAAAAATAAGCGCATCGTCTGTTTTTGCTGCTACGGTTAAATCAGAGAACAGGTATTCACTCATTAAAGGAAGCATCAGATCGCACGCTTCGGTATTTGTCCAATAAGCCCGCAATGCTTTATCAGCTGAAGCTAAAGCTGCATTTAACCCTTCTACTGTATTAAAAGTTATTGAAGGTTCATAAAGTGATAGCGGATCGGGGGTTAAGAAGTCGTCAGAACAACCTGTCATAGATAATTGAAAACAAACAGTTCCTATCAATATTCTAAATATATTTTTATAGTTTTCATATGTCATATTATTAAAATGTTAAGTTAATTCCCAAAGAATAAGTGCGAGGAGCCAAACCACCTGTTTCAGGATCACCATATTCCCATTCTTTACTCCAAGTTGCTACATTACGGACAGTAGTAAATATCTTGGCATTCTGAATCTTATATTTCTCTAAAAATTTCATTGGAATATTGTAAGCCAACGAAATATTCTCTAATCGGATAAATGAGCGATCTATCACACGGGCCGGTGCAGATATGCCAGTTGGACCTTGTGCACTAAGACGCGCATAAGTATTGGAAGGGTTATCTACAGTCCAATATTCTTTAGTGTAGACATTTCTACAGTTAGTTATCTGCGAATAATTATTATCATTATTCAAATAATTAGTATCCAAGCTCTTGTGTCCCATATAAGAATACATATTAAATGAAAAAACCCAATCTTTAAAAATAGTAAAACTATTCCTCAAGGACCAATGTATAGGAGGTGTTGTTTCCCCCATAAACTGTTTATCTTTATTATTATAAACAGGGGTTACGCTTCCATCAGCATTTACTTTATCATCGTCTGTATAAATGTTCTGTACTTTAGGATCACCTGGGCGTTGACTATATTTGGCAGCTTCTTTCACCTCATCTTTTTGCCAAATACCTGTAACTTTATAATCCCAAATAGCACTAACAGGTGCCCAATAAACCAGCCATTAGTCACATCATCTCGTTCTTTTACTATTGTATTGCCCAATGCATCAACTATGGTTTCATATTCTCCATATAATTTCTTAATAGTATTTTTATTAACTGAAAAAGTAAATCCGGTTTCCCATTGAAAATTTGCCTTTTCAATATTACGTGAATTAATAGACAATTCAAATCCCCGATTCTCTATTCTACCCAAATTAGTTGTAATAGAATTAAATCCTGTAAAGTCAGGCAATGATTGGTTCATAATCATGTCCGTAGTAGGCATTACATAATATTCCATACTTGCATTGATCCTATTGTTAAAAAATCCCACATCAAGACCTACATTCCAAGAAGTAGTCTTTTCCCACTGTAGATTCGGATTAGCCAAACGACTTACAAAAAGATACTTTAGATCCATCAACGCCCCCGAAGCAGAATTTATATATCCTTGTGTATATTTTCCAAGTGACAAGTTTGCTAAAGCAATGTATGAATCAGCCAAACTACGGTTACCATTCTGTCCGAATGACACACGCAGCTTACCAGAACTTAACGGCTTCCAATTCCAAAAATTCTCATTAGTAAAAGTCCATGCCAATGCTCCTGAAAAGAAATTAGCATAAGGATTAGTTGTTCCAAATGCAGAATAACCATCACGACGAAAAGAAAATGTAGCCATATAAGTATCATTGTATGAATAAAATAAACGAGCCAAATAACCACATGCTGTTTCACGCGTATCAGTAGATCTAAATGAGCTCAGATTTTTATCACCATTAGCAGTGCCATGAAATCCTAAAGCTTCAGAAGGTAGAATATTACGCGCCTCAATACGATCTGCCAAGATTGACGTTCTTCAGCTTCCTGTACCAAAGTCAAAATAGTATGATGCTTTTCTGCAAAAATGTGCTCCCAAGTAATAGTATTATTTAAGGACCAATCAAAACGTTTACTTTGCTCACGGTTTACACGATCATCTGTTTCCGCTTGCCAATCAGGATGTTCTGATGATCGGTAGTAGCGATCATGAAAATACTGTAAACGCGGTGATACGTTAAACGAATAAGTAATTCCTAAGGGTAAAGTTACTTTGGCTGTTAAAATAGAATTTAAAACTGTAAAACCTTTATCCAAGTCAAGATAATTGGCGTATCGTAATCAAAGTTATATCCTTTCCAATAAGCATTTTCACCCATAGGATGAGGCACTAGTTCCCCATTTTCATTATAAGGAGAAGTAAATGGACTATTATCCAATATTTGGCTTTCCCAATTAGTTGCAATATCCCCATCTGTACGATTCTGAAAATTAATGTTTGCCCCTACATTAAGCCAAGAAGTTATTTGGGCATTAAGTTTCATATTTGAGCGTATTGCACTATACTCATTACCTCTTGCTACCCCTTCGTTAGAAAGATAACCTAATGAAAGATAATAATTCACTTTTTCATTATTACCTGAAATGCTGACGTTATAATCTTGATTCAATCCTGTATGGAAAGAATGATCATACCAATCAAACGTTTTTGCCTAATAAAAAATTATTTAATGTTATATCACTAGCTTGTAATCCCAATCTTCTTCCCCAAATCTCCTCTGTACTCATCGAACCATCTTGATTACTTTGAGCTTTCCAAGCTTCCAAAGTAATGCCATACTTATTCAAATTAGTTTCTGTAGGACGACTATAATAACCAACAGGAGTATTTCCTGTCTGATAAGCTTCATAATTTCCTGTTTGAGCATTTATACCATAAGTGTCTGTCGTATAAAAATCTTCACGATATTTTAGATATCCATGAGAGTCATATACTTTCCGGCTATCACCAATAGTAACGAAGCCTATATTTGCACTAAAATTGATAACAGGTTTTTCCGAACGTCCTTTTTTTGTCGTTACAATAATTACTCCATTAGCAGCTTTAGCACCATAAACCGCAGCAGAAGAAGCATCTTTTAGCACATCAATCTGACTGATATCATTCGGATTGATTTCAGACAATTCTCCATAAAAAATCATACCGTCCAATATAATAAGTGGATCGTTATGTCCTCCATCTGAATAAACAGAACGTTGACCACGAACTTGCATGGAGCCACCACCTTTAGCAGACCCATCAAATCCAATCCGCAAGCCAGCAGTACCACGCAAAACATCTTGTACAGTTTTCGGAGCTTCATTAGAAAGTTCAGCCGGACGAATCTGAGAAACTGCACCTGTCAAATCCTTTTTCTTCATTGTACCATAACCTACCACCACCACTTCATCCAACATCTCCGAATCTTCCTTCAATACTACATTAATTTCTCTCTTCCCAGAAACTTTCACTTCTTGAGAAACATACCCGATATAAGTAATCTGTAAAACGGCATCTTTCGGGGCATCCAACACAAACCGCCCATCTATATCTGTTATCGTACCTATTGACTGACCTTTAACCATTACATTGGCACCGATTACCGGCTCGCCATTCGCATCTTTCACAATACCTGTCACTTTATTTGCCTGTTGGACAGCTTCCCCGTCTTTCGCCTTGCTCATCAGCATGATATTCTTACCCTCCATGGCATAATAAATATCAGTACCTTCAAAAACCTTATTCAGCACTTCGGCTACAGATTTGTTCTGCGCATTCACCTTCACATTGCGCTTCAGATTCACCTCGTTCACATTATACACAAACAGATAATCTGTCTGTTTTTCTATTTCACTGATTACCTTGCCTGTTGACACGTTATCCGCCACAACAGTCACCTTCATTGTCTGAGAATAAGACTCAGTGGCAAAAGCTGTTCCGGCAAAGACAAACAGGGCTAAGAGTGTGTTTCTCATCATACGGAATAAATGTTTAATTTCTACAATAGATTCCTGATACAAAATATTTTTCATATATTTGCATTACTAATTTTAGGTTCAACTTAAGATTATTTGAGAAAAAATTGTCAATGCGTCATTGACATTTCCATGGGATGGTGTTGCAGCACTATCCCATTTCTTTTTTAGACCAGGTGTGTTATTTCATAGGCATATTCTTTTTTAAGGGTTAATTAATTGTTATCACATTTGTCTCATCATCCTTTGTATAAGTAAACTTATTATTGAGTTTTCAAAACTTTCAGTACGTGTTCCACCCCATCTTTCGTGCGGAATTTACCTGTATAACGGTTCTTTAGAATCCGGGTATTATTTACTACAATATCCACCCCATAATACAGTTTCAGTTTCTCTATCATATCACGTACGGATATATCATTGAAACAAAGCAAGCCCTCACGCCACAAAAAATAATCGACCTCCTTGATGCGTCCTTTCACCAGTCTGTTGCCTTTCAAGCTGGCCATCATGTTCGGTTCCAGCCTCATTCCACTGTTATTCGAACCGGGCACTAAAATTTCTACAGCACCTTCCAACAAAGAAGTTTCCCATACGCTATCCGCTGCATAAGCCATTACATTGAGCTCTGTACCCAGCACCTTCACATTACACTTGTTCGTCTCTACAATAAAAGGCTGTTCCACATTCTTTGTCACCGCAAAGTAACCCTCACCATCCAATTTCACATTTCGGATATTCCCTTTGAAACTTCCCGGGAAAGTCAAGGTACTGCGTGAGTTCAACCAAACCTTCGTACCATCCGCCAACATCAATTCCGCCCGTTGGCCCGCCGGCACATAAATAGACTGCCATGTTTTGTCTTCCGGTACCTGATGTTTTCCTGTCCAATAATGTGTACCCAACAAGACGATCGCCAATACCGCTGCTATCTTGGCAGCTTCCATACATACTCCGCGTAACGAGAAATGTTTCCTTTCCCGGCTATTCTCCTCCGCCACAGGTTCCGTACGCCACAATGCCATGTCATGCAACTTCCGTTGTGCCATATATTCACGCATGTTCTCAGGATTTTCCTGTATCCATTCGGTCACACGCTGCTTTTCGGCTTCAGTAGCATTTCCGGCTATATATTTTTGCAATAATTCAGGATTCATATTCTATGCTGTTTTATTAGAAACGACTCAAGAAGAAACTACCCTAAAAGAAAATGAAGAAAAATATAAAAAAATCATTTTTGTCCTCAAAAACATCCGTATCCCCATCCGGTCAGGCTTAATAATAAAAGAAGAAATAAAATAAAGGAAGATAATCTTTTAAAGTCACCCGCAGTACTTTCAATGCTTTTGATATATGATATTCCACCCCCTTTATAGAGATTTCCATCTCTTCGGCAATCTCTTTATTGGATTTATTTTCAAAACGGCTCAAAATAAATGCTCGTCGCGTCTGTTCCGACAAGGTACTTAAAGTAGCACTGATGATTTTTTCCACTTCTTCCGAAAAAATCTCATCAGGATTGCACGCTTCCAAGGCAGACATACGGATAGACAATTCCTGTTGTTGCCAGTCGGCCATCACTTCAAAAGCACTGCGTTTTACCTCCTCGTGCTTTAGATAGTCCAAAGCCTTGTTCTTCAAAATTGTCAGTAACAATGGTAAGATATATTTCTCTTCAACAGGCTCGGCCTTCAACTTTTCCCACAACTTTATTAATGCCTCGGAGGCAATATCTTCTGCCGCCAAATCATTATGAACGTATGATTTGGCAAAGAAAAAAGACTTCTTATAATAAGAGGTATAGATATCATTAAAAGAATTTCCAGGCATTTTGCTCATTTTGAGGGCGGTAATTTAGCTGCATCAAAGATTCGTAATCTGGAATGTCCCAGTTACGAAATCTGTCTAATAGATTATGGATGCGGCAAATTTAACAGAAAAATACATATTATGGAGCAATATCCTTGATCTTCGTTCACGGGGAATCAACATTGCGCGGACAGCCCGTCGTCTTGGTGTGTCCCGTAATACGGTACGACATCTTCAATCCCTAAGCTTGGAGGAAGTCCTCCAGCACAAAGAACGGCATTACAAACTCCATGCCTACGAGCAGGCCGTCGCATCCCTCCTTACCAGTTTTCCCTCCATTTCCAGCAGCCGCATTGGCGACTACTTGCGGGAACATTATCCGGACTTCCGCACGTCTGCGAGAAGACCGTCCACAATTATGTCCAGTTCGTCCGGAAGAAGCACCATATTCCTCCGGCCAGATAATCACCGGTCCCATTCTCCCAAGGAGTGGGAGCCCGGTCCGTCATATACATAATTCTTAACAGTAAACATTATACATTATCATATATGAATACCCAAAGCTTTACAAACGGAACAAGCCGCCGCCTGTCACGGGCTGTACGGCGCCAGGAATGCGGAACACATCCTTGCTATGAGCTCAGCACTTCCCAATTTTCTGACATGAAAGTCAGAAGACTCACCCGCCAATACGGTTTTTCCGGTTACAGCATTTACCGGTATCTCGTAAACGAGACACTCCACAACGGGAGCTACCTCCTGCTGTGGTGCGAGGAAACGGCGCAGGCGGTGGCCTCTTACTGGAATGCCTCTTTGGAAGATGTCACAAGAATTGTCAACGGCTGCATACAAGTCGGACTTTTCAACGGTGAGCTATACGAAAAACACCGCATCCTGACTTCCGCTGACATACAGCGGAACTATATGGATCATGTCAGATCCTGCGGTCTGCTCTCCCGATATCCCGACATTCCCAAGGAGTTCGAGCTTTCGGCCAGCTGATGTATTATCCACTTTAAATATAAAGCTTATGCCAAAAACAGCTAAAAAGGGTTTCACCTATTTCAGGTTCGAAACCGATCATTTCTATGATCCGAAAGTAAAGAGACTAAAAAATAAATTTGGAATGGAAGGCTGGGGTGTGTTCCATTTCATTGTAAACGAGATCTACCGTGTCGAGGGATGCTATATGGTTATGGATGCCGACGGTCTGTTCGACATCTCGGACTATTCCCGTATGGATGAGAACAAGGTTTCGGACATCATCGACTACTGCGCCGAACTGGGCCTTTTCAACAAAGAACTGTGCAGGACAAACAGATTCTGACCAGTGAGGAGATACAGGAACTGTATGTAGGCATCTGCAAGGCCATCCACCGCAAGCCCGGCATTCCGGAAAGCATCCTTCTGCTGGAAACGGAACCGTCACCGGAGTCCGCCACCATACCGCATGCCACTTGTGAACAGCAGGACACCCCGGCACATGAATGCGGATCTCCGGCTTCCCTTCCGGAGGATGGGAAGGAAATCCGGCAGGCTGTGACTCGCATACGCACATTGTTCGCCGCTGAAAAGGAACTTCGCGAAGAAGCGGACAAAACTCGCGAAAATAAACCGTATAAAATAAAAGAAAATAAAATATCCTCCCAACCCTCCGACACAAGCCTCCGGTGAAGGGGAGAAGGATGAGGACAGGGATTCTCTTCCGGGAAAGCTCAAGTATCTGGGAGTGGACGAGTATTATACCGGCTGGATATACCGGCTTTCGGCCTGTTATCCCGAATTCCCGGTCGGAAAGGCAATCGAGGATATCCTGCAGAGTGATTTCCACCTGACCAAGGGGAACTACCTGTATCCTCTCGTTGAAAACTATATCGCCAAATACAACGCCGAGTACGGAGAGGCCGACCGGCAGAGGAGGCAGGAGGAAACCATGCGCAACCGCCGCAAGACGCTCGAGCTTCTGGGGGTCGCGGTGAGGGACCAGCAGGAGATCCTGCAGCTCGCCTCCGTGGCGCCCATGGTGCTGGACACCGCCCTGAAGGAAACCTGGGGGAACAAGAGGATCAAGAGCCCCACCAGGTTTATCCTGAGCCGTATGAGGCAGGCAGTTTCCGCATAGGAGCCGGAAACGCCGTGTTGACAATATGATGGAATTACCCTGAAAAGCTGTCCGCGAGGATGGCGGGAATAAATTTATAAATTTAAAAAACTCATCCTGCCCATCCGTGAGGACCGGCAGGAATCAAACGGAAAATACCATTAAAGCGACATAACCATGACATCACAGGAAGCCAATTCAATCCCGTTGGGAGACATCCTCTCCCATTACGGTTACGAGCCGTCCAGACGGTACGGCGGCTATGACATGTACCGTTCCCCCTTCCGTTCCGATACTTCCCCGAGCTTCAAGGTTTTCAGGGAGGAGAACCGCTGGTATGATTTTGGGGACGGTACGTATGGCAGGGCGGTGGATCTGGTCATGCGTGTGGAAAACTGCTCCTTTCCGCAGGCCATGAAGGAACTCGGAAGGATGAGGACCTCCCCGCAGCTTTCCATGCCTTCGATACGGAAACCGGAAACGGTGTCAGGAAGCTTCCGGCAGCCGCCCCAATGACCGTCCTGAAGGTCATTCCCGTTCAGAACAGGCATCTGCTTGACTACGCCGCCTCACGTGGCATTGACGGGGAGATTGTCCGTAAATACTGTGTGGAGGTCCACTACTGTTTCGAGAGGAATCCGCGTGAGAAATATGCGCTCGGATTCGCCAACGACCACCGGGGTTTCGAATTGCGGAACAGCATGTTCAAGGGGTGCGCCTACGCCAAGGATATTACCTGCATCAGTGAAGGCAACAGGTCCTGCGCCGTTTTCGAGGGCTTTTTTGACCTTCTCAGTTTCAAGCAGTACGCAAGGGAGCATCCGGAGATGCCCGCACTTGGAAAGCTGGACGTGTGCGTATTGAACTCCACGGCCATTGTGGACCGTTCAAAGGATTTCCTTTCAAAGTATGAGAAGGTACACGCCTTTCTCGACAACGACGCCCCGGGGCGCGGGGCACTGGGAAAGATACGGAGTTTCCTTCCTGAAAACGTGATACTGGTGAACGAGTCGGAACGCCTGTATCCCGGGTGCAATGATTTTAATGAATTCCTGCAGAAGGCCGGATGTCCGGCAGCGGGACATGAAATATGAAGAGCAAAAAAAACAGAACGATGAAAACATTTGAGGAAATATACCGGGATGCGGCAGTCCGGAACGGCTGCAATGCCGGGAAAACATTTGCGAGGGTCATGTTCGAGGAGGGCATGAGCCAGAACCTTGAGCGTTGCATGGACAGGGCCGCCGGTTCCCATACAGACCTCATGGCCTTTGCCGGATGGTTCGGAAAGCGTCTGGCCAGGGAATCTGTCAGGTGCAATGCCGCCCGCGTGAACTTCTCCCAGGACATAACAATAGAAGGCAGGAAATACACCACCTGGTTCGGTACGGTCGAACGTGCGGAAGAGATTGCCGGAAGACTGCTGTCATCCGGCCCGTCAGATGACCTGAAAACGTTGTTGAAAGAAGCCGTACTGACGGCTACGATTTACAGAAGGATGATTTTGATGAGGATTAAACGATCAAGCATGAAACTGAACAATGACATACCGGATAAAATCATGGAACGTATCCGCAAGCTGATGCGTCTGAAGGAGTCCACCACTTCCGAAGGTGAGGCACGGGAAACCGCCCTAACATGCTGCCATGACGCGCTTATTGACAAGTACCTGGAAAAAATAGGAGCCGGCACTTCAAAGGCACATCCGAGAAAGACCGGAACCGACCGCTCCGCGTATTACTCAGGCATGGGTGACGGCAGGAACATCAGTCTGAACCGGCAGATAAAAGGAGGTGGTATATGACAGTATTGTGGATATCATTTGCGGCCCTGTATGCACTGGGCATGCTGTGGCTTGCGTATCAGATCAGGACCGCCCCCAGTGATCTGGATTTATGGGGCGAGGAAATAGAATAAACCGTTAAAATCATAATAGTATGTACTTTATACATTATATACAGACTTATGCGTCGGTCAATAGGAAAGGCAGCGAGCTCCAGAGCCATATCCTGAAGTTCAAGGACTGCCTGCTCAAGGACCGGAACGCACTGGATGATCTGAAAGAGGAGATTCATTGCCGGATAGAAGAACTGGATGCCAGGTATCCGCGTACCCAACCCCTGCATTTCGATGCGGGAAACGATTCCGGAAGATGGTACATCCATGTGAAAGGAAAGCCGGACAATCTTGTATGCATCATCTCCATTGCAAAAGTGAGGAACCTGCTGGGAAAAGGCATAGTTTCCTTTCCCGGGAAAGACAAGGACGGAGAGAAAGGATGAGGAACACATACTGGTTTGCCGTGGACTATAACGGTACGGGACATCTTTTCACCTGTCCTCCCGAAAGGGACACGGGGATGTGGACCGGCGAGGAAGCCCTTTACATCCCCAAAGGACAGTTCGGAGAGATGTTTCCGCGAATCACCTGGCAGGACGCGCCGGTGGTGGTGACCCTGGAGGTGCTTCCCTGCGTGGAGACCCGGCGGCTGCGTCTTGTCAAGCGCTGCCTCCATCTTCTGCGGAGGCATACCGGCAGGAATCAGTCAAAGGATATGGAGGATTCACAATAACTCCCCCTGATGGTAGATGTATTAAGAAAGTTGAAGCTATAAGTTGGATTTAATACAATAAGACCTATGGAAGCATTAACGGCATTACAATGGGCAAAAGAGGGTTATGTACCTAACGCTGATGCGGTAGGTGAAGAACGTTGGACTAATTGTTTTCACGGGCAGAAAGCAACATACTACAAAGACAACGAAGTCACAAAGACTCTGAAACTGCAAAGGACATGCTTAGAGCTAAACGAAAAGAGCACAAAAAAGCATCAGATAAAAGGGACGAGAAGCGAAAAAAAAACATGGCTTATCGAGAGAACATGAAAACAGAATGGCAGTGGCTCCAGGAAGGTAGGATACCGAATCCGAATGCACGGTGGGAATATGGCGAGATTCTGAACAATACATTCAACGTGTGCAGTTACGGCAGCAAATATTGCTATTGTCATATTGATGAAACACATATACCCAAAGATAGTGAAGAGCTACAGAAAGCCATTTTTGATTTTCAACGGAAATAGCTGGATATGACTATAAACGATATAGAAAGGAATGAATTATGAATAAAAGAACAATTCAAATAGATGTTATCGGTCCGATAGAAGAAACTGAATTAATGAAATGTAAATTGTATGTTGATGGTCGTGTGTGTGTAATCGGAATGTCACGATATGACTATGAAGAGTTAATGCGAGAAAAAGTGTTTATCCGGGATGGTAAGAGCGTTGATTCTGCTGGTGTGATAAACACGACTAACACTTTCGTTGAAGATGATTAATATTAAATTAAGAATGAGTATAGAACAAATTATATTCAACCTTCTCAATAAGAACGCTCATACATGGGTTAGATATTGGCAACAAAAGGAGATGTCAGGTTTAACAATGCCCGGAGAATATATTGAGATAAGGACTTTTTTCTTATCAGGCATCGAACTTTCTGATTTTTAGAAGCCGGATTCAAAATCAATAAAATACAATCTCAAAAAATAGATGCAGATGCCTATTGTGACATTCTGCTAAATAAAACCGATTAAAAATGGAAATACAAGGAAAAGTTATCGCCGTACTTCCCATAAAGGATGGGGTCGGCAAAACTTCCGGCAATGAGTGGAAGAGCCGGGAATTTGTCCTCGAGACGGAGGAAAGCAGACCGCAGAGCCTGTGCCTGCAGCTGATGAACGCCAACATCGACCGGTATGCGGTTGAAGCCGGCCAGACTGTGCATGTGAAATTTGACTGTTCCGCCCGCCAGTGGAGAACCGGTGGTTCAATACCCTGACGGCCTGGGAGGTGACCGTCATCAAAGCAAAGGAGGCATGAGAATGAATACGGGAAAAAAGCTGTTTCTGTGTGCGGGACTGCTGGCATTCTTCCTGTCGGTATCGGCACAGTCCTACTCATTGCGTACCAATGTGATCGGTCTGGCAACGACCAACCTGAATCTGGAGGCTTCCATGACGCTGAACCGTAAATGGTCACTGCACCTGCCCGTGCAGTACAACCCGTTCAAGTTCGGCCGCAACCGGCAGTTCCGCAATTTCTATGCGGCCCCCGGAGTACGCTACTGGCTGCTGGAAAGCTACATGGCGGATTCATCGGCATGTACGGTACGGCCGGCACCTACAGCGTGGGGAACCTGTTCGGCAACAAGTACGCTACGAGGGGGAAGGCTACGGAGTAGGTTTAAGTATCGGGAAGGCCTACCAGATAGGCAGGCGCTGGAACCTCGAATGGGAAGCCGGTGCGGGTGCCGTATGGCTGGCTTATGACAAATATCTGTGCAAACGCTGCGGGGACCTTGTCGGACAGGAGTACGGCTGGCATTTTCTTCCGACCGTGCAGCTCTCAATGTCGTGTATCTTTTTTAAGCGGGAAGGATGAGGACTACAAGACGTATCATACCGTTTGCACTGCTCTCGGGCCTGCTCCTTTCCTGCGGATCGGAGCACCGTCTGGCACGCGTGCGCATCTCGCAGCCCGGGGTGAGGGAGGCGACAACGGATACGGCCTGCAAGGTGCCGGAACAGATAGCATGGACAGACGACAAGGGTGAGCGGCATATCGTCACGCGGGCCGAGAAAGACAGCGTGACCGGTGAGGAGATCACTTCCGTGGAACTGTCCGAAATCACCGTAATGGCCAGAAGCAAGCAGGTGGCGGAAAGAAACGGGAAGATAAACCTGGACTTTGTCGTGACGGTTCCGGGAGAGCTGATCAGCAACAAGTGGCAACTCCAGCTGGCCCCGGTGGCTACAAGCCTTCGGATACGTTATATCTGGACAGGATCTTCCTTTCAGGGGCTGACTTTGCAAGATGCAGAAAAGAGGCTATATGCGCTACCAGGCGTTCATCAACTCCATCATACCCGACAGCCTGTACCTGCAGAAACTGTTTGACGGGAAAGGCTACAGGAAGGCACTGGCCGAACTGGAAGAGGAATACTTCCAGGCCTGGAAGCACGAGGTGCTGCAGAAAGAACGCTGGATTGACTGGTCGGACAAGGCCAATGCCCGGTTTGCCCTGTTCAACTGGCGTGTCGAGCAGAACCGGAGAGCCATCGCCGGCTACAATTCAATCCTGGAGCATCTTCCCGCCTACTGGATGACCAGGGAGCTTGAAGGGAAATATATCCCTTCCAGATGGAGGATGTTTGCCGAAGACGGATATAAGATCCGTACCCGGAGCATCTCCCCTGAAGATTCCGCCACCATCACGAGGCGTTTCACCGATTACGGCAAGATGGCGGAGAACCAGAAGAGAAAGGAACAGGCCGGTGCCATGTATGACAAATATGTGCGTTCCGTATGAGCCGGCCCGTCTGGATACGGTCATCCGGGAAGGGAACAAGTTCGTCTATTATTACAAGCAGGAACTCCCGGCCACGGAAAACACGAAAAGGATAGATCTGACGCTTGACGGACTGATCCTTTCCAAGGACGAGACACGTACCCCGCTTCCGCCGTCGGACACGATCACCTATTTCATCTCGAGCATGGTGCAGTTCCTTGACCGGACTCCCCGCTATAAAAAGAAGATTGTCACCCGCAAGGACGAGGTAAGCCTGCGCGCATACGTGGCCTATAAGACAGGCAGTACCGAGTTCCGGGAGGAAACCGGAAACAACAGGTCGGAAATCGACAAGGTGTTCAAGGCGATACGGAGCATAAACTATACAGGAGAGTTCCTCATAGACAGCGTGCTGATGACCGCGACCTCATCTCCGGAGGGTGATGCGGGGATGAATCTGTTCCTGTCCAGGGGACGTGCGACGGAACTGAAAAAGTACCTTGCAAGACGTACGGAGGATGCGGAAGGCGTTGCACCATCTTCCGCCTGCATGGCGGGGGGAAGACTGGGAAAGGCTGCGCGGACTTGTCGCAAAAGACGACACCCTGAGACACCGGCCGGAACTGCTCCGGATCATGGAGGAAACAAGGAATCCGGACATCCGTGAGCACGCCCTGAGAAAATATCCGGAGGATTACAGGAGAATCCGGGAAAAGCATTATCCTCTCCTGCGCGGAGTGGAATTCCTGTTCCATCTCCACCGGCGGGACATGATTCAGGACACGGTTGTGATGCCGGTCATCGACAGCACCTATATGGCTGCCGTGCGGATGATAGAGGACAGGAGGTACAAACAGGCTCTTGCCCTGCTGGACGAGCACTACCCGGCAGACTATAATACCGCTGTCTGCCTCATGTCGCTCGGCTATGACGCCCGTGCGCTTGAGATCATGCGGGAACAGCGGGACACATCAGACCGGAACTACCTGCTCGCCATCCTGTACAGCCGCCTGGGGCGCAAGGAGGATGCCGTCAAGTCATATGTCAGGTCATGCGACCAGGATGCCGGCAAGATATGGCGCGGACGGCTGGACCCCGAAATAAACACGCTTATTGAAACTTATAATTTATACAAAGATGAATATTGACAGAAAAGTACTGGTACTTGCGTCATTCCCCGCAATAATGCTCGGCGGCTGCAATTTCAATGAGGACTTCTGTATCCGGGAAGGAGAACTTGTAGCCTGGTGCGATTTCAGCGGAATAAAGGAAAAGCCGCCTGTCCCCCAGGAAAGACACGTCATCCCTTTCGGAACGGATGTGCCGTATTCCGAAGGGACAACGTTCACACAGGATACACTCCGCTGGAGCCTGCCCCAGGGGGCATACAGGTTCCTGTTCTATACGGGGAACTATGAACTGCTGGACAGGAATGACTATCATGAGACGCGTCTGTCCGTCCGGACTGACACCATTGACGGGGAGGCGCACATTTCAGAGGTACAGAAATTCTGCTGTTCCTCGGCCTCAGTGAAAGGCTTGAATATCGGAATCCCAAACGGGTAAGGATACAGCCTGCGGCTTTTGTCCAGAAACTGAACATAAAGATTAACGTGTCCGGCAACACCGTACCGTTGTCCGGCTTGAACTGTACCTTTCGGGAATCTCTACGGCCAGGTATCTGGCCTCCCGTGAAAGGACCGGAACCGCAAGTGCGACCGCCTCCTTCGCAAAGAAGGCCGACAATGTATGGACGGCGGGCCTTTATGTGTTCGGATTCAGTCCGGCGGCAGAGAACATTCTTGCCGTAGAGGTTCTGATGAAGGAGGAGGACTCCGTATTCAATGAACGGCAGTCAGTTGACCTGACCCCGTATCTGCGGGGATTCGACGGTGACGAGATCTCGCTGGAGCTGGACCTGCACATCGGCAGGGAACTGGAGATTGGCGGGCCGGTCATCATCCCGGACTGGGAGGACACCCCCGAAACGGAATTTCCATAAGACTATAATTATAACAAAACCAAATCAACAAGAAAAATGAAAACAAGAATTATGATTTCGGCAGCGGTAATTGCCGCCGGGATGCTGGCTTCATGCAGCAACAAGGAAATAGTGGACGAACAACCGGAAACAGACGGGGTTTCAGCCTCCGTACTGAATATTGTGCCGACAGTCGGCACGGACACGAGGGCCGGCTTCGTGCCGAAAACCGAATGGGCGGTAAATGACGCCATGGGGCTGTTCATGTACAAGGCCACCGGATGGGGGGACGCCTATCCGCGTTATGACGCGCAGAACAACAAGTCCACAAAAACAGCGGCCGGATGGAGCCAGGCAAAACCCGTCTATCTTCTTTCGGACAAGGCGACGATATGGGCGTATTACCCATACAACCAGGCCGTCGCTGACGGTACCAAAGTCCCCGTTCCCATCAATGCGGGAACCTCTGTCGACTACATGTGGGGAAAGAGCACAAACCAGGTGTCGGTCATTGAAACGGATGCCGTCATTCCCATGAAACATGCATTGTCCCAGCTCGTCATCCGTCTGAAAGTTTCTCCGGAATATCATAATGACGGCAACCTGACATCCGCGAAACTGAAATCCAAGGCGGCCAAGTTCGGAACCTCGGGGACAATGAACCTAAACGACAACGGAAGGATCATCTTCTCCCCGACATCCACGGAACTCTCATGGACTCCCAACACGACCATTCCGGCACAGGGGAACCCGTCGGTAGACTTCGCCGCCGCAATCTATCCCATGAGCCTGGCATCCGGAGAAGTCAGCATGGAGGTCGTCATCGACGGGGCAACCTATACCTATTCCATTCCCCAGATAAGCTGGGAAGCCGGAAAGAGATATATCTATTCGATAACGATGCGCTCCAATGACGCGGAAATCGGAGGCGAGAACGGACAGTCCGTAACCATCGAGCCATGGGGTTCAAGCGAATCCGACGTAACGCTTGTACCGGTCAAATAAATTACAGAACAACAGGGGACTCCGGTCCCCGTCCTAAAAAAACAATCATGGTAAAATCAATAACAACGATAATCTGCGGCTTCCTTGTCCTGCTGTCCGTATCCTCCTGCCGGAAGGAACAGGAGGAGCCATGCCCGGAAAACGGCCGTGTCACCTTTACCGTCGCCCAAACGCGTGCCACCCAGGAAGGCACGTTCGAAAAGGGAAACTCCATAGGCGTATTTGCCATCGAGCCCAAGACCGGCGTGTACTGGGCCACAAATAACAAATACACCTATGACGGCCGGGCATTCAAACCCGCAACGGAAGAGGACAACATCATTGTGACGGTGGGGACCGATCTTGACTTCTATGTATATTATCCTTTCAAGGAGGGGCAGACAGACATCACCGCCATATCCCATTCCATAGGAGACCAGCAGGAAAAGTCCGGATGCTTTCAGCCGATTTCCTGACAGCGTCCTATACGGACGTAATACAGGACTATACGATACCGCTGCATTTCGAGCACCGGCTGTCGACCGTGGAGGTCCGGGTGGAAGGAAGCGACCGCGTGGACGGCGCCCGTATGGAAAATGTGAAATACGGCAGCCGGTTCAACCTGCTTACCGGAAAAACCGTTACGGACGAGACCAGGGGAAGCTATGCCATGTACAGGTACAGTTCCGGGAACCTCACCACGGTATTCCGGATGACCATACCCGCCCAGACCCTTACGACAACCTCCAATTACATAACCCTCACAGGAACCCCGGACATGAAGCTGCGCGGCACTTCCGACATGACCACCGAACCCGGCAGAATCCACAACTACCGGATAGATTACAAGATACGGATAACCGTCCTTGACTATCCGCAGGGTGGAAGCACCACAGGTGCGGGCCTGTACGACATGGGAAGCACCTGCACGGTCACCGCGTCCGTGAACGGCGGTTATGAGTTCGCAGGATGGTACGAGGACGGCAGGATCGTGTCGAATGACACACGGTACAGTTTCGAGGTACTGTCGGACCGTACACTCGAGCCAGGTACCGTAATTATGGCGGCTGGTCGGTCACCCTGACGGCAAATCCCTCCGTCATCGGCTGGCAGGGCGGCAGATCTTCCCTTGTGGCGGGAGCCTCACGCGGAGTGTTCGTCAACGGAGTGGCAGAAAACACACAGACGGCTGTCCCCTCCCTCAGCGGAGGAGCAGAAGGATTCCTCCTTTCAGGGAATACGGTGACAGTGTCGGAAAACCTGTCAGGCTCATCCCGGAGCTGTGTGTTTACGGCAAGTCACGGAGGAAGCTCGGCCACGGCCACAATCACCCAGGAGGGATCTCCGGTAAGCTATTATTTCAGCTATGCGGATGGCGGAACCAGCATAGTGAGCGTGTCGAATCCAGTTCTGGTTCGTTTATTTTGGACATAACAAGTTACAAGAAAACGGGCAACTCTACAAAAGCCCTTTCCTGGAGCGCATCCGGTGACAGCTGGATTCATGTGAACGGCTCGTCGGTAAGCTACGAGGAGAATCCGGCAAAGGAAATACGTAGTGGAAATGTCACACTCACACAAGAGGAAAGCAACATGAAGCTGACCCTGACTGTCAGACAAAAGGGAAAGACTTCCATTGACATCGAACAATAACAAAAAATCAATTGAATGCGGTTATGAAAATAGACATATACAAACCGGTTGTCCTGTTCCTGCTACCGGCAGTCTTGCGGCTGCTCGGGTGAACGGGA
>ENA-OQCX01000389-OQCX01000389.1-human-gut-metagenome-genome-assembly--contig:-NODE-389-length-22807-cov-3.627557_pt1 | contig 22807 bp, 27 predicted proteins | sample MGYA00242762_ERZ504587 | MGnify/ENA primary metagenome ERZ504587 (study PRJEB26092, sample SAMD00036337) | human gut metagenome | host: Homo sapiens | study: EMG produced TPA metagenomics assembly of... | reverse complement strand
CAAGGGCTCTTTTCCGGATTACGGGTATCCGGTTTGTCAAATCCAAGTCCGCGACGGCTGATCTTGGAAACTTCCGTTGTAAAACAACTGGCAGGTTCCTTGCTTAAATAACGCTGTCCGTTCAACTCACCACCGTTCAGCAACATCTGATAAACCTGTGCCACTTCACGTGCATTCGAGAACAATCCGGCATTTCCCGAAACGCTCCCTGGAAAGCGGCAGCCTCATCGTGCACAAATCCCTGAAGGGTAGTCTTACGCAAGAAGCGGTCGACAGAAGAAGGTACGACTTCCGATTTCGGAAAGCGACGCAAAGGAAGGTATCCTGTACGTTCCAGTCCCATCGGTTCATAAAATTCACGTTGCAAGTAGGCATCCATCGGCATTCCCGCAAGTTTCTCAACCAAAAGACGCAACAGGATAAAACCGACATCGCTGTATCGGTAAGTTTTAGGTTTCATCGGTGCGTCTGCAATCTTCTTCTCCATTTCCTTGAAGAAAGAAGGATTCAGCCACAGACTATCACAGATTTGCAAGGTGTAATCTCCGGTTTTAACCTTTGAAACATATTCCTTTTTAAATGCAAAATTAGGATTCGCCCATGTGGAAGTTCCCAACTGCAACGGATGCCGTGCATCTTTGCGGGACATGAACAGTCTGCTTCATAACTATCTTCATCGATGGCTTCCCGATAAAAAGCAATTCCGGGCGGCAAGCCGGACTGATGGTAAAGCAGTTCCTGAATGGTTATGTCTTTCTTGTTAGTACGCTGAAGGAAAGGCAGATAGTCTGCAATTCTGTCCGTCAGATTAAAACGTCCCTTATCGTAAAGTTTCATTAAAGCAAGCACTGTACCAGTAGTCTTGGAGAGTGAAGCCAAGTCATAGATATCGGTCGGCTGCACACGTGCGCTTCCCGTTCCGGTGTGAGTGCCGAATGTCTTGTCTACCATCACATGACCCTCTTTCATCACGATCACCTGGCAACCGGGATAAGCTCCCTGACGTACACCGTCCAAAGCGATCGAATCAATCGTTGCAGGGCGACAGAAGAAAGCCCATGTTCTTCCGGAATAAAATGCAAAGGTGTTTTCGGAGTAATCGTGACACCGTCTCCTGCCTGAAAGAGTTCTCCAAGACTGGCCGATAATCTTCCGTCCGCCGTAGCTTTGGCAAAGAGCACATCCGCCACCTGCCGCTGCACATCTTCATTAGGGCTGTGTCCCAGCACCACTGCCGAGCACGGGCAACCGCACGCTGTATCTGCAACATCATCTTACCCTGCGTAAAGAAAGCATAGATGACCGGAGCTTCAGTAGTAAATTTACCGAAGAAGGTCTGATAAGGTGACAGCTTCTGTTCACTTACGGCAACAATAATCCGTTTACAGTTTTAATAACACCCTTCTGATCACCATGCAGAAACCGGAAGCAACACTGGTGGCAGGGTATCAGGCATGGCAGAAGAAGTTTAACCGCCATGTAAAACGTGGAGAGAAAGGAATCCAGATCATTGCACCAGCACCGATCCGGGAGAAACAGGAGATTGAAAAGATCGACCCGGTAACAAAAGAGCCTGTGATCGGGGATGATGGACAGCCGGAAACAGAGATTGTGGAGATGGTGATACCGAGATTCCGTGTAACGACAGTGTTTGATGTCAGCCAGACAGAGGGAGAACCGATCGCAGAACTGGAGGTGCCGGAGCTTACCGGAAGTGTACAGTTTTATGATACGTTCATGCAGGCATTGCAGAATATTTCTCCTGTACCGATCCGCATGATGAATGTGGAAGGGGAAGCAAAAGGCTATTATCACCAGACAGAAAAATATATTGCGATAAAGGAAGATATGAGTAATGTCCAGACGATGAAAACCGGAGTCCATGAAGTGAGCCACGCATTGCTGCATGACCGGGAAGTAATGGATGCGGAAGGCGTCTTAAAAGACCAGACAACAAAGGAAGTGGAAGCAGAAAGTATCGCTTACATAGTCTGCAACCATTTTGGTCTGGATACTTCAGAATATTCGTTTACCTATATCGCCAGCTGGTGCGAGAGCAGGGATATGAAGGCGTTGAAAGCATCAATGGATACCATCCGAAAAACATCTGCAGAGATCATTGGGAACATTGAGGAGCAGATGCATGAGCTGGAAAGAGAAAATACCATGCAATATGAAGAAAAAGAAGCATTTGCCACCAGACAGGAAAAACTGGAACAAGACAGTGCGGAAAAGATTGATGAAACTTTGCTTTTTCATGGAGAAAGCGGTCGTTTTGCAATCTATCAGATGGATACGGGTGGAGAGCACACTTATCAGTTTATGGGTTTTGAATCAGCTCAAAAATTAGGCTATACCATTAATGGAAAAGACTACAGGATGGTGTATGCGGCTCCGTGGATACCAACAATCACATTGGAGGATATTTTTGAGAGATTTAATATCAACCGCCCAAACGATTTTCATGGACATTCCTTATCGGTAAGTGATGTCATAGTTATAAATCGGACGGCGGAGACAAAGGCTTATTATGTGGATTCTTTCGGCTTTGAGGAACTTCCGGACTTTGTACAGCAGAGAATGGAGATGCTGGAAAATAATCATACCAGAGCCTATCCCCCAGTTTATAAAGGAACACTTGCTCAGGCAATGGAAGAACGGGATGTAGATGCCTATCTGGATTCCAGAAAGTTAAACATTGATTGTAAGAAAGCAATCGAGGAAGCAATCGCATTAAAATTTGACGGGCTACATTTAGAGGAAGATGCCGCAAGGCAAGTGCTGGAGCAGTTTGGAGAAGAGCGTATGACGTTTGTTATGGCAAATACACTCCGGGAACTTTCTTATGAGGCAGATTTTCCAGACAGAACAAAGACTGGGCAGAACATATCGAGATCCCGGAAAATATCAATCAGGGAAAGAATCTGAATCAGGATTATGTGATAGAAAGCCACCCAGCGGTGTTAGATGGATTTATTGATATGGCAAGGGCAGAGATCCGGATGCAGAAGATTGAACAGGCATTAGATGAAGCGGAAGTCACCATTACAGCAGATACGAGAGGATTTGAAGCAGATGGACATGCGGGAACCTGGCATACGGTGATGAAAGAGAGTATGCAGGGGAGAAGTTCTTCTTCATGGAACATGATGAGTATGGTTCAGATGTGGCAGGGATTATCGTATCGGAACATGGTCAGCTTGTAGCCGAAGATCTCTGGAATGGGTATGATGCAGGAGCATTGGAAGTTATTTCAGAATATCTGCAGGAGAAAGGGATTTCTGTAGAGGGACTTATGCCGGAACTGGAATCGGATGAACTGGCATATAAGATTGACGATAGGTATTTTGCAATCCAGAGAACAGAGGAAGGCTATGATTATACCTTTTATGCTTTGGATTATGATGAGATCGACGGCGGTGCCTATGATAATCCTGATGTTTCTATGCGGCAGGCAATGGAAGATATTTTGGAAGATGAAGATATGTCCCTGGAAAATGCAGTTCCCGTTGATTATGAGGATTTGATGGCAGAAGTGGAAGAAGCAGGCGAACGACAGATGCAGCTGGCACAGTTATTAAAGAATTGTCCACCAAGTATTTTTGAGGATTATGACCGGGAAAGAGCAGTGGATACCTGTGAGGGAATTGCAATGCAGTTTGCCAAGAGCAAAGGGTATCTGACCGTACAGGCAACGGAAGAAGGCTATTTTTATATTTTTTATGATTCTGACCTGCATGAAATCCATTCCAATGATTATGACGATCCCAAAGTATCTGTTCAGAAAGCTACTTATGAAATCCTGAAAAGTGAAAGAATGGATGATATGGAATGTGTCAAAGTGGATTATAAAGAATTTGAGGCAATGACTATCCAACATTCAAAGGATTTACTACAGGCAGGTGAGCTTCGTGCGACTTCTGAGATTGGAAGAGATGAAGCTGCATTAAATGGTCTTAGCAGGGCAGAAGTGGAACGGGGTGTTTTGTATCACGCACAGGGTATTCTGGAAGAGATGGGACTGGAAATGAAGTAGAGCTGCTTGCTGCAAGGGTGAATGGATCCAGAAGCAGGGAGGAACTTACAGAGATGATTCTGACCTTGATGTAGTGCTTTCTTATTGTGGAAATATCCGTGAAGACAGTTTCTTTAATGAATTAAATGCTCATGGCATGGCAATGGCAGGTATTAAGGTGGACATCAATCCTATCGCAGAAGAAAGAATCACTTTGGCAGAATATATGAAGGAAGCAGATACTTACCTTGATCAACAGGAGATCAAAAAGCTGGCAGTGGATTTAGATAATTTCAGCTTTGAATATGACACTTACGAATATAAAGATACCGTTGAGAACAGGGAAGAACAGGTGGAGAAAATCACAGAGGACATTCTGAATAAGAAAACAGAGTGTTTAAAGGACTGGCTGGTTGAAGTATCGGAAGAATCTGATATAGACAGTGATGTGATGACTGCCCGGTCATTACTTTCCCGTCTGGAAAAAGCAGAAACCCTTTCTATCTTTACCAGACAGCCTGAACAGGAACAGCCAGAAGCTACGATTACTTTTTATGTGGCAGAGTGCATGGAGTTCCCGGTTATGGGAGAGTACCATAATAATCTTACTCTGGAAGAAGCAATCAAAATCTATGAAAGTATTCCGGCAGAACGCCTGCATGGAATCAAAGGGATTGGTTTTGATCTGCAGGACGGGGATGAGGATTATTCCGGGGAATACGGACTCATGAGTGGAGACAGGATAGACAGGGATCTGATTGATATGATCCCACATTATAAGGAAAGCCCATTGGTACAGAAAGCAATCAATGACATGGAAAAGTATCTGAATGAGAAACATGGAAAGGTGCAGGAAACAAAACAGACTGTGGAAGTGAAACAGGAAGTTCCAGAAGCACCAGTCAAGAAAGAATCCGGATCAGTGGAACCGAACCGGGCACAAAAGAAAGAGCCGGCAAAGGGCGAAAAAGGGGAACTGAAAAAATCTGTGCTGCAGTCGTTGAAAAAGTTTCAGGCAAGGGCAAAAGCACAGGAACAGAAAAATAAAGAAGCAGAAAAAACCAAAGCACATAAGAAGGGGGATGTAGAATTATGATGAATCTGACAATGAACTTTGATACAGACGAATGTTTAGTAACCGCAATGTTTGATAAAGGAAACAGAAATGACACAATGGAAGCAATCGACCATATCATTCCATTTCTAAAAGGGGATGCGGATATGATTAGGCTTGTCTGCAATACCCTAAGAAAGCTGTTATGCATGAGTGATGAAGGCTATGAGACTTTTCTTATGGACTTGGAAGATTATAAATCGGAACTGGAAGAGAGGGAATGAATTCAAGCCAGAGTGCAGTATAGCAGGTGAAAGATGAGAAGCGAAGGAAAAAGTGTCAGCATTGAGAAGTGTTAACAGGTATATATTGGAAGAATTCAGCCAGGGGAACTCTGGCTGATATAAAAACACATCTGCAGAAATAGTGACTGAAGAAATTTTGAGTAGTGGAATTGGGAAGAAGTATTTAGATACTATAATAAAGAGATTAGCTGGCTTGTATACTAACAGAGAGGACATAGTAAACAGATTTGCGTTATTATCAGGGATTGTAGGGAGATTCCGAAGAGCTTTTGTTCAGATGATGAAACAATAGGATTGGTACAGGAAATATATGGAACAAAAGTTAATAAAGGGATTTGTTGCGTTTTCTGCTATAATAATCTGCCAGCAAAGAATGTGTTGTCTGAATATGTTTGTGATTATAAGAAACGAGCAGGGTTATTTCAAAGATCAGCAGATTTAGAGTAGTTCTTTTTTTTCTGAGAGAAAATTAAAAATCGTTTTTGGTTCTTCTGGAGAGTGATTATAGCGTTTGGGAAACATCCGGAGAAACTATTACCTCAGAGTGTCGTAAAGTTCTTTATCAAAGAAGGCTTTGAGATGCCCTTTTCTTTTTTATCCAAATCTTTCCTCTTGTTTACATATATAAACCTAAGAAAAAAACTTGACGTTTAAATATTACAAGTGTAATATTTAAGAAAATACGAAAAAAGGAGAAATAAAACTATATGAGAAAAACGAAAAGAAAAAAACACACGAAGACTATCACAAAAATAGTTTTATTTAGCGGTATATTGATTGGTGGTGGAATCGGTATTGTAACAATAATGAATTGTAATGTTCCTGAAAAAAGACTAATGGAATATATGAAATATATTGAAAAAGGGGAATATGAGCAAATGTATGCCATGCTGGATCAGAAAAAAAGCAGCATGAACAGTAAGGAAGAATTTATAGAACGAAATTCTAAAATATATGAAGGCATTGAGATGTCTGATCTGTCCATAACCGATATTACAGTAAAAAGACAAGAAAACGGAAATGCGGCAGTTTCCTATACAACAAATATGCAGACTGCTGCAGGAAATGTAGAATTTACCAACGATGCGGTATTTTCACATGATTGGACAGGATATCATTTAATCTGGCAGGATCAGTTGATTTTTCCAGAGTTATCTGCAACGGATAAAGTTCAGGTAACGTCAGAAGAGGCAAAGAGAGGAGATATTTTAGACAGAAATGGTCGTCAGTTGGCTGGAGAGGGAACTGCATCTTCGGTAGGAATTGTTCCGGGCAGGATGGAGAACAGAGAAGATACAATAAAAAAACTGGCAGAGTATCTTGGAATTGGAGCAGACGAAATTGAGGATAAGTTAAAAGCCGGTTGGGTAAAAGCAGATTCTTTTGTACCAGTAGCAACAATTCCTAAAATACAAGAGGTCGATCTTTTGACAGTGAATCCGGATAAAACTGTTCTGGAAGAAAAAGAAAAGCAGGACACATTATTGAAGATTCCAGGTATTATGTTATCTGATGTAAAAGTACGAACTTATTATCTAAAAGAAGCTGCCTCTCATCTGGTAGGGTATGTACAGGCGGTTACAGCCGAAGATTTGCAGGAACATAAAGGGGAAGGGTATCGTACAAACAGTGTGATTGGAAAGACTGGACTGGAAACGCTTTATGAAAAAGAACTAAAAGGAACAGATGGGTGTGAAATCTGTATTGTAGATGCAAATGGAAATAAAAAAAGTGTTATTGCATATGAGCCTAGAAAAGATGGAGAAGATATCCATACTACGATTGATGGTGATCTTCAAAGTACTCTTTATGAACAATTTAAAGAAGACAGAGGATGTTCTGTAGCTTTGAATCCTTATACAGGGGAAGTATTGGCGTTGGTAAGTACGCCATCTTATGATAATAATGATTTTGTACGTGGAATGGACAACAGCCAGTGGAGTGCATTAAATGAAAATGAAGACAGGCCTTTATACAACCGCTTTCGCCAGACATGGTGTCCTGGCTCAACTTTTAAACCTGTAATTGCTGCAATTGGATTAAAAGTGGGGGCATTTACTGCAAATGACGATTTTGGAAATGAGGGTCTGGCGTGGCAGAAAGATTCCTCGTGGGGAGATTATACAGTGACTACACTTCATGATTATGAACCTGTGATCTTGAAAAATGCGCTTATTTATTCAGATAATATTTATTTTGCAAAAGCAGCATTAAAAATTGGTGCGGATCAACTGATGCAGTCTCTAAATCAAATAGGATTTAATCAGGAACTTCCATTTGATATTAAAATGTCAGAGTCCAAATATTCTAATATGGACAAGATAGAAACAGAAATCCAGCTTGCTGACAGTGGGTATGGACAGGGACAGATTCTGGTAAATCCTTTGCATCTTGCAAGCATTTATACGGCTTTTCTAAATGATGGAAATATGATAAAGCCATATCTTCACGCGGATGGTGGAAGCACTTCCAGTGAAATCTGGATAAAAGATGCTTTTTCACCACAAATTGTTTCGGAGGTTATGGAGGGGTTAGAGGGTGTAGTGAATAACCCGGAAGGAACTGGTTATGGAGCATGCCGGGAAGACATTAGATTAGCAGGAAAAACCGGAACAGCGGAACTGAAAGCTACAAAAGAAGATACATCTGGAACAGAAATTGGCTGGTTTACAGTTTTTACTACAGATAGAGATACAAAGAATCCTATTTTGCTCATCAGTATGGTAGAGAATGTGAAAGATATTGGAGGAAGCGGTTATGTGGTGGAAAAGGATAAGGCGATACTGGATGAATATCTTGGTAATGAATAATTTTTACCTTTAAATATTACAAATGTAAGAGGAAAATGATATGAAAAAAATTTGGAAAATATTTGTGGGAGTTATTTTTCTTGCTGTCTGTAGTGGATGTGGCATAAAGAAAGAGCAGAAAAAGACAATTGAAGATACGAAAGAAAAAATTTACAGAGAGTGTGAAATGCTAGCAGAAGGCTATCGGAACATATATGAGAATGCTGTGAAAGAAAATGCACTATATGAGCTGAGTACAATACAAAAAAGTATGGATTATTTTGGAAAATATGGATATGCAGTAATTGATTCCTACAATCAGCTGGATATGGTTCAAAGTATTAAAGTAGATGATTTTTTGAAAAAAGCAGAAAAAGAGAAAAATGGAAAAACTACTATATTTCAAGTTATAGCAGGGGATCATTTTATCCGGTATGATCTGAAAACCAAACAGGGGAAAATAGACGTTGAAGTAAGCTCTTTTAAATGGAAAGAGGACACTTGGCAGGAAACATATTATCATGAGTTTAGAGCTAATTCATGGAAATATACAGAAAACGGGTATTTCTTTATGGAAGAATATCATCCGGCTGGATATGATGGACCGTCTGGATATCGGGCCTTTCGGGTAGTGCCGTTAAATAAAAAATGCAGGGAGCTGAATCGAAAATATATACTTCCTTTTGGATATACACTTAATAAATTGTTTACTTCTAATTGGAGTGAAAAAAATTATGATGGAATAAATTTTTATGATGTTTTTGATCGTTTACTTTCAATGGAAGAAAAAACTGATGAATTTAAGGAAGGAAAGACTTATGAAATCCCAAAAGAATCATTTGAAGCGATATTTCAAAAATATTTTAATATAAGCGCAGAGATACTGCAGACAGGAACGGTATTTCACACGGAAACACAGACATATCGGTATCGAACCAGAGGAATCGTATATGATTTTGCTCCCACACCATATATTCCATATCCGGAAGTTGTTTCCTACATAGAAAATCAAGATGGAACAATAACACTGGAAGTAAATGCGGTATGGCCACAAAAAGAATTAGATCAGGCGTTTTGTCATAGCGTAACCATTCGGCTGTTAGATAAAGATAGATTTCAATATGTATCCAATTATGTATCAAGGTCAGAAATAGAGGTTACCTGGTATACGGAAAGATTATCAGACGAAAAGTGGGAGGAATGTTATGGAGATAATTGATATGAGTACAAAAAGAAAACTGAAAAAGATGGTGAGTGTTTTATTTATTTTGGGATGCTTTTTCATAGGAAATACAAAATGTAAAGGGGCTGATTTAGAATATATTTCACAGGAAACTGCGAATTATGCTGTACAAGAAAGAGGATATGATTTGCCAGTAGATGAAGTCGTGAAAGAAGAAGCTATTGAAGATTGTAAGAATGTTATGAATCAGATGAAAGCCATTTATCAAAAGGCGGATAAAGGAACTTCATCGAATGTAGTAGTTTCTGAGACAGTAATGGAAGAAATGCAGGAAGTATTAAAGGAAAAAAATGTCCCTGTTATTACATCAGCGCCGTATTCAAATATGGCTAATTATTCTAAAATGGAAGAATTTCTTTTCAAGGCAGAACAGGATCTGCCAGGAGATATCGTCTTATATAGGATTAACAGGGATGGTGGGATAGAAAGACTCAAATTCAATTATGATGGGACAGATATGTATTTGCTGGCTGTGAAAGCTGTTTGGGGTATGAACGACAATCCATCTATTGTATATGTTTCGTATACAAGGATAGAAGAATGGAAATATACAGAAAAAGGCTGGTTTGGTTATACGCTATGTGTTCCAAAGTATCCGGAAGTATCAGAAGCGGTTGATGGCAGTTCTATGATAAGAATTAAACCTTTAAGTGATGAATGCAGGGAAGTTTCAAAGAGGTGTGTGTATTTGCTTGGATATCAGGGGAATAATCTTTTATGTTCTGATTGGGATAGATCTGATATGGAAGGGTTAGATTATAATGGTTTATATGAATATTTATATCGAATGAAATACGGGGAGAGATATGAGTTTTCAGGTAACTCAAGTGGAATTCCGGCAGAAGAGTTTGAAAATCTGATAATGGAGTTTTTGCCGATAACAGCAGATCAAATTAAAAAATGGGCAGTATTTGATTCGGAACATCAAACTTATGACTGGGAACGATTAGGCTGTTTAAATTATAGCCCTACTTATTTTGGAACATCTTTACCGGAGGTCGTTGAAATAAGAGATAGCGGAGAGGGAAACAGTGTGTTGGTTGTTGATGCTGTATGTGATACATTTATATGTAATGATGCCGTTATTACAAGTGAGCTGACTGTTAAGTTCAACGATGATAAGAGTTTTAAATATATGGGGAATAAAATTCTGAATAATGGTACGAAAGAAGTTCCCAAATATCAATATAGAATAAAAAGAAAGAACTGATAGCAATACCAGTTCTTTCCAGCTACTTAATTCCATATGTGCAGCTTTTTTAAAATAGAAGAAGTAATTTCCAATGCTTTTTTGCCAGTTGCATTAGAATCACTTTGGATATTGGTTGCAAAATAATAGCTGTTATCGGAAGTTTCTACATATCCGATAAACCAGCCGTTGATATCCTGTCCGTTGACACGACCGGTTCCAGTTTTTCCGTAGAAATTACCATTAGGTGTACTGGCAATTTTTATAGCATTTTTAACAGAAAATACATTTTGGAAATTTAGATGGAATTCATTTGTGTTAAATTTTTTTAATAATGTTACTTGCTCTAAAGGCGAGATTTTTAATGAAAAATCGGACCAGTATAAATCCAGATTTGAACTGGTTGTTTGGTTTCCATATTCTATTTTATTCAAAAATTCCTGGACTCTGTTAATTCCGAGCTGCGAATCAATTGCCTGGAAATACCAGTTAACGGAATTTTGCATAGCAGAGTTTAAATCCTGATCAGCTTCCCAGGATGGAAAAGGAAAGGCATCACCATTCCATGTCATGGAAGAGTGTTCTGGTGTGATGATTCCGGATTCCAACCCTAATAATGCATCGTATATTTTGTAGGTAGACTCTGGCGGAATACGTTTGGTGGCTTCTTCAAGATCGTATATTTTCCAGGAATCCAAATTATTGTCATACAAAACAAATGATCCATCATATGTTCCAAATGTTTCGGATATATCTAACAGGGAGATATTTTTGTCTGTATCACTAAAATGATATACGCTTTGAGTAGAGGCATCAATGGATAAAATGGGTGTACATCCAATAAAAACAGCACTAATGACCAGATAAATTATCAATGCTCTCATTTTTTGATAAAGAGTTTCTTTCCTAAAAACGGCGATGTTGAGAATACGTCGTTTCATCTGCCTGAAATTTCCGGACATTCCAACTGCCAGTGGAGAGGAAAAAGAGGATATTTTTTCTGCAAAATTAATCAGTGTAGTTCCATAAGCTTGGTATTCATCAGCAGAAATCATCTGCAATACAGCAGAATCACAGGCTATTTCACGGTCACAGAGAATTTCTTTTAAAGTGTACCAAACAAAAGGGTTAAACCAGTAGAGTATATTACTTATGACCATGAGGAAGCCAATAAATGTATCTTTGTGACGGTAATGCTGTAATTCGTGTAGCAGCATAAAACGCATATCATCAGGATTCAGTTCGGAAATTAAATGGATGGGAATGTAAATTCTGGGATGTATTATTCCGATTAAAACTGGTGATTTTAAAAATGCAGTACTGTAGACTGATACTGGGTGAGAGATTTTAAGTTCCTTTAAACAATTGTAATAAATAGTTTTTACCTGCTGATTTTGAAGCGGGAGAGCAGATCTTTTTATGGAACGTACATAGTTTAATGAATGAAGGGTGAGGACTGACATAATCATAACACCCGTTATCCATATTAGAAAGAGTATGGTATTCAAGCCTCCAGAAAATTGACTACTGATGGAAACTGAAAAATCATTCACCTGGTTTAACAAAATATTTTGTGTATTACTGGTAAGTTCGGATAGCGTGTCGGTACCAGAGTTAAGTCCTGAGTCAGTTTGAAAAAAATGTAACCATGAAAAAGTTGTGAGCCATGAATCTGTACAGGAAAAAATGGCACGGCAAGTAGTAAAAATAAAAGAAAACAGAGATGGTACTGTGTAGCCGCAGATAAATATTTTTTCAGAAGTTTTTTTGTTCCGATTATTACAAGTGTAAAAATACATATGAAGATATTACTGATTAAAAAGTGGATGATCCAGTTGCTCATTCAAAACCTCCTATTTCTGATGTTTTGATAATAAATGGCGTAAGTTATCAATTTCTGTTGAAGAGAGCTTATCGTCTTCAAGGTAAGAAGCAGCATAGAAGAAAGATTTCCATTATAATATCGCTTTAAAAAAGAATTGCTTTCCTGGCGTATATATTCATCTTCTTGGACTAATGGAGTATAGACAAATACCCGGCTTTGTTTTTCGTAGGAAAGAGCTTTTTTGGAAACAAGTCTCTTGATAAGAGTTTGAATTGTTTTTGGACTCCAGCTGGTAGTTAGAGTAAGTTTTTCTGTAATTTCATTTGTATTGATGGGAGCATATTTCCATACAATTTTCATAACTTCAAATTCGGCTTCTGAAATCTGGGGTAGTGACATAATAAAATCCTCCTGCTAAATCCTACATATGTAATAAATATATTATATTACTTGTAGAAGAAAAAAAGTCAAATGGCAGATGATATATAGAATATAAAATTAATAATGTAGAGGCAATAAAGGTGAAAAAGATAGAAATTATTGAGAGAATCACAGATGCTAATGGAAGCATAAGTGAAAACATATTGACTAGCTGGGAACATAAAAACCAATTCATACCGGAAATTATAAGGTTTGGAGAATTAAAAATATATCTACAGGAACGAATTGTTAAAAAGAATGATAGTGATGTTCATCTTTCAAAATATGAATATGATATTTTACTTCTTTTAGCGAAAAGTCCAGGTAGAATATTTGGAAAAGAAATGGTTTATGATCTGGTATGGAATGAACCTTATTCCGGTGATTATAATGTGGTTATGCGACATATCTGCAATATCAGAGAAAAAATAGAAGATGATCCTGGACAACCATTATATATACAAACAGTACGAGGTGTAGGATATCGGTTTAATGGGAATTTAGGCAGCGAGTGAAATCGCTGCTATTATTATGGTTTTACAAAGAAGGGAGTTGGTTATGAGAAGATCTTTGTATTTCAGGAGCATCCTGTTTGAGATAATTGGACAGGTTTTGATGTATCAATTCCAACTCTTTTATTTCTTGCTTAAAAGAAACGTATTGAGTATTTAGTGATTCCTTTCTGGAAATAAGATCTGAAAGTTGCTCTTGTAACTTATTGGAATTAAGATGTTTCAGGTCTATACCATTTTCCTGTAAAATATGTTCAGCACCCGCGAAAAGAATAATTTGAGATTCATATTTACGGAAATAACGATCTGGATCTTTGGAGCTTTTATAATGGTCGTCGTAAATTTTATTTTTCTGATATTGTTCGGCATATTTTAGCATTTCTCGAAGATGGCGTATCTGAGACTCGAGAGAAACAACAGAGGTATTTACCTCTTTTTGCTGCATATGTAACAAGGCTATGCGGTCTTCAAGTTCTGAAAAATTATGTAGATTATGTGTGAGCATCTTGTTATATTCAGCAGAGACAATTTTTAAATTTTCCTTATTTGCCCATTTCTGAAGCCCAATGTTTCCTGCTATATTGGGAGCATTGGTATCTATTAATTTGTTATGAACAGAAGGAAAAATAGCTTTCTGACGTTTATTTTCAATGCGTTCTTTGATACGTTCTTTAGTAAAATTTTTTCCTAAAGATTTAGCACTTCCACGCACTGGACGGGACATATCGGGAGAACGAAAGGTAATGTATTTTCTGCTGTTTTCCCCAAATTCTGCGTTTTTTATTTCATATCCTTTAGCTTCCATAAATGCAAGAAATTCTGAGTAAGTGGAAACGATTCGGATTGTCTGGTTGATATCTTTTCGCAGCTGCGCTTTTTTACTGGATTCAGATTTATTTGCAGCCCATTCATTGTATTTCATTCCTTTTTTACCATCTGGCATAATTGTGGACAGGTTATGTTCCTGGCATAAAGTGTCGCTGAGATTTCGTATTTTCCAGTAATTCTTTTTACAGTCATGGTAATGAGAAAAAGTGATGTTATCTGCAGAACAGAAAATTAAATGGTTATGTACATGACCTTTATCAGTGTGTGTTGTCAGAACATAGGAGTATTTTCCCTCCAGTAAGCGATCCGCAAGTTCTTTGCCAATTTGATGGGCTTCTTCATAGGAAACTTCACCAGGGGAAAATGCCTGAATCAGATGAAATGCCTTATTTGTATTGTGCGGATCTCTGCAGTCATGTGTATGATCCAAAGTGTATTTAAAGTCAAGAACGGCTGTTTCGGGAGAGCAGGCAAAGGAAGAAATATATAGATTCTGGTCAGTTTTATCTGGATTGCAGATGTATTCTATTGCTTTATCAACGGTTGTTTTGATACCATGGATTTTTGTAACTGCCATATTTTTTCCATTAACTCCTTTATATCGTCCAGGTCCTTTGGGTAAACTGTATTGGTACTGTTTATACGATGGGTGATCTGATTCAAATTGCTGCTGATATTGCCCAGCAGGGTATTCATTTTTCGGATATGAGAGTAGTCTACTTCATATACAAATCCATATAAGATCATTTTCCGTAGAAAGGCAGATTTGCTTTTCATCCTGGAAAGACGATATTTTTCTTCTAAAATGTATTGTTCGTCATCATTCAAATAAAATTGTACGGGATGAATTCTGGTACGTTTGCTCATTGAAATCCTCCAATTCGTTTTTTCTATAAAAAAGAGTACAAAAAAACTGTCTAACCAGTTCGGCTATGACAGTTATGGTACTTGGTTTTTTGTTGGTTTGGACAGATGTATCTGTAAGTTATTTTAACAGGACTGGGTGAAAGCGTCAAATTAAGAAATTATAAAATATGAGAGGGCCAGGGATACTCCCTGATACATTTTGGTAGAATGAACCGGAAAGGGAATTTGACAAAATGAGCCAGTTGTCATGACACTGGCAGTGCTTGCTTCTTTTGGGGTGTAGCTGCAAAGCAGGCTATGCAAAAGCTATAAAACATAAATAGAACTGTGAGAAGTGGTTGAGAATACAATCCTGATAGCGTATAATCAGAGAAAGAAATCGTAAGTGAGGGATAAATTTGAAACGTGAAGAAATTTTTCAATATGTAAAAGAGCAATATGGAACTGAACCGGAATATTTATGGAAAAAAGATCCTGATTCTGCGGTGCTTCGACATAAAAATGGAAAATGGTATGCTATAATTATGGCAGTGGAAAAGAAAACACTGGGATTAGAAGAAGATGGAAAAATTAATATCCTAGATGTAAAATGTGATCCTGATCTGGTTGGGATGATTATTCAAAACGTATGGATTTTTACCGGGGTATCATATGAATAAGCGGCACTGGATTACGATTCTTCTGGATGATTCTGTCAGTGAAGCTAAGACACTGGATTTTCTGGATATGAGTTATGATTTAATTGACAGTGGGAAGTAATTAAAATTAAAAAGGAAGCCTTTCAGAAAAATCTCTGATCGGCTCCCAGGTATTTATTCTGGATATGTATTAAGTTGATCTTTGCAATAGGATATTTTCCCAATCTCGTTCATGGCGCAGCACTCGGAGAATATGAATCTCTTTTGTTTCTTCCATTATAATATAAAAAATAATAGATGGCGGAAAAGATCTTTTATGTATGGAATATCCTCTGTACAGAATTTGAGTTCGGGGAAAGGCAGTACTGAACTGGCCTAAATTCTGCATTTGTTCTTTCAGATCAGATTGAAAACGGTCAGCACGTTGCTGGCCGAATTCTTCTTCAATATAATCTGCAATGTCTGTGACATCGTAAATTGCTTCCCAGGTTAAAATAATTTTATATTCTTGCATTTCTTCGTGCATCCCTTAATTCTGTGATTTTGCGAAAAGCATCTTCCAGTGGCAATTCACGACCAGCTTCCATATCATCAATTCCCCGGTCTAACATGCGGAGAAGATGATTGTTTTCCTGGTTTTTATCGGTTGTAGGGACTTTTTTTTGTTAATTCCATGAAATCACTCCAATCATACGGTTTATAAATAGTGTATGTTGTTCAGAAGTATCTATCCATAGTTTAGCATAGAATGGGCAGCAATACAATTGAATTATTTTGCAGGAGCGTCCGTCAGACCAAGAAGATATTCACAGGAAACATTAAATACTTCGGCCAGTGCGACAACTTCGTAGTCGGGAACGAAACGTGTGCCTTGTTCAATTCGCAGGATTGCCAGATCATTAAAATCATATCCTGCAAGTTGTAATTTGGCAGCGAGTGTTTTCTGAGTAAGATTATGAGCCTTTCGTAATTCTTTTACCCGTTGTCCTATTCTGTTTTTACTGTTCGTTTTTTTATCCCAATAAATAATCATTCTGATCCTCAAAAGTTTCTAAAGATGAAGTATTATTATTGATTTTAAGGAAAAATATTGTTACTATACTTCTAAAGATGAAGTTTTTGGAAAGTTTATTTGATTTTTGAAATAAGAAAATGATAATGCTGCCTGTAATGAGAAATAATTCTAATGAGAGGTGGAAAGAAAATGAATGAATTTTATGAAGCAGTATCGAATTTATTTGAGGAATTGCGCTGTGACTTCGGAGAAAGAGAATATACAGTACAGCCGGAAGAATGGAAAGAAGCAGAGAAGAATTTGAAACAAATACAAAAGAAGCTGCCACTACATCTGGAAAAAATCCCAGAGCGTGAGCAGAATTTCTGGAATAAATATCTGGATCAGTTAGAACATTTCCATTATGAAGAGGAGCAGCGGGCTTATTACCAGGGAATGATGGATGTAGTTGAGTTTCTTATTAATATAGGGGCAATAAAGAAATCCACGAATGTTAAGAGAATGATAGAAAAATATGCACGTTAAGAGTGGCGGTATGGGAAACCATACCGCTTCTTCAGAATAATTCAGATAGAATTCAAATGAATTTCAGGGATCTTGTTTATCGTGGTCTGTAGGAATTTTGTATGTGCGCAGGTATGCTTCTACGATGGCAAGGATAGCGGTAATTTGCTCATCGTTGCATTTTGACAGGTACATGAGCAGGCGTTGATAATCAAGATTATCTGTATGATTGTTTGGATAAAACAATGGTTCAGGAGGAACATTTAAAGCGCGTACCAGTTTTCTGATTTTATGAAAACTGGGAACTCGGCCCCCATTTTCAATTTCCTTTAAATATCGGCTGGACATTTCTGCTTTTTCAGCTAATTCTTCATAAGTCAATTTTTGCTCGTGTCGGGCGTTCTTAAAAAACAATCCCAGTTCTTTATCTGTTTGTTTTGGCATATGATACACCTCCATGTTTAGTGTATAGTTCCCTTTCTTGAAAGAAAATGAACTAATATTTCACTAAAAAAGAGGGTGATATTTCACTTTTTAAAAGACATATAAAATTCTGAATTTCCGTAAAACAGATCCGGAGGTATAGGAAAGATTAAGAATTTTATTGTCTGGTATCATATCCGTCATTACGTGACGGATGAAATAGATAAATAGTTCAAAAAAGCAAATAAATTTCTTTACCTCAAAAAGTGAATTATATGCCACAAAAAATGATGGCAAAATATTATCTTTTGATATAAATAGCGTCCGATGGGCTAAAACTACCCATTAGGACGTTTTTTATATACCTCAAAATACAGGAAAAACAATTTTCTCGTATTTATTAAGAAATTTTTTAAAAATTTCTTCCCACACCCCGACAAATGCACTCATCCGTTTGGGATATGTGTGAAGGGGAAGCAAGAACTTTGCTTATTGCCTACCGGCGGGGAAGGAGGTGAACTCTTATGGAGCAATCCTCTTTTCAAGATGAGCAGACAGTCAGACATCAGTTTGATTCTCTGTGCAAGCTGGCATTGAAAAGTGAAGTTATTAATTATGAAAAGCATATGGCATATCGCCAGAAGTATGAAGTGATGTTGTCAGAATTATCAGAAAAGGAGTTGAGCAGACTTTTTATAATGGATGAGCATGAAATGGAAACACATCGTTTTCAGGTCCTGGGTTACGACATAGAAGTCAAAGATGCATTGATTGCTGAAGCACTGCAGACACTTACTGAAAAGAAAAGGAATGTTGTGTTATTATCATATTTTATGGATATGAGTGATGCAGACATTGCCAGAGAAATGAATCTTGTACGCAGCACAATTAATGAGCATCGTAGACGATCACTGGAACTGATGAGAAAAAATATGGAGGAATCTGCAAATGAAAAAAAGTAAAAAACAGAAATGCGCATTTGATTTGCTGCCATTCCATGTTATTGAGGCAGCATCAACTGGTGATACTGAGGCAATCCAGGCAGTGTTGAAGCATTATGAAGGGTACATAACAGTTTTGGCTACCAGAAAAATGTTTGACGAATTTGGACAGGTGCATTACTGTGTAGATGAAACTCTGCGTCAACGCCTGGAAGCAAAACTGATTACTAAGACCTTGGGATTTGATACGAAATCATATGTAAGGAAAAGTAATCAGTAAAGGGAGTATTTAATATAGATTCCTTTTCCCCTTCAGGAATTTTTGTACCTTGAAAATTGTATATTGTTTTACATACAGGACGTGAAGATATGTAGAGCCACTAGGTAAATCCGCCATGATATATCTGCTCTGTTAATGGAGTAAATACGAGGAAATGCTGAAATATAACATTGAAGTAAAGGTATGGAGCGAGAAGAATTTGACAAAATGTGTAGCAGCTGCACAGGGCGACGAAGCATATCTGTGATAATGATACTTCCAGAAAAAATCTGGTCATATTTAATGACGGTGCAAAACCGATGTGGGCAGAGTACTGAACTGCCACCTGTATTGTAATTTTATCTGCCGATGACAGTGTATAAAATTGTAAATTGTCATGGGCAGATAAAATGTTTTGTCCAAAGAGAAAAGGAGGAGAGAAGAGTGGCGATTAAAATTGAAAAAGGTAAGATTCCAATTTGGGAAAAATATATGCTTACGGTGGATGAAGCAGTGCAATATTTTGGAATAGGTGAAAAGAAAATAAGGATGCTTATTTCGGAACATCTAAATTCAGAATGTTGCTTTACAGTCCAGGTGGGGTGTAAGTCATTGATTAACCGTAAGAAATTTGAGGCCTTTCTGGATCAGACTACGTCTTTGTAAAAAATATACGAACAATTTAGCACTTTAAAGTGGAAATGTTAGCCCTGGTATGATATAATACCTATATCGTGCTAGGGCTTCTTCGTAGAAAGGGGCGAAGACGTTTGGGTAAAACAAAACGTGACCAAAAACGACGAGATAAAAAAGGTCGAATTTTACGAAACGGAGAAAGTCAGAGAAAAGATGGAAGATATGCGTTTGTATATACAGATTGTTATGGAAAGCAGAAGTTTTTGTATAGTTGGAAATTAGAGCCAACAGATTCTCTGCCAACTGGATGCAGACCATGCTTAGCTCTAAGGGAAAAAGAAAAAAATATCCAAAGAGATTTACATGATGGTATAGTACCTTACGGAGGAAATTTAACAGTTTTGGATTTGGTTCAAAAATATATTGGACAAAAAAAGGGGGTTCGTCATAATACTCAGGCGAACTATGATTTTGTGATCAATATAATAAAAAAAGAAGAATTCGGAACCAGAAGAATAGATAAAATAAAATTGTCGGATGCAAAAGCATGGTTTATTAAGCTGCAAGCAGATGGAAGAGGATACAGTTCCATTCACAGTGTGCGTGGAATTGTAAGACCTGCATTTCAGATGGCAGTTGAAGATGATTTACTGCGCAAGAATCCTTTTGAATTTCAATTATGTACAGTTGTCGTAAATGACAGTGTTACAAGACAGGCAATTACAAAAGAACAGGAAGAGTTATTTCTGGAGTTTATCCGAATGATGACCATTACTCAAAATACTATAATGGAATGTTTATTTTGTTTAAGACTGGACTTCGTATTTCTGAGTTTTGTGGATTGACAGTGAAAGATATTGATCTTCAGGAGAGAAAAATCAATGTGAATCATCAGCTTCAGAGAACCAGAGGAATGCAGTACGTCATTGAAGATACCAAAACTTCAAGTGGAACACGAATGTTACCGATGACAGATGAAGTTTATGAATGTTTTGAACAGATTGTGAAAAACCGTAAAAAAGTAAGGGTTGAGCCGATTATAGATGGATATAGTCGATTTCTATTCCTGGATAAAAAAGATATGCCTGAGGTAGCACTCCATTGGGAAAAACATTTTCAATGGGCGTTAGGAAAGTATAATCGTACTCATGAGGAACAAATGCCAAAGATCACGCCTCATGTATGTAGGCATACATATTGTTCCAATATGGCGAAAGCTGGAATGAATCCGAAAGCACTCCAATATTTAATGGGACATTCTGATATAGGGGTTACGTTAAATGTATATACGCATCTGGGATTAATTGATGCAAAAGAAGAGATGAATAGGATTGCAAAACTGGCATAGTATGATAAAATAATAGAAAAAAGAATTAAGAATAATCTGATTATAAGGTTCTTAGAAAGCCTGTTTTCCAGGCTGATTATTACTAAGAAGTTACTAAATTTGGATAAGAAAATATACGAATTTATGCTGTGATATACAGGAAAATGACAGGATTGAAGATTATCGGAAAATGCCTGTAAACAGCGTAAATACAGCATTTCAAGGAGTTTTAAGCAATGATAAGAGTGTTATTTGTTTGCCACGGCAACATCTGCCGTTCCCCAATGGCAGAATTCGTCTTCAAAGACATGATCAACAAAAACAACTGCAGTCTGATTTCTATATTGCGTCTGCTGCGACGAGTACGGAGGAGATCTGGAATGGAATCGGGAATCCGGTTTATCCGCCGGCGCAGAGAGAGCTTGCAAAGCATGGGATTTCCTGTGAGGGCAAGCGGGCGGTGCAGCTTAAGAAATCGGATTATGATAAATATCATTATCTGATCGGGATGGAAGGCGTGAACAGGAGAAACATGCTGCGGATCCTTGGCAGTGATCCGGAACACAAAGTAAGTCTTCTGCTGGATTATTCAGACCGGCCGAGGGATATTGCAGATCCGTGGTATACGGGAAACTTTGAGCTGACATACAGAGATATTGTAGAAGGATGCGAGGGATTTCTGGAATATCTGAGGCGCAAAGGCTCTATATAAAATAAACAGTAATATTTGTCAGTATGCAGAATGGACAAATACCTTCGAAATAAGTTTAGATTCTTTTTTATTCAACGACATTCAACATCGACGGGGAGAATTTGTCGATGAAAACTTCTTTACACACATTTCAAATCTGTATATACTGTTCATACAGCAACTCTTAAAAGGGAGCAGTCAGGCTCCCTTTCTATCTATCATTTATCAGGGCGTTCGCCCGAACATTCAGAAAGACGAGGAAATTAAATATGGAAATGACATACGAAAGTTTTGTAGAAACACTTCGTTCAGAGTTACTTGAAGCGACAGGATACGATGAGGAGATGATCTGTTATAAGCAGGAAACGGAATATCCACCTACATCGGGGGATCGGCTTCTATTGAAGAGACAGCGGAATGAGGAAATCATGGAAGTCTGTGCGTTGTATGTGCAGGACCTGTTCAGGGAATATCAAAATGGCTGGAGCATGGAAGCGATTGTGCGGGAGATCGTTGAGCGGCTGGATGCGATCGCAAGATCAGAATGTTTTCAGCGCTCCAGAAATCTTGAGGATTATGATAAGATAAAAGAGGACTTGTTTATCCGTCTTTTTAAATATAGAAAAAAATCAGGTAGAACTTGAAGACTGTATTTACAGAACGATTGGCGACATTGCACTGGTGCTTTACGCGAGAATGGGAGAACTGAATGGCAGCAGTGCAAGCATCAAGATTAAACGACACATGTTGGAAAAGTGGGAGCAGGAGCCAAAACAGGTTTTTGAGGAAGCTTTGCTGAATACATATTTTATTTCGCCACCAAGGATCTATTGCTGGGAAAAGCTGATTTTTGATCCGGATTATGCAGGAGAGAATTTCATGAACCTGTTATGTGATTACAAGCTGAAGAAAGATGTACTGGGGAACTGTCTCAGTACGACAATCCGGACGAATGGAGCTGTGGCAATTTTTCTGCCCGGTGTGGCAGAGCGGATCGGGCAGCTGATGGGGGAGGATTTTATATGGTGTTTACCAGCATTCATGAGGTGATGATCCACAATGAAAAGAGTGCAGATCCGGAAGAATTGAAAAAGGTTCTGGAGGATACCGTGAATGAAACGACTCCGCCAGAAGATTTTCTGACATATCAGATTTATCATTATGATCTTGAGACAGGATCATTTAGTGTCTTGTGATACAAACGACAGTGCCAAATGCCGGGTGGATGCATATAATATTAAGAAAGGATTTCTGGAGGAAAGACTTTGGCGTATAAAATTGTGCTGGATGCAGGCATGGTGTACAGACCCAGGTGCTATATATAAG
>ENA-OQCX01000388-OQCX01000388.1-human-gut-metagenome-genome-assembly--contig:-NODE-388-length-22815-cov-2.027195_pt1 | contig 22815 bp, 29 predicted proteins | sample MGYA00242762_ERZ504587 | MGnify/ENA primary metagenome ERZ504587 (study PRJEB26092, sample SAMD00036337) | human gut metagenome | host: Homo sapiens | study: EMG produced TPA metagenomics assembly of... | reverse complement strand
CAGATGGATGGAACAGCAATCATAGCATGATTCGTGGCGGTCGGACGATCTTATCCACTGGACGGATGAAACCGTGATTGATCTTCGGCCCTTTCCTCAGACGAAGAGCGCGGATCGGTGGTGGTCGTCCGCAGGCAACTTTCGACCCGGAAAAAGGGGAATACCTGATCTATTGGAGCCATCATAACGCACAGGGCGGCGACCCGAACACGGTTATCTGGTATGCATATTCCAGAGATTTGAAAACGCTCTCCACGCCGCCTGCCGAGTTGTTTCGCCCTGCTAACGGGCAGGATGGGATTGATGGCGATATCGTGGAGAAAGACGGAGTTTTTTATCTATATTATAAGGATGAAGCGAAAAAATGCATCCGGTATGCGGTGGCGGATTGTCTGACAGGGCCATATCGGGAGCCGGAGGAAAATGAAGTCTCTCTCTCCCGCAAGCATGTGGAGGGGAACTTTATCTATCGAATCGTTGGAACGGATACCTTTGTGATGATGATGGATGAATATACAAATGGCAGATTTTTTTACAGCAGACAGAAGATCTGGTCCATTTTAAAAAGCTGCGCCGCCGAGATTACAGCCTGGATTTCCAGCCGCGCCATGGTTCAGTGCTCGCTGTTGGGGAGGGAACATATCAAACGCTTTTAGAGGCCTATGGGAATTCATAGGCCTCTGTTCTATAACATATAAAAAACTGAGTTACGCCAATCCTTTTTTGCCTCGATTGCCCGGCACCTTCCCAATGCGCATCCACTCGATTTTTGCGCGCACGGCATTTGATTGCGAGCCAATGCGTGCGGCCGGCAGGTGAAAGGAGGCGTTTTTGATTCCTTCACACCGGACGGTACCGTTGTGAATAAATTTACCGGTAGCCGGGCGGGCTGGTTGGCCATTGACGGAGAGCGCCGTCTCCTGTAGCCTTGTTTCAAGGCGCAGGGTGAGCGGCTGGCCCACCGGCACTTCGCATGGGAATTCGTATTCGTAGCCCTCCCGCGTAAAGCCGAGCTTTCCGGAAGCGGTGATCCGGATATCATGAGTGCCGTAAGGCGGATCGCATTCCAGCAGGATTTGGCCCGGCTTGATTTCCTCAAGGGTGATACGGCATTCCAGGAAGGCGCCCATTTCAAGCGATTGCAGCGGCGTTTCCACAAAACTTTCGCCGCCGCACAGCACAAGGCCGGAGGCGCATTTCGCGTGAACGGGAGCAGCAAGGCCGTGGCCGTTGCCAGAAGCATCCTCCAGAGGCCGTGCAGCGTCAAAGCGGTAGTCGGCAATGAGGCCATTTGTGGGCTTACGCAGCGCAGAGGATTGGAGCCGGGCGCGAAAGCGGTTTTTTCCGCGAGCCGGTCAATTGCTTTTGAACTGCCCTTTTCACAGCCGTTGGCCCAGGTTTTTTCGGCAAATAGCGGCAATGCGTCAAAAAAGCGGAGGAAGAGATCTGTTTCTGTCAAACCGGAGGCTTTTTTATCAATGTTGTCGTTCCAGAGGGCATAAGCCGCGCCGAGCATCTGTGGATCCCCCGCGGGCAGCGTTTGATACTTTCTGTTTTTCTGGCGGACTTTTCGCGGATCAAATTTCTGATAAACCGTTCTCTTGTTGAGCAGATCGGCATAGCTGCCCTTGTTTCCCTTCCCGTTTGGCACCATGTAGAGCAAATGGTCAATTGTATTAATGAGCTGGTAACCCATCCGATACATCTCCATGCCGTCCGCCCAGTCGCAGGACCAGAGGTTCATCTGCACGTTTTCGATCGCTTCGGGTAGGATCTGGGTTTCTGGATCGTCCTTAATCCAGGTCAATCCGCCCCAGAGCCGAACAGGATTGGTCTTTTTGAGATACGGCACGAGTTCGTTGACAAACCGGCGGTAGGCGCCGTAATCCGAAAGGAATTCGTCCGCTCCGATATGTACCGTTGTCTCCGGCCCGAAAACCGGGTGTTCCCCTCTTGTATAATCATCAAAAATGCGCTTGACAAACTCGGTTGTTTCCGGGCGGCTGATGTCCAAATGATCAGTCAGTGGGCGGCCCTTTTGCAGGGGAGAGGTTTTTCCGGCTACCATATGCTCCGGAAACACTTTGCAAAGGATAGGGCGTGCGCAGGCACGTCGATTTCCGGAACGATCTGCACGTGGTAGCGCTGTGCAGACTCCTCCATGAACGCTTTAAATTCCATTTTGGTGTAAGCATAATCTTTGGCGGTTGCCGTTTCCCCCTGCCCGTTTTGAAGGTGGATTCGAGCCGCATGGCTCATAGGCTTCGAAGCTGTCCGTCTCCTCGCCGCGAGAATTGTATTCCTCCAGCCAAATGTAATTATCGTTGAGGTGCAGCTGAAGGTCGTTCATTTTATACCAGGCCATGTTCTTCGCCACATTGCGCAGTGTTTCGAGGGAAAAGGGCCTGCGGCCGATATCGAGCATGAACCCACGCACTGGTATTTGGGGTAGTCTCGGATTTCACCATGGGGCAGGCACGGCTTTTCTCCACCCTGCCGCAGAATTTGCAGCACGGTCCGCGTGGCCCAATAGACGCCGTCCGGGTGCGAAGAGGAGAGCCGGGCCGCCGCACCGAACGATGCGCAGTAGCCTCCCGGCCAAGAAATGCGTCCGTGTCGTCCAACGTCAGATAAAAGTCGCTCTCCTGCGGCGTATCGTCATAACGCAGGGGCAGCTCTGCGCCAGCGATCTCCCGGTAATCCTGCTGAAATTCCGCCGCAACGGCACGGAGGGCCTCTCCCGCATCGGGGGGTAAGACGATGGACGAGTGCGCGGAAGGGATAAACCAGCCGTTATCTGCACTGTGCCACTGGGCAAGCTCCGGAATAACGGAGGGCTTTGGATGAGCGGGCTTTCCGCTGTGCAACCCGGGAATCCGAATAGGATAGTCGCCTGTGACGCGCTCCACCCCATCCGGGCCGGTTAGCCGGAAGGAGAGCAGAACGGTCTGCGCTGTCAGCGGCGGATGGACCGTTCCATCCTTCCCAACGATCTGTGGAAAATCCACTCCGTTGAGCACGGCGCGAAAACCGTTTTGAACGGTAACGTTGATTTTTTGATTGGCCGTATCGTAGGAAACAGAGAGCGCCGCCTTTTTCCCGGCCGCAAATCGTTTCTTTCGGAACATAGTCGAACCCCCATTTATATTATCCCGGTCACTATAGCATGATTGTAGATAAAACGCAACCGCTTTTTGGGGCAAAGCCATGGGCGCGGCGGATGTATGCAAGGATTATTCGCAATTCTGATCGGAGCAAAGAAAGGCGGCACAGGCTCCTATTTGGCTTTGGCCACAAACAAAATGCTGCGGGGGAAGATGCCGCCCGCAGCATTTTGTTTTGAATATCCAAAGGATTTGGGGGCATGGATCAATCCGCCCGGTGCAGCCGCTGTGTTACGCTCTCCTTGGCCGTCATGCGGAATACGATAGCCGGTACGGTGAGGCAGACGGCAAAGAGCACCGCAATCAGGCACACGACCAGCGAAGGGGTAGGAGAATACGGTGTAATCCGCAATTTGCACAACTGCCTTTGAGATCAGGTAGAGCACGCCGTTGCCCAGCGTTAACATGCAGCCGGCGGTAAATAGGGCATAGTAAAAGCCTTCCCATGTAAGCATGCCGGAGATCTGACGCTTGGTCATGCCGATGCTTTCCAACACGGCGAGCTCCTGTCGGCGGGAATAAACCCCGGTAACCATCACATTGATAAAATTGAGCACGCCGATGAGCAGTAGTAAGAGTGAAATCCACTGCCCAGTACATTCATGGAGACATGTCGGACGCAAAGGTTTCCGCACGTTCCGACCGCCGGCTGAATTGATAGGAATCGTCCGTCAGGGTCTGGTTGAGGCTGAAAGCCGGTTGGCAATCTGGGGCTCCATTTGCGGGTCAACATCCAGCTGGATGTTGGTGACAATGGGGCTGGGGCTAAACTGCTCCATGAAGCCTTGCTGACAAATAGGCCGTCCGGAGCGCCGAGCGTTTTGGAGGTGGCGGCAAAAGAGCAATCCTGATAAGAGAATATGCCGCCGATAACAGCTTCCTTTTGCTGGTTTGAGCGGTCGCCCGTCAGCGTAATCTTTTTTCCGATCATTTCATGGAAGGCAGCCTCCTCCCCATAGCCAAGGATCATGATTTCCCCGCGCCGGAAAGCGTTTAGGTCGATTGCATGGTCATGCGTTTTGTTATAATCTTCTACATAGGAGTCGTCAATGGCGAATACCAGGTGCCGTACTTTCCATCTCTTGCTTTCTTCTGTAGCTTGCCAAAAAGGTATCATAGCTTTCACCCTTCCCAGCCAGCCAGTTGTCGTAATCCTTGCGGGCAAGGGCCCCCGAAATGTCGGTATCAAAGGGCATGGAGCAGGGCTCCGCCGTCACAACCTCCCTGTGGGTGACGCCGTCTAGCCCCGAGAGTGCGGCTAGGAAATCTTGGTCAAATTTTTGATTGGCCAGCGGAGGTGTGCTTTGGTAGGTGAAGTCATGGGGGAAGTAGCGGTTGACGAAATTTTCTGCTTTCATGCTGCCGATAAAGCTGTTTACGCCTAAGAGCGTGACGGTGCCCATGAATAAGGAGGCCAGCACGAGTGCGGCGCGTTTTTTATCGCGGAATACATTGTAAAATGCCATACGGCGCGCCTTGCCGCCGTGCGTGGTTTTACGAAGCTGTTGTTTTTTCGTCGGGGATAGATCGGCGCGGCGCAGCGCTCGATGGGGGAAACGCTTGCGGCCAGCTTTGCAGGCTTGCGGCAGCTTACGAAAACGGTCAGGAGGGAGAAACAGGCGGTGCCGATAAAGATCAGGGGATGAAAGGAAATCACGCCGGAGGATGCTTCCATGCCGGTCATAGAGCTTGCAAACATATTCAGCGCAAAGGGGACAATGCCGAAGGATGCTCCGGCCCCTAGGAGAAGCCCGGCCGGAATCCCAATGAGGGAGAGCCTTAGTGCTTGCAGGCGCACGAGCCGTTTGATCTGCCGGAAGATGCGCCGATTGTTTTCAGCATCCCATAGAAGCGGATATCGCGGGCTACGGAGATATACATTACGTTGGAGATCAACAAATAGCCGCTCAGGACGATGAAAAGGGCGAGCATGACAATCACGCAGTTGTGATTGTGGTGCCGGAGGCGCTTTCTTGCGCGGCACTAAAAGAGGCTTGAAAGGACTGCCCTTCTCGCAATGGAATATTTTGCTCGAGTGTTTCGAAAACCGCTTCCTGCCGGGAGGCTTTGCAGGAAACGGCCAGTATGCCGTTTCCCTCTGCCGTAAGCGCATGTTGGTTGCAAAAGGAGCTGCTCACCAACGCCTCCCCGCCGGATTGGGTAATTTTATATTCTGTATACCATCCGCTCAGACGAAAGGTGTCAGAGCGGGTTTTGCCATGAAGCAGATAAGTGAGGGGAACAGCCATGCCCTCTCTGGGCAATTCGATCCCCAATTGCTCAAGCGCCCGGGTGGAGAGCATGATTTCATCCGATGCGTCCGGATAGTTGCCATGGATCTCTCCAACAGCAGGCGTGATATGCCGCTCCCATTCCGTTTGATCGTAGGATAAAAGAGCGATGTTCGTAGGCTTTCCATCCCTGGTTTTCTGTGTGGTGCTCCCCACGGAAATTTGGGTGCCAACAGCCTCGAGCTGGTCAGAGGCCGCGATTTGCTGCGTCTGACTGGCGCTGGGATTGTTTAAGAAAATGCTGGCTGTGGTGCCGTTGAGCCGCACCTGCGTGGCCTGGTAATTTTCCGCGAAGCTCAGGCCGATGCTGAATACGGTAGAAATCATGAAGGTGGTGAGCAGGATGGCGAGCGCGGCAAAGAGATTTCGGGTGCGGTTTGTATGCATTGAGCGCGCGGCGATACGGCGGACCGCCGCGTCTTTTCGCCTAATTTTCATTCGGCATCCCCCTCTGTAATCTGTCCGTCTTCCATGCGGATCACCCGATCCGCCATGCGGGCGATTTCTTCATTGTGCGTAATCATGACAATTGTTTGATGGAATGTGCGGCTGGTTTCTAGTAGGAGGGAAATCACTTCATGCCCTGTGCGGCTGTCAAGGTTGCCGGTGGGCTCGTCGCCAGGATCAGCGCGGGTTTGGATGCAAGGGCACGGGCAACCGCCACGCGCTGCTGCTGGCCGCCGGAGAGGGTGTTCGGCATGTTGGAAAGCTTTTCTGTCAGACCGAGCGCATCGACGATTTGCGCGATATAAGTTTTATCCGGATCTTTCCCATCCAGCTCAGCCGGAAGCACAATGTTTTCCAGCACATTGAGCACGGGCACCAGATTGTAGTTTTGAAAAACAAAGCCGATTTCCCGGCGGCGAAATACGGTCAATTCCTCCTCTTTCATTGCATATAAATCCTTGCCGCGGATTTGGACTCTGCCGGAAGTCGGCCGGTCAAGACCGCCAAGCAGATGCAGCAAGGTGGATTTCCCGCTGCCGGATGCGCCTGCGATGGCGGCGAATTCCCCTTCTGCGATAGTGAGGGAAACGCCGTCGAGCGCTTGGTCAGGTTCGTCCCGGCGCCATAGTGTTTTGTTAGGTTTTCGGCGGTTACGATTGCCATCAGAATTCCTCCATATAGTTCAAAGATTTGCGCGGTATAGCAGCGCATATGGGTGCATCAATGTGCACCCTTGCGCACTGATGCTCTGCTCTAAATTATAAAAGCCGTTTTTTACACATGGGCAGCTATTTTTCTTACAAATTTGCAACGGACTGCAAAAAGATTTGGAAAGATCGGGATCTTATGCTAAAATAAAACGATAATTGAAACCTGGAGGAGGATGGATATGCCGGATGCCTTTTCGCGCGAGCGGATGCTCCTTGGGGAGGCGGCCGTTCAACGGCTGAGAGAGAGCCATGTAATCGTGTTTGGCCTGGGCGGTGTGGGCTCCTTTGCGGTGGAGGCGCTTGCCCGCGCCGGAGTTGGGGAGCTGACGCTGGTTGACCATGATACGATATCTATAACGAACCTCAACCGCCAGCTCTACGCCCTGCACTCCACATTGGCAGGCGGAAGGTTGACGTTGCCCGCGAGCGGTGCGGGATATCAACCCGGACTGTAACGTGCATGTAATCCCGGAATTTTACCTGCCGGAGCATGCGCAGCGTTTTTGGGGCGTGCGCTACAGCTACATCGTGGACGCGATTGACACCGTTAGCGCGAAAATTGACCTTGCCTGCCGCGCGCGGGAGATGGAGACCCCGATTATCGCGAGCATGGGTACGGGCAACAAGCTCGACCCCTCCCGGTTTGAGGTAGCCGATCTTTATGAAACACAGGTGTGCCCCTTGTGCCGTGTGATGCGCAGAGAGCTGAAAAAAAAGGGGCGTAAAAGCGCTGCGAGTGGTTTATTCCCGGGAGGAGCCTCTGTCGCCCGCGCCCTGCGGTGAGGAGAGGGAAAAGCGCGCGGTGCCTGGCAGCGTCTCTTTTGTGCCGCCTGCCGCGGGCCTTTTGCTCGCCGGGGAGGTCATACGGGCGCTTTGCGAAGTCTAAGCCGTTTTCCATTCGCTGGTATATTGAAAAAGCCGCCGGATACAATAATCCCGGCGGCACTTTTTTCTGCTGGAAGGAGTGCGCAAAGAAAACCCGGCTCGCCGGGTGAAAAGGAGTGTTTCCTATGAGTTCCTGCGCAATGGGCGCATTCCCGGAAAAAATTCGCGTGATTCAATATGGGTGCGGAAAAATGGCGAAGGTGCTGATCCGCTATTTGACGGAGAAGGGTGCGGAGATCGTTGGCGCAATTGATACGAATCCAGAGGTTGTGGGCATGGATATCGGCGATTTCGCGGGCCTTGGGCGCCGGACCGGCGTTGTCATCAGCGATGATGCCGACAAGGTGCTTGACAGCTGCGACGCGGAAGTGGCGATCCTGACGCTGTTCAGCTTTATGACGGATATGGAGCCGTTTTTTGAAAAATGCGCGCGGCGTGGCATCAATGCGATCACCACCTGTGAGGAGGCGTTTTACCCTTGGACGACCGCGCCGGAGATCACAAACCGGTTGGACCGGCTGGCAAAGCACCACGGCTGCACGCTTGCGGGCACTGGAATGCAGGATATCTTCTGGTGTAACCTCATCAGCGTGCTTGCCGGCGGCTGCCACCACATTGAGCGCGTTGAGGGCATCACGAGCTATAACGTGGAGGATTATGGGCTTGCGCTCGCCGAGGCGCATGGCGCGGGTTTCACCAAAGAGGATTTCGAGGAGACAATTGCGAGCGCGGACAGCCTGCCCGCTTACGTTGGAATTCCAACGAAGCGCTCTGCTCTAAAATGGGTTGGACGATCCGAAGCATATCGCAGAAATGCATTCCCACCTTCCACAGGGACGATATCTATTCCAAAACGCTCGGTCGAACCATCCCCAAGGGCGATTGCACAGGTATGTCCGCCGTGGTGACGACGGAGACGATGCAGGGCGTGACGATTGTGACCCAATGCGTCGGCAAGGTGTATGCGCCGGAGGAGAGCGACCTCAACGACTGGAAGATTTTCGGCGAGCCGAATGTGGACTGTTCAGTTCGGCACCCGGCAACGGTGGAGCACACCTGCGCGACGGTGGTCAACCGTATTCCATGGCTGTTAAAAGCGCCTCGGGCTTTTACACGGTGGAAAAAATGCCGTATAACGAATATCTCACCTGGCCGATGCAGCTTTCTGTCTAAATGGAAATGGAGGGATTCCCTTTTCGCAGTCAATGTGATATGCTTGTGACAAAGGAATACAGAGTGCGGGGGGAACAGGCTGCTGCAAAATTGTAAATTTGAAACGGTTGCTTTGGAGAAAGCTGTTTGCGGGCCATTCATTTTGGCCCGCATTTTGCGGCACGTTTGGATGCTCTTGCGTTGCGTGAATTACGGTGTTATACAAACGCTGTTTGTGGAGAAAGGAAGGCGGTTATGGCGAACCGATCGGGCTATATCTTCACATTCCGTTCTGCCGTGGGAAGTGCCCTATTGTGATTTTTATTCGATGCGCGCGGATGCGGCGTGCATGGATACATATACCCAGGCTTTGCAAAAATCCTTGGAGCAATGGGCAGAGCGCATTGGGTGGGCGGCGGACACGCTCTACCTTGGCGGCGGAACACCTCCCTGCTGGGTGGAGCCGTATTGCGGCGCTGGTGCAAACCGCGCGGGATTGTTATGGGCTGCGCGGCGCGGAGATCACAGTGGAGTGCAACCCTTCCGATGTGGATGGCATTTGTTTGAGGCGTTGGCAGGGGCGGGCGTCAGCCGGATCTCCCTGGGCCTGCAATCCGCCGTGGATGAGGAGCGAAAGGCCTGGGCCGCCGGGCTGGCGTGAAGGAAGCGGCGGCATCCGTCCGGCTTGCAGGGGCGGCTGGTATCCAAAACCTTTCGCTCGATTTAATGCTCGGCATACCGGGCCAAACGGCGGAGAGCCTGCGCCGCTCCATTGATTTTTGCACACAGGCGGGAGTTTGCCACATCAGTGCGTATTTGTTAAAAATCGAGGAGGGGACCCCGTTCGCCCAGCGGCGGGCCTCTCTTGTTTTGCCGAATGAGGATACGGTATGCGATCTCTATGAACAGGCGTGCGAGGAACTCGAAGCGGCAGGCTTTCAGCAGTATGAAATCTCCAACTTTGCCCGGCACGGGTTTGAAAGCCGGCATAACTTGAAATATTGGAATGCGGAAGAATATCTGGGCCTTGGCGCATCGGCGCACTCCTTTTTGGGGGGGAAGCGCTTTTTCTATCCGCGTGATAGGAATGCGTTCCTCCGTGGGGAGGGCCCTATACAGGATGGGGAAGGCGGCTCGTTTGAAGAATATGCCATGCTACGCATGCGGCTGGCAGACGGCCTGATCGAATCACTGGCCAGGCAGCGTTACGGCTGTGGGATTCCGCCTACATGCGGGAAAGCGCCCGGCGGATGGAGCAATATGGCCTGACGAGCCAGGATGAGGATGGCATACGCCTGACGCGGAAGGGATTTTTGCTCTCCAACACGGTGATTGCGGAGCTTCTCTACCCTGCTGGTGGAACGGCCGGGTAAACGCGGCCGTTTTTTTGCTGTACAAAATAAAAATCCAATGGTATGATAGACGATGCCAAATCGTGCCTGGCCGCCAGGTGCGGAATACAGGAAAGGAATGTCTGCTTTTGCTGCTTGCGATTATTTATATTGCTTTTATTAGCCTTGGACTGCCGGATTCCCTGCTCGGCGCCGCGTGGCCTGTGATGTATGGGGAGCTTGGTGTTCCGATTTCTTACGCTGGGATCGTCACGATGATTATCGCCGCAGGGACGATTGTTTCCAGCCTTTTATCCGACTGGCTCATGAGAAAGGTTGGAGCGGGAGTGATTACAGCTGTCAGCGTGTTCATGACTGCTGCGGCGCTGTTTGGGTTTTCCGCTTCCCATTTCGTTTTGCTGCTGTGTCTGTGGGCGGTTCCCTATGGGCTGGGCGCGGGCGCGGTGGATGCTGCGCTCAACAATTATGTGGCGCTGCATTTTTCCTCTCGCCATATGAATTGGCTGCATTGCTTTTGGAGCGTTGGCGCAGCGGCCAGCCTTATATCATGAGCTATTGCCTGACGGGAGGGTTCGGCTGGAACAACGGCTACCGCTCTGTCGCTGTTGTTCAGACGATTTTGACAGCGGCGTTATTCCTCAGCTTCCGCTCTGGAAGCGGCGCCGATTAGAAGGGGCGGAAGGGGAGAGCGCGGCAAAGGCGCTGAGCCTGCCGCGGGCCGTAAAGATCAAGGGCGTGCCGTTCGTTTTAATCATGTTTTTTGGCTACTGTGCACTGGAGCAGGCGGCGGGTCTTTGGGCCAGCAGCTATCTGGTGCAGTTTCGCGGGGTGGATACCGATACCGCCGCATGGTCTGCCTCGCTGTTTTATCTCGGCATTGCGGCGGGGCGCTTCCTCTGCGGATTTGTTGCGGAACGCTTGGGCGACCGGCGTTTGATCCGCATTGGGATTCTAACGATGATTGGCGGGGTGCTGCTGATCGCGCTCCCGGTTCCATACGATGCTTTTACATTGGCAGGGCTGCTCATTGTTGGCCTGGGGTGTGCGCCGGTATATCCATCTGTGATCCATTCGACTCCGGCAAACTTTGGCAAGGAGAATTCACAGGCAATCATCGGTATTCAGATGGCGAGCGCCTACGTTGGCACCACTTTCATGCCGCCGCTGTTTGGCTGATTGCGGCGCATATTCATATTGGGCTGTACCCAGCCTTCCTGCTGGCGCTGGCCGTTCTCATGCTGTGTATGTCGGAAAAGCTCAACCGCACGGTTGCAAAGCGGCAAGAGGGAGAGCGCGTAAAGAAAGGCAGAACAGGAAGCGGAAAATGCATAAAAAACAAACCTGGTTCGCCCGCGTTTGCTAAAATGCAAATAATAAAACAAAAATCGCCGCATCCCTGCTGAAAAGGGGATGCGGCGGTTGGCATTTGATAGCCTGGTGTTAATTCGTTTTATTTGATGATGCTTTCCCCGGTCATTTCCTTCGGCTGCGGAAGGCCCATGATTTTGAGCATCGTCGGGGCAATGTCACACAGCGGCCGCTATCGCGCAGCTCGCAGGGGTAGCCCACAACGATGAAAGGAACCGGATTCGTCGTATGCGCCGTGAAGGGGGAACCATCCGGTTCATACATTTTATCCGCATTGCCGTGATCCGCCGTGATGAGCACTGCGCCGCCCATCTGCGCCACCGCGTCAACAACGCGGCCCACGCAGGTGTCCACAGTTTCCACCGCCTTGACGGCGGCTTCAAATACGCCGGTGTGGCCGACCATATCGCAGTTGGCAAAGTTTAAGATCACAGCATCATAGTTGCCGCTGAGAATGCGTTCAACGACCTTGTCGGTCACCTCAGGCGCGCTCATTTCCGGCTGGAGATCATAGGTCGCCACCTTCGGGGAGGGCACCAGCACACGATCCTCGCCCGGGAAGGTCCTTTCTACGCCGCCGTTGAAGAAAAAGGTAACGTGCGCATACTTCTCCGTTTCCGCAATGCGAAGCTGTGTTTTGCCAAGCTCGACAAATATTCGCCAAACGTGTTTTCCAGAGATTGCGGGCGGAAGGCGACCTGCACATTCGGCATCGTCGCATCGTACTGTGTCATGCAAACATAGTGCAGTGGGAAAAAGCCGTTGCGGCGCACAAATCCGGTGAATTCCGGATCGACAAGCGTACGTGTGATTTCACGCGCGCGATCGGGGCGGAAGTTAAAGAAGATCACACTGTCGTTCGCCATGATGCGGGCGTCCGCATCATGGGAGCAGACAGTGGGCACGACAAATTCATCTGTGATGTTTTTGCCCTCCGCGTCGATTTCCTGATAGGATGTGCGGATGGCTGCAACCGGATCTTCCGCCTGGTTGCCCTCGCCGTATACCATGGCGGCGTAGGCCTTTTCCACACGCTCCCAACGATTGTCGCGATCCATTGCGTAGTAACGGCCCATCACGGTGGCGATTTTACCCACACCGATTTCTTTGAGCTTCCTTTCACACTCCGCAACAAAATCCGCGCCGGAGGTGGGGGGCACGTCGCGGCCGTCGAGCAAGCAGTGACATAACTTTTTCAGCCCCATGCGCTTTGCAAGCTCCACGAGCGCCCAAAGGTGCGTGTTATGGCTGTGTACGCCGCCATCTGACATTAGGCCGATTAGATGCAGGGCGGAATCATGGTCAATTGCCGACTGCACCGCGCCGGTAAGGCTGGGTTTTCAAAAAATTCGCCGTCAACGATGGATTTGGTGATGCGCGTCAGCTCTTGGTAAACCACACGGCCTGCGCCAATATTGGTGTGGCCCACTTCGCTGTTGCCCATCTGCCCGTCCGGCAGGCCGACATCCATGCCGGAGGCGCCAATATAAGTCATCGGGCATTCCGCCATCAACTTGTCGAGCCGGGGCGTTTTCGCCGCGGTGATGGCATTGCCATAGTCGGATGGATTGTGGCCGAAGCCATCCATAATGCATAAAACAAGGGGCTTTTTCATATTTAATGGTTCCTCCTAAATTTGAAAAGAAAAGCGGGCGGGCTGCATCCCGCCGCTTGGGTTACAATGGTTATTTGGAAGCGGCTTCCACGATCTGCGCAAAATCCGCAGCCTTCAGCGAAGCGCCGCCGATCAGCCCACCATCCACATCCGGCTGGGCAAGCAGCTCCGCCGCATTTTTTGCGTTCATTGAGCCGCCGTACTGGACGACGAAAGCATCTGCCGCCGCCTGGTCGTAGAGGTCTGCAACAACTGTGCGGATGTAGTGGTTCACCTCATTGGCCTGCTCCGAAGTAGCGGTGCGGCCGGTGCCGATGGCCCAAACAGGCTCATAGGCGATGATTACGCGGGCAAGCTCCTCTTTGGATACGCCACCGAGGGCGACTTTTGTCTGCATGCCAACGATTTCAAACGTGATACCCTGCTCGCGCTGCTCGAGCGTTTCACCCACGCAGAGGATTACTGTGAGGCCTGCGTCCAGTGCGGCACGCACGCGCTTTTGGACGGTCGCATCCGTCTCACCAAAATAGGTGCGGCGCTCGCTGTGGCCGATCACAACATACTCTACGCCCATCTCCGTGAGCATCTCCGTAGAAATTTCGCCGGTGTAGGCGCCGCTCTTTTCCCAATGGCAATTTTCTGCGCCAACCTTGATGTTGGAGCCTTTTGTGGCCTCTAACGCCGCCTGTAGGTCTACATATGGCACGCAGATGACGACGTCGCAATCGGCGCCCTTTACAAGGGGCTTCATTTCCTCAACCAGAGCAGTGGTTTGAGAGGGGGTTTTGTTCATTTTCCAGTTGCCGGCGATAACGGCTTTGCGCAGTTGCTTGTTCATAACGCGATACGCTCCTTTAAAATTGATCATGATACATCCAAAGGGCGGAATGCGCCGCGCCAGAGGGCGCGGGAACGCTCCCGCCCTGCAAGGTTCTTATTTATCGTTGAGGCACGCGATGCCGGGGAGCTCCTTACCCTCAAGGAACTCGAGGGAAGCGCCGCCGCCGGTGGAGATATGGGTCATCTTATCGGCAAATCCGAGCTTTTGCACGGCCGCCGCAGAGTCGCCGCCGCCGATGATGGAGATCGCGCCGCTGTCCGCAACCGCTTTGGCAACCGCGATGGTGCCGCTTGCGAAGTTATCCCACTCCGAAACGCCCATCGGGCCATTCCAAACAACGGTGCCTGCGCCTTTGATTGCATCTGCAAAAAGCGCTTCGGTGCGCGGGCCGATATCAAGGCCCATCCAGCCCTCCGGCAGATCGTCGGAATCAACAGCCATGGATTCTGTGTCCGGCTTATATTCCTTGCCGACCTTATTATCGACCGGGATGAGGAATTTAACGCCTTTCTCCTTTGCCTTCTGCATCATTTCGCCTGCAAGCTGAACCTTATCTTCCTCGCAGATGGAGGTGCCGATCGGATGGCCGAGCGCTTTGAAGAAGGTGTAGGCCATGCCGCCGCCGATGATGAGGGTGTCCACCTTGTCGATCAGGTTGGTGATCACGCCGATTTTATCAGAAACCTTCGCACCGCCGAGAATGGCGACGAAGGGACGCTTCGGGTCGGCAAGCGCAGTGCCCATCACGGAGATTTCTTTCTGGATCAAGTAGCCGCACACGGCAGGGAGATGATCGGCAACGCCTGTGGTGGAGCAGTGTGCGCGGTGCGCTGAGCCAAATGCGTCATTCACAAAGATATCGGCTAGGGCCGCAAATTTCTTGCTCAGTTCGGGGTCGTTTTTGGTTTCGCCCTTTTCAAAGCGCACATTTTCCAGCAGCATCGCTTCGCCGTCCTGTAGGGAGCGGCAAGCGCCTGCGCGCTTTCTCCCACTACGTCGGAAGCCATCTTGACCTCTTTGCCCAGCAGCTCAGAAAGGCGCTTTGCAACAGGAGCAAGGGAAAATTCGGGGTTTACCTCGCCCTTCGGGCGGCCGAGGTGGGAGCAGAGGATCACCTTGGCATTGTGGTCAAGCAGATATTTTATCGTGGGAAGGGAGGAGACAATGCGCTTATCGCTGGTGATTACGCCGTCTTTCAGCGGCACGTTGAAGTCACAGCGAACGAGCACCTTCTTGCCTGCTACGTCGATATCCTCGATCGTTTTTTTGTTCAGTGCGTCCATGAATGACCATTCCTTTCATCTGGGCGGGCAGCAAGCCGCGAGAATTACACGGCGCCAAACCCCCAACCCGTGTTCTACTTCTGTTTTGGGCGTTTCTTTTCTATTTCACGCGGTAAATATTGTATAACACGACGGAATAATTTGCAAGTAGCAAAGGCTCTAAACCTGAAGGGGAAGATTGTTAAAAAACTGTCACACTGATGAGGCGTTCGCCCCAGCGGAATGGCAGCGCTTAAAAACGCCGGTAATCGGATGCCGCAAAGGCAGCTGCTGCCATGAAGAGGATTGCCGGAAGCGTGGTGGTGACGAAGGGCGTTCCAACGGTGGCCTTAGCAGCTGGGGGAGACGAGGGCGGGCGCAGCGGGGCAGAAGGCAGTGCCGAGGGTCCGTCTGGCGTCAGCGCGGATGCCGTCACAGATGTGGCCGTAGTGCGCGTTTGCCCGGCTGGGAGACCGGTTGTGCCGAAATGACTTCAGTGGTCTGTAACAGAACAAAATCTTCCGGACAGATGCTTCGGAGGGAATTTCCGTCAGCAGTACGCCACTGCCGTCTCTATACCGCACGCCGGAGCCGTCCACGCGGTCGTCCACCCCTTCCGTATCCACATAAAAGCCGGCTGCAAGGCCGGAAACAAATGCTCCAATCTGGCGCATTCTTTCGTCTGTGAAGGCTTTTTTCAGCATGTCTGCGGCTGAGAATCCAGCAAGCTTTGCCAGTGTTCCAGCCCGCATGGAGGAGACAATTCCCAATGCGGGCTTCCACAGCGCGCCCGCCCCGCTTGATAAATAGGAGGCGTCCAGCTTTAGGTCGCTGAGCATTTTGTCACAGAGGGAAGCGGCGGCGGGGAGCAGCTGCTCGGTAATCAGCGCCTGGGTCAGCGCGGGATTTAGCTGCTCGAGCAGAGCGGAGAAGCTGGCGTTTGGCTCTTCCTGCCCAACGCTGTGGGCGAGCATCAGCTCGGTAAGGAAATCGCTGACTGTGTAAGGCTGGCCGCTGGCGGTCTGCGATAGGGCGCTTCTGCAAAGCTTTTCGACCATTTGCTCCACCTCCTTTCGGAGCGGGCTCTTTCCGCTGGCGTCCGCTGTGAGCCATTGGTCGTCGAATTGGGCAAATAGATCGTGCGCCATAGGGATCAGGTCGCTGGAAATAGAGATGCGCAGGGCGGGCAGGAGGAAAGAGGCGGAGCTCTCAACCAGAACGGTGTCTGCGCCGTCAAGCCGGAGCGTCAAGTTAAGGTTGCCGCTGAGATTGATCGCAAGCGGCTGTTGCAGCGCGGATTGAATTGCTTTTGTAGGGCTGAATCGAGCTCGCCGGTTTTTGCGAGCGTTTCAACCCTTTTTTAAGCCCATCCGATTCAAGCGTGTTGAGTGGACCGTCTAAAAAGCGCATCGCATAACGAGCAAAGGCAGTTTCCGAAAAGAGGGATTGCCGCAGATGCTCCTGATAATCGATTCGCTGGCCTTGCCAGGTGATTTCCTTGACGCTCTCTGATTGGAGAGTGATTTGCCCGCCTTCTACCGTTGCGGTGCGGATCGGAGCGCCATAGGTAACGAGGGAGCCCGTTTCCATATCCAAAAGCCAGTTCCCCTCCGGAGAGGTGTATTGCGCAACATCCGTTTCGTGCATATGCCCGGTGAAAAAATAGGAGAGCCCCGCGTTGGCAAACTGCCGCGCGATTTCGGAGCTATTATGGATCGTGCCGTTAAAAGAGGCCGATCGGGCGCCGGATTGATGCGCCAATAAGGGGCGGTGTATGCCAGCGATCAGCGTTTCACCATTTTGCCGGGCTCTATCTGCCTGCTGCAACACCCATTTCATTAACCCGTCGGAGATTGCGCCGCCCTCAACGCCCTGTTCATGGGCTTCGCTGTCAATCATGAGCAGGCGGATGCCGGGCTTTGGCGTAACCGCATAGGAAAGGCTGCCTTGTACCGCCTCTTCTGAAGGCTGGGGCTGATAGTAGGCGGCGCTGTCCGCGCCGTCGTAGCCGTACGCATGGAAGATATCCCGGAATTCGGCGGGGGATAGGCCGCCGCTCATGTCGCTTTCGCCATTGATGACGAATACGCGGATCCCTGCCTGCTCAACCTTTTGCAGCTTTTGCGCCAATTCCTCCGCGCTTGCGCGGCCTGCGCCGCTGGTCAGGTCGCCTGTAAGAAGCAGCACATCGGGCCGTTGGCGGATCACAGCCTCAATCGCTTCTTCCGTTGCCGGTGCGCTCTCGCCATATAGCCGCCACTCGTTTCCATCTGCCGCCGCTTGATCGGCGGCGGCAAGATAATGCAGGTCAGATAGGATGCAGAGTTTGATGGAAGCAGTGCTTCCTGAGATGGCGGCAATGGCGGGCAGGAGGCAGCAGAGTATGCATAGACACAGGCAAAACGGGACGGCCCGTTTGATGGGATCGCTGACCTTCATACAGCACCCTCCTTTTTGCGTCAAAACGCATCGCCGGGAATTCATTACAGAGTTCAGTATCTGCATTTTTGAGCTGGAACGGTACATTTTGCATCTGAAAATTTATGGAAAATCACCGCTCGGCCAGAGTGCTTCACGGCAAAACGGAAATTCATCAAAAAGTTATATATTTTTTGCAGGCGGTGTGCTATAATGAAAAAACATTGTGGATTTTTATGCCTGCCGCCCTTTTTTAGGAAAGGACCGGCATGATGGAATTGCCAAATATTAGAAGGGGCTTTTCCAAAACCATACTGAGGAGACTTGTAGAATGGGATTTTTAAAAAAACTGTTTGGCGACTATTCCGCAAAGGAGGTAAAGCGCGTTCTTCCCCTGCGGGATAAGGTGCTTGCCTTGGAGGAAACATACGCCGCTAAAACGGATGAGGAGCTGCAGGCCGTGACCCCTGCGCTCAGGGAGCGGCTCGCAAACGGGGAAACGCTTGACGATATCCTGCCGGATGCGTTTGCCGCCTGCCGGGAGGCTTCTTGGCGCGTATTGGGGATGAAGCATTTTCCCGTGCAGGTTGTCGGCGGCATCATCCTGCATCAAGGCCGCATCGCTGAGATGAAAACCGGTGAGGGCAAAACGCTCGTCGCTACCCTGCCCGCATACCTCAATGCCTTATCCGGCAAGGGGGTGCATGTCGTCACGGTCAATGATTACCTCGCCCGGCGTGACTCGGAGTGGATGGGCAAGGTTTACCGCTTCTTGGGGCTGAAGGTCGGCCTGATTGTCCATGAGAAAAACGACGCGGAGCGCAGGGAAGCCTACGCGGCGGATATCACCTACGGCACAAACAACGAGATGGGCTTTGACTACCTGCGTGATAATATGGTGCCCTATAAAGAGTTGAAGGTGCAGCGTGGCCATAATTTCGGCATCGTCGATGAAGTGGACTCTATCTTGATCGACGAAGCGCGCACGCCGCTGATTATCTCCGGTAAGGGCGACGCTTCCACCGACCTTTACCGCCAGGCGAATGAGTTCGCCAAGCGTTTGAAGGTGGTGCGCATCAAGGAGCAGGATACGAAGAAAAACGCCGAGGAAGAGGCGGACGCCGACTATATCGTTGATGAAAAAGCCAAAACGGCCGTGCTCACCAAAGAGGGAGTGAAAAAGGCGGAAGCTACTTTCATGTGGACAACCTCATGGATCTCGACAACGTTACAGTCCAGCACCACATCAACATGGCTATCCGCGCGCAGGGCGTAATGAAGCGCGATGTGGATTATGTGGTGAAGGATGGGCAGGTGCTCATTGTGGATGAGTTCACCGGCCGCATCATGCTCGGCCGCCGCTATAGCGAGGGTTTGCACCAGGCGATCGAGGCCAAGGAGGGCGTGAAGGTTGAGTCGGAGAACAAGACGCTTGCGACCATCACCTTCCAGAATTATTTCCGCCTGTATGAAAAGCTCTCCGGTATGACCGGCACGGCAATGACGGAGAGCGAGGAATTCCAGGAGATTTATAAGCTCGATGCCGTCGAAATCCCTACCAATAAGCCGATGGTGCGCGACGACCACCCGGATGCAGTGTATGCAACGACGGAAGCGAAATATAAAGCTGTGATTGACCAAATCGAGGAGTGCCATAAAAAGGGCCAGCCTGTGCTGGTGGGCACGATCTCCATTGAAAAGTCCGAGCTTTTGAGCGCGATGCTCAAAAAGCGCCGTATCAAGCATGAAGTGCTCAATGCGAAATATCATGAGAAGGAAGCGGAGATCATTGCCCAAGCCGGTAAGTTCGGCGCGGTGACGATCGCCACGAATATGGCGGGCCGCGGCACGGATATCATGCTTGGCGGTAACTCCGAATACTTGGCTAAAGCGGAGATGCGCCGCATGCAGATTCGTGAGGAACTCATCAGCGAGGCGACTGGTTTCGCGGAGACAGACGATCAGGAGATTCTGGATGCACGCCGCACTTTTACTGAGCTTGACAAGAAATATAAGGAGGAGATTGCCGAGGAAGCGGAAAAGGTGCGCCAGGCTGGCGGCCTCTTCATCATCGGCACGGAGCGGCATGAATCCCGCCGGATTGATAACCAGCTGCGCGGCCGTTCCGGCCGTCAGGGGGATCCCGGTGAAAGCCGCTTTTACCTCTCCTTGCAGGATGACCTGTTCCGCCTGTTCGGCGGCGATCGGATGGCGAACCTTGCCGATTCCTTCGCAGCCCGTGGGCTGGAGGATGCGCCGATTGAGTTGAAACTCGTCTCCAATTCCATTGAGAGCGCGCAGCGTAAGGTGGAATCCCGCAACTTTGCAATTCGCAAAAACGTGTTGCAGTTCGACGACGTCATCAACCGCCAGCGAGAGCTGATCTACAAGCAGCGAGATATGGTGCTCGACGGCGAGGATCTGAAGCCGACAATCCTCAAGATGATTGACGAGACGATCACGCAGGCCATTGATCTGTATTGTCCCGCCGGCAATGAAAAGGCGGATTGGAACCCCAAAGCGCTGCATGAGAATTATCAATGGTTGGTAAAGCCGGAGGATATCGAAGGCGAGATCGACCGCGACACATTGCAGGATACGCTCATCGAGCGCGCGCATGCGCTTTATAATGAGCGGGAAGAGAAATTCACGCCCGAAATCATGCGCCAGCTTGAACGCAAGGTGTTGCTCGATAATGTGGATGCGCGCTGGATGGAGCATATCGACGCGCTCGATGAGCTCAAAAGGGCATCGGCCTGCGTGCTTACGGCCAGCAGGACCCGGTTGTTGCCTTCCGGCTGGAGAGCTTCGATATGTTCGACGAGATGACCGCTTCTATCCGCGAGGGCACCGTGCGCATTATGCTGACTGTGCCGGTGCGCAGCGAGGAGGACGTCCGCCGCGAGCAGCAGGCGAAAATTACCTCCACCAGCGGCGCGTCCGACGGCTCTGATAAGGCGCGCCCGGTGCGCAAGGATAAAAAGCCTGGGCCGAACGATCCCTGCTATTGCGGAAGCGGAAAAAAGTATAAAAAGTGCCACATGCAGGCCGATCAGGCAGAAGCGGCAAAGGCCGCCGCGCAAACCGCGGAAGGTAAGCGCACATTGCGATTTGCCGCTGCGGATAAATGGAATATGGAAAAACCTATACAGGTGGTTATACCATCGGTATAGGTTTTTTACAAATCATACGATTGCTCTGATTTGTAGAATGCATAGGAAGCGCTTATACGCAGTTACTTTTTGGATTTCCTTTAAATATGCAAAGAATACAAATATCAGGTGGCTGGCCGCTCTCGTAAGCAGCGCGTATCCCTTTGCTCCATATGTTTGCGGCAAGCCTTGCATTGTTATTTCGCTGCGCTTTAATAAAAGGGCTTGCTTGTGACGTAAGGGAATGAAGTATAATGACAATAGCAGCACAACAATCCATGAAGCTGTGCTTCTCTCTGATATTTTGTAAGCATCAATGTACAGGGGTACACTGATGCAAAAAACGGGTGATGAAAATGATTCATGACAAGCACGATAAGGCGATTCCGCCAGGGTATATGACTGTGGGAGAAGTGGCGAAAAAAATGGGAGTTACCGTCCGCGCGCTGCAATATTATGATAGGCAGGGCCTGCTTTCCCCCTCGGCAGAGAGCGCGGGCGGGCGCAGGCTCTATGCGGATAAGGACTTGATTCGGCTTCATCAGATTCTGTCTCTGAAACATTTGGGGTTTTCATTGGACGATATCAAAAACCGATTGAGCTCCCTGAACACTCCTGCCGATGTTGCGCAGGCGCTCTCTGAGCAGGTAGCCGCCGTGCAGGAAAGATCGAGGTCCTGTCGGAATCCCTGCGGGAGATCGAGGCGCTGAAGGCCGAGGTGCTCCAAATGCAATCGGTAAATTTTAAAAAGTATGCCGACATTATCGTAAACCTTCAAATGAATAATACGTTCTACTGGCTGATTAAGCATTTTGACGACCGGACGCTTGATCATATCCGGAGCCGTTTTGATCAAACCAGCGGTTTGAAGATGATTGAAACCTTTCATAACCTGCAAAGCGAGGCGATACGGCTTCAGGGGGACGGCGTATCGCCCGAAAGCGAAAAAGGCCAAGCTTTTGCCGAAGCGTTTTGGCAGATGGTGACGGAGTTCACAGGCGGGGATCGGGAGATTCTGTCGCTTCTGATGGAGGTTGGAAAATTCGATGGGCTGGATAATGAATGGAAGCAAAAACAAACCGCCGCCAATGCGTTTATCGAACCAGCCTTGAGCGTTTACTTTACAAATCTGGGCGTTAATCCATTTGAGGAGGGGCCAAATTGAAGGAAGCCATTCAGGTAAATGAGCTTAGGAAAAGCTACGGCGATCATGCCGTGCTGAAGGGGCTCACGTTTCATGTAGCCAAAGGCGAAGTTTTTGCGTTGCTCGGCGTGAACGGCGCTGGAAAAACCACGGCCCTGGAATGTATGGAAGGATTGCGCAAGTATGATGGCGGCAGTGTTGTAGCGGATGGAAGGATGGGGATTCAGCTGCAATCGGCCTCCCTCCCATCCCACATCAGGCCGATGGAGGCGGTGCGGCTATTTGCAAAATGGAACCGGGTGGAGGCAGATCGCTCCATGCTTGCCTCCCTCGGCATCCAAGAGCTGGCAAAAAAGCAATATGCAGACCTGTCCACGGGTCAAAAAAGGCGGCTCCACCTCGCGCTTGCCTTAATCAGTGATCCTGATATCATCTTTCTCGATGAGCCACGGCCGGGCTTGATGTGGAAGGAAGGAGCTCGCTGCATGATCAGATCCGTAAGCTGAAAGCGCAGGGGAAAACCATTGTTTTGGCCAGCCACGATATGGCGGAGGTTGAAAGCCTGTGCGACCGCATTGCAATTTTGAATGGCGGAAACCTCGCATATCTGGGCACGGTCGCACAACTGACCGCAAAAATCGGAAAACGCTATGCCATTCGCATAACAACCGGACGGGGCACTGAAACGTATCATTCCGACCATATTGCAGAGACCCTGCTGGAGTTGCTTGAGAAGTTGAAGCGCCAGGGCATTGCTGTGCTGGATATTGAAATTGATCGGGGAACGTTGGAACAAGATTTTTTAGAAATTGCAAGGGGGCATGGCGAATGAGCGCGTTTTTCTATGGCTTGGCTTTGCAGTGGAGGCTGGATATTCGCAGCAAGTCGCTGCTCATTACCTGTTATGTCGTTCCTCTCCTGTTTTTTGCCATCATGGGCGGAATTTTTACCTCCATAAACCCGGAGGCAAAAGCCACGCTGATTCAATCTATGACGGTCATGGGCGTAACCATG
>ENA-OQCX01000387-OQCX01000387.1-human-gut-metagenome-genome-assembly--contig:-NODE-387-length-22816-cov-3.848164_pt1 | contig 22816 bp, 36 predicted proteins | sample MGYA00242762_ERZ504587 | MGnify/ENA primary metagenome ERZ504587 (study PRJEB26092, sample SAMD00036337) | human gut metagenome | host: Homo sapiens | study: EMG produced TPA metagenomics assembly of... | reverse complement strand
AATAAAAATAAACCATAAAACTGTTGATAGACACAGCGTTATGCATAAATAAGAACAAAAGGAGGAAATGAGACAATGAAGAGAAAATTACTGGCAATTATGATGGCGGTCTGTGTGACAGCATCCTTTGCAGGAGGATCTGCAACTGTATTTGCGGCACAGGAAGAAAGCACAGCGAAAGATGAAGTAATCGTAACCATGCCGACAACATCTGAGCCGGAGTCCGGTTTTGACCCGGCATATGGATGGGGCGCAGGAGAGCATGTGCATGAGCCACTGATCCAGAGCACACTTACTACTACAAACACAGATCTTTCTATCGGTATGGACCTGGCGACAGATTATTCTGTGAGCGATGATGGACTTACCTGGACTGTTAAGATCCGGGATGATGTCAAATTTACAGACGGTGAAGCTCTGACAGCATCCGATGTGGCATTTACATACAACAACTGCCGCGATAACAGTTCCGTCAATGATTTTTCCATGCTGAAAGAAGCAGTGGCTGTGGATGATACAACGGTTGAATTTCACATGAACACACCATTTGCAGTCTGGCCATATACAATGGCAATTGTGGGAATCGTTCCGGAACATGCTTATGATGAGAATTACGGACAGGATCCGATCGGTTCCGGACGTTATATCATGAAACAGTGGGACAAAGGACAGCAGGTTATTTTTGAGGCGAATCCGGACTACTACGGCGAAGCACCAAAAATGAAAAAAGTAACCGTTCTTTTCATGGAAGAAGATGCAGCACTGGCAGCAGCTCAGTCCGGCACGGTAGACGTGGCACATACGGCGGCATCTTATTCAGATATGACGGTTGATGGATATGATCTATTCAGCGTGCAGACAGTAGATAACCGCGGATTCAACCTTCCGGCAACTGCAGCAGAGGAAATTGACGGAGTAACTTATGGAAATGACTTCACCAGCGATGTGGAAGTAAGACGTGCGATCAATATCGGCATTGACCGTGAAGAAATGATCCAGAATGTCCTGAATGGTTACGGAACCCCGGCATACAGCGTGTGCGATAAAATGCATGGTATAACGAGGAAGCAGAAGTAGAATACGATCTGGATAAAGCAAAAGAAATTCTTGAAACAGCAGGATGGGCAGAAGGTGATGACGGAATCCGTGAAAAAGACGGCGTACGTGCGGAATTTACCATGCTGTATCCGGCATCCGATTCTGTTCGCCAGGCACTGGCAGAAGACAGCAAGAATCAGCTTGCCGAACTTGGAATTGAAGTGTCAACAGAGGGCGTTGACTGGGATACTGCCTACACAAGAGCAGAGTCTGAGCCACTTGTATGGGGATGGGGCGCACATACACCAATGGAGCTGTACAACATCTATCATACAATGAGCGAGACCGGCCTTGCAGAGTACTCTCCATATGCGAACGAAACCGTAGACAAATATATGGATGAAGCTCTGAAATCCAGTGATTTGGAAGCATCGTATGACCTTTGGAAAAAAGCCCAGTGGGACGGAGAGAGCGGAATTACGCAGGAGGGAGATATCCCGTGGATCTGGCTCTGCAATATCGATCATCTGTACTTTGTAAAAGACGGACTCAAAGTAGCTGACCAGAAGATCCATCCACACGGACATGGCTGGTCTATCGTAAATAACGTAGATCAGTGGTCATGGGAGTAACAGATCTTGAATAATTCAAAAGCAAAATTTATCTTAAAAAATTTCATTAAAGTGCTGCTTCTGCTGTTTGCGGTCAGTGTTGCTGCTTTTGCACTTATGACAGCTTCTCCGATCGATCCTCTGAAAGCGAACGTCGGACAGGCTGCGCTTGGAAGCATGAGTCAGGAACAGATCGCAAAACTTGAAGAATACTGGGGCGTGGGACAGCCGCCCCTGCAGCGCTACATTGCATGGTTCAGAGATTTTGTGAGGGGAGATATGGGAATATCTCTCCTTTATCGACAGAAGGTAACGACAGTGATCGCCGTAAAACTTGGAAATTCCCTGTTTCTGATGATCATTGCATGGATTTTGTCAGGACTGATTGGTTTTTTGCTGGGCTCACTTGCAGATGAACCGTGGAAAACCGATTGATAAGATCATCAAAGGATACTGTCTGGTGATCTCCAGTACCCCGGCATTCTGGATTGCTATGCTGTTGCTTATCATTTTTGGAGTATGGCTCAAAATACTTCCGATAGGATTAAGTGTACCGATTGGAGTTGAGGCAAGCGGAGTGACTTTTTTTGACCGTGTGCGTCATGCAATCCTTCCGGCGGTGACACTTTCCATCACAGGAATATCCAATATTGCCATGCATACCAGAGAAAAAATGATCGACATCTGTGACAGCGATTACGTGCTTTTTGCAAAAGCAAGAGGAGAGAGTAACTGGCAGATATTCAAAAACCATGGTTTCCGCAATGTCCTTGGCCCGGCAGTGACACTTCAGTTTGCTTCGATCAGCGAGATATTTGGCGGCTCAGTGCTTGTGGAGCAGGTTTTTTCCTATCCGGGACTTGGACAGGCAGCGGTCAGTGCAGGTCTTGGAAGTGATATGCCGCTTCTGATGGCGATCACGATCATAAGTGCACTGTTTGTGTTTGGAGGAAACTTTATAGCCAATATTCTGTACGGAGTCATCGACCCGCGGATCCGAAGAGGGGTGCGGAAGATGAAAAACAGATGGAACCGCAGAAAAACTCTGGTACTCTGGCTTGTTATCGCGTGGTGTTTCTTATAGCAGTCTGTATCAGCGGCCTGTTCTGCGAAGATGCAGCAAGGGCAACAGATTTTTCCAGAAAAAATCTTGCACCCTGCCTGAAATATCCGTTTGGTACAGACTGGCTTGGAAGAGATATGTTTGCACGGACAGTCAGGGGACTTTCTATCAGTATCATCATAGGAGTATGTGCAGCTACGTTCAGCGCGGTCATGGCATTTATTCTTGGAGTTGTATCTGCAACAATGGGAAAAACAGCAGATACCATTGTGACATGGATCATAGACCTGGTCATGGGAATTCCGCATATGCTTCTTCTGATCCTTATCTGCGTTGCATGCGGAAGAGGACTTAAGGGAGTCATTCTTGGAGTTGCACTGACGCACTGGACATCTCTGGCGAGACTGATTAGAGGTGAAGTGCTGCAGCTCAAAGAACAGATTTACATAAAAACAGCCAGAAAACTGGGAAAAAGCAACTTGTATATCGCAATGAAACACATGGTTCCACATCTGCTTCCGCAGTTTATTGTCGGACTTGTCCTTCTTTTTCCGCATGCGATCCTTCATGAATCCAGTATCACTTTTCTTGGGTTCGGGCTGTCAAATGAACAGCCTGCGATCGGAATTATTTTGTCAGAAGCAATGAAATATCTGATCACAGGCAAGTGGTGGCTTGCATTATTTCCGGGAATTATGCTGGTGATCACCGTTGTATGTTTTTATACAACAGGTGAAAATCTCCGCAGGCTGCTGGATCCGGCAAGTGCACACGAATAGGAGAAGAGAATGGAAAGGGAAAAAATTCTGGAAATCAACAACATGAAAATATCTTTTACCCAGTACCAGAAAGGAATACAGCAGACAGAACTGCCTGTGATCAAAGATTTGAGTGTCACGATCCATGCAGGAGAAATGGTGGCAGTAGTCGGTTCTTCCGGTTCGGGCAAAAGTCTGCTGGCACATGGGATCATGGGGATTTTGCCATATAATGCTGAAATGGGTGGAGAAATACGATACTGCGGAGAGCCGCTGACAGAAAAAAACATCCGGAAACTGCGGGGGAAAGAAATCGTTCTGGTCCCGCAGAGTACTTCTTATCTGGATCCATTAATGAAGGTCGGACAGCAGATCTGCAAAGGAAAAAAGAACAAAGAAAAGAAGAAACATCTGGATTCTATTTTTGAACAATATTCTCTGGATAAAAAGGTTCAGGAACAGTATCCGTTTGAACTTTCCGGGGGAATGACCAGGAGAATCATGATCTCTACAGCATTGATCGAGAATCCAAAGCTGGTCATCGCGGATGAACCGACACCCGGGCTGGATCCGAAACTCGCAAAACGTGCAATGGAACATTTTCGCCAGCTTGCGGATATGGGAGCTGCTGTTCTTGTCATTACACATGATCTGGAACTTGCCCTGGAAACGGCAGACAGAGTACAGGTATTTTATGCCGGTTATACGATCGAAGACGCGGCAGTGGATGATTTTAATGAGGAAGAAACTCTTCGACATCCATATACCAGAGCACTCTGGCGTGCGATGCCGAAGCACGGTTTCCAATATATTAACGGGGTACAGCCTTATGTAAAAGATAACCTGCAGGGATGCCCGTTTGCACCACGATGCGACAGGAAATCACAGGAATGTCAGGGCGAGATTCCATGGAAAGCTTCCGGCAGTGGATATGTGAGGTGCATATTATGAGACTTGAAGCAAAAATCTGTCTTTTAGTTATGATGTAAAAGGCAGACAGATACTGAGACAGTTCAGTTTAAGTGCAGACAGCAGTGAACGTGTAGGAATCATAGCTCCCAGTGGTTTTGGCAAAACAACTCTGTGTAAGATCCTGTCTGGATATGAAGCACCGCAAAGTGGCGAAGTGCTTCTTGATGGCAAACCACTCAGCGAATATGGCGCATACTGTCCGATACAGATGATCTGGCAGCACCCGGAGCAGGCGGTAAATCCAAGACTCCGCATGAAAAATGTAATCGAAGAAGGAGACAGGACAGCACCGGAACTGATCGAAAAGCTGGGAATAGAACCCGACTGGATGAATAGATTTCCGACAGAACTCTCAGGAGGAGAATTACAGCGCTTCTGCATTGCAAGAGCCCTGGGACAGAGAACCCGTTTCCTTCTGGCAGACGAGATCACAACCATGCTGGATCTCATCACCCAGAGCCAGATCTGGCATTTTCTCATCGAAGAAACAGAACGAAGAAATATCGGAATGCTCGTAGTCAGCCACAGCCCGGAACTGATCAAGAAAGTCTGCACAAGAGTAATTGAGTTAGATAAATAGAAGAAACACCAGTTTATAAAGATATAGTATGGAACATCAACACTATGCTTTATAAGCTGGTATTTTTTTAATCCAAACATCAAAGAACTTGTAGGTTTCCAGATGACCTGCCTGGAAAAAATGTACGACTACAATCAGACCCGCCCATCCCAGATGGAAAAACGAGCAGAGCTGATCAAAGAAATGTTCGCAGAAGCAGGAGAAGGCTGTTATATCGAGCCACCGTTTTATGCAAACTGGGGCGGACGGCATGTTCATCTTGGTAATCCCTGCCGTGTCCTTCGAGAACTCAACGACCATGACAGAGAGTATTACTACAGAGATCGTAAGATTGACTGGGTGGGATACATTGAAATAAAAAACAAAAACCACAGAATAGCTGTCAAAAACTGTTCTGTGGTTCATTTTTTAATTTTTTATTTCTTTTTACAAAACTGTTCTGCAATCTGTTTGATCAACTTCAATTGCTCGGAGTTCAGATTCTGAAGGATTTTGATTAATTCATTTATTTCTTTCGGGTAACTCATATGCTGGTTAAAAAAATCTCCAGGAGTGATTTTGAGATAATCACAAATATAGAAAAAAGACCTGCATAGATGGATAAGCTTTCTGATTTTCAATTCGATTTATGTAACTGGGATTCTGACCAAGATCAAGGCTCATTTCTCTGGCAGAGATTTCTTCATCCGTTCTTAACTGCGCAAGCCGTGTGCTGAAACTTTCCTTCGTATTCATATCACAAATTCTCCTTTTTGTGACATTTTATATCACTAACTTACTGGAAACAGGATATATAAAACCTGAAATATAAAAAGCAAGATATATAATACTTAATTTTGGAAAAATATGGAATAAAACCAGAGACAAAATTATCTTTGGAAGAGAAATATTGGAGATACTGGTAAGATTAAAGAGCGTTTCGTTCTTGCGTAATGCCAGACTTAAATTAAGTGATATATTACACATAATGACTTAATTATAAAAACTAAAACACTTGAGACTAAGGAACGGTGATGTTTTGTGAGTATGTATCAGAGCGAGCGTGAGGTGGCAGTGAAAAGGCTGCAGAAGGGGATTTTGGAGAAGAAAACAGAACTTGATAAATTATTGTGGGATGCACTTCTGGCAGGGCAGGGGGAGTTTTTTAATACTTCATCGGGGCTTCCGTTTTCTTATGTTGTGAAGAGAAAGCGAAACGGGGAATACAGTGGAGAACTGCTGGTGTCCCGTAAGGAAAGCAGCAAAACTCTGACTCGAAGTTCTGTGCTTCTGGCGTTTCACAAAGTGATCGATGCAACTCAGATTTGTGATATAGATGGAAAAGCAGAGCTGATCCTGCCGGAATATAAAGGACCGAAGGCGATAGGGCAGATTTTTGGTATTTCTTACATATATAGTATTTTCTGGAAGTTCGAGCTGATCAGAGTTCCGGCGAAAGTGCAGGAGAAGCTGATGGACATTAAGTAAATGCCAGCGGGTCTCTTTAGCTTGTCAGACAAACGCCCAGACAATGGCAGCCGATAAAACGTATGCGGCATTGTCTGGGCATTCTAAATGATTATGTAATTATCTGATAAACAATAACCCTTATTTCAGGATTTCATCCTTCTTCTCAAGCAGTGCTTCACACGCTGCACATGCAGGGCAGTCGCAGTATTTTGCTCCGTTGGATTTGATCTCTTTGGCGTGGATCAGGATGTTTTTTGCACCTTCTTCACCGAAAACTTTGGCACCCATATCGGACTCTGCGAAAGCAATCAGACCGTCGATCGGCATGATGTCTTCTTCAAGTTCTGCTACGAATGTTTTGGCAGCAGCAGCTTCATTTTCGCTGCCGATAGCATCGAGATAATTCTGTGCAGTTTCTTTGACTTCGGCACATGCGGATGGTGCTGCGAGCAGGTCTTCTGTTAATTCACGGATTGTTTTGGACATGATAAAATCTCCCTTCCTATGTTGTATATTGATAACTCTATTATAGCGCGAAATCGACAAAAGGAAAAGCTGAAAAAGTTTAGATAACCTCTTCAGCTCTTTTTAAAGAAAAAAGCAGGCTCCATAGGAATACTGCTTTACAGATTTAGTATATCAGAGAAAAAGAGAAAATAAATATGAAACGTGCATGTTTATGTTTATATACAAACCAGAAAGCTGCGGAATGCAAAGTTGTTAATTTTTTCTCTTGACAAAAGCTTTTTTTGGATATATACTTTGACAATCAAAATATTCTAAAATCAAAACAAATCAGGAATATGAGGAAACAACTATTATGAATAAAGAACAGACCATAACCGGAGTCATCCGGGGAACGGGAGCCTGTGTCCCTGAGAGAGTTCTGGATAACAATGAGATCGCAGGTTTTGTAGATACCAGTGATAAATGGATCCGGGAACGGACTGGTGTGGAGCGACGGCGCATTGTGGAAAAGGAAACGACAGTTCCATGGCAGCGGAAGCAGGCCGCCAGGCACTTGAGGAAGCCGGAGTTTCACCGGAAGAAGTAGATATGATTCTGGTGGCAACGGGTTCAGCTGACCGGGTTTTTCCATGTACAGCCTGTCAGGTACAGGAAATACTTGGAGCGGTCAGAGCAGTCGGATTTGATCTCAATGCTGCGTGCAGCGGATTTCTTTTTGCTTATAATACTGCTCAGGCTTATATCTCATCCGGAATCTGCCGGACGATCCTGGTCATAGGAAGTGAGAGTCTTTCCAGACTGGTGGACTGGACGGATCGCGGAACCTGCATCCTGTTTGGAGATGGGGCCGGAGCGGTTCTTCTAAAGGCAGCAGAGGGCAAGAGCTACCGACCGGCGGCACACTCCGATGGAAAAGGCGGACCGGCACTTACCGGACCGGGAGCCGCAGGCAGAATCCGAAGTATTGACAGAGACTGCAAAGAAGCAAAAACAGAATACATTACCATGAATGGCAAGGATGTCTTTCAGTTTGCGGTCCGCAATGTTCCGCAGGTGATACAGGAAGTTTTGAAAGAAAATGAACTTTCTATAGAGGACATTGACTGGTTTGTTCTTCACCAGGCGAATGCGAGGATCGTGGATGCAGTTGCGAGGCGGCTTCGCCTGGATATCGGGAAGTTTCCAATGAACCTTCAGGATTATGGAAATACGTCATCCGCGAGCATTCCGATTTTGCTGAATGAACTGAACCGGAAGGGCGTCTTGAAAAAAGGACAGAAAATCATTCTGGCAGGATTCGGCGCAGGACTTTCATGGGGAGCTAGCGTATTAGAATGGGAAATTGACAGCCGCACAAAGTGGTAAAGCAGTTTACAGATAATCTGAATTTATAAATATAAAAAATGAATTGAAAAAAGGAGAAAACAAAAATGTTAGAAAAAATCATCGAACTTACAGCAGACACTTTAGGAGCAAACGCAGCAGAGATCACTGCAGAGACATCCTTCATGGATGATCTTCATGCAGATTCCCTTGATCTTTTTGAGCTGGCAATGGCACTTGAGGAAGAATTTTCTGTAGAGATTCCAAGTGAAGATCTTGAAAAGATCACAACCGTAGCAGACGCAATGAACTACCTGACAGAGCATCAGGCATAAGAGTCACAGGACAAGAGGATTTTATTATGAAAACAGAGATCACAGAATTATTAGGAATTGAATATCCGGTGATCCAGGGTGGCATGGCATGGGTTGCGGAATGTCATCTGGCAGCAGCTGTATCCAATGCAGGCGGTCTTGGACTGATTGCAGCAGGCGGTGCGCCGGCAGAATGGGTCAGAGAGCAGATCCGTGAGACAAAGAAACTGACAGACAAACCGTTTGGTGTCAATATCATGCTGATGAATCCGGAATCAGAAAAAGTTGCTAAGGTTATCGTGGAGGAAGGCGTCAAAGTCGTTACCACAGGAGCCGGAAGCCTGAGAAATACATGGCAGACTGGAAAGCAGCCGGAGTCAAAGTTATCCCGGTCGTTGCATCCGTAGCACTTGCAAAACGTATGGAACGCTGCGGTGCAGATGCGGTCGTTGCCGAAGGCTGTGAGGCAGGCGGTCATATCGGAGAGCTTACCACAATGGTACTGGTTCCGCAGGTCGTTGACGCAGTGAAGATTCCGGTGATCGCAGCAGGCGGTATCGCAGATGGCAGAGGAATGGCAGCAGCATTCATGCTTGGCGCAAAAGGAATCCAGATGGGAACCGTTTTTGCAGCATCCAAAGAATCTGTGATCCATGAAAATTATAAAAACAGCATCATCAAAGCAAAAGACATCGACAGTCGTGTAACAGGAAGAAGCACCGGACATCCGATCCGTGTTCTCCGTAACGACATGGTCCGCAGATATCTGGAACTGGAAAAAGCAGGCGCACCGTTTGAGGAACTGGAACAGCTTACTCTGGGAAGCTCAGAAAGCCGTTCAGGAAGGTGATGCAAAGAACGGAAGCTGATGGCAGGTCAGATTGCAGGCATGATCAAAGAGGAACGTTCTTGTGAAGACATCATCAAAACAACTGTTGTCGATGCAGGCAAGCTGATGAACGGGGTAAATGCAGATGAGTAAGATCGCTTTTATTTATCCGGGACAGGGTGCACAGGCAGTTGGAATGGGAAAGGATTTTTATGAAAAAAAGTCCTCTGTCCAAAGCCGTTTTTGATCAGGCATCTGAAGCGGTAGATCTTGACCTTAAGAAACTTTGTTTCGAAGAAAATGATCTTTTGGACAAAACAGAATATACACAGGTGGCGATGGTAACAGCCTGTCTTGCAATGACGAGAGCTGTCGAAGCAATGGGACTTCATGCGGATATGACAGCGGCTTAAGCCTTGGTGAATACTGTGCGATCGCAGTGGCAGGCGGAATGTGCGACATGGATGCAGTACGCACTGTTCGCTCCAGAGGGATTTTTATGGAACATGCAGCACCGGAAGGAACCGGGGCAATGTCCGCAGTACTCGGACTTGATGCAGCAGTCATTGAGGATGTCTTAAATGGCAGAGAGGGCGTTTCCATTGCAAACTACAACTGCCCGGGACAGATTGTCATTACCGGTGAAGCGAAAGCAGTTGCCGAGGCGGGAACAGCTCTCAAAGAGGCAGGTGCAAGAAGGGTACTTCCGCTTAAAGTAAGTGGACCTTTCCATTCACCGATGATGAGACCGGCAGGAGAAGAACTGGCGAAGGTTTTTGCCGGAGTCAGTATGAATCCCCTGAAAGTTCCGTATGTGGCGAACATCAACGCAGAGGTAATTACAGACTGTGGAAAGATCGAAGAACTTCTGGTAGCGCAGGTCAGCGGATCTGTCCGCTGGCAGCAGAGTGTGGAGACCATGATCCGCGAAGGCGTGGATACCTTCGTAGAGATCGGACCGGGCAAAACACTGACAGGATTCCTTCGAAAGATCGATAAAAATGTAAAATCCTATCACATTGGAAGCTGGGAAGAAGCTGTTTCGGTGTGTGAGGAACTTAAATAAGGAGAAAATAAGTGGCAGAGCAGAATAAAAAGAAAGTTGCTGTTGTAACAGGTGCCTCCAGAGGAATCGGAAGAGCCATTGCCCTGGAACTTGCGTCGAGAGGTGCAACAGTTGTGATCAATTATAACGGTTCTGAGGAACGCGCAAAGGAAGTCCAGAAAGAGATCGAGGAAAAAGGCGGCGAAGCAGAGACCAGACAGTGGAATGTCGCTGATTTTGCATCCTGTGAAAGTGCCGTAAAAGATATTGTAAAAACTCATGGAAGCATCGATATTCTGGTAAACAATGCCGGGATCACAAAAGATGGTCTTTTGATGGGAATGTCTGAAGCAGATTTTGACAACGTGATCGATGTCAACCTCAAGGGAACTTTCAATATGATGCGTTTTGTTTCCAGACAGATGCTCCGCCAGCGCAGCGGACGTATCATCAGCATGGCATCTGTAGTTGGAATTGCCGGAAATGCAGGACAGGCAAACTACGCGGCATCCAAGGCAGGGATCATCGGCATGACAAAGAGTGCGGCGAGAGAACTTGCATCCCGTGGAATTACTGTAAATGCAGTGGCACCGGGATTTATTGAGACAGAAATGACAGCAGTATTATCCGAAGAAGTAAAAAAAGCATCTGCCGCACAGATTCCGCTCGGACATTTTGGCAAGCCGGAGGATATCGCAAAAACAGTCGCTTTTCTGGCATCTGACGATGCTGCATACATCACAGGACAGGTAATTCAGGTCGATGGAGGAATGGTCATATGAGTAAGAGAAGAGTCGTTGTCACCGGACTTGGTGCAGTTACCCCTATTGGAAATAATGTAAAGGATTTCTGGGCAGGGATCCGCGAGGGAAAAGTCGGCATCGGACCGATCACGAAGTTTGATACCACCGATTACAAAGTAAAGATTGCCGCAGAGGTGAAGGATTTTAACGCAAAAGACCATATGGATCCGAGATCTGCGAGACGTATGGATCCGTTCTGCCAGTATGCAGTGACGGCAGCAAAAGAAGCCCTGGAAGATTCCGGGATCGATATGGAAAAAGAAGATTCTTTCCGCGCAGGCGTGATCGTTGGCTCCGGTATCGGAAGTCTTCCGCAGGTAGAGAATAACTATGAAAAAATCCTCACCAAAGGACCTGGAAAAGTAAATCCTCTGATGGTACCGATGATGATCTCCAACATGGCAGCAGGAAATATCTCCATTCAGTTCGGACTCCGCGGCAAATGTACAGATGTTGTGACAGCCTGTGCTTCCGGAACTCATAGCATTGGTGATGCATTCCGCGCGATCCAGTACGGGGATGCCGAGATCATGCTGGCAGGTGGAACGGAAAGCTGTATCTGCCCGACAGGTGTTGCAGGTTTTACTGCCCTTACTGCCCTTACCAAACAGAAGATGCCGCAAGAGCATCTATCCCGTTTGACAAAGACAGAAGTGGTTTTGTGCTTGGTGAAGGTGCCGGCATCGTGGTCCTTGAGGAACTGGAGCATGCGAAGGCAAGAGGCGCAAGGATCTACGCCGAGCTTGTCGGTTACGGTGCAACAGCTGATGCTTTCCATATCACTTCTCCGGCAGAGGACGGAGCAGGCGCAGCAAGAGCAATGGAACTGGCAATGGAAGAAGCCGGCGTACAGCCATCTGAGGTGGAATACATCAACGCACATGGAACAAGCACGCACCACAACGACCTGTTTGAGACAAGAGCGATCCACAAGGCATTTGGAGATGCGGCAAAAAATCTGGTTGTAAATTCAACCAAATCCATGATCGGACATCTGCTCGGTGCAGCTGGCGGTGTGGAATTTGTAACGTGTGTAAAATCTCTGGAAGAGGGATTTATCCATCAGACCGTTGGAACCACAGAGCCGGATGAAGAGTGTGACCTGAATTATGCGATCGGTGCTCCGGTGGAAAAAGAGATCCGCTATGCAATGAGCAATTCTCTTGGTTTCGGCGGACACAATGCGACACTTCTTGTGAAGAAATACGAGGGTTGATAGATTATGGAGTTTGAAAATCTTCTTATATTAATAAAAACAGTATCAGATTCTGAACTGACAGATTTTGCTTACGAAGAAAACGGAACCAGCATTCATCTGAAGAAGAAAAAAGAAACGGTAGTGGTTGCAGGAAATCAGCCGGATGTGCCGATCGCGGGTCTTGCAGCAGCACAGGCAGCAGCCAGTCCGGCGACTGTAAATGCTGAAACTGTACAGGCAGCGTCCAGCGAGCCGGAGGGTATGATCGTAAAATCTCCTCTGGTGGGAACTTTTTATGCAGCACCGTCTGAGGATGCAGATCCGTTTGTTTCTGTTGGTGATCAGGTGAAAAAAGGCCAGACACTTGCCATCGTGGAAGCGATGAAACTGATGAACGAGATCGAAAGCGATTTCGACGGAAAAGTTGCAGAGATTTATGTGCAGAACGGACAGGCAGTGGAGTATGGACAGCCGTTGTTCCGGATTGTGTGAAGCAACTGGGGAGTATAGATCATGAATAAATTAGGTGTAAAAGAAATTGAACAGATTCTTCCTCACAGACATCCATTTCTTCTGGTGGATTATATCGAGGATTATGAACGGGCAAATTTGCCGTCGGTTATAAATGTGTGACATTCCGTGAGGACTTTTTCAGGGGACATTTCCCGCAGGAACGGTCATGCCGGGTGTTCTGATGGTGGAAGCTCTTGCGCAGACAGGAGCTGTAGCAATCCTGAGCCTTGAAGAAAACAAAGGCAAGATCGCATATTTTGGCGGGATCAAAAACTGCAGATTCCGTGGAAAAGTTGTCCCGGGAGACAAGCTTCGACTGGAAACGACAATTATCAAATGCAAAGGACCGGTAGGTGTCGGTCATGCAGTTGCAAGTGTCGACGGCAAAGTGGTAGTTGATGCAGAACTGACTTTTATGATTGGATAGGTGACACACTATGATTAAAAAAGTGCTGATCGCGAATCGAGGGGAGATCGCGGTGCGGATCATCCGCGCATGCAGAGAAATGGGAATAGAGACAGTGGCTGTTTATTCAGAAGCGGACAGAGATGCGCTTCATACACAGCTTGCGGATGAGGCAGTCTGTATCGGACCGGCATCGTCATCCCAGAGCTACCTCAGCATGGAAAATATCATCAGTGCGACGATCGTTACAGGAGCCGATGCAATCCATCCGGGATTTGGTTTCCTTTCCGAAAACAGTCGTTTTGCAGAACTTTGTGAGCAGTGTAATATTACTTTTATCGGACCGCCATCCAGTGTGATCGCAAGTCTTGGAAATAAACAGGCGGCAAAAAACACGATGGCAAATGCAGGTGTTCCGATCATTCCCGGCGGTAAAAATCCAATCTACACAGTAGAAGAGGGAATGAAAGAAGCAGAAACGATCGGGTATCCGGTCATCATCAAGGCTGCTCTCGGAGGCGGCGGCAAAGGAATGCGAGTTGCTGACACTCTGGCAGATTTTGAAGAAAGTTTCCGTACTGCACAGAAAGAAACGCAGATGGCTTTTGGCGATTCCACGATGTATGTGGAACATTTTGTGCGTCATCCAAGACATATCGAGTTTCAGATCATGGCAGATAAGTTTGGAAATGTGATCCATCTGGGAGAGCGTGACTGCTCCATCCAGCGAAATCATCAGAAGATGATCGAGGAGTCTCCGTGCGAGGTGATTTCCGATGATCTTCGTGCCAGAATGGGTGAGGCAGCAGTAAAAGCGGCAAAAGCAGCCGGGTATGAAAATGCCGGAACGATTGAATTCCTTCTTGATAAAGATGGCAGATTTTATTTCATGGAAATGAATACCCGAATCCAGGTGGAACATCCGGTCACAGAGTGGGTGACTGGCGTGGATCTTGTCAAAGAGCAGATCCGTATCGCTTCCGGACTTCCGCTTTCCTGCAAGCAGGAAGATATTCATCTTACCGGTCATGCGATCGAATGCAGGATCAATGCCGAAAACCCGTCCAAAGGTTTTCGACCGTCACCGGGAACGATCACAGATATGTATTTTCCGGGTGGAAAAGGAATCCGTATTGATTCTGCCGTGTACAGTGGATATACGATCCCGCCGTACTATGATTCCATGATCGCGAAGGTGATCGTGTGGGCAAAGAACCGTACCGAAGCGATCCGTAAGATGCAGAGTGCACTTGGTGAAGTGATCATTGAGGGGATCGACACCAACGTGGACTACCAGTATGAAATCCTGGATCACCCGGATTTTCAGTCCGGGAATACGGATGTAGAGTTTATCGAACGGATGGAAAGCAAAGCGAAGAAACTGGATGCGGAGAAGAGAGTGGGTTAAGATAACAGACAGGTGTCCGAAAATTCGGATTAACAGATATAACAGGAGTGAATGACCATGAAGTTGGACAACATGTTCAAAAAGACAAGAATTGTTTCCAGAATACAGAGCCATAATGCAGCCCGTGCTTCCAGACCAGAAGTGCCGGAAGGACTTCTTCGCAAATGCAACAAGTGCGGAGCGGCGATCATTGCAGAAGATGTAAAACAGGGAAATTATATCTGTCCGAAGTGTGGAGGATATTTTCGTATCCATGCATACCGAAGGATTCAGATGGTCATTGATGAGGGAACTTTTGAAGAGTGGGATCATGATCTGGCTGGTGGAAATCCTGTAAACTACAAAGGTTATCCGGAAAAAGTGCAGGCACTTCAAGAGAAAACAGGACTTAAGGAAGCGGTTGTCACAGGCAGGGGCAAAATAAACGGCAGAGAGGCCGTGATCGCAGTCTGCGACGGAAGATTTCTGATGGCGAGCATGGCTGGGCTGTCGGTGAAAAAATCACCAGAGCAGTAGAGCGTGCAACGGAAGAAAAACTTCCGGTCATCATTTTTGCCTGTTCCGGCGGAGCAGAATGCAGGAAGGCATTACATCTCTGATGCAGATGGCAAAGACATCGGCGGCACTGGAACGCCACAGTAAAGCAGGATTACTTTATGTGAGTGTTTTGACGGAACCTACGACTGGAGGTGTGACGGCAAGTTTTGCAATGCTGGGAGATATCATTCTGGCAGAACCGGGAGCACTGATCGGATTCGCAGGACCGCGTGTCATTGAGCAGACGATCCGCCAGAAACTGCCGAAGGGATTTCAGAGAGCAGAATTTCTTGTAGAGCACGGTTTTGTGGATGACATTGTAAGACGTGAGGATCTGAAAGAAACACTTGGAAAGATCCTGGAGATGCATGAGGGGCAGAGCGCAGACAGTACTTCGGAAAATGAAAAAGCTTCTTATATAAATAAGGATGAATTTTCACCGAAATCCGATGTTGCCCACGCAGGCATCAACCCGTACCTCACAGCCTGGGAACGTGTCCAGCTTTCACGAAAGACAGACCGTCCGTCCGGCAGTGATTATATAGAAGCACTTTTTACTGATTTCATGGAATTCCACGGAGACCGAAACTACGGAGATGACAGGGCAGTTATCGGCGGGATCGCAAAATTCCATGGAAGACCAGTCACTGTCATCGTGCAGGAAAAAGGAACCAACACAAAAGAAAATATCGCGCACAACTTTGGCATGCCGATGCCGGAAGGATACCGCAAAGCTCTTCGTCTGATGAAACAGGCAGAGAAATTTCACCGACCGGTCATCTGTTTCGTGGATACCCCGGGAGCATTTTGCGGGATCGAGGCAGAAGAACGGGGACAGGGCGAGGCAATTGCCTGTAATCTCTGGGAACTTGCCGGACTGAAAACGCCGGTTCTGTCCATTGTAACAGGCGAAGGCGGCAGCGGCGGTGCACTTGCACTTGCGGCCGGAGATCAGGTATGGATGCTGGAAAACTCCGTGTATTCCATTCTTTCACCGGAAGGGTTCGCAAGCATTCTCTGGAAAGACAGCACCAAAGCCAAAGAAGCTGCAGCAGTTATGAAACTGACAGCATCTGACCTTTACCAGAAAGGAATCATCGAGCAGGTGATCCCGGAACCGGAGAATCTGACTCCTGAAAGTCTGTGGCAGGTGACTGAGCGGCTGGACGACAGAATCCGTGCTTTTCTTAAGCAGTATACAGTTCTGTCAGAAGAAGAACTCCTTGAAATGAGATATGCGCGTTTTCGCAAATTCTGATAAATTTCATAAAAAAGAAACGTAGGACAGAATCCGCAATGTGTGACAAAATCGAACATATTGCGGATTTTGTCTATATAAAAAAGACCGGATCTGGGATATAATGGATAATGAATTAAAAGATAACCAGGGTAAGGAGGAACTGTTTCATGAAAGAAGTGAAATCACCAAAGAAGCCATTGCTTTATTATTACGGAATCGTGCTTCTGGTCCTTGTCATTTTTAACGTGATCGTGACACCGATGATCACGAAGAGCATGGTCAGGGAAGTAGATTATGGAACTTTTATGTCAAAGATTGAAGACAAAAAGATTGAGGATGTCCAGATTGAGGACAATCAGATCCTTTTTACAGACAAGGATGACTCGAATATCGTTTACAAAACAGGTGTGATGGACGACCCGACTCTGACAGAGCGTCTTTACGATGCCGGAGCGAAGTTTCCAAGGAGATCGATCAGCAGATATCACCGCTGGCAAGTTTTCTGCTCACAGGTATTCTTCCGCTGGTGATCTTTATCGCACTTGGCCAGTATATGGGCCGCAAAATGATGAACCAGGCGGGCGGCAAGAATTCTATGGCATTTGGAATGGGAAAAAGCAACGCCAAGGTTTATGTACCATCAACCGAAGGAATTCATTTCAGCGATGTTGCAGGTGAGGAAGAAGCAAAAGAAAATCTTCAGGAAATCGTTGATTATCTTCACAATCCGGAAAAATACACCAAAGTCGGTGCTTCCATGCCGAAAGGAGTCCTGCTCGTAGGCCCTCCAGGTACTGGTAAGACTATGCTGGCAAAAGCGGTAGCCGGAGAGGCTGATGTACCGTTCTTCTCCATGTCCGGTTCTGAATTTGTCGAGATGTTCGTCGGAATGGGCGCATCCAAAGTCCGTGATCTTTTCAGCCAGGCAAAAGAAAAGGCTCCTTGTATCGTATTTATCGACGAGATCGATGCCATCGGCAAGAAACGTGACGGTCAGATGGCAGGCGGCAATGATGAACGTGAGCAGACTCTGAACCAGCTTCTTACAGAGATGGATGGTTTTGGAGGAAACAATGGTGTTATCATTCTGGCAGCGACCAACCGTCCGGAATCTCTTGACCCGGCATTGACCCGTCCGGGACGTTTTGACCGCCGTGTACCTGTGGAACTTCCGGATCTTGAAGGCCGTGAAGCAATCCTTAAAGTACATGCAAAGAAAGTTCAGCTTTCTGATGATGTAGATTTCCATACGATCGCAAGAATGGCATCCGGAGCTTCCGGTGCGGAACTTGCCAATATTGTCAATGAAGCAGCTCTTCGTGCAGTCCGCGACAACCGCGAAGTTGTGACAGAAGCAGACCTTGAAGAGAGCATCGAAGTCGTTATCGCAGGATACCAGAAGAAAAATGCCGTACTTTCCGATCAGGAGAAGAAAGTTGTCGCATATCACGAGATCGGACATGCGCTTGTCGCAGCAATGCAGATGCATTCTGCACCTGTCCAGAAGATCACGATCATTCCGAGAACTTCCGGTGCACTTGGTTATACCATGCAGGTAGAACAGGGGGATAAATACCTTCTGACAAAGAAAGAACTGGAAAACAAGATCGCGACTTTTACCGGTGGACGTGCCGCAGAGGAAGTTGTATTTGGCGAAGTGACCACAGGTGCTTCTAATGATATCGAGCAGGCGACCAAGATCGCACGTTCTATGATCACCCGTTATGGTATGAGCGATGATTTTGACATGGTGGCAATGGAAACGGTGACAAATCAGTACCTTGGCGGTGATGCATCTCTGGCATGCTCCGCAGATACGCAGAAAGAGATCGACCGTCAGGTAGTTGAACTCGTCAAGAGAGAACATGAAAAAGCGAAAAAGATCCTTCTGGACAACCGCCAGAAACTTGATGAACTTTCTAATTATCTCTATGAAAAAGAGACGATCACGGGAGATGAGTTCATGGCGATCCTGAACGGAAGCGAAACAAAGGAAGGCGAACGAATCATGAGAAGACAGTCTGACATTGGATGGACAGAACTGATCTTGGGAATCGTTCTGATCATTCTTGGGATTTTTATCATTAAACAGCCGGTAGGCATTATTACCTGGATCGTAGTACTGTGTGGACTGATCGCAGTTTTCAGTGGAATCGCTGATATCGTTCTGTATGTTAAAATGGAACGTTTCACCGGTTTCGGACCGATCATTTCCCTTGTGACTGGAATTCTGGGTATCATGGCAGGTTTTATGCTGATGGTACATCCGAGTGCAGGAACCTGGGCGATCGCAATGCTCCTTCCGATCTGGATCATTGCACACTGTATTTCCAGACTTCGCATCTGCAGTATATGAAGATGCATTTTGGAAGTACTTACTACACACTTTCCCTGATCCTGAATATTCTTGGGCTGATCGTCGGAATTATGCTGGTGTTCCGGCCGATGGTCACGATTCTTTCCATGGGAGTGCTGGTTGGCTCTTATCTGATCCTTGAGGGGATTGAGTGTGTAGTGACAGCATTCAGTGGAAAAAGATATTATCGTTGATCACAAAATCTTTACAACTACTTTAAAGTAAAATTAAAGTTCCACCTGTATAGTGTACTTATCGAAACGAACACAGAAAGGTGGAACTTTTTTATGAAGAAAAAATATGTAGCAGTAATGTTAGGATTAGTATTAAGTATGTCAACAGCAAGCGTTTACGCAGCAGGAAACTCCGCGGCGACAGCGGCAGAATCTACCGATAGTTCCTCGGACAGAAGCCGTCAGCTCAACATTAAAAGTCGGAAATCTTTCCCTTGACTGCACCACCTTTGAACTAAAATCCCCCACAGATGCGTGCAGACTGCCAAACAAGGAGTTTCAGGTCATGGAACTCCTTGCGGCAAACCCGAGTCAGGTGATCTCAACAGACCGTAACGTGAAGATCAAAGCAGCACGAGGACAGGGCTATTATCTGGAGATACAGTCATGATACGGGATTTAAGAAAAAAATTTATTCTAGTGGCAATGCTTTCGACCATGCTGGTGCTCACCGCCATCATGGGCGTTGTCAATTTCAGCAATTACAGAGAAATGCTGGACCGTGCAGATGAAATGACAGCACTTCTCGAACAGAACGACGGGAAATTCCCGGAGGAGCCGTCATGGCATGAGCAGGACGACACAGAAACTCCACCGGCGAAACCAGAGAATAATAAAAAAGACAAGAGTCGTTTTTCTGTGGAGACACCATTTGAGACGCGCTATTTTACTGTGACTGTGGATGAGAACGGAGAAGTCACAGACTGTGATCTGGACAGGATCGCAGCGGTTGATGAGGAGACTGCCGAGGAATACACACAGACAGCTCAGCAAAAAAACAAAACCACAGGATTCCAGGGAATCTACCGCTACAGAGTGACGGAGACAGAAGACGGAGCAAAATACGTCTTTCTGCTGGTAGTGATCTTTTCCAGGATGGTATTCCGACCGGTAGAAGAGAGTATCCAGAAACAGAAACGCTTTATCACAGACGCGAGCCACGAGCTCAAGACACCACTGACGATCATTGATGCAAACACAGAGGTCATGGAAATGGAAAGCGGAGAATCCCAGTATCACGGCAGAGAACAAAAATGGCAGAGGATTAACGATTACCGTTATCTTATAAAAAAGGATCAGAGACGAAAATACCCGATGGACAAACTGCCCGCCGGGTATTTTTTCATTTTATTAAAAGAAAGTTTGGATTACAGTATATCATCTCTGCGGATATATCCAGGATGTCCCTCCTCAGCAATGATCTCATTGCCATGGATAACCCTGGCCCATTTATCCATAACCTGATTCTCAATGTGTGCATTCTCACCAACTACAGTATGAGCAAGTACAACACTGTTCTTAACGACAGCACCAGGTTTGATCTGGCAGCCACGTCCGATTACGGAGTTCTCTACGGTTCCTTCGATGATGCAGCCGTTGGAGATAACGGAATTCTTAACATCTGCTCCCTCAAGATACTGAGTCGGGCAGGAATCGTTGGTTCTGGTGTAGATTGGCCATTCCGGATTGAACAGTCCCTCAGCAGTCTTGATATCGATCAAAGAGAGGTTTGCATTGTAATAACTGTTAAAGTCAGTGATAGATGCAAAGTATCCTCTGTGTGCAATACCACGGATATCCAGATCTCCAAGAGAAGCTGCTACGATCTGCGGCAGAGTGTACATGGAAGAGATCTTTTTGGCTTTTTTGATGAGGTCAATGAAAAGCTCTTTGTTCATGATATAGGTATCCATGAAGATATTGCGTTTCTGAGCACTTCCGCGGTTCTTTTCGATGGATTCGACACCTTTCTGCTTGTTCAGGTTCAGGATATCGCAGTTCAGAAAAGATTCTCTTGCGTTATCAACGGAATGATACAGAAGAGAAATGTCCGCACCGGAATCAATATGTGCCTGAAGAAGTTCACTGTAGTTTGCAGCGTATACCATGTAAGCAGGAGCGATGATCACATAGGTTCATGCATACGCTCGATGAATTCAAGGTTTTCAGCGAAAGCTGCGATATCTGTATTGTATACATCGTTCTCTGAGCTGTTCTGGGAGAACATAAGCTGGAGTTTACCACGCTTGGAGTTGATGTTGTAATGACGGCCGGTTCCGAGGTGCTCTACCAGAGAACGCGGTTTGTTCTTTACATATACCTGAATGCGGTCGATGCCGCTGTTGCTCATATTTGAAATAGGAAAGTCGATGACACGATATCTTCCAAGGAAGGAGAAAGCACCGATCGGACGATACTGCTGAAGTCCTCCTACATTAACATGGGATCCGGAAGATGTGACAATTCCAAATGCTCTTGCCATATTATTCTACCCCCTTTACACGTTTGGACACGAGTTCGATATTTTCACTGTCTGCGCTGCCGACAACAGCATCCTGACCGATCTTGACATTATCGGCAACAAGAGCACGCCGTACAACTGCGCCTGCAGCTACTTCTACGCCTGGCATCAGTACACTGTCGATGATCTTGGCACCTTCGCCGACCTTACATCCGGTGAACAGTACAGAATGATTTACTTCACCCTCTACAACACAGCCCTGGGTAATGAAGGCCTTATTTACTTTGGCGTTTGGTCCTATGTACTGAGGAAGAGCGGATGTGTCTTCTGTGTAGATCTTCCATGCCGGATCGTTCAGATTCAGTTCGTTGCGGGAATCGATAAGATCCATGTTTGCTTCCCAGAGAGAATCGATGGTTCCTACGTCCTTCCAGTAGCCTTTGAATTTGTAAGCTGCAAGTGTCTTCTTATCATTCAGGAGACATGGAATAACGTCCTTACCAAAGTCATGGTGAGAATCAGGATTCTTCATATCTGCAAGAAGGATCTTGCGAAGCAGTTTCCAGTTAAAGATATAGATACCCATAGATGCAAGATTGCTCTTCGGGTGTTCAGGTTTTTCTTCGAATTCAACGATACGTCCGTCACCGTCTGTGTTCATGATACCGAAACGGCTTGCTTCCTTCATCGGTACTTCGATAACAGCGATGGTAGCGTCTGCATTCATTTCCTTGTGGTAATCCAGCATCTTGTCATAATCCATCTTGTAGATATGGTCGCCGGAGAGAACCAGAAGATATTCTGGTGAGTATTTGTCAATAAAGTCGATATTCTGAGAAATAGCGTCAGCAGTACCTCTGTATACGTCCAGATCAGCATCGGCTTTTTCACGAGGCGGGAGAACGAAAACTCCGCTTTCTCTTGCATCAAGACCCCAACGACCGCCTGCTGCTACATAACTGTTCAGAAGGACAGATTCATACTGGGTAAGAACACCCACGATGTCGACACCGCTGTTAGCGCAGTTGCTTAACGGGAAATCAACGATGCGGTATTTACCGCCATATGAAACTGCCGGTTTGGCAACTTTGTTGGTAAGTTCATGGAGACGACTGCCACGGCCGCCAGCCAGGATCATCGCTAACATGTTGTTTTGTTTCATAGTGAACCCTCACTTTCCTTTAATAATGCTTGTATATCTCCTATTATACAATTTTTACAAAAACATTTCTACATTTTTGAGCAAAAAGTGTGGCTTGATTGATATTTTTTTTGATGATTGTTAAGTGTGTATTAATTGATGGAAAAATTTCGACAAAAACATAAAAAAGTAACAAAAACAGAGGAGCGGACGAGAAATGCTGTATACAAGGTGGAAAGGAGCCGACAATCACTGGACGAAAAGTATGTTTTACGTTATAATAACAAGG
>ENA-OQCX01000386-OQCX01000386.1-human-gut-metagenome-genome-assembly--contig:-NODE-386-length-22862-cov-13.235540_pt1 | contig 22862 bp, 25 predicted proteins | sample MGYA00242762_ERZ504587 | MGnify/ENA primary metagenome ERZ504587 (study PRJEB26092, sample SAMD00036337) | human gut metagenome | host: Homo sapiens | study: EMG produced TPA metagenomics assembly of... | reverse complement strand
CCGTACTGCTGGTTTGCTCCGTTTCCGTACATGTTCTGGCCGTACTGCTGGCTCGATCCGTTTTCCGTACATATTCTGGCCGTACTGCTGGTTTGCTCCGTTTCCATACATATTCTGACCGTACTGCTGACCATTATCCGTTTGAACCGTATGGATTATAGTAGTTATTATTATATTGTATCCATCTCCCACATAAACAATGTTTTTGTTGAAGGCAATAATACAGACAAAAATCACATTGAGGAATATAAGTCCACAGGCAAATCCGGCTCCCTTGCCAAACGCATGTGCCAGTCCGACACAGCAGAGGATATTCATAACCAATGCCGCAATCATTGCTACAATAATCAAAATAAGCGCAAATATCAGCATGCCCATGTGAGCTCCGATGCGGTTTCCGGCATATCCATAGGTAGAATCATAATACGACCCCATATAACTGGATGTCATAACGGAAAGTCCCGAGGCAATAATCTCATACATCAATAAAATACATCCTGCTATACTTGCGATACTTGCCACAAGATATCCCCAGAACAGCTTCTGTTTCCCTGCAATCCTGAATTTTACATATGAGCTGTAAAACGGTACAATAGCCGCCCAGCCGTGCTCTCCTGCCTTTGCATACATAATCCATGATGCAACAATTGTCAGTACCATAACTGCCAGATTGATAAACGACTCAAAGCCGTCAATCATACTCATAATAGTATAATATGTGCTCATTTTTTCTCCCTTTCATAACCAAAGTTTGTTTGTTATTCAAAGTATACATCACCATAGGTCAGAGTGCAATAATTAAAAAGCTTTTCATACACCGTTTTTTGCACCCTTGACAAATCCCTTCTTAAACAGCTATAATATCGTCAATTGAAGCATAATTACATTTCAACAGGCTTTGATGGGAACAAGTACATTTCTGCAATACTTACAGAGAGCTGCCGGCAGGTGAGAGGCGCAAGGAAAACAGATCTGGAATACATCCCGGAGCTTTGCACCGAACGTCATACCGGATGGTTAAATATCCCCGGTTCGATTAATAAGCTGCAACGTATTGGCACACGTTATAGTGCCGGAGTGTTAGCAGAATCGGCTATTTTCACTATATAATATATGTCGAATAATGTGTGACAACTCACGGAGGCATTCCTGTGCGAGCAGGATGCAAATTAAGGTGGTAACGCGAGAAATCCCCCTCGTCCTTAAATGGATGAGGGGGATATTTTATTTTTCAGAATACAGATTCAACTTATCAGGAGGAAAATCATGACAATTTATGACGAATTAGTTGCCCGCGGTCTTATCGCGCAGGTAACAGACGAAAAAGAAATCAAGGAACTTATCAACAACGGAAAAGCTACCTTCTACATCGGCTTTGATCCTACAGCAGACAGCCTTCACGTTGGACACTTCATGGCTCTTTGCCTTATGAAGAGACTTCAGATGGCAGGAAACAAGCCTATCGTGCTTATCGGTGGAGGTACCGCACAGATCGGTGATCCATCAGGACGTACAGATATGCGCCAGATGATGACAACAGAGACTATCAACCACAACGTAGAGTGCTTCAAGAAACAGATGAGCCGCTTCATCGACTTTGGCGAGGGAAAAGCTATCATGGTAAACAACGCTGACTGGCTAATGGACTTAAACTACGTGGATGTGCTCCGCGAGGTTGGTGCTCATTTCTCAGTAAACCGTATGCTTACAGCTGAGTGCTACAAGCAGCGTATGGAAAAGGGCCTTTCCTTCCTTGAGTTTAACTACATGATCATGCAGAGCTACGATTTCTACACACTTTTCCAGAAATACGGCTGCAACATGGAGTTCGGTGGAGATGACCAGTGGAGTAACATGCTCGGTGGAACAGAGCTCATCAGACGTAAGCTCGGAAAAGACGCATACGCTATGACAATCAATCTGCTCCTAAACTCTGAGGGCAAGAAGATGGGCAAGACACAGTCAGGTGCAGTATGGCTTGATCCTAACAAAACTACACCATTCGAGTTCTTCCAGTACTGGAGAAACGTTTCTGATGCCGATGTTCTTAAGTGTATCAGAATGCTCACCTTCCTTCCTCTCGAGGAGATTGACAAGATGGAAAGCTGGGAGGGCGCACAGCTCAATGAAGCCAAGGAAATTCTGGCATTCGAGCTTACAAAGCTTGTTCACGGTGAGGAGGAAGCCACAAAGGCTAAAGAGGCAAGCCATGCACTTTTCGCAGGCGGAGCAACAACGCAAATATGCCTACAGTTACCGTCACAGCTGAGGACTTCCCTGACGGAGAGCTTGATATCATCTCTGTTCTCGTAAAAGCAGGACTTTGCGATTCAAGAGGAGACGGCCGCAGAAATATCCAGCAGGGCGGTGTTTCCGTTGCAGACGAGAAGGTAACTGATATTTCTACCAAATACACTCTCGACGATTTCAAGGGCGAGGGTCTTATCATCAGACGTGGTAAAAAGAAATTTGCCAAGGTTGTAGCTGAATAGACAGAGAATCCCCGGTAGTAACTACCGGGGATTTTTACTTTCAGCCATATTTTATTTTGAAAATTCATTTGCAGGAAATTCATATGGCACAAATTTACTGCTGCATGTAACTGTATACTCCGTTTCTCCCGAAACAGTTTTTTGTTCTGTGCCAACACCCTCTCCGCAAATCCAGTATGAACCATCATTTTTTTCTATTACGGTATTCATCATTTCGGCAGGATATTCCCCATCAAACCCGGCAAGGCTGTACTTGTCCGAATTATATTGTAATCCGCCTGTCCATACCATTATTACATCAGATGCAACCTTAGTCGGTGTCTTTACGACAAGACTGTCTGCTATTCCACAGTTGTCAGCCGGATTGTATCCCCAGGTCCATACTGTTCCATCATTTAACAGTGCCGCATGAAATGTACCACCTGTTACCAAAACAGCATTATCAAGGATTTTTTCCGGCTTCTTTATAAATGACACCGCATAATTCTCAAATGTCATGCTCTCATTTGTAGTGCCCCAGGACCATACAGAACCATCATTTTTGATAGCAATAATGTCAAATTTACCGCACCTTGCATACCTCACATCTTCCATGATAAGACGTGGTGTGTCCACATAATAATTATTATCAAAAAGCTTCGCTGTCTTATCATAGCCATATTTCTTACTGAATTCCTCAGTACCTTTTCCTGCATGTCCAAATGCATATAGCTTATTATCCTTTGTAAGATAAATCGCAAAACCCTCTCTGGAATAATCTACATGCACAACATTTTCTGCAATCTTTACCTTTTCACTATGTACATCATAATCACGATTCCCCTGTGCAAGCTGTCCCCAGTCATTGTTTCCACATCCCCACAAAACATTGTTTTCATCTATGGTGTACAGATTTCCCGGATCACCCGTATTCGTAATATAATGATCTGCAATATTGATAGATATATCCTTAAGTTTTTCTGTCTGATTTTGCTCGGTCTCAGCAACAACCTTATTATTTACATCCGTACTATCTTTAATATTACTTTTAAAATACATAACACAACTGATTGCAGCAATACATATAACCACAAACAAACTAACTAAAATTTTCTGGATATATTTGTTCTTCAGCATGAAATTCTCCCTTCTTATTAATGTTGAGATAATTCTAAGTTCGCAAACTCCACTTCAAGTGGTGGTTTAATTTTAGCCCTCCTTAGAACTCGCTAACACAACCTCACTCTCTATCGAGTTCTGAGTATATTTTTTGCTATTTTCTGCATTCTGTTTATAAAAAAATATCACACTTTCCAAAATCGCCAGTACTACAATGGTTATAATAATTACTTTTTTATTCATCATATAATAAATATAGTCGATATTATGACCATCTCTCTTCTCCATGTAAAAAATACGGTTTTAGATGTATTTTTTCCCTTAATATAGTAATATCTGTACCTTAAACATACTATTATCCGTTGAAATATTCATTGCACCATTATATTTACTAACAGCATTTTTTACAGAGCATAAGCCCATTCCATGATTTTCTTTATCTGCTTTTGTTGTGACCAGATTTCCATTAGTATCCTTTTTTATGTCTCCTGAAAACGGATTAGAAATCCTGATAAGCAGGCCTTTCTTTCTGTATACCAGATCTACATTAACCTCTCTTTTACTAACATCATCAAGTTTGCAGACTGCTTCAATTGAATTATCAAGACAATTGCCAAGTATCACACAAATATCCGCATCATTAAATCTATGTTTCTGTGGAATTTCAATACGTAAATTCAGCTTTATGTCTGATTTCTCCATAACAGATTTTTTGTAATTTAAAAGAGTATCAACTACTATATTTCCGGTATTAATTTCTGAATTATTTTTCAGATAATTCTCTCCATTTAATATGTCATCAATATAGTCTATTGCACCTTCAAACTCTTTTCGCACCGCGTACTCTCTTATACACATTAAATGATTTTCAATGTCATGCTTGAGCTTTCTGATATTTAAATTTGCCACTTCCCGTTCCTGAAGTTGCTCTTTACACAATTCTATTTCTTTATCAAAAATTGCCTGTTGTTTCTTTAACTCCAGCTTCTCCGCCAATTCCTCATATATCTTAAATATCATAAAATTTAACACTAAGATTATTCCTGATGAAATCAGACAAAAAACAGCAGCATTTTTATCATCTGATTTTTCGCAAAGCATAAAAAGAGTATTCAAAATAAAAATACTTCCCATAGGTATAGAAAACAACATACACCAATATGAAAATGGAATTTTCCTCTTCAAGCTGCTGTGTTTCAATGCTTTCAACACTCTTAATATGGTAAGCAATACGAGTTTTGATATGAGTGAACCAGCTATCTGATATTGTGTATATCTTATATCTAAAAAAATAAATACCAGACCAACAACAACCTCTGATATCATCCCCAGTAAATTGATAATTACTACGCATACTATTTTTTTAATTATGCTTCCATAATAAAGCAGTATACAAAAAAACAGGCTTGTAGCGATTTCTAATATAAGAAGCAAAAATGGCTGTGCAATATACTCAGTCCCGCAAATATCCACCGCTAAAAATACTATCCAAACAATCAATGAAAATGAAAAAGGCAAATCTTTTTTTACAAAGAATATCCCCATTGCCTCTTTTATTATCACCAAAAATAAACTTGTTGAAATCAAATAAAATAATATTTCATTCATCTAAAAAATCTCCCACAAGCAGATTATTATATTGTTCCCTGATCTTTTTTTGCCGGTCTTCACTGATCTGTAAAACCGTACTATCACGCAAAGTAACATGAGAGAAGCTTATCTTACATATAAATCTGTAATTTACCAGATATGACTGGTGAATTCTCAGAAACGGAATTTTACTATCGCCTAATTGTTTCTCAACATAATTAAGCTTTCCATAAAATTTATCTTTTCCGTCCATATGTATTATATTGATAAGTCTTCCTGAGCTTTCAAAATATGAGATGTTATTTATCGGTATCTTATAATCCGCTTTATTAAAACGATATTCAAAATATGTTTCATCCTTAAGTATCCGCTCGTAGGCTTTATTAAAATACACTTCAAAAATATAATCATCCACTGGTTTTTTTATAAACCTAAATGGCTCTACTTCAAACAACTCAATAAAATAATTGTCATATGCGGAAATGTATATCAAAATTGCATCCGCATCATTTTCCCTGATTTTTCGCGCAACTTCTATACCATTAATCCTGACCATTTCAATATCCAGATATAACAGCTCATATTTATTTTTCCCGAATGCTATATCGTCCCATAACTCACTTCCGTCAGAAAAAACTTCTATATTCATTTTTATCATCTGCTTTTTAGAAATCTGTAAAAGCATTGCTTCTATTTTTGACGCAAAGACTAAATCATCATCACATATCGCTATATTTATCAAAGTGTTTTCTTCCTTTACTGTTTTGTTGATGCTATGTTTATTTTCAATTATAGCCTATTATCCATCATTTATATATATTAAACCCTACTTTTTCCTCATCTTCTCTTGACTTCTCATTAATAAGTGAATATAATTTACCTAATTGATACATCAACGCTTTAAAGCGCTGATAAAAGGAGGAATTATCATGAAAAAGAGATCTAAAATTTTAGCTTCACTTGTTCTTGCAGGAACAATGGTTCTTGGACTTGCCGGATGTGGAGATTCCGGTTCAGCAAACGGTGGCACACAGTCAGGTAAAAACTCAGATGCCAAATATCAGGTAGGTATCTGCCAGCTCGTACAGCACGAGGCTCTCGATGCCGCTACAAAGGGCTTTGAGGATGCATTAAAGGACAAGCTCGGAGATGATGTATCCTTTGACGAGCAGAATGCCGCAGGAGATGCTTCTACATGCTCTACAATCTGCACCAAGTTCGTCACCAATGACTACGACCTTATCCTTGGAAATGCTACAGCAGCTCTTCAGGCCGCTTCAGCAGCTACAGACTCTATTCCGATTCTCGGAACATCTATCACAGACTACGCTACAGCTCTTGATATGTCAGACTGGTCAGGCACTACAGGAAAGAATATTTCAGGTACTACAGACCTCGCTCCACTCGATGAGCAGGCCAAATGCATCAAGGAGCTCTTCCCGGATGCAAAGAACATCGGTATCATCTACTGCTCATCTGAGCCAAACAGTATCTACCAGTCAACAACCATTACCAAATACCTTGAGGATGAGGGATACACTGTAAAGGAGTACACCTTCTCTGATTCAAATGATGTCGCTGCAGTAACACAGAGCGCATGTGATGCATCTGATGCAATCTACATCCCGACTGACAACACTGCTGCTTCATGTACAGAGGCTATCAACAATGTAGCTTCACAGGCTAAGAAACCTATCTTCGCTGGCGAGGAAGGAATCGCTAAGGGCTGTGGTGTGGCAACACTTTCTATCAGCTACTATGACCTTGGATACACAACAGGTGAGATGGCTTACGATATCCTTGTAAATGGTACAGACATCAAAACTATGGAGGTTAAGAGCGCTCCTAAGTTCACTAAGGAGTACCTTCCGGACCGCGCCAAGGAGCTTGGAATCACAGTTCCTGACGGATATGAGGAAATCTCAGCTGAATAAACAGCTGCACTATGGAGGTATTTAATAAAATGATTCTAATGAATTATTTTGCAACCTTAAATCCGGTTGCATTCACCAATGCCCTTCCGGGCAATATAGCCCAGGGTCTGATATGGGGTATCATGGCACTCGGTGTTTATATCACTTTCAGACTGCTGGACTTCGCCGATCTGACGGTTGATGGCTCATTTGCAACAGGTGGTGCCGTAACCGTTATGATGACGATTAACGGCTACAATATCTGGGTTTCACTGCTTTGCGCATGTATTGCCGGTCTGCTCGCAGGACTCTGCACAGGTCTCTTACATACAAAGCTCGGCATTCCTCCGATTCTGGCAGGAATCCTTACACAGATAGCGCTCTACTCTATCAACTTAAATATCATGCAGCGCCACGCCAACCAGGCACTTAGCGCAGACAAATATAATCTGGTGCTTTCATCACGTAATCTGACACATGCGATAATTGTCGGTGTGATTTTCTCGGTTGTAATTATCGCGGTGCTTTACTGGTATTTCGGAACAGAGCAGGGCTCTGCTATCCGTGCCACCGGCTGCAACCCTGCAATGAGCAAGGCTCAGGGTATCAACATTGACAACATGAAGCTCATCGGTCTTGCGCTTTCAAATGCAATTGTAGCGCTCTCAGGCGGTCTGCTTTCACAATACTCAGGCTTTTCCGATGTAAACATGGGCCGTGGCGGAATCGTAATCGGTCTTGCCGCAGTTATCATCGGTGAGGTGCTCGGCGATGCAATCCTCGGAAAGCACATGAATTTCATGGGAAAGCTTATCTTTGTCATATTTGGTGGAATCGTTTACTACATTGTAATCGGAATCGTTCTGTGGCTGCAGATGCCAAGTGATGACTTAAAGCTCTTCACTGCAATCATCGTGGCTATTTTCCTTGCGGTGCCTTACCTGAAGGGTAAGAGCAAGGCCTCCTTCAAAAAGGCCGGCAAACGCTCTGCCGCAGCACTTAATGCAAAGGAGGGCAAATAAATGCTAGAGATTAGAAACGTACATAAAACCTTCAATCCGGGCACAATCAATGAAAAGCATGCCCTAAATGGTGTAAACCTAAAGCTTGATGAGGGTGATTTCGTCACTGTTATAGGTGGAAACGGTGCCGGAAAATCAACCATGCTCAATGCCGTTGCAGGCACATGGCCTGTGGACGATGGTTCCATTCTCATCGATGGAGTGGATGTTACAGGACTCCCTGAGTTCAAGCGTGCATCATTTCTGGGACGTGTGTTCCAGGATCCAATGACAGGAACTACCGCAACCATGCAGATTGATGAAAACCTCGCACTTGCAGCGCGCCGCGGAAAGCGCCGTGGTCTTGGCTGGGGTATCACAAAGGCAGAAAAGGAGCATTTCCACGAGCTTTTAAAGGAGCTTGACCTGGGACTCGAGGATCGAATGACCTCAAAGGTTGGTCTGCTCTCCGGTGGACAGCGTCAGGCTGTTACACTGCTCATGCTTCACTCCAGAAGCCGAAGGTGCTGCTTTTAGATGAGCACACCGCTGCTCTCGACCCTAAGACAGCCGCAAAGGTGCTCGCTCTCACAGACAAAATCATCAAGGAGAACAGCCTGACAGCCATGATGGTCACACACAACATGCGTGATGCCATCGCTCACGGCAACAGACTCATCATGATGAATAACGGACAGGTTGTCCTTAATATCTCAGGCGAGGAAAAGAAAAACCTCACTGTGGAGGATCTGCTCATGAAGTTTGAGGAGGCTTCCGGCGAGGAATTTGCTTCTGATAAGGCTTTGCTTGGATAGACATATCTATATAATAACAAAAATTTGCAGCTCAACACGAGCTGCAATTTTTTGTTATATACTTTTTATATGAGTTCTCCCACCGGCTTAATCATATCAGCCTTGATAAAGCCCTTTATAATCAGATACTGCTCTATCGTCTTCACACAGTTTTCCACACCGACACGGTCACTGTTTAGTGTCAGGTCGTAGTTCACCGGATTGGTCCAGTAGTTTCCATGTGTATAGTACTTGTAATAGTCTGCCCTGAACTTATCTGTTCTCTCAATCGTGGCATTTGCCACCTCCGGTGTCACACCCATATTGGCTATGGTACGCTCCACACAGAATGCACGCGGTGCCTCAATGTATATGCTCACCACATTTGGGCGGTTCTTTAATACATAGTCGGCACATTTTCCTACTATGACGCAGGATTCCTTGTCTGCAAGCTCGTTGATAATCTGGCTCTGATACTCAAAGAGCCTGTCATCTGATTTGAACTTCTCATTTCTTGATATATATCCTTTGCTCTTGGAAGTCCTCGCAAAAAGCTCGTAAATCCGCCCTCTTCACGCAGCTTCTCATTTACCTCCTGAAACACATTCTCGTCAAGTCCGCTCAGCTGGCTTGCAAGAGTCAGAATACGGTTCTCATAACAGTGTATTCCAAGCTCTTTTGCCAGCTGTGATGCTATTGCTTTTCCGCCTGTTCCAAATCCTCTGGCAAAGGTTACTACAAAATTATCCATTTATCATTTCCTCCTTCTGAATGCCAACCATATCTAGCCTGCCAGATATCTGCTTAAGAATTCTCTTGTCCTTGGATTCTTAGGATTTGTAAACAGCTCTGACGGTGCTGCATCCTCTGCCACATATCCTGAGTCCATGAAAATAGTTCTTGTAGAAACATCTCTGGCAAATGCCATCTCATGTGTGACGATTATCATCGTAAGTCCTGTTCTTGCGAGGTCCTTCATGACATTTAGCACCTCTCCGACCATCTCAGGGTCAAGCGCCGATGTAGGCTCATCAAATAAAAGCACCTCCGGGTTCATACAAAGTGACCTTGCAATGGCAACTCGCTGCTTCTGTCCTCCTGAGAGCTGTGATGGCTTCGCATTGATATAAGGAGCCATGCCGACTGCCTTCAGATGTGTGATCGCCCTGTCAAAGGCTCCTGCTTTGGGAGATGCAGCACCCTTCTTGTACAAAGCATACAGTTCTGGAGCACTGTCATATTGTTGAACAAATTGAAGGACTGGAACACCATTCCCACCTTTGAACGGTATTCATTGATATCCTTTTGTACATTTCTGACCTCTTTATCGTGATATAAAATCTTTCCTGAGGTCTGTTTCTCAAGCTTGTTGATGCACCTAAGCAGTGTTGATTTTCCCGAACCTGAGGAGCCCACAATACAGATGACCTCGCCGGAATGCACATCAATATCAATCTTTCTAAGTACCTCATGATCACCAAATGATTTGCTTAAATCCTTAATTGAAATTACTGTCTCACTCATATTGTGCCTCCTATTCATTGTCCATGTACTCAACTGCGAGTGCATAGTCTGTCTTGCCCTGCAGCTTCTTTTCAATCAGCTTGAAGAGCTTATCAAATACAAAGCAAAGTACAAAGTAAATTACCGCGATGACCAGATATGACTCAAAGTACTTGTAGTAGTTTCCACCGACTGTCTTGGCAGCCATGAAAAGCTCCTGCACAGCGATAACATTGAGCACTGATGTCATCTTCAGATTTAAAAGGAATGTATTTGCCATCTCAGGAATTATGTTCTTGATTGCCTGCGGCAAAACTACATAGAGCATTGTCTTAAACGGTGACATTCCCATGGCCCATGCGCCCTCGCGCTGTCCCATATCTATTGATCCGATTCCTGCTCTGACTGTCTCTCCCATGTAGGCACCTGTATTTAATACAGTTACGAGAATACCTGCAAATACAGGTGTCAGGTTTTCATAGCCCATCTGACGTATTCCATAGTACACAATCATCGCCTGAACTATCATTGGTGTATCCCTGAATACTTCAACATAAACTGTAAATATCACCTTTACTATACGGATAAGAACCTTTTTTACGATGTTGTCACCATCGTTAAGCTTTACATCATTTACTATGCCTACGATATATCCCAATACGAAGCCAAGCAATGTGCCAACTACCGATATGTACAGCGTAAGCCAGGTTCCTTTGATAAACATGCTTGAATATTTCTGCGCCAGAAATACCATCCATCTAACGAATTACTTGGATTACTTATCATCATACTGCTACCTCACTTTTATCTCTCTAATCCCCAGCTTACGCCGGTTTATCAGACTATTGTGGATGATGCGATATAACATCATCCCACAGTCCTTCATCTTTTCGTGAATCAGATAAATCTCTAACAACTAGTTGGCTGCCGGCTGCTGTGTCAGAACCTGATCCATCAGCTCATCCATCTTTGCCTTGTCATTCCAGCCGATTGCATTCATGGCATCCTGGATTTTATCTCTGAGTGCTGTATCATCCTTTCTTGTTGCGATACATACATTTACCATTTCATCATCACCTGTGAATGTATCATTCTCATCCAGCTCGATAATCTGTAAATCATCATTTGTAAGTGCTGCTGACTCTGCTGTCGGAACATCGATTACACATACATCTGCGCTGCCGTTTGATATTGCGAGGAAGCACTCTGATGTAGTCTCAAAGTTTCCTGACTGCTCAGCACCCTTTATCTGGTCTAAAAGTGGAATCCAGCCTGTTCCAAGCTGTGTAGTTACTTTGCAGCCTGTATCTGCAAGATCTGAAAGACCCTTTACATTTGAATACTTGCCGCCCTTCTTAACAACGATACAGTTATTTCTATAGTAATAAGGCTCTGTGAATGCGTATGACGCTTCTCTTTCCTTTGTCTTGCCCATACCGGCGATGATACAGTCATAATCTCCTGCATCGAGTGAGATACCGATTGATGACCACTCAACCTTATGTACCTCAAGGTCCATTCCCATCTGGTCTGCAAGCTTCTGTGCCACTGCTACATCATAGCCGTATGCATAGTAATCAGAGCCTGCTATCTTGACTGCCTTGCTGCCGTCCGGTGTGGTATCTGTATCCTGTGTCCAGTTGAATGGAGCATATGCACATTCCATACCAACCTTTAAAACCTTCTTTGATGAGCTGTCTGCCGCTGAGCTATCTGAAGCAGCTCCTCCTGATGACGAACCACATCCAAACAATGTTGTCACTGCCATTACACCTGTCAATATCAATGCTGCAAATCTCTTACTTCTCTTCATCATAAGCTTTTCCTCCTTGATTATTGAAATACGAAAAGGCGCCGGAGTTTTTCTCCAGCGCCTTTGCTTAGTTCGTATAATAAACTTAATGAAGCAGCTTTGCAATGTTAATTTTGCACAATTTGTTTGTGCATTTTTACAGTAACTAATTAAACATAAGCCTTTTTACAAGAATACAATTAACTACATCCAGATATTCCATCGAGTCATCAAGCTTATTTCCAGTATCTCTTCTATCTTTTTCAGACGGTATTGCAGGGAATTGCGATGAACGTACATCATCTGTGCCGTTTTTTGGACATTAAAGCCACACATATAATAATTGAGCAGCGTATCTATGAGAAACGAGCCGTTTGCATTGTCATACATCTCAAGCCGCTTTAGCTTCTCGTTGCAATAATCCATGATTTCCTGCTGATTGCCGCTGTTGAACATATACTTGTATATGCCCATGGAGCTTGCACTGATCACCTTCTTGTTGGTCGGATTGGGTAAAATATCCTTTTTGGGGATAAGATTTTTCGCCTCCTGATAGCTCTTGCCAAAATCCGCAGGCTTCCTGTATGCAGCACCGAGTATGCATGTGCTGTGAATAAGCCCTGCAAACGGTGCACGACTGTCTAAGTCTCTAAGTATCCTTTCAATCTGATGCTCTGTCTCCATATCCTTTGTCTCCTCAAAAAGAAGCACAAATTTGTTCAAAAACCTCATATACATAGGCTTTTTCTTCATATGGATAACCTCGCGGTTCAGGCAGTCGGTATAGTATGTATATGTGTGCTCGTCCTGCTCCAGATTCACTCCGTATTTGCGGTCTATCACGATGATTCCCACTCTGTACGGCCGGTCAAAGGTCAGACCAAGCTGTGCAGAAATCTTTTCTATATACTTGTCATTTACCTCATATCCAAAAAGCAGGTTGTACAGGTAGTCACCTGTCCTTTTATTATCCACACTGGTCTCTAAAAGCAGCTCTCCGACGCTCTGCGCAATATCTACAAAAGTAGCTCCCTCCCACCGGATATAAAACAACGGCAGCTTGAGCTCATCAGCCTTGTCCTTCATCCTCTGTGGTGTCTCTTCCCTGTCCTCCACAACCGAAATCGCAAAGCCTGATATTCCCAGCTCATTCAGCTCAACCATGGCATCATATGCTTCGTCCATGGAAAACCTCTTGTAATCTACCACAAGCAGCGCAAAGTTGCCCGGATTCATATGATCCTTATAAGGCTTAGTCTGCACCAGATACGTCCATGACACCATCCTATCAAGCCCTGCTGCTCCCGCCACAAGCTCCATTCCGTCCATTTGTAAATTGTTAACATCCCTACATGAAATCATCTGTGTCTCCCTGATATCATTAAGCTTCGGTAATTATCCCAAACCGTTTCACATTACTTATATCCGCAGCCGCTTCGCCCCGGCATATCCTCTCCGTGCACATACCTGGCATTGAACTCCATATTTATCTCACGAAGCTCCTTCTTTCCGTCAATATAATCCTGATACATCTCGGCAAGCCCCGACATGCAGCCATCGCAGGTGGCCTCGATATTGCCAAGCGACTCAGCTACAATTGCCTCACGTTCCTCTTTTGTTGTCTCACTGATTAAATATCCCATTTTGTATGTTTCCTTTCCGGCTATTCACATATTAAAAGCCCAGATTCTCATCCACAAGAATAATCTGGAAACGTCCCTTCACCCTTGAAAAGCGTGTGGTCAGAATCTGACAGCATATACACTGCGGGCTCTTGCAGTCAAAACAGGTGCCATTCTTAGAGCATGGTGTGTCGATGCCAAAGCGCTGTGCGTTGATTGGCGCTGCCTCATTTCTCGCACGGCTCATAGCATCTGCCTCGGTCTTTACGACCTTGTTCATGCCTACTATAAGAAGCACATGCTTCGGTCCGTAAGCATATGCCGCCACGCGGTTTGCATTTCCGTCGATATTGATAAATACGCCATCCTCGCTCATCGCATTGACACTTCCAAGGAAATAATCCGATGTAAATGCCTTTAGCGCTATCTCTTGCTTCTCCTCCTGCGTAGACACCTTGTCCCTGTCATAAAACTGATAATCTCCGTTTGAGAGAGCCTCATACAGACCACACTCCTTCACCGATGTGGCACCGCCCATATTGATTGAGCTACCCTTTGGAATTAGCTCCAGAGCCTTCTTAACAGCTTCCTCCTTTGTCTCTACATAATAAGCCTCCATGTTGCGCGACTCAAGCGCAGCCACAAGGCGCTTTCCCAGTAATTCGTTTCTCATTTTTCTTACGTCCATAGTGTAAACCTCATTTCATGCTTATTGCCAATTCCTGTTTGTGCAATTAGCTATATTAATTGTTGTTATTATACTACTTTACAGTGAGTGTCTGCAATTTATTCGGGAATAAATGATTGTACTTTTTTATGCTAAAAGAAAAAAGTGCATAACAAAAAGAGCCCTTTCGAGCTCTTCCTGCTTTGTACAACATTAAATTGTAGATGATTACTGTAAGAGTGAAAGTACACCCTGGTTTGACTGATTAGCCTGTGCAAGCATAGACTGTCCAGCCTGAGCAAGAATGTTATTCTTGCTGTAGTTAACCATCTCTTCAGCCATATCTGTATCACGGATACGAGACTCAGCTGATGTAGTATTCTCAACTACGTTGTCGAGGTTGTTGATTGTGTGCTCAAGACGGTTCTGAACAGCACCAAGTGCTGAACGCTGTGAAGATACTGTTGAGATAGCATCTGCGATTGCATCGATTGCATATGTAGCATCCTGCTCTGTGTCAGCCTTGATACCCTTTACGCCAAGTCCTGCAGAGTTCATTGAGTCGATGTTGACTGTAATCTTGTTGGTCATGTCAGCATCTGCGCCTACGTGGAGGTTGAAGCTCAATGCATCGTTGTAGTTTACTTTGCCTTTTGTGAGAGTGAATTTATCTGTTGTTGCTCCATCTGTAGCTGTTGCTGCTACATCAGAGCCAATACTGCTTGCTTTAACTATTTCAGCACGCTCTAATTTATAGGCAGCATCAGCTGTAATAACACTTGAATCATTTTTATCAACGCCATTTGCATCAGCATCCATTACTGTTAATGATTTACCGTTATATTCGACAGTTGCTCCTGCCTTTACAAGTTTGTCCAAGTCATCCTTACTTATCTGATTCTTGTCAGCGTCAGGAGTTGTATTCTGTACAGTATATGCTTTTCCATTTACTGTTACTGTTGCTGTTCCATCTGTTGCAACACCATCATACAATTTTTTAGCATCGTCAGCTAGTGCTCCAATAGTATAGTTCTTACCAGCAATACTAATCTTATCACCAGCATTAAGCTCTTTTAATGTTACATCAACTGTATCACCCTTATCTGTAAGCGTAACTCCAGCAAGTCCAGCATCATGTGCATTTACATTATGAGCCTTCTCTGCTCCGTCACCCTTTAAGAGATATGTCTCATTGAATTTTGTTGTCTCTGATACACGGTCAATCTCTGTTGTAAGCTGGTCAATCTCGTCCTGAATTGCCTTACGGTCTGTGTTAGAGTTTGTTCCGTTTGCAGACTGTGTTGCAAGCTCATTCATACGCTGAAGCATTGAGTGAACCTCTGTGAGGGCACCTTCTGCTGTCTGTACTGCTGAAACGCCATCCTCTGCATTTGTTGAAGCTCTGTCAAGTCCCTTGATCTGCTTTCTCATCTTCTCAGAAATTGTAAGTCCTGCTGCATCATCTGCTGCGCGATTGATTCTGTAACCTGATGAAAGCTTCTCTGTGCTCTTTGACTGTGCACTTGTTGTTACGTTGAGCATTCTGTTGGCATTTGCTGCCTGCATGTTGTGTTGTACTACCATAATATAATCCTCCTTGTCCCACGTTCGTGGGTTATTATGTTTGACCTCTGGAAATCCTTTTCCCGAGGGTTTTGCAACTGCTTTGTGTATATTTTTATTTAAGCAGTTGCGGTTTTCTATAACAAGCGGCTTCCCGGGTGTGGCTTGTGCCACAGCCGCCTATTAACTTGTTTGCCTATGCTTTCTTATCTGCTTTAGCCGGCTTTGCCTTTTTCTGTCTCTCATTCCAGATAATCTTCTTGATTTCATGCTGTGCTTCCTCTGAAATCTTTGGCTCCGGATAATATGTATCTTTTCTCTTCTCAGGATTCGGATCATTGTTTGACCTTGAGATGTTCATCTCTCTTGGAGCATCTATCATGAGACGTCCGTTCTTTCCACTTCCACCGGCATAGACCACTCTGATGTTGTCCCCGATATTTACATATTCTCCTTCTTTTAGCGATAATTTAAGCATTCTGTATACCTCCGTGCATTTGATTTAAGCTATTTCCATGCTTATGTGAAATGTAACAATTCTCTAAGAAATGTTGCATTTTGGAGCATATGAATTTATAAAATAAGGAAATTTTCAAAAATATGAAAGTCGCAGCAAGCGATTATGTCCAATAAAGTGCAAATAAATTTTTAAAATTTAATGTAATTAGGGGTAAAGTATTAGAATTGATGTCCGATATAGTAACTGTAAGAAAAAAATGCAACATTTCTTAGAGAAATGTTGCATTTTTCATTACTACATTTATTAAATTTGATAGTGCTATCATCGTATAATTTCAATTATTTTGCACTACGATTGTTTTTCACACACCTAGCTGTAGACGTTTAAAAGTTTCTTTTTCTTCAGGAATCGACAATATTCCTCCTTTTTTTTCTATGCACAGGCTTGCTACTGCATTTCCATACCTTGCAAATTTTTTTAATTCTTCAATAGAACAATCTTCAGGGTTGAGTTTGCTTTTTACAAATTGAGACATAAATCCGCCCCAAAATGAATCTCCTGCCCCTGTAGTATCTACTACTTGACTTGAAAAACCACTTACCTTTTGATGATCCTTCCTATTACATATTAACACACCTTCTTTTCCGAGTGTCACTGCAACTATTTTTATTCCATGGTCTAATAAATAGTTTGCTGCTTCATCCGGATTTTCATATGGCGTAAGTAAAGCAGTTTCTTCATCAGACAATTTAATCATATCTGCAAACGGAAGCATTGAACGCATACGTTCTATAGCAGTCTTCTCATTATTCCAAAGAGGTGCCCTGTAGTTGGGGTCATATGATATAACTGCACCTGCATTTTTTGCACATTTTACTGCCTGGAATGTAGTGGAACGTGCAGGTTCATCAGTAAGAGAGAGTGAACCCACATGAAAAACTTTTGTATTCTGTAATAATTCCGTATCGACTTCCTTGTACCCTATCATTGTATCTGCTCCGGGTTTCCTTGCAAACGCAAATGATCTTTCTCCATCTTTTGTAAGATTTACAAATGCAAGTGTAGTAAATACATTATCATCCAATATAATGCCATCGCTGTTAATATTTTGATTTTCAACAGCTTCTATTAAGAATTTACCATGCATGTCGTTTCCAACCTTGCCTATAAAGGCTGTTCTCAATCCTGCTTTAGCTGCTGCAGTAAGCATATTTACCGGTGCCCCTCCCGGATTACGTTCATAAAGACACATGCCGGTTTCTGAAACTCCTGCCGGTGTAAAATCAATTAATAATTCTCCCATCGCAACTATATCATATTCTTTTTCCATCCATGTCTCTCCCATTCGCAATTATTTTCCGGAAATGCTTAAATTATAGAATTCAACATTTGAATCCTGAGCAATTATACCGGTTTCAAATTCCGGTTTGGCATATATTCTATATGTGAACGCTATCTGTTCATCAATAAATGCCTCTATCATGTCATGATCCACAATAATCTTTACGTCTATTGCCTTTCCGTCTTCAATTTGCATTGTTTTCTCACAGACACGCACCCCATCCGGCCCAGGCTCGGTTGCCGGCGGAACCGCCTGACACGACTGTACCCAAAATGGATCCACTCCCATCGGAAGATTTAAAAATGAGACCCTTTGCATTGCTTTATCAAATTCAAGGAATAAACATCCACTTGCCTCTTTATCAGACTTTAAAAGAATACCAAACGTATCATATGTTTCTCTTGGTACTATTTTACATGTCAGCATATAGCTTTCTTCCGTATGTCTCAAAAATCCATATGAACAGCTTTCCAACGCATTCAATGTTATAGTTTTTTCACCATAATTCTTTGCATTTCCAAGAACTGATATATATTTCCAATTAACAGCTTTATCAAAAATATGCTCATATTCACATGGTAACTTTACATTTAACTCTCCATTTTCGGTTGGCACCACTTCATGTGGAATACAAAATGTTCCACCCCAATACCATTCACCTTTGTCACTCTGCTCTGCACGATCATGCGCCCATCCAAAATAAAAACGTCTTCCATCATCATTTTGCATTGACTTAGCAGCATAAAAGCGTCTTCCACCAATACCATCCTTTTTAGGTTTTCTCCACGGACCAAAAGGAGACTCTGATACACGGTATATTGTATTTACAAACTCTGAAAATCTCGAGTAAGACAAATACCAGTGACCTCCCATCTTGTACATTTCCGGACATTCCGGACAATTTGTATGCCCTGGTGAATATATTGGTCCATAATACGTCCAATCCTTTAAATTCTTTGAACGGTACAGCACTATACAGCCCCTTCGTGTAACCGGCATATCAAGTCTTCTCGCTGAAATCAAAATCCAATAATTTTCATCTTCTTCATTATAAAAAACATACGGATCTCTCCAATCAAGTTTTTCATAGAGCTCTGTCATCGGAGTAATAACAGGATTTGCGATATCTTTTGTCCACGTTATTCCATCATCGCTTGTTGCGTGACATATGGTCTGCTGAAACTCCGCTGTTAGACAATATCCTGTATAAAATGCATGATATTGTCCTTCACCATATATTACTGAACCGGTCCACACTCCAGAAGCATCCGGTTCATCTCCTTCCCCCGGATATAATGCCGTCGGAAGCTCCTGCCAATGCACTAAGTCATCCGATATACTATGACTCCAGGTTGTACGCAGTCTCTCCGGATAGACGGTCGTTCCCGGTGGAGATGTAAGTGAAAAAATATGATATTTTCCTTCGTGGTAAAACGGAATTGCATCTCCCGTAGAATCCGCGAAAGACATTTTACGAAAAATTTCCATTTGCTTATCTTTCTGTGTATTGTAAAAAACGAACAGATTTCCTTTCCAATTTATTTTGCAGCCCTTACCTTATTTTTTAACAACGCTATTTTATCCTTCTGACAATCCAGCAGAACTGCACATGCAATAATCAGACCCTTAATGATTAGCTGCCAATAAGATGAAACTCCTATCAGATTTAATCCATTGGAAATAATTCCAATTACCATCGCACCAAATACAGTTCCACTTATCCGGCCCTTTCCTCCGGTCATTGATGTTCCACCAAGTACACATGCAGCAATTGCATCCAATTCATATCCACTTCCTACTGATGGCTGTCCTGAATACATTCTTGAGCAAAGAACAAGTCCTGCGAAGCTGCAAGCGCGCCTGAAAGCGTAAATACAATAATTTCTATTTTTTTAATAGGAACGCCAGATAATCTTGCAGCTTCCCTGTTTCCTCCAATTGCATATACATAAGTTCCAAATTTAGTTTTGCTTAAAAGGAAACTGAATATTGCAATCAAAATTACCATATATACTACCGGAAGCGGAATTACATTAAACAAATATCCTGTACCTATAGCTATAAACATCTTATCTGTAATACGTGTAGACTGTCCACCTGTATACACATATGCAATACCACTTGCAATATTCATCATTGCCATTGTAATAATAAATGCAGGTACCTTAAAATGAGATACTATAAATCCACTGATAAATCCAGCAAGAGTTCCTACTGCCAATCCAATAATTATTGCTACTATAAGTGGCATTCCCTGATTTACAGTAAGTCCAACCGTAAGGGTTCCCGACATCGCAACAATTGAACCAACCGACAAATCAATGTGTCCCAGTATAATTACGAGTGTCATTCCCAGTGCGATATATGTATTTATTGAAATTTGTCTTAAAACAGAAATTATATTATTGGTTGTAAGGAATTTATCCGTTGCAATTGACACTATTACGCACATAATAATCAATACTGCAATAATTCCTATATTGCCTTTTATAATTGAAGTGAATGGATTTCTTTTTCCAAATGCATTTACTTCTCTTTTCTTCTCACTCATATTACTCTACGCCTCCTGCAGCATACTTCATAATTTCTTCCTGATTCATCTGGTCTTTTCCGAGCTTTCCAACAAGCTTACCTGCTCTTATAACACAAACGTTATCACACATGTTGATAATCTCCGGCAATTCACTAGAAACCATAATAATTGCAATGCCTTCCTTTGCCAGTTCATTTATTACAGTATATATTTCATACTTGGCATTTACATCTACGCCTCTTGTAGGCTCATCCAGAATCAAGACGTCCGGCTTTGTTGCAAGCCATTTTCCAAGTACAACCTTCTGTTGATTTCCACCCGAAAGACTACCTGCTTCAATCTCCGGAGAAGCTGCTTTAATCCTAAGTCTTTTACTATAATGTTCAATAATCGAATCACGCTTTTTTTCACTGACAGCAATTCCATTCATACAAAAACGCAGACTCGATAAAGTTAAATTGAATGCAACGCTGTTTCCCAGTACAAGCCCCTGTTTTTTTCTGTCCTCAGGAACCAATGCAATTCCTGATTTAATTGCCTGCATAGGATTTTTAAAATGCACTTCATCTCCATTCAGGAAAATCTGACCGGCATCATATGGTCTTGCTCCGAAAACAGCTTCCATAATCTCACTTCTTCCAGCGCCTACCAGCCCTGCAAATCCAAGTATCTCGCCTTTATGCACCGAAAAGCTGATATCTTCGAATGTTCCCTGGTGTGATAGATTTTTTACTTCAAGTGCAATTGGAGCATGTTCCACATCGCAATAATCTCTTACATAGAAATTATCAAGATCTCTTCCAACCATCATTGCTACCAATTCATTCGCATTCGTCTCGACAGTTTTTTTGGTTCCTACATATGTTCCGTCTCTGATAACAGTAATTCGATCTGATATTCGGAATAACTCTTCCATTCTATGAGAAATATAAATAATACTTACTTTTTTCTTCCTTAGATTCTCAATAATTCCAAATAGCTGCTCCACCTCTTCGTTTGAAAGAGATGATGTAGGTTCATCCATAACAATTATTTTTCCGTTAAATGATACAGCTTTTACAATCTCTACCATTTGTTGTTGTGCGATAGTCAGCTTCTCAACTACTGTTTCAGCTTTTATATTGACCCCCAGGGCAGAGATCATATCTGCTGCCCTGCGGTTCATCTCCGCTTCATCCAAGGTTCCAAGTCTAGTTCTAATTTCTCTTCCCAAAAACAGATTTTGTGCAACTGTAAGGTAAGGCACCAATACTATTTCCTGGTGTATAATACCTATACCATTTGCTCTTGCTGCTGGGACTCCATCAATTTTTACTTCTTTTCCATTAACTTTTATCAATCCACAATCCGGCTGATAAATTCCGCCAAGCACTTTAATTAATGTTGACTTTCCTGCTCCATTCTCACCAAGCAGTGCATGTACTTCGCCCAGTTCCAAAGAAAAGTCAATTCCATTTAAAGCGTAAATACCCGCAAAGCTTTTCTTTATCCCTGTCATTTCTAATACTGTCTGTCCCATAATAACTCTCCCTTATTATTGCCATTCTTTAAGAGTTTTCTCAGCCTCATCCTTAGACACTAAATGCGAATCGAGATATACCTTTTTCTCATCAATTTTAGTATCTCCATTAACATACTTTACAGCTTCCTTAAAAGAATAATCTGCAATCTGTACAGGTACCTGACATGCAACAGCTGTAAATTCATCATCCAGTAATGCCTGTTTTCCATCCGGTGAGGCATCAATACTATATACACCAATTTTGCCTGTTTTATTTGCTGCTTTAATAGCAGCTGCAGCACCAAGTGCAGATGGATCATTGATACAGAAAAATGCATCCATATCAGGAGATGCTGTAATAATGTCTTCTGCCAGCTCCATTGATTTGTCTAAGGCTGCTCCGCCATCCTGCTGTGCTACTATCTTAAACTTATCTTTGCTGTCTCCAAGTCCATCAAGAAATCCATTTACACGATCAACACAGCTTTCATTTGAAGGGAAATCCAAAATTGCAATATTTCCTCCATCCGGATGATCCTTAACCATCTGTTCTCCAACAAGCTGGCCTGCCATATACGCATTAGTTCCAACAAATTGTGTTACAAAGCTCTCAAGGTCATCATCTATAACTGCAGTGTCTACATTAAATATAGGAATACCTGCTTCGCTTATTTCTGCCAGTCCCGATGTTATTCCTGCTGAATCAACAGGAATAACAAATACTGCATCATATCCATTATTTGCTACATCTGATAACTGGCTAAGCTGCTTATTCAAATCATAGTCAGGATCTAAACATGTATATGATATTCCATCTTTGTCACACAGTTCTTTTAGCTTTGAATCAATTGAGCTTTGAAATGTATTGTTTAAGGTATTAGTACAAAATGCAAACGATAATCCATCATTTGTATTCTTACCAGAATCCGTACCATTCTTTGATGACTTACTATTGCCACATCCTACAGTAATCCCTGCTGCCATACACAGG
>ENA-OQCX01000385-OQCX01000385.1-human-gut-metagenome-genome-assembly--contig:-NODE-385-length-22882-cov-8.374379_pt1 | contig 22882 bp, 24 predicted proteins | sample MGYA00242762_ERZ504587 | MGnify/ENA primary metagenome ERZ504587 (study PRJEB26092, sample SAMD00036337) | human gut metagenome | host: Homo sapiens | study: EMG produced TPA metagenomics assembly of... | reverse complement strand
CAGGAAAAATTCGTTAAAAAAATAGAAAAAATCCTGTTATTTTGTCGGGAAACATCGAAAAATGGTACATTTTAAAAATGGAAAACACTTGCAAGAAAAAACTTTTTGGTGTATAGTCAGTGGAAGTTACGACTAATTTAGGAATTATTCTGGAATTTGTAATGATGCAGAACTATGCGATATGAAAAACGTAATATAGATCTGGACAGTTATAAAAATATGTATTCAGGAGGCATCAGAGGTGGCAAAATATCTTGTAATAGTGGAATCACCGGCAAAAGTCAAGACGGTGAAAAAGTATCTCGGGGCAAATTACGAAGTTGCAGCATCTATGGGCCATGTGCGCGATCTGCCGAAAAGCCGGCTTGGAATTGATGTAGAACATGACTTTGAACCAAAATATATCACCATCCGCGGAAAAGGAGAGCTTCTGGCATCTCTTCGAAAAGCCGCAAAAAAAGCAGATAAAGTTTATCTCGCAACTGACCCTGACCGCGAGGGAGAGGCAATTTCCTGGCATCTGTCGATTGCGCTGAATCTCGATGAGAACAAGATGCGCCGCATCACCTTCAACGAGATCACAAAATCAGCAGTCAAAGCGTCGATCAAACAGGCACGCGACATCGATATGAACCTGGTGGACGAGCAGCAGGCGCGCCGCTGCCTCGACCGTATGGTAGGTTATGAAATCAGCCCATTGTTATGGAAGAAAATCAAACGCGGACTTTCCGCCGGCCGTGTGCAGTCCGTTGCACTGCGCATCATCGGCGACCGCGAGGATGAGATCAATGCGTTCATTCCGAAAGAATACTGGACACTGGAAGCAGATCTGAAAATTCCGGGCGAGAAGAAACCGCTCGTTGCAAAATTCCACGGCAAAGGCAGTGAAAAGATGGCGATCGAGACGAAAGAGCAGCTCGATGAAATCTTAAAGGGACTGGAAAATGAGACCTTTACCGTATCCGAAGTGAAAAAAGGAGAGCGTTCCAAGAAAGCGCCGCTTCCGTTCACCACGAGTACCCTGCAGCAGGAAGCATCGAAGGTGCTGAACTTCTCCACACAGAAGACGATGCGTCTGGCGCAGCAGCTCTACGAGGGCGTGGAAGTAAAAGGAAAGGGAACGATCGCTCTGATTTCCTATCTGCGTACCGATTCTACACGAATCAGCGAGGAGGCCGATGCGGCAGCACGTTCCTTTATCCAGGAGCAGTACGGCACAAAATATACCGCAAGCGGGGACACGACGGAGAATAAAAACAGCAAGGCACAGGATGCGCACGAGGCCATCCGTCCGACCAATGTGACGAATACACCGGTAATGGTAAAAGAATCCCTGCCAAGAGATCTGTTCCGCCTGTATCAGCTGATCTGGAAACGCTTTGTGGCAAGCCGCATGCAGCCAGCCGTCTATGAGACAATTTCCGCACGGATCAATGCAGGAGAGTATCTCTTTACAGCAGCTTCCTCCCGTCTGGCATTTGATGGTTTCATGTCCGTTTACACCGATCCGGATGAGGAAAAGAAAGAGAAAAACGCCGCTGTCCGGAGCCTGGAGGCAGGAACGGAGCTGGCACTGGAAAAGATGGATCCGCAGCAGCACTTCACACAGCCGCCGGCACACTACACCGAGGCATCCCTTGTCAAAATGCTTGAGGAACTCGGCATCGGCCGTCCAAGTACGTATGCGCCGACCATCACAACGATCATCAACCGCCGTTACGTGGCAAAGGAGAACAAGAACCTTTACATGACAGAGCTCGGCGAGGTGGTCAACAACATGATGAAAGAGGCATTCCCGAGCATCGTGGATGTCAACTTTACGGCAACGATGGAAGCTCTGCTCGACAGGGTTGGAGATGGAAGTGTTCCGTGGAAGACAGTAGTCGAGAACTTCTGGCCGGATCTCTATGAGGCGGTCACAGAGGCAGAAAAGAACCTCGAAGAAGTTAAGGTAGAGGATGAGGTGACGGATGTCATCTGCGAGAACTGCGGCCGCAACATGGTGGTCAAATACGGCCCGCACGGAAAATTCCTCGCCTGCCCGGGATTCCCGGACTGCAAGAACACGAAGCCGTATCTGGAAAAGATCGGTGTTCCGTGTCCGAAGTGCGGAAAAGAAGTGATCCTGCGCAAGACGAAAAAAGGACGGAAATATTATGGATGCGAAAACAATCCGGAATGCGATTTCATGTCCTGGCAGAAACCGTCTGCCAAGAAATGCCCGCAGTGCGGCGGCTATATGCTGGAAAAAGGCAATAAGCTGGTCTGCGCGGACGAGCAGTGCGGCTATGTAGAAGCACGCGAAAAGAAAGACGAAGACTGAGAATGACAAAGCGGTCTGTACTGGTGAAAAACTGGTGCAGACGTTTTTTTGCTTATCGAGGCGGAAAAACAGGAAGATCCGAAAAAATTTAGCATGAATTTTTATAAAATTTATAGTTTTCTGAAAAATATATTGATTTCCGGAAAACTACATGATAGAATGAGCTTAGTTTTAAGGGTTGTCTGAAAAAGGCATCAGTGTGCATTTTCGGCGGATACGCCAAAAAAATGCAGAAAATAAAGAAAGGAGAAGAACATGAGCGTACAACTGCTGGATAAAACCAGAAAAATCAACAAACTGCTTCATAACAATCACTCCACGAAGGTCGTGTTCAACGATATCTGTGAAGTCCTGATGGAAACGTTAAGTTCCAATATCCTGGTGATCAGTAAAAAAGGAAAAGTGCTGGGCATCAGCCTTTGCCCGGGCGTGGAAGAAATTACGGAGCTGATCGAGGATAAGGTGGGCGGTTATGTCGATGCCGCATTAAACGAGCGTCTCCTCGGCGTACTCTCCACAAAAGAGAACGTCAATTTACAGACCCTCGGCTTTGAACGGCCTGGTGTAGAGCGCTACACCGCAATTATCTGCCCGATCGAGATCGCCGGAGAACGCTTGGTACCGTATTTATGTACCGCTGCACCCCGCAGTACGATATCGACGATATCATCGTCAGTGAGTACGGCACAACCGTTGTCGGACTGGAAATGATGCGTTCCGTCAACGAGGAAAATGTGGAGGAAAACCGCAAGGTTCAGGTGGTTAAATCCGCATTCAACACGTTGTCCTTCTCCGAACTGGAAGCCATCATCCATATCTTTGATGAACTGAACGGGGATGAGGGCATTCTGGTTGCAAGCAAAATTGCAGACCGCGTCGGCATCACAAGATCCGTCATCGTAAATGCCCTCCGCAAATTCGAGAGCGCAGGCGTCATCGAGTCCCGTTCCAGCGGTATGAAGGGAACGTATATCAAGGTATTAAATGATTATATCTTTGATGAACTCGACGAGATCAAAGCAAGAAAGAACCTGAAAGGAAAGGGCGATGCCCATCCGGACGAGGCGAAAAAATAAAAAAGTGGAATGTAGAAAAGAATCGGAGCCGTTTAAGAATGGCGCCGTTTCTTTTTGTGCAAAAAAGCATTCGGGGAGCGGAAAAAAATGGTATCATTCCCGTTTTTAGGAATAAACTATAATTAGATTCTAAAGAGAGTATAAAATATGAAAAAGTTGCCAAAATAAGAAAAAACGAGGAAATAAGAGAAATTAAGAGTTATCACGAGAGAAAAAAAGAGAATTACAAAATTCATGCATTTGCGAAATGAGGTGGAAAACACTATAGTAAGAACCATCAAGTAGCACTCGAATGAACTGAGTGCTAATAAATAAAACTGAATGAAATCTTGAAGGAGGAAACATAAATGAAGTTAGTACCTTTAGGTGACAGAGTTGTATTAAAAGAGTTAAAAGCAGAGGAAACCACAAAATCCGGTATCGTACTTCCGGGACAGGCACAGGAGAAACCGCAGCAGGCTGAGGTTATCGCAGTAGGACCTGGAAAAGTAGAAGACGGCAAAGAAGTAAAAATGGAAGTTGCAGTCGGAGATCAGGTAATCTATTCCAAATATGCAGGAACCAACGTCAAACTGGAAGACGAAGAGTACATCATCGTAAAACAGGATGACATTCTGGCAGTTGTAAAATAAAGAATAATCAAGTAAAAATCAGGAGGCATGACAATCATGGCAAAAGAGATTAAATATGGAGCAGAGGCAAGAAACGCTCTTCAGAATGGTGTAAACCAGCTTGCAGATACCGTACGTGTAACCCTTGGACCGAAAGGAAGAAACGTTGTTCTGGACAAACAGTACGGCGCTCCGCTCATCACAAACGATGGTGTTACGATTGCAAAAGAGATCGAGCTGGCAGACGGCTTTGAAAACATGGGCGCACAGCTCATCAAAGAAGTTGCTGCAAAGACCAACGACGTAGCAGGTGATGGTACCACAACCGCAACCGTTCTGGCACAGGCTATGGTAAACGAAGGAATGAAAAACCTGGCAGCAGGTGCGAACCCGATCGTTCTTCGTAAGGGAATGAAGAAAGCAACCGATAAAGCTGTTCAGATCCTTGCAGAGATGAGCCAGCCGGTAGCAGGCAAAGAGCAGATTGCAAAAGTTGCAGCTGTTTCTTCCGGAAGCGAAGAAGTAGGCCAGATGGTAGCTGACGCTATGGAAAAAGTTTCCAAAGACGGCGTTATCACCATCGAGGAGTCCAAGACCATGCAGAACGAGCTGGAGCTGGTAGAAGGTATGCAGTTCGACCGTGGATATATCTCCGCTTACATGTGTACCGATATGGAGAAAATGGAAGCCGTTCTCGACAATCCATATATCCTGATTACCGATAAGAAACTGTCCAACATTCAGGAAGTTCTTCCGCTGCTGGAGCAGATCGTACAGAACGGCGCAAGACTGCTGATCATCGCTGAGGACGTAGAGGGCGAGGCTCTCCAGACACTCGTGATCAACAAACTGCGCGGAACCTTCAACGTAGTAGCTGTCAAAGCACCGGGATACGGCGACAGAAGAAAAGCAATGCTCGAGGATATCGCAATCCTGACCGGCGGCCAGGTGATCTCCGAGGAAGTTGGTCTGGAATTAAAAGACGCTACTCTGGAAATGCTCGGACGTGCAAAATCTGTTAAAGTTCAGAAAGAGAACACCGTTATCGTTGACGGTGCCGGCGCAAAAGATGCCATCGCAGCAAGAATCGGCCAGATCAGATCCCAGATCGAGGAGACCACTTCTGAGTTCGATAAAGAGAAACTGCAGGAGAGACTGGCAAAAATGGCAGGCGGCGTAGCTGTTATCCGTGTAGGTGCAGCAACCGAGACCGAGATGAAAGAAGAAAAACTCCGTATGGAGGATGCTTTAAATGCAACGAGAGCAGCCGTAGAAGAGGGTATCATCGCAGGCGGCGGTTCTGCATACATCCATGTAACAACACAGCTTGCAGAGCTGATTGACAGCCTGGACGGCGACGAGAAGATCGGTGCAAGAATCGTACAGAAAGCACTTGAGGCTCCTCTGTTCCACATCGTAACAAACGCGGGTCTGGAAGGCGCTGTTGTTATCAACAAAGTAAAAGAGTCCAAAGTAGGTGTTGGATTTGATGCATACAACGAAGAGTATGTAGACATGATCCAGGCTGGTATCCTTGATCCGGTTAAGGTTACCAGAAGCGCACTGCAGAACGCTACCAGCGTTTCCGCAACGCTGCTGACCACCGAGTCCGTAGTTTCCACCATCAAAGAGCCGGCTCCGGCTATGCCGGCAGGCGCAGACGGCGGAATGGGAATGATGTAATTTCCGGGATAAAAATGTCTGGTAAAACAAAATAAGAAAACCGGCTGCAAAGACCGTAGCGGAACATGGGTTCCGAAGTCCTGTCTTTGCCGGCCGATTTTTTAGTGGAAAGTTTTTCTTCCATTTCGCATGGCCCTGAATCGTTACAAAAAATTTCAGAAAGTTTTCATGCTTTCGCCGGGCGGCGTATATGGACGCTTCCGGCGTTTTATGCTATACTGATTTGTAGGATGTTGGGGGAAATACAACAAAGGAGAAGAAACACACATGGCAAGTCGTTATGAATCCGACATGACAAGGAAGGAGAAGATGCAGCTCGAAAAAGAGAAGCTGTCGAAAATGAATTTTAAAGAGAAACTGGCCTATATCTGGGAATACTACAAGGCTGTCATTTTCGGCATCATCGCTGTTATCTTCATCATCGGCACGATTGTGAATATCCATGAAAATGCGAAGTATTATGACCTCGTGAGCATTGCCGTAGTGGATTACGCAGGACTGCAGGATGTAAGTCCGATCGAGGAGGACCTAAAAGAAGCGCTCGGAACCGGAGATAAGTACGAAAAGGTAAGCATCGATACAAGCTACAGCTTCGGTGAAAACCTGGAAAACGCGGATTACAACACGCTGATGAAATTCACAGCCGTGATTGCCGCACAGAGCATGGATGTTCTGATCTGTTCACAGGCCGTGTACGACAACTATAGCAGGGACGACTATTTCCTGGATCTGTCCACGCTGTTTGACGAGGCGACATGCGAAAAATACGGCATCCAGGCGGGAGATACCTGCCTCGACATTTCCAAATTGAAAAAGTACCAGGATATGGCCTTACGTACTATGAGCCGTGTTATCTGACCGTCGTAGTCAATACAAAGAACGCGGACAATGTAGCAAAACTGATCGAATATCTTGAGGAGGATGGAGTAAATGAGTGATCTGTACACAGAAGTGCTGGTGAAAAAACAGCAGACAGGAAAAGACAAGGCGATCAAAGGAGTTCTGATCTTCTTTACCGTTCTTTTTGCAGCCGCAGGAATTATGATGAATCCGCTGATTCTGCTTCTTGCGCTGGTACTTGGAATCGTAGACTATATTTTTATCCCGAAGCTTTCGGTAGAGTTTGAGTATCTGTACGTCAACGGCGAGCTCGACATCGACCGTATCTATTCGCAGTCAAGAAGAAAAAGAGCCGCAAGCTATGAGCTTTCCAACATGGAAATCCTGGCTCCGTACCAGTCCCATCAGCTCGATTCCTACAAAAACAATCAGAGCATCAAACGTTACAACTATTCCTCCGGAATCGAAGGACAGGGTCACAAACCGTATGCATTTGTTATTTCAAAAGACAACACAATGCAGATGGTCATCTTCGAGCCGGATGAGGTGATGTTAAAGGATATCCGCAACCGCGCACCAAGAAAAGTATTTATGGATTGACAGCGTTTTCGTTTTTTGTTAAACTAGGTGATAAATCAAAAAAACTTAAGAAGAAAGGAAGAAATGAAAATGGGTACAATTATTGGTGATGGTATTACCTTCGATGATGTGCTTCTGGTTCCGCAGTATTCTGAAGTAACCCCAAACATGGTAGATCTGACTACGCATCTGACCAAGAAGATCAAGCTGAACATCCCGATGATGAGCGCCGGCATGGATACGGTTACAGAACACCGTATGGCAATTGCATGGCACGTCAGAGGAATCGGTATTATTCACAAGAATATGTCGATTGAGCAGCAGGCAGAAGAAGTAGACAAAGTAAAACGTTCTGAGAACGGTGTTATCACCGATCCGTTTTATCTGTCTCCGGAGCACACCCTGGAAGATGCCAATAATCTGATGGCAAAATTCCGTATTTCCGGTGTCCCGATTACCGAGAACGGAAAACTGGTTGGTATTATTACAAACCGTGATCTGAAGTTTGAAACTGATTTCACCAAGAAAATCAAAGAGTCCATGACCAGCGAAAACCTGATTACTGCAAAAGTAGGCGTTACGCTGGATGAGGCGAAAGCAATCCTTGCAAAATCCAGAAAAGAGAAACTTCCGATTGTCGATGACGATTTCAACCTCAAAGGTCTGATCACCATCAAAGATATCGAGAAAACCATCAAGTACCCATTGTCCGCCAAGGATGAGCAGGGACGTCTGCTCTGCGGTGCCGCAGTCGGCATCACGGCAAACGTGCTCGATCGTGTCGATGCGCTGGTAAAAGCACACGTAGACGTGATCGTCATCGACTCCGCTCACGGACATTCCGCAAATATCTTCAAAACACTTCGCCTCATCAAAGAGCATTATCCGGATCTGCAGGTAATCGCCGGAAACGTGGCAACCGCAGAGGCAACAAGAGACCTGATCGCAGCCGGAGCAGACGCTGTTAAAGTCGGTATCGGACCTGGTTCTATCTGTACGACCCGTGTCGTTGCAGGTATCGGTGTACCGCAGGTCACAGCCGTTATGGACTGCTATGAGGAAGCAAAGAAGACCGGAACTCCGATCATCGCCGACGGCGGTATCAAGTACTCCGGAGACATGACAAAGGCTATCGCAGCCGGTGCCAATGTCTGCATGATGGGAAGCATCTTCGCAGGATGCGATGAGAGCCCGGGAGATTTCGAACTGTTCCAGGGAAGAAAATACAAAGTATACCGTGGAATGGGATCCATCGCAGCCATGGAGAACGGAAGTAAAGACCGTTACTTCCAGACCGGCGCCAAGAAACTGGTTCCGGAAGGTGTGGAAGGCCGTGTGGCATACAAGGGTCTTGTAGAGGATACCGTATTCCAGCTGATCGGCGGACTTCGTTCCGGCATGGGCTACTGTGGAGCAAAAGATGTTGAGACCTTAAAGGAGACTGGAAAATTCGTGAAGATTTCTGCAGCATCCTTAAAAGAGTCCCATCCGCATGATATCCACATTACCAAAGAGGCTCCGAACTACAGCGTAGACGATAAATAAGAATAAAAAGTCGCAAAAGGCAGAAGGAGGAAAGGGCAGAAACTTTTCAGCTTCTGCCTTTTCAAATGAGGGGGCGCTTATTTGCAGCGGGGAGAGAACATATGGCACAGAAGAGACGGGGAAAAATGACAAGAAAACAGAGGCAGCGCCAGCTTCACCGCAGAATGTTTCTGACGGGAGTTCTGGTGGTGCTGATCTGCGTCGGCATTTACAGCGGCATCCGCCATCTGGCAAAGACGGAACCGGCCATGAGCGATGCACTGGCAGACGGCAGCAGCACTCAAGGCGGTCTTTTGGCAGATGACTATGAGGACAATGATATCACCGACTGGACCGGTGCTCCGCCGATCGATGTGGAGCTTCTGACGCCGAACAGCTGGTCCAGACCGCAGACCCGGCTGAAAAAAAGTGAATGGCATTGTCATTCACTACACGGCAAATCCGGGAAGCACAGCGATGCAGAACCGTGATTATTTCGAAAATCTGCCGGAGACGCAGGAGGCACAGGCCAGCAGCCATTTTGTGATCGGTATCGAGGGAGAAGTCGTTCAGTGTATTCCGACGAGCGAATGGTCGTATGCATCGAACCAGCGCAATTTCGACACGATCTCAATTGAATGCTGTCACCCGGATGACAGCGGTGAATTTACCGATGAGACATACAATTCTGTGGTCCAGCTCGCCGGTTTCTTATGCAAGCGGTTCAATCTGACTTCGGACGATGTGATCCGTCACTATGATGTAACCGAAAAGCTCTGCCCTCTGTACTACGTGGAGCATGAGGATGCCTGGATTCAGATGAAGGCAGATATTCAGGCGTATGCGGATTCACTTTCCTAAGAGCTGTTTTTAAGAAAAATGAAAAATCCCCGTTGGGAAAATCAGTTTCAGGAGAAATGATTTTTCCAACGGGGATTTTTCTGTTATCCAATATTTTTAGTAATAGTAACGCCGTCTGCGCCGCTTTCTTTTTTTCGTATTTCCGCCGAGTGCAATCCAGCAGAACAGCCGTACAAACGTGATGCCGAAGAGAACGCCGATGCTGTCGATGCCGACGTCCTTTACCGACGGGCCGCGGTTGGCGACCATCGTCTGGTGGAACTCATCGCTCGCGGCAAAGGCGACACAGAGGATGCCGGCAAGAAATGTGAGCGCGAAGCCGCGCAGGCCGTAGACGTAGAGCGGAAGCGAAACACAGATTGCAAGCAGACAGTACTCTGTCATATGAGCCAGCTTCCGTACCGGGTACTGATACTCGTCAGCAGTTCCTGGATCTTCTCATCATCCATCCGCGGTCCATGACGTGGTCGATTGTGATGAAAATGCCGCGCGCCACTTTTTCACTGAGCTGTGAGGATTCCGTTCCGTTCTGGGAAGAGAAGGAGAAAATCATCGACATCATCAGAATCGCCGGGATGAAGGAAAACGGTTTTAACAGTGCAATTACAATTCGATTCATAAAATACCTCCAGTAAAACAAAGCAGGTCAGATCGGAAACTTTTTATGCGGTATGCTCGCGGATTCCGGCAATCGCAGAAAAGATCAGGAATGCCAGCAGGTTCACGATTACGACCGTCGCTCCGGCAGGGGAGGACAGGAAAAATGAGAGGGACATGCCAAGAAGGAAGCACACCACCGAGAGAACCGCGGAGCAGATCACCACGCTCTGGAAGGTATGGCAGAGACGCATCGAGGTCAGTGCCGGGAAAATCAGCAGGCTGGAGATCAGAAGCGCGCCCATCATGCGCATGCCGAGGACGGTGGTGATGGCGGTTAAGAATGCCAGCAGCATGTTGTAAACCTCTGCGCGGACACCGGTTGCTCTGGCAAATGTTTCATCGAAGGTGACAGCAAAAATGCGGTTGTAGTACAGAACGAACAGGAGCAGCACGACGATGGAGAGCACCACGGAGAGAACGACGTCCTCATCACTCATCGCAAGGATGCTTCCGAACATGTAGTTGTTGACATCGGTGTTCATGCCGCTCGACCACGAAACCGTGATGACACCGATCGCAAGCGCAGAGCTTGAAATCAGGCCGATGGCGGCGTCGCCTTTGATCTTGCTGGATTCGTTCATGCGGAGCAGCAGAAAGGCGGCAAGCACGACGACAGGGATTGTGAAGGCAAGCGGAGCAAAACCGAGTGCCGTTGCAATCGCAAGAGAGCCGAATCCGACATGGGAGAGGCCGTCGCCGATCATGGAGTAGCGCTTTAACACGAGGCTGACGCCAAGCAGTGCGGCGCACAACGAGACGAGAATACCGACCACAAGGGCACGCTGCATAAACGGATAAGAAAGCATTTTCAGCAGATTCGAAATCATAAGTCGGCACCTCCTAAAAACTGTTTTCCAGCCTCGGTTTTCAGATACTCGTTCGTCGGACCGAAGAAGACCTGCTTCTGGTCGAGCTGGAGAATGTGCGTTGCGTCCGGCAGAATATTGCGAATATCGTGGGAAACCATGATGATCGTAACGTTCTGCTCGCGGTTGATGCGGCGGATGAGCTGGTACATTTCGTTTGTCATGACCGGGTCAAGGCCAGTGACCGGCTCGTCGAGGAGCAGCAGTTTCTTTGTGGCGCAAAGCGCACGAGCGAGAAGCACACGCTGCTGCTGGCCGCCGGAGAGATCACGGTAGCATCGTTTCTTTAATGGAAGGAGGTCGAGAAGCTCCATATTGCGGAGCGCGTCCTCTTTGTCTGCCTTTGTGTAAAACGGCGGGAAATGCGGGTGGTTCTGCCGGCCGGACAGCACGACTTCCCAGACGCTCGCCGGGAAATCCTTTTGTGCGGCGGTCTGCTGCGGCAGATAGCCGATCTCGCTTGGATGAAGCCCGTCGCCGGTTGTGATCGAGCCGGTGGACGGATTTTTTAAGTGAAGCAGTCCCTTGATCAGAGTACTTTTTCCGGAACCGTTCTCGCCCACAATACAGAGGTAGGAGCCGGCTTCCAGGGCAAAGTTGACATCGGTCAGGACCGGGATGCCCTCGTAGGAGAAGGTGACATCACTGCAGGTAAGTAGAGCCATTTAGTTTAAAGCCTCCTTTAATGCGGAAACGTTCTGTTCCATGAGGGAGAGATACGTAGCGCCGCTTTCGAAATCATCTTTGGATACATTGTGACAGGAATGAAGCAGCAGCTTTTTCGCGCCGGTCGCCTCACAGATGGAGTCCGTCATTTGTTCATTGGACAGCTCGGTGTGGAAAACGACGGGAATCTGTTCTTCCTTGATTTTATCAATTAAAAAAGAAAGGGTTTTGGCACTTGCCTCGGATTCCGAGGAGCAGCCGGGAAACGCCGCGTAGTAGTCGAGGCCGTAGGTGTCCGCAAAGTAGCGGAACGGGAAACGGTCGCCGAAAACAATGGTATGGCGGCTTGCAATTGCGGTGACATCGGAAAATTCCTCATCGAGGGAGGCAAGCGAAGCAAGATACGAGGCGGTGTTTGCCTGGTATTCATCCGCATGCTCCGGGTCGAGGCGGCAGAGGGAATCACAGAGCTTCTGGACAATCCGCATTGCATTTTTCGGCGAGGTCCAGACGTGCTCGTCCTGTTCGCCGTGGGATTCGTGCGCATGATCATGGGAAGATTCGTCGTGTGTATCCTCGTCCTCATGGTCGTGTACATCCTCGTGATCTGCATCTTCGTCCTCATGGTCGTGCGCATCCTCGTCCTCATGATCGTGTGCGTGGCCGTGGGTCTCCATTCCCTCGACGGTTTCCTCGGCAACGGTGTCAACGCAGTCCATCAGCGTCACTACCTCTTTGTTCGAGGTATCGACAGAATCAAGGATTGTCTCGACCCAGGCATCGGAATCGCCGCCGACGTAGACGAAGAGATCACATTCGGAAACCGTAATCATATCGCCCGGTGTCGGTTCAAACGAGTGACTTTCCGCACCCGGGGAAAGCAGCATGTGGAGATCGAGATGATCGCCGCCGATGGCGCGCAGAAAATCATACTGCGGAAAAATCGTAGCCACGGCGGAGAGTTTCGTGTTCTCCTGGGAATCCGCCGTCTCTTTTGAGGATCCCGCACAGCCTGTCAGAAGAAGGAGGGCAGGAAGGAGGAGAAGGCGTAACGTTTTTTTTGAAAAAAATGTCATGATACTCCTTTCTGAAAGAAAACACGGAGGCATTCGAAAAAGCTCCGTATCAGACTGTTTCGTGACAAATGCCGCAGGAGTGGGAAGCGGCAGACGGGAACAAATGTCCCCGAAAAAAGATCAGTTATCATCATATAGCAGGAGGATTCATTTGTCAAGGAAAGGAAAACCAGTTATAGAAAAGAGGGAAAAAAACTGCCTTTCCCTGTAAAAAAGAAAGGCAGTTTTGAGAAAATTTCTTGATTTTAGGATACCCGGCGGAACTGTGCCTGGTAGAGCTGGTAGTACGCGCCCTGCTTTGCCATCAGTTCGTCGTGGGTTCCCTGCTCGAAAATCTTTCCGTGGTCGATCACGAAAATCCGGTCCGCATTTTTAATAGTAGAAAGACGGTGCGCAATGATGAACGAGGTACGGCCCTTCAACAGGCTTTCGATTCCCTGCTGCACCTGAATTTCTGTCTGTGTGTCGATGCTGGACGTCGCCTCGTCGAGAATCAGAATCCGCGGATCAGACACCATCGTTCTGGCAAAGGCGAGAAGCTGGCGCTGGCCGTTGGAAAGACGGGCACCGCGCTCGCTGATCTCGGTGTCGTAGCCGTCCGGCAGTTCTATGATAAAGTCATGGGCATGCACGGCCTTTGCGGCGGCAATGATTTCTTCCTCCGTGGCATCGAGCTTTCCATACGCAATGTTGTCGCGGATCGTGCCGGAGAAGAGAAAGTTGTCCTGGGTCATAACGCCCATCTGGGCACGCAGGCTGTTGATGGAGACATCCGTCAGGCTGTGGCCGTCGACGCGGACCGTTCCCGAAGTAATATTGTAGAAACGGCTGATCAGATTGACAATGGTCGTCTTTCCAGCGCCGGTCGGGCCGACGAGTGCGATCGTCTCACCGGGAGCCGCTGTAAAGCTGACATCTTTTAAAACCAGCGTGTCCGGATCATCGGAGTAGGCAAAGCTGACGTGGTCGAATGTTACTTCTCCTTTGATCGGCGGCAGTTCTGTGACGCCAGGCTTGTCGGCAACCTCCGCCGGTGTGTCGAGGATCTCAAAGATTCGCTCCGCAGCGGAAAGGTTCGTGATCAGCTTGTTGTAAAAACCGGCCAGGTTCTGGATCGGATCCCAGAACATCGTCAGATACATCGCAAACGCCGTGAACGTACCGATCGGAACGGCATCCACGCCGAGCACGGAAATACCGATAAAATACAGAAGAAACGTTCCGATGCCCCAGGTCACCTCGATCACAGCGGAAAAACCATCCGCCAGGCGGACCGCATGGATGAAGGAGTTCTGATGCTCAAGAAGAAGCCGGTCAAACTCGCCCTGCGATTCCTGCTCTGCGGTAAAGCTCTTGATGATGCGGATACCGGAGAAGTCCTCGTGGATATACGCCGTAACATTGGAAGATTTTTTCCGGAACGTCTGCCATCTCTTGTGTGCGACGATCTGAATAAAATACATGCCGATAGCGATCAGCGGCAGCACGAGAATCGCACTTAAGGAGAGCCAGATGTTTTTGATCATCATGATCACCAGAATAGCGATGATCGTGAGAATGTTCGGAATCAGCTTTGTGACACCGTCGTTCAGCACATCCTTTAACGAGTTGACATCGCCGATGATGCGCGCCAGAATCTTTCCGGCCGGACGGGTATCGAAAAAGCTGAAGCTTAAGGTCTGGATATGCGTGTAGAGCTCGTCACGGATTTCCAGAAGAATGTTGTTGGTAATGCGCGCCATCAGAAGCATCCGCAGGCGGACACCGGCCGCGTAAACCAGGTTGATCACAACCATGAATACGCAGAGGGCAACAAGCCCGCGCCAGTCTTTCTGCGCAATATTGACGTCGATGGCGTACTCCAGGAGCAGTGGGTTCACAGTGGAAATCGCAATGGTAACGGCGAGAACCACGAGAACAACGGCAACCTGGCGTTTATAATTTTTTAAGTAGGAGAAGAGGCGGCGGATGGTCGCGCTCTTTAAGACCTCTTTCTGCTCTTCATCTACTTTACTGGAATTGATAGCCATAATCGTATTGTTCCTCTCTTAACGGGTAAGTAAATACAGAAGTTGTCGGGTAACAGATTAAATTGAATTAAGCATTGGCAGGAAGTGCCTGCTCGAGGGCTGCCTTTGCTTTATGGTAATCACCGTACTGAGCCTCCCAGGTGGAGTAGTACAGGCCTTTCTGTGCCATCAGACTCTCATGCGTGCCGCGCTCGGCGATGCGTCCGTGATCGAGATACAGGATCTCATCGGCATTCTGCACCGAAGAAATGCGGTGGGCAATGATGATCTTGGAAACATCTTTTTTCTCGGCGAGATGGCTCTGGATTTCGTATTCGGTCTCCATATCGAGCGCCGAGGTGGAATCATCCAGTACGAGGATCGGAGCCTGTTTGCAGGGCGCGTGCGATGGAAAGACGCTGCTTCTGACCGCCGGAAAGTCCCATGCCGCGCTCGCCGATGACGGTTTCGTACTGATCGGAAAGGTGGTCGACGAACTCGGAAGCACACGCAGCGGAGACGGCGTTATGTACCTCTTCGGATTTCATTGTGCTGCGGCTGCCGAGGCGGACATTCTCAGAAATCGTGTCTGAGAACAGGAAGACGTCCTGCATGACGACGGAAGAAGTATCGCGCACGGTGCGCAGCGGCAGGGTGCGGATATCGTGGCCGTCGAGACAGATGGAACCGTCGGTGACATCGTAAAAACGCTCGAGCAGATTGACGATGGTTGTTTTTCCGGAACCCGTCATACCCATGATGCCGAGTGTGTGGCCCTGCTTTAAGGTAAAGTCGATATCCTGCAGAATCGGTGTGTCATGCAGGGAGAAATCGACGTGATGGAATTCCAGGTCACCCGGAAGTTTTGAAAGCTCCACCGGATTTTCCGGTTCTGCGATCTGCGGCTCCTCTGCGAGAATTTTGTTCAGCTTCTTGTTGGAAGCAATCGCAGAAGCGAAGCAGTTGCCGAGCCAGCCGACGTTTTCGATCGGCCAGGTGATCTTGGAGGTGTACTCCATAAAGGCCGTTAAAACACCGAGCGTAATGCGTCCGTGGATGACACCGTAGCCGCCCGCGAGAAGGACGAGCACGCGCATCAGCTCGTAAGAAACGAGATGGCGGGATCGTATTTCATCAGGACGCGCGCCTGATCCATGTTGAGATCGCAGTATTTCTGATTGTGTTTCCGGAATTTTTTGATCTCATACGGTTCCCGTGCAAAGGATTTGACGGTGCGGACACCGGCGAGATTTTCCTGTGCAACGGTATTCATGACGGCGTTTTCCTCACTGATCGCATCGTAGACACGGTCGAGTTCTTTTTCGAGGCGGATTGCGATCCTGCGACGAAAGGAAGGATCGCCACGGAGACGAGTGTCAGCGGCAGATCCAGTTTGACCATACTGACCATTGCCATCATGATACAGATCAGGCCTTCTAAGATCAGCATGCCGGCAAAGCGAGGATATCCCAGATCCGGTCGACGTCATCGCGCACGCGGGCGAGGAGTTCGCCGGTATTGTTTTTGTCAAAGTATTCCACCGAAAGCCGCTGGACGTGGCGGAACAGGTTGTCCCTCATCTGGCTGGCGACGCGGACGCTGCTGACATCGAATAAAAATTCTTTAATGTACTGAAACAGGGCTTTTGCGGCACCGATCAGAAGAAAGGCGGCAAGGTATTTCCAGAGCAGTTCCATTTTGTGACCGACCAGCACGTCATCCACGATGTGCAGCGTGACAAGCGGCGCGAGCATATCGAGAAAGACACTTAAGGCCATGGAACCAAAAGCGAAAACGTAGTAGTACCAGTTCTGGAGCAGGTACTTACCGATTGGATTTTTCTTCATGAATGTTAAAACCTCCTCATTGATGTCGTTTGGGTGTCTGGCAGAACATAGGCTTTCAAAAGCTCCGTAAGTGTGGGAACGGAACAACGGGAAACGAAAGCGAAGGCTGCGTTTGTATATAAAAGAAGGGAATCGATGCGGTAAGAAGACCGCGGAATCTGCCTGCCGGAAACGGAGCGAAGCCGGAAAGAACGGTTTCGTACTGTTTATAGCAATAAAAAAAGCCGCAGTATCGACGTACCGCGCCTTCTGTGCGAAATAGCAGGCATAAAGAATGCATAGAGATTTGTTATGCAGAGTTAATGCTTACAAAGAATTTCGAAAGAAGGGCAGCCACCTGGTTTGATCGCCATACGAAGTTTATTCTGTTTTACGCTGGATGCATAAATAAGATTGATCATAAGTGGTGTTCTCCTTTCATGATTTTTTCTGCCGCATCTGATCGAACACGACAGCTTATGATTCTAAGCTACTCCTGTTTTCCGGATTTGTCAATTGTTATTTTCAAAAATTAAAAAAATAAAAGCTGCAAAAGGTATGAAAATTGCGAATTTGGGTAGCTGTTTTGGGGAATATGCGATATAATAAACGAGAGTATAAGCGGAAAAATCACAAGATAACATGTGAAACGAGGGGACAAAAAGATGGAAAAAATAATTGCAGGCCTGGTGCAGATGGATTCCGGGCCGGATATGAATGAAAATATGCGTATGGCCGAGCAGTATGTGCGGGAGGCGGCGGAACAGGGAGCGAAGCTGATTCTTTTCCCGGAGACCGCAGAATACACGGGAGCAGACATGCCGGGCCACGCAAGTGCAGTGCCGGGCTACGTCAGCCGCCGGTTTTCCAGCCTTGCCAAACGGTACGGTGTCTATCTGCACTGCGGCAGCATGACGGTACGGCGCCATCCGGGGCGTCCGTCCAACACGTCGTTTCTGTTCGGACCAGATGGAGAAACGATTGCAGAATACAGCAAAATACATATGTTTGACGTAAATATTCCGGGCAGTGTCTCCTACGAAGAATCACGCGAGATCTGCCCGGGAAATGAAATTGTTCTTGCGGACACGGCGCTTGGCCTGTTCGGCATGAGCATCTGCTACGATATCCGCTTTCCGGAACAGTACCGGCTGATGGCATCCTCCGGAGCAGATGCATTTCTGATAGCGGCGGATTTTACGAAAGCAACGGGAGAGCGCCACTGGGAAGCACTGCTGCGCACGCGCGCCATTGAAAACGGATGCTACGTGCTCGCCGCCAACCAGTGCGGCCAGAAAGCGCGGTTTGAGGCGTACGGCCATTCCATGATCATTGCGCCGGACGGCGAAATTCTTGCGGAGGCAGATGATACCCCGCAGGTACTCATCGCAGAGCTGGATCCGGAAGTGCTGGAGCGGACAAGAAATGAAATCCCGTCTCTGGAAAACAGGAGAGACGATCTTTACCGTGTAAGCTCGGGAAACGTACGGATTTATGAAGAATAAAAATGCAGGGAGGAAATAAGAAGATGGATCAGTTTATACAGTATACCCCGACGGAAGTCGTGTTCGGAAAAGAGACCGAAAACCAGGCAGGCGCTGAGGTAAAGAAATGGGGCGGCACAAAGGTGCTCGTCGTTTACGGAGGCGGAAGTGCAAAACGGAGCGGTCTTCTGGACCGAGTGGAAGCATCTCTTGCAAAAGAGGGCCTTGCCTTTGAAGAGCTTGGCGGCGTAAAACCAAACCCGAGACTTGCCCTTGCCGAGGAGGGTGTGAAAAAAGCAGTGGAAATGCAGGCAGACTTTATTCTTGCCGTCGGCGGCGGAAGCTCGATTGACACCGCAAAAGCCGTTGCACACGGAGCTGCAAATCCGGAGGAGGCACTCTGGGATATCTGGACGAAAAAAGTACCGCTGACAAAATCTCTCCCGGTAGGAGCGGTTCTGACGATTCCGGCAGCCGGAAGCGAGATGAGTGATTCCGCCGTTCTGACAAACGAGGCAATCGGCAAAAAGGCAGGCATCAACACGCCGTTCAACCGCTGCAAATTTGCCATCATGAATCCGGAGCTGGCAGCAACCCTGCCGAAATACCAGATTGCCTGCGGCGTAACCGACATCATGATGCACACGATGGAGCGCTATTTCATTCCGGAGAGCCAGTGCGAGATGACGGACGAGATCGCAGAGGGACTCCTCCGTACCGTAATCAAAAACGGACCGAAGGTTCTGGAAAACCCATCCGATTACAATGCGATGGCGGAAATCATGTGGTGCGGAAGTCTGTCACACAATGGACTGACGGAGTGCGGACGCGGCAAAGATTTTTCGGTACATAAATTCGGCCATGCGTTAAGTGCAAAATACGATGTAGCACACGGCGCATCCCTGGCGGCAGTCTGGGGTGCCTGGGCGAAATACCAGTACGATGATGAGACGGTTCTCTGGCGGTTTGCACGGTTTGCAGAAAAAGTCTGGGGCATCACAGAGGGAAGCGATCACAAACGGGCAACGGAAGGCATTGAGCGCACAGTAGCGTTCTTCCATTCGCTCGGCATGCCGACCTCCCTGCATGAGCTTGATATCCCGAACCCGTCGGATGAGGATCTGCGTGCCCTTTCCATGGATGCAACACAGCAGGACACTGTAAAACTGTCCCGCATCCGCAAGCTGGGCGCACAGGAAGTATATGAGATTTACCAGATGGCGCGATAAAAGGAGGAAAACCAGATGGCAAAAAAGAAAATCGCAGCACTGCTGATCGCAGCGGTCGTTGCGGCAGGAGGCTGGGCGCTTCCGGCAAGGGTAAGCGCAGCAGAAAATGACGGCACGGCCGTAACCTGGCAGCAGGATGAGACGGAAAGTTCCGAGCAGAATTCGGATGAGGAAGCGGCAGTGCAGGAGCAGAGCGGTACTTCGGAAAACGAGACGCCGGCTGTTACGATTCCAGGTGAGGACAACGAACAGGAGCCGGAAGAGAAACTTCCTGCCGGCTGGGTGAAACAGGAGGACGGAAGCTGGAAATACAGAAAAGAGGACGGCACGATGGCCGCCAGCGAGTGGATCACCCATCTGAACCGGAGATATTATCTGAATGCAGACGAAATCATGTGCACGGGTCTTTCGATGGTCAACGGAAAGCTCTATTATTTTGAGAGCTGGGGCGGAGCCGGATACAAAGGCTGGAAAAAAGTCGGCGGGGCATGGTACTATCTGAACGAGGACGGAAGCGTCAAAACGAATGAATGGTTCGTTCACGACAAGAGAACATACCATGTAGATGAAAACGGTGTGATGAGCACCGGACTGCAGAAGATTGACGGAACGCTCTACTACTTCGAGAGCTGGGGCGGAGCCGGATTCCAGGGCTGGAAAAAAGTCGGCGGAACATGGTACTATCTGAATGAGGACGGAAGTCTCAGAACGAATCAGTGGTTTGTGCATGATAAAAGAACGTACCATGTAGACGCAGACGGTGTGATGAGTACCGGCTGGCAGACGATTGACGGCGTTGATTATTACTTTGAAAGCTGGGGCGGCATGCGCGTGAACGCCTGGGCGGCCAAGGGCAGTGACTGGTATTACATGGACAGCAACGGAACCCCAAAAGGGGAAGGCTGGCTGCTGTATGACAAGAACTGGTATTATCTGAGGCAGGACGGCAAAATGATGCACAGTGAATGGCTGTGGTATGATAATAACTGGTATTACCTGCAGAGCTGGGGCGGCATGTATAAGAGCCAGTGGGTAACGATCAAAGGCGCAACGTATTACTTCCGGAGCTGGGGCGGTATTTACAAGAACGGCTGGCAGGAAGTGGACGGAAAAACGTATTACTTCCGAAGCTGGGGCGGCATCTATAAGGATACCTACATCGACGGCTATTACGTTGATAAAAACGGTGTCCGCCGGAACAGCAAAAATATCTGCGTGGCAATCGACGCAGGACACCAGAGAAGAGGAAACAGCGAGAAAGAGCCGATCGGACCGGGATCATCGACCTATAAGGCGAAGGTTGCTTCCGGAACATGCGGTGTGGCAACCGGCATCAATGAGTATGAGCTGAACCTTGCGGTATCCTTAAAGGTACGCGATATCCTTGAGGAGCGCGGCTACGATGTTTACATGATCCGCGAGACGCACGACGTCAATATCAGCAATTCCGAGCGTGCAAAACTTGCCGCGCAGAACGGAGCAGACATTCTCGTGCGTGTACACGCGAACGGCGATTCGAACCAGTCGGTTTACGGAGCACTTACGATGGCACCGAGCAGCAGAAATACGTATCTTTCCGGTGATGTGGTCAGCAAGAGCCAGAAGCTCTCCCAGAAGATGATCGCAGCATTCTGCAAAGACACCGGTGCGAAGAACCGCGATGTGATTTACACCGATTCCATGAGCGGCATCAACTGGAGTACCATTCCGGTCACGATCATTGAGCTTGGCTTCATGAGCAATCCTTCCGAGGACCGTTTGATGGCAACCGAGGATTACCGAAACAAGATGGCACAGGGAATTGCGGACGGAATCGACGCATATTACGAATAAACAAAGGGACCTGCCTGAAATGGGCGGGTCCTTTTTGCATGCAAAAAAAGAAAGCGGAGCGAGTCCGCTTTCTTTTGGGAATCCATAGGATCAGATCTTATTTGTTGTTGTTTTTCTCCAGCTCCTGCATTTTCATCGCACGAACCTTCAGCGGCAGACCGAACAGTGTGATGAATCCGTCTGCATCGTGGTGATCGTAGAGATCGCCGGTGGTGAAGGAAGCAAGAGACTCATTGTACAGGCTGTACGGAGAAGACTCGCCGGCTTTGATGATGTTGCCTTTGAACAGTTTGAATTTTACTTCGCCTGTTACGTATTTCTGGGTTACATCAACGAATGCTGGATTGCTTCGCGCAGAGGAGTGTACCATTTTCCTTCGTAAACAACCTCAGCAAGCAGGTTTCCGAGATCTTTCTTTGTTTTCAGGGTCTCACGGTCGAGAATCAGCTCCTCTAACTGCTCATGTGCAGCCATCAGGATGGTTCCGCCAGGAGTCTCATAAACACCGCGGGATTTCATGCCGACAACACGGTTCTCAACGATATCAACAATACCGATGCCGTGTTTTCCGCCCAGCTTGTTCAGCTCGGTGATGATTTCAGAAACTTTCATTTCTTTTCCGTTTAAGGTCTTCGGAACGCCGGCCTCAAAGGTCATGGTTACGTACTCGCCTTCGTCCGGAGCTTTTTCCGGAGGAGTGGTCAGTACGAGAAGATCGTCGTAGTTCGGCTCGTTGGACGGATCCTCAAGCTCAAGTCCCTCATGGCTGATGTGCCACAGGTTACGGTCACGGCTGTAGCTGTGGTTTGCATCAAACGGAAGGTCGATGCCGTGTGCTTTACAGTAAGCCAGCTCGTCTTCACGGGACTGCATGGTCCATACATCGGTCATTCTCCAAGGAGCGATTACTTTGATATCCGGAGCAAGGGCTTTGATGCCGAGCTCGAAACGGATCTGGTCATTTCCTTTACCGGTAGCGCCGTGGCAGATGGCAACAGCACCTTCTTTTCTTGCGATCTCAACGAGTTTCTTTGCGATAACCGGACGTGCCATGGAAGTACCGAGCAGGTATTTGTTCTCATAAACAGCGCCTGCTTTTACGCACGGCATGATGAAGTCTTCACTGAACTCGTCGATAACGTTTTCGATATATAATTTGGAAGCGCCGGAAAGTTTTGCTCTCTCATCGAGGCCAACCAGCTCGTTTCCCTGGCCGCAGTCGATGCAGCAACAGATTACTTCGTAGTCAAAGGTCTCTTTCAGCCACGGAATAATGGCAGTAGTATCAAGTCCGCCGGAATAGGCAAGTACAACTTTTTCTTTCATAATGTAAGATCCTCCTTGGATTTCTCGTGCACCTATATGCGCGGTGCATCGTCAATGACTAAAATATACATCATACGACAGGATTATGCAAGCTTTTTTTCAGAAATTCAAAAAAAAATTGCATAATATACATTTGAGGTGTATACTTATGCAATCGACGGTATATGACAGCAGAAAACAAAGATTTTTCATTGAAAAAAGAAAATAATTGAGCTATCATAAAGAGAAAAGAAAAAATGTCCGGCAAGACAAGAAAACGGGCGAAAAGAAAAAAGGAGAAAAAGGTATGATCAGAGCAGGAATTATCGGTTCTACAGGATATGCAGGAGCGAGCTGGTGCGTATTCTCCTGGGACACAAAGATGTGGAGATTAAATGGTATGGTTCCAGAAGCTATATCGATAAGAAATA
>ENA-OQCX01000383-OQCX01000383.1-human-gut-metagenome-genome-assembly--contig:-NODE-383-length-22942-cov-2.278457_pt1 | contig 22942 bp, 30 predicted proteins | sample MGYA00242762_ERZ504587 | MGnify/ENA primary metagenome ERZ504587 (study PRJEB26092, sample SAMD00036337) | human gut metagenome | host: Homo sapiens | study: EMG produced TPA metagenomics assembly of... | reverse complement strand
CCATTAATTCGGCATTTTTACGATTGTTATAAATTTCAATTGATTTATCATAGAGAATTCCGGCTTCTGCCAAGTCGTCGTGTGTGAATAGGTAATCTGCCAGTTTGTTGATATACTCTTTGTGTAACAAGGCTTGAGACAATGCTTCTTTATTCCATAAGTCCAGAGTGTCCTCAAAAATGTCATGTATTTCATGTCTTCTTGACCATAATTTGAAGAAACGGTAGAGGTCATGAATGTATTGCCGGCTCACGAATTCAGCGCGAGCTTTTGATTGTGACATCTCTTTTAAACGTTCTTTCAGTTCTTCAGAAGCTTCATGTTGTCCGTTCAATTGTTGCTGCATGAGATTCCTTTGGCTTTCCGGCATTTGTAACATGGTAAAACAAAAAGAGTATTTGTCGGAATTGCAGAATACATCCGAATTCATCAAAATGTTGAGCAGAGAGATTTTTTGTTCGTCATTTCCGAGAGATAATTTGGCGATATCCTGATATTGGGGGTCAAAAGGATAGAACCAGTGAGAAATTTTGCGGAAAAACGGGAATTGTTTCAGCTGTGAAAAGGTACTCATATACACATCTGCCCGGACATTTGCAGTTCACCTAATTCGCGCAATTTATCGGTAATGCCTGAACGGTCAATCCATTCTTCCCATTCCGGATTATGATCTTCGGCATCTTCATCCAGTCCTTCCAAATTAAGTTTGGGATTTTTCATCATTTCGGGAATGATTTCTTCACGCATCTTCTTGTCTATCTTTCGGGTTTCACGGGAAGATTGCAATAATTGAATCTGGATATGATGCAGGTTTTTGATGAACTCGGCATTTTCATTCAGTTCATTTATGCGCGACACGGCTTCAGGGTATTGAAGGATACGCTTTTCATAATAGTAGCATGTTAGTGCGATCCCTGCAATAGCCCGCTGATTCAGCATGGTATCCTGATGGGTATAGGCGTTCAATAGAAACATGAACTTGCGGATGTCGAATATTTGCAGCAGGCTCATGGTGACGGCGCTGACCATTATGGAAAGGTCGTTGACTTGGATCAATAGTGAGTTGAACAAAGTTTGCGCTTCAGCATATTCCGATTCACTCCACCGGGTGGATACCCATATTTTTTCAAATAATTCGTCTACGGCTGTTTCGTGACGTTTTCTCATGGCATCCATTTCTTCATTTCTTTTGGCCTCGGTGGTATATATCAATGGGGCTGTAGCCATATCTTCTGTATACGCCTCCAATTGCATTTGTAATTCGGCATAGCTGTGAGGAGGGCTTTGGACAAAAGTGCGCATTGTGTCATAATAGGCTCCGTAATTTTGTGTTGCCTGTACGGTATATGGATACGGTCGGCCAGTTCGTATGCCGTGCGTAACATTTTATGGTATATTTCCACTTTATTGGGATCTTTCATCCCTTTTGAAGTATATTGCAGCATCAGGTCGTATGACGTTTGCAGGGCTTCTAGCTCATTCTTTAATTGCCAGTCGGAAGTATGGGTGGCATATCCTGTCATTTGGGATAATGCTTCTTTTAACCGATATTGGTCTAATAGTTTTATGATTTCTTCGCGCATATTTTAAAGTTCTATTTGTATGTCTTTTATAAACAAATGCGGGCAGACTTCGGTTCTTGCTTATTTCAGCCAGGTTGCCCGTTTCCATATATATTCCATCGGACCGTGAGAGTGGTGATTCATCCACCAGCGGCAGAAAGAGAATTGCAAGATGAAGAAAACTATTCCTGCCAGGCAGCTGGCTGTGATACCAAACTGATTGTGCAATGCAAATCCCCAGTTGTAGTATAACATGGAACCTACTATACTTTGAGTAATATAATTGGTAAGGCTCATCTTTCCGTATGGCGTTATTTTCATTAATCCGTCGTGTAAGTTTGTCTTGTAAAAAGCGAAGACGACACCGGATACCAGAATCAGCATAAATGCAAAATTGGAAAGCGAGGTGATGATTAGTGAAAGAGGGGTCAGAATGGATTTATTTGTGATAAAGTCCGGTAGCATATTGCCCAACCCATATAAAGGGAAAAATGCGACGAGTGAGCTTGCAAGTACCTTGTTCCATACCTTCAAGTGCTCTTTCAAAAAAAAGTCCCTTGCGCCCTATCAGCATACCGAGCAGGAAAAGGGCGGCTGTTTGGAATACCCGTCCGTGATCCCAGGCCCAGGCAAGGCTTGCCAACTGTCCTTCCCATAAATTGACACGGATGGTTTCCAGAAAATTACCATTGCTTTGCACTGCAAAAGTTGCATTCCAGAAGCTGCGGGTGGGGATGGCCGGAGTAACAAATTCCGGATCGAGACAGGCACGTATTACATAATAAAGTGGCAATGGCTGGATCAATAGCAGACATGCCAATGCAAATATCCATTTGTCTTTCAGCCGGCAAGTCAGTGGCAGGATGAAACCTACTAAAGAATAAAGGACTAGCACTTCCGCTGTGAAAAAACTGGCATTGATATTACCTATCAGGAAAAGAAGAATTAACCGCCAACAAAAACGTAGACGGAAATCATTGCCCCGTAGGCGTTGGTTGTCATCTTGAATAAAAAAGCTAAAACCGAAAAGTAAAGCGAATATGGCGTATGCTTTTCCGCCGAACATGAAGAATAACCCGTTCCAAATGGCTTTGTCCGAGAAGTTCAGCCACGCACTTTGTCCGGCTGTATCGGGAAATGAGTAGAAATTAAAATGTTCGATAGAGTGCAGGATGATGATTCCCATCACTGCCAGTCCGCGTAGCACATCAGCTACATCTACACGTGCGTGTCCTTTCAATTTTGTGTTTATTGCTTTTGTTTCCATGGGGTTATATATTAGCGTACAAAAATAGGAAAATCTTGAATAGTTGGCAAAAAAAGGAGGAAGTAATCAGATATTTCTTTAATTTTGTCCCCATCTTAAAAAAAGATATGGATATTTCGGAATTGCAACGTATTTATGCCGGTCATCCTAACACTAAGGGACTGGCTGCGTTATTGGAAGATTCCTCAGTGAGGACTATTTTCCTGGGAGGATTACATGCTTCTGCGGCAGCTTTATTTGTTTCCTCCTTTCTTAGAGAGAATAAACAGACATTTGTATTTGTACTGGGTGACTTGGAGGAAGCGGGTTACTTTTATCATGACCTGACACAGGTGAACGGTGATGAGCATATTTTGTTCTTTCCATCCTCGTATCGTCGGGCTGTTAAATATGGGCAGAAAGATGCAGCCAATGAGATCCTGCGTACGGAAGTGCTGAGCCGTTTACAGAAAGGCGATCCGCTATGTGTGGTGACTTATCCCGAAGCGTTGGCGGAGAAAGTGGTATCACAAGAAGTACTGATGGACAAGACGTTAAAACTTGGTGTGGGTGAGCATGTGGACACAGAGTTTATCACGGAAGTGCTGGCCGGTTACGGATTCGAGCATGTAGATTATGTTTATGAACCGGGGCAATATGCTGTACGCGGTAGTATTATTGACGTCTTCTCTTTTGCTTCCGAGTATCCTTACCGTATTGACTTTTTTGGTGACGAGGTAGACAGCATCCGTACTTTTGAAGTGGAAAACCAGCTTTCGAAAGAGAAGAAACAGAGCATTGCCATCGTGCCCGAGCTGACGAATGCCGCCGACAAGAGCGGGGTGTCTTTCTTTGAATTCATTCCTCGGGAAACAGTTCTGGCAATGAAAGACTTTCTTTGGGTACGTGAAAGAATACAGGTAGTACGGGAAGAGGCACTCTCTCCTCAGGCGCTTGCCGCATACGAGGGAGAGAAGACGGAACTGATGAATTTGGAACTGAAGCTGATAGACGGGGCGGAATTTACAGTACGGGCTTTGGATTTCAAACGGATTGAATTTGGTAACAAACCTACAGGAACTCCACAGGCAACGTTGGCTTTCGATACGACGGTCCAGCCTATTTTTCATAAGAATTTTGATTTGGTAAGCACTTCATTCACTGATTATCAGAAACGAGGTTACACCTTATATATATGTACCGATAGTGAGAAGCAGGCAAAGCGTCTGAAAGATATCTTTGAGGAGCGTGGTGATCATATCACGTTCATTCCGGTCAACAAGACTTTACATGAGGGCTTTACAGATAATGTATTGAAAAGCTGCTTTTTACAGACCATCAGATTTTTGACCGTTTCCATAAATACAATCTTCGTAGTGACAAGGCGCGTAGCGGTAAGGTGGCATTGACCTTAAAAGAGTTGAGCCAGTTTGAGCCGGGTGACTTTGTGGTACATATAGATCATGGTGTAGGCCGTTTTGGCGGTTTGGTACGCATTCCGAATGGAAATACTACCCAGGAAGTGATTAAACTTATTTATCAGAATGAGGATGTGGTATTTGTTTCCATTCATTCCCTGCATAAAATATCCAAGTATAAAGGGAAGGAGGGAGAAACTCCCCGCCTGAACAAATTGGGGACCGGTGCGTGGGAAAAAATGAAAGAGCGTACCAAGAGCAAAATCAAAGATATAGCCCGTGACCTGATCAGACTGTATTCGCAACGTAAACAGGAAAAAGGATTCTCGTATAGTCCCGACAGTTTTATGCAACATGAATTGGAGGCGAGCTTTATTTATGAGGATACCCCCGACCAGTTGAAGGCGACTCAGGATGCCAAAGCCGATATGGAGAGCGACCGTCCTATGGACCGTCTGGTGTGTGGTGATGTGGGGTTCGGAAAGACTGAAGTGGCTATTCGTGCTGCTTTCAAGGCTGTGCTGATAACAAACAGGTGGCTGTGCTGGTTCCCACTACGGTGCTGGCCTATCAGCACTTTCAGACTTTCAGCGAACGGTTGAAAGATTTCCATGCAAGTTGATTATTTGAGCCGTGCCCGCAGTGCAAAAGATGTTTCCAGAATAGTGAAGGAACTGGCGGATGGAAAAATAAATATTTTGGTCGGTACACATAAAATCATCGGTAAAAGCGTTAAGTTCAAAGATTTAGGATTGCTGATCATTGATGAGGAACAGAAGTTCGGAGTTAGTGTGAAAGAGAAGTTGCGTCAGATGAAAGTGAATGTGGATACACTTACTATGACCGCTACCCCCATCCCCCGTACTTTACAGTTCTCGTTAATGGGCGCCCGTGATCTTTCTGTCATTCAGACTCCGCCTCCCAACCGTTATCCCATTCAGACAGAGGTGCATACCTTTAATGAAGATATCATAACGGAAGCGATCAATTTTGAAATGAGCCGTAACGGACAGGTGTTCTTTGTCAATAACCGCATACAGAATCTGGTAGAATTGGAAGCCATGATCAAGCGGAATATACCGATTGCCGTGTCTGCATAGGTCATGGACAGATGGAGCCCGAAAAGCTGGAGAAGATTATTTTCGACTTTGTGAACTATGATTATGATGTGCTGCTGGCAACCACCATTATCGAGAGTGGTATTGATATACCGAATGCCAATACGATTATCATCAACCAGGCGCAGAATTTTGGATTGAGTGATTTGCACCAGATGCGTGGACGTGTGGGAAGAAGCAATAAAAAAGCATTCTGTTATTTGTTGGCGCCTCCATTGACTTCACTGACTCCGAGGCAAAGCGCCGTCTTCAAGCCATTGAGAATTTCAGTGATTTGGGCAGCGGTATCCATATAGCCATGCAGGATTTGGATATCCGTGGAGCAGGAAATATGCTGGGGGCGGAGCAGAGTGGCTTCATTGCCGATTTGGGTTATGAAACTTATCAGAAGATACTGGCCGAAGCGGTGAAAGAGTTGAAAGAGGATGAGTTTGCCGATCTTTACGCAGAGGAGTTGCAGGCAGCGGGAGAAGAGAAAATCAGTGGCGAGAACTTTGTGGATGAATGTCAGGTGGAAAGTGATTTGGAATTGCTTTTCCCCAATGAGTATATCCCCAGCAGCAGCGAACGTATGTTGCTTTATCGTGAACTGGACGGATTGGAATTGGATAAGGACCTGCTCGCTTTCAAGGCACGGTTGGAGGACCGTTTCGGAAAGGTTCCTCCGAAGGGCTGGAACTTCTGCGTATCGTACCTTTGCGCAGATTGGCTAAACGGTTGGGGGTGGAAAAGTATTCTTGAAAGCCGGACGAATGACTTTGTTCTTTATCAGTAATCAGGAAAGTCCTTATTATCAAAGTGCGGCTTTTGGCAAGGTGATTGATTACATGAGCAAGAATCCGCGTTACTGCAATTTGCGTGAGCAGAACGGCAAGCGTAGTATGGTAGTCAAGAATGTGGAAACGGTAGAGACTGCGGTAGGTATTCTGCAGGAGATGGTGAGTTTGTGATAAAAGATGTCTGTATTGGCAGAAACCGGCATTGCCGTAGAGTAAGCAGGATATGTTAACGTAAAATTGAATATTAACTAAATAAACAGCTGATTTTTAATTAATTGTTTAACGGAATTGAATTTGGGGTGTTTTATATTAAAAAATAATATAAGACACTCCTTTTTCTTTTAACTTATCTATATTTTTACTATCTTACTTCCAGTTTAAAAGCGGACACTGAGATTTTTACTCACATATTGTCTAATTTAAAAAACACTTGTTATGGAAGTGAAAAAAGCACGAAGAGCCGACCTTGAAAAGGGTAAGTCCCGTTGGCTGTTCATGGGTCTCATTGTGACGCTGTCGTTTATGTTTGTTTCGTTCGAATGGACTGAACGTAATGTAACTTACGCGATCAGTGATTTAGTCAGTGACCCGGATTTCTTTGAAGAATTAGTTCCTGTAACCTATAATCAGGATAAACCTCTGCCGCCACCGCCTCCACCGGCTGCCGTCAACCCGGAAGAGCTCAATATAGTGGATAATAACTCGACGGAAACAGAAACCGATATTGCAGCTTCAGACCCTACGGATGCTCCGGTAATTATACCGACCCCTATTGAAGTACCCGAAGAAGTAGTGGATGAAAATGTGGAATTTGTGGTGGTGGAAGAGATGCCGGTATTTCGTAACGGTAATGCTGATTTGATGAGGTATCTGAGTGAAAACATCAAATATCCTACCGTCAGTGCCGAGCAGGGAGTTCAAGGAAGGGTAGTGGTGCAGTTCGTTGTGGGTGTTCATGGAGAGATCCTGAATCCGGTAGTGGTGAAGAGTGTGGATCCGTATCTGGACAAGGAAGCAATCCGCGTGATCAGTTCCATGCCAAAATGGAAGCCCGGCAAGCAAAGAGGAAAAGCAGTGAGGGTGAAATACACTGTTCCTGTAGTCTTCAGACTGCAAAGTTAAGATTTAATTAGTATGGATGGAGGAAGCGTAATCTCAGAAGAGGACGCTTCCTCTTTTTTATCGAGGAATAAATAGGGGATATTTATGAAAACATGTAAGAAAAAAGGGAGTGAAAGGAAATAGTTAGTAATAAAATGCTTGCTATCTTATTATATTTGTTACCTTTGTGGGTCTTATAATATGAAAAACAAATGAAAATAACAATTCTACAGAGAAATATAGAATGGGCCAATCCACAGGCAATATAGCAAGGGCGGACGAAGCGATAAGCTGTCTGCCGGATGCTGATCTGTTTGTTTTACCCGAAATGTTTTCCACCGGTTTTTGTACGCAACCCGAAGGAATTGCGGAGAGCACCGACAGTGAAACCCTGCACTGGATGAAGCGTAAGGCAGCCGAGCGGAATTGTGCTATTGCAGGCAGTGTAGCTGTATGTGAGAATGGAAACTATTATAATCGTTTTTACTTTGTCCATCCGGACGGAGCCGTGCAGCATTATGATAAGAAACATTTGTTCACCTTTGGGGGCGAACACAAGCGTTTCACTGCCGGCACAGAGCGTGTGGTGGTGAACTTCCGTGGGGTACGTATTCTTTTGGAGGTATGTTATGACCTCCGTTTCCCTGTTTGGTCACGCAACCTGGGGGATTACGACATGATACTTTATGTGGCAAGCTGGCCCACTCCCCGTGTGGATGCCTGGAGCGCTCTGCTTCGGGCGCGGGCTATTGAGAACCAGTGCTATGTGGCCGGAGTGAACCGCATGGGAACTGATCCTACCTGTGAATATTCGGGTGGCAGCGCATCATCGATCCCTACGGAAAAACGATAGCCGAATGTCCGTGGAGCAGGGAAAGTGCGGTATCGGCTGATATAGATATGGAGGCATTGCAGGCTTTCAGGAAGAAATTCCCGGTATTGGATGATGCAGACCCTTTTACATTGATATGAAACAATTAACAAAATAATAGATAATGGCTGAAAAGAAATTATTGTTGGGCGATGAGGCAATTGCCTCGGAGCGATACATGCCGGCATATCGGTGTATATGCCTATCCGGGTACACCGTCCACTGAAATCACAGAGTTTATCCAGAATAATCGTTTGGCAAAGGAAAGAAAATTGCACAGCACTTGGTGTACCAATGAAAAAACGGCCATGGAGGCTGCATTGGGTATGTCATACGCAGGAAAACGTGCTTTGGTATGTATGAAACATGTAGCATGAACGTGGCTGCCGATGCGTTTGTCAATTCTGCCATAACCGGCGTGAACGGTGGTCTGGTGGTGCTGGCTGCCGATGACCCTTCCATGCACTCGTCACAGAACGAGCAGGATTCACGTTTTTATGGAAAATTTGCTATGATTCCCATGCTGGAACCGTCTTCCCAACAAGAAGCATACGATATGATGGATTACGCATATACACTCTCGGAAAAACTGAAGTTGCCGGTGCTGATGCGTGTGGTTACCCGTCTGGCACATTCGCGTGCCGGTGTGGAAGTAGCCGATATCCGTGAGGAAAATCAGTTGAATCCTGACCATGAACGTGCCCACTGGGTATTGCTGCCGGGTAATGCGCGTAAACAATATCTGGATACTAGTGAAAAAGCAGGAGAAGCTGGAAGAAGCTTCCTCCAAATCTCCTTATAATTATCTGGAAGGGTTGAATCCCGAATATGATTATGAATTCGGAGTGATAGCCTGTGGTATCGGTTATAATTATGTGAAGGAGGCGGATACGGACAGTTGCCATATTCCGGTATTGAAAGTTTCGCAGTATCCGTTGCCGGCTGAAGAAATCAGGACGATGGCAGACCGCTGCGGATATGTTCTGGTAGTGGAAGATGGCCAGCCGTTTGTGGAAGAGCAGGTAAAAGCGATACTTTCCTCGGACTATGAGGTAAAGGGACGCTTGACGGAAACTTTGCCGCGTACCGGTGAATTGACTCCGGATAATGTGGGCGAGGCGATCGGATGGGGAATCAAACGTCCGTTTTGGTAAGTCTCAGGTGGTGATGCCGCGTCCGCCTGCATTGTGTCAGGGATGTGGTCATCGGGATGTGTATGATGCATTGAACAAGGTGGCTGCGGAATATCCGGATGCACGCATTTTCGGTGATATCGGTTGCTATACATTAGGTGCGTTGCCCCCGTTCCGTGCTATCGACAGTTGTGTGGATATGGGTGCTTCCATAACCATGGCCAAAGGTGCTTCCGATGCAGGGGTATTTCCGGCCATTGCTGTTATCGGTGACTCTACTTTCACTCATTCCGGTATGACCGGTCTGCTGGATGCGGTGAATGACCGTGCCAATATTACGGTGGTGATTTCGGATAACCTGACTACTGCCATGACCGGTGGACAGGATTCTGCCGGTACGAACAAATTCGAGGCGATCTGCCTGGGATTAGGGGTAGAACCGAACATGTGCGTGTGGTGGTCCCGTTGCCGAAGAATATGGAAGAAATCACCCGTACCATTCGTGAGGAAATAGAATATAAAGGGGTGTCTGTCATTATTCCGCGCAGAGAGTGTATCCAGACATTGAATCGTAAACTAAGACAGAAAAAAGCAGATAAGGCATGAGAAAAGATATCATACTTTCGGGCGTAGGAGGACAGGGTATCCTGACTATCGCTACTATTATAGGAGAAGCTGCTACGGCAGAAGGCATCAATTTGAAGCAGGCCGAGGTACACGGTATGAGCCAACGCGGAGGAGATGTACAGTCCAATCTGCGTTTGTCCGACGAAACGATTTATTCGGATCTGATCGCTCAGGGTGAGGCGGATCTGATTATTTCCATGGAACCGATGGAGGCGTTGCGTTATCTGCCTTACTTGCAGGAAGAAGGTTGGGTGATTACTTCCGCTAATCCTTTCAAGAACATTCCCGACTATCCTGAAGAAGTGGATCTGATGAGGGCTTTGGAGAGTCTTCCGCATGTGGTGAAGTTGGAAATAGAGGATATGGCAAAAGAAAACAGTATGCCTAAATGCGCGAATGTGATTCTGCTGGGCATGGCTGCGAAGTATATTGAAATCGTATCACCGGAACAGTTGCGCGAAAGCATAGGCGTGTGTTTGCCGCAAAAGGTGAGAAGATTGTTGAAATGAATCAGAAGGCTTTTGATATAGGATTGAATGCGGTAAAGAACTGGTAATGCCATGAAGATATTTAGTGAAGAATTAGTGGAGAAGGCGGTGAAGGAACTGCACATCGCCAATCTTGCACAGGCTACTATCGGTGATGTGTTGTTGGTAGCCAGTATCTGGAAAAGGAAACGGGGATTCCTTTTATCCGCATGGATCAGGGATCTCCCGGTCTTGCCGCCAATCAGATAGGGATTGAAGCGGAGAAAGCTGCTTTGGACAGGGGAGTCGGATCGCAATATCCGGCTGCCGCAGGAGTGCCCGAGTTGAAAAAGGAGGCTTCCCGTTTTGTAAAAGCTTTCTTGAATCTGGATATCTCTCCGCGCGCTTGTGTGCCTACCACCGGGTCGGTGGCGGGTTCATTCGGCTCGTTCATAGCCTGTACGCAGCGTATTCCGGGGAAAGACAAGGTATTGTTCATTGATCCCGGATTTCCTATTCAGAAATCCCAGCTTCGCATTATCGGCGTGGAGTGGGAAGAGTTTGATATCTATCATTATCGTGGACAGGCCTTGCGTGAGAAATTGGAAAGTTTCCTGAGTAAAGGCGATATAGCAGCGATTATCTATCTAATCCGAATAATCCGGCATGGATTTGTCTGGAAGAGGAGGAGTTGCAGATAATCGGTGAACTGGCAACCCGGTATGATGTGATTGTCATGGAAGATCTGGCTTATTTCTGCATGGATTTCCGTCGGGATATGGGCATCCTTTCGAACCGCCTTATCCGCCCACTGTGGCAAGATATACGGATAATTATATCCTGATGCTTTCTTCTTCCAAGATATTCAGTTATGCCGGACAGCGTATGGCATTGGCATGTATCAGCGACAAACTGTTCGACCGCCAGTTCCCTGCCTTGGCAGAACGGTATAAAGATGCAGGGGTGTTCGGTCCTACGCTGATTGCTTCCATTCTTTATATGATTACTTCGGGATGTACGGCTTCCACTCAGTATGCATACGCTGAAATGCTCCGTCTGTCTACCGAAGGTAAAATCAATTTTGTGGAAGATACCCGCGAATATGCCGTCGTGCGGAACGCATGAAGAAAATATTTACCGACAATGGTTTCCATATCGTATATGACTATGATGCTACCCAGGTGGTGGGAGATGGTTTCTTCTTTACCATTGGTTACGGAAATATGACAGGGGGTGAATTGCTCCGGGAGTTATTGTATTATGGGGTAAGCAGCATCTCGCTTTCTACTACCGGCAGCGAGCAGGAAGGTGTCCGCGCCTGTACGTCACGGATGCGCGATGAACTTTATCCGGTGATGGAGGAACGCATGAGAGCTTTTCATGAAGATCATTGAAAATAATGTGCTAATAGGATAATGTGCCGATTGCCATACAGTGGGTTTGTGTGCCAGTACATTGGCAGATTAGCACATTGAAAAATTATTTATTATGATTTGGAATAAAAATAAAGAGTGCATGAGTCGGGACGAGATGAGCGCTCTGCAGGGAAAACGTCTGAACAAGTTGGTGAACTTGGTTTATCATAATGTTCCTTTTTATCGTAACAAGATGCAGGAGATGGATTTGTCTCCGGATGATATCCAGACTATCGAAGATATCGTAAAACGTCCTTTTACTACCAAGCAGGATTTACGTGATAATTATCCATATGGTCTTCAGGCTGCTCCTGCTTCGGAAATTGTACGTGTGCACGCTTCTTCGGGAACAACCGGGAATCCTACCATTGTGGGATATACGCGTCGTGACTTGTCTGTATGGTCCGAAGTGATGTCACGTTGTCTTTCAGCATACGGGGTTACCCGTAATGATACCTTTTCTGTCAGTTATGGCTATGGCTTGTTTACAGGCGGGTTGGGCGCACATTATGGGGTGGAGAATCTGGGGGCGACTGTTATCCCGGCTTCTACAGGAAATACGGAAAAGCATGTCCGTCTGATTCGCGACTTGGGTATAACGGGAATTGCCTGTACTCCTTCATACGCTCTTTATCTGGCAGAAGTGGTGGAACGTATGGGATTGACCAAGAATGATATCAATCTCCGTATCGGAGCTTTCGGAGCCGAGCCATGGACGGAAAGTATGCGTAAGGAGATAGAAGAGCGGCTGGGATTGAAAGGGTATAATATTTATGGATTAAGTGAGATTATGGGACCCGGTGTTTCCTACGAATGTCAGGAGCAACATGGTTCGCATATCAATGAGGATCATTTTTATCCTGAAATCATTAATCCTGAAACGCTGGAACGTCTTCCGGATGGAGAAGTGGGAGAATTGGTGTTTACTACCTTGACAAAGGAGGGGATGCCGTTATTGCGTTATCGTACGAAGGACTTGACTTCCCTGATGGAGGGTGAATGTCCGTGTGGAAGAACCAATATCCGTATGTCGGGTATTGTAGGCCGTAGTGACGATATGCTTATTATCCGTGGCATCAATGTTTTCCCGTCTCAGGTGGAAAGTGTTATTTTGGATATGCCTCAGTTTGAACCTCAGTATATGCTGGTGGTGGATAGGAAGAATAACCTCGACTCTTTGCAGGTACAAGTGGAAGTCCGCAAAGACTTCTTCTCGGATGATATGGGAAGTATGCTTGCCATGAAGAAAGCATTGAGCGACAAACTGAAAAGTGTCCTTTCCATCAGTGCCGAAGTGAAGCTGATGGAACCTAATAGCATTGCCCGTAGTGAAGGTAAGAGTAAACGTGTGATAGACAATCGGATTTTAAAATAAAAAAGTATGCGATATGACAATCAAGCAATTATCTGTTTTTCTGGAAAACAAAACCGGAAGAATAAATGACGTAACCAAGACATTGGCAAAGTATGATATCAATATGCATGCGTTCAGCATGGCGGAATCTACTGATTTCGGTATACTTCGCCTGATTGTTTCGGATGTGGAAAAAGCGGTGGAAGTACTTCGTGCCGAGAATTTTGCCGTGATGCTGACCGATGTGGTATGTATCAGTTGCCCGAATGTGGCAGGTTCTTTGGCTAAAGTTTTGGACTATCTGGCAGCAGAGAATATCTTTATTGAATATATGTATGCTTTGCTCAGGGAGATACGGCACATGTGGTTATCCGTCCGTCTAATGTGGAGAGATGTGTGGAGATATTGAACAAATTTAATTGTAATGTTTTGACTAAGAACAGTCTGTAATGAATTTGACTTTGTGGGTATGAATGCATCACAAGTCTTTTTACCACAGGTTACTTGGGCTCACACGGTGTTTAAGCTGAAAACTTTAAGATTGAACCTGTGCGAATCCGGGTAATCTGTGGCTGTTTTGATGGAACAGTCTATCAATAACAAAACCTGTTTGTTGGAGAATGCAGAATGTTATGAGCGTTCTTTGACAATGGGACACTCGAACCGATAAAAAATACCGAAGTATTGTACATGATTACATTGGATAATTTTGAGAACTTGTTCCCTATAAAATATGGATGCGTGGGGAAGAGTATTATGAAACAGACGCTGTTTCCGAATTGGAAGAAATCTCACCCGGTGAATGGACTGCGACTGTAGAAGGAACAGACGATTATAATGTGGAGATATCTATGGATGGAAACGAGATAGAATCTTGGTACTGTGATTGTCCGTATGATGGAGAAATCTGCAAACATGTCGTAGCGACATTGTTGGCAATTCGCGACAATAGAAAAAAGGCGGGTAATAGTATTTTCTCGAAGATGAAAATCAAAGCGGAGGAAACCCCTGTTTTGGAGGAAATAAAAGAAGTGGGTAAGCAGCCTTGTCCGTCTTTGGTAGACATACAGCGACTGTTGTCTTTCATTGATCCGCAGGAACTCTCGAAATTTATCTGTGAGTATGCTTCAACGAATCTGGAATTTAAAACGGCACTTTCAAATCATTTCATAGCTAAGGAGCTATCTTTGTCATCAAAGGGAAAAGATTACAGAATTGAAATTCAAAAAGTTTTTAAAGGATCTGGTTACCATAAAAGGTCTCGTTATCACAATCGTTATGATAATTACGATTCGTGACTGGAAAACTATTTTCAATCAGATGGACACTTTTTTGGAGAAAGCGGATTTCTTTTTGAATTTGGAAGCTATGGATAATTCTATTGCCATAGCTCTTCAAGTACTTCGTTTCATCGGTGAAAACTATGATGATGAACTTTTGTATGATGATGGTATTTCTTCTTCTGACTATTGTGAACAGGCAGGAGATTTGCTCCTGAAAGTGATTGAACATCCTAAAACCACTCAGGCACAAAAGATGGAGATACTTCAGGGCTTGCGTGAGATTGCTGAAATATCTATTTTTCGTGAATATGATCTTTATGATGTAGACGATTGATGATGCAGATCAATCTTTCGATTCAACCGGCAGAAAAAGCGTTGGAATTGATTGATGAACTTCTTGAAGTAAGAAAGGGAACCTGTGATATCTATCAGTTAGTCATTCGTAAGGTCAATCTGTTGTTAGAACAGAATGAAGAACAAAAGGCGGATGATACGATTCGTCAATATCTTTATCTGACTGAAATACGAAGAATGGAGGTTGATAAATTGATTGCCCGTTGCCAATATGATGAAGCCATTTGTTTGCTGAATGACGGAATAGAAATAGCGGAAAGAGAAATGCATTCTGGCACTCTGGGTGAATGGCTGAAAATGAAATTGGATATTTATGAAATAACCCATAGGGTTTCTGAGGTAATTGATACATGTCGTCTGTTGTTTGTGGTGGGTAGTGATAAATTGATATATTACAGCAAACTTAAAACTCTGGTACCGAAAGAACAATGGAAAAGTTTTCTGGATAGGATGATGAAAGAAGCCGAGTTAAGTGACTATTTTTCTTTTTGTCGGAAATGATAAGGCTGAAATTTATGTGAAAGAAAAGGATAATGACAGCTTGTTCTCTTTGCTGTCGTCAGTCCGATACAATCAGTTGGAAGCATTGATGAAATATGCCCATTATTTGAAGGACACTCATTCTGAGAAATTGATTGCTATATATACTTCTTTATTGAATGATTATGCTGAACGGAATCTGGGACGGGAGCATTATGAATTTATAGCACGGGTATTATCCTGCATACGTAAACTAAACGGTGGACAGGCTGTTGTGAAAAGCTTGGTGGCAGAGTTCCGGATAAAATACAAACGTCGTCCGGCAATGATGGAAGTGTTGGGGAAGTTTTAAAAATAGTTTATCAGAATCTTTTTTAAAATTAGAAAGCCGCCTCCTCCGAAGCGGCTTTCCGTTTTTCTATCAGAACAAACTCCAAGCAACTGTCAGTCCGGCCATTACAATGGCGACCATACTCATCAGTTTAATCAGAATGTTCAAACTGGGTCCGGATGTATCTTTAAACGGATCACCTACTGTGTCACCGGTAACCGTTGCTTTGTGTACTTCGCTTCCTTTACCTCCGAAATTACCTTCTTCTATAAATTTTTTCGCATTATCCCATGCGCCTCCCGCATTGGCCATAAAAATGGCAAGAACGAAGCCCGAGGACAAACCACCTATCAGCAGACCGATAACACCGGGAACACCAAAAATCAGTCCGGTAGCGATAGGGGCAATGATAGCCAGTAGAGAGGGGAATACCATTTCACGTTGTGCTCCTTTGGTGGATATTTGTACGCAACGGGCATAGTCGGGTTCTGCCTCTCCTGTCAGAATCCCTTTTATTTCACGGAACTGGCGACGCACCTCCTCTACCATGTGAGCGGCTGCTCGGCCTACGGCGTTCATGGTCAGACCGCAGAACAGGAATGCATCATACTGCCCAAAAACATGCCGCTTAGCACTTTGGGTTCATCAGGGTTACATCGTAATAAAGCATATAGTCAGTGAAACTGGCGTTATGAACATCTACGGTAATGCCGTTTGGTAATTCCAGAATGGTTTGCCCCAACCGGGTTAATCCGATACGGATTTCTTCTACATAGGATGCCAGCAGGGCCAGTCCGGTCAGAGCTGCGGAGCCGATGGCAAAACCTTTGCCTGTAGCGGCAGTCGTGTTACCTAACGAGTCGAGGGCGTCAGTACGTTTGCGTACTTCTTTGCCCAGTCCGCTCATTTCAGCGTTACCGCCGGCATTGTCTGCAATCGGTCCGTAAGCATCGGTAGCCAAGGTGATTCCTAATGTCGAAAGCATACCTACGGCAGCGATACCGATGCCATACAATCCCATGGAAATATTGGCAAAATCAAATCCTGAAGCGAGCCAGTAGGACAAGATGATACCGGTTACTACTGCCAGTACAGGATGGTGGTGGAAACCATACCTAGTCCGATACCGGAAATGATAACGGTGGCCGGACCGGTCTTTCCACTTTCGGCCAACCGTTGTGTGGGTTTATACGATTGAGAAGTATAATATTCGGTGGAACGGCCGATAACGATACCTACTATTAATCCCACTACCACAGCAAAGGAAATGTTTACCCAATTTTCCAAACCTAATGCCCAAAGGATAAGGAAAGTGGCAACGACAATCAGTACCGAACTTAAATTGGTTCCTGTGGCCAATGATCCGAGTAATTCCTTCATTCCTGCATTTTCTTTAGTACGGACGGCAAAAATACCGATGATAGAGAGAACGATACCCACTGCCGCAATCAGCATAGGTGCGATAACCGCTTTAAACTGCATCACGGTATCATCCGAGCCAATAAAAGCGGCAGCACCTAAAGCGGCGGTAGCCAGAATAGAGCCGCAATAGGATTCGTACAGATCGGCGCCCATTCCGGCTACGTCACCTACATTGTCTCCCACATTATCGGCAATGGTTGCGGGGTTGCGGGGATCATCTTCCGGAATACCGGCTTCCACTTTACCTACCAGGTCGGCACCTACATCGGCTGCTTGGTATAGATTCCACCTCCTACACGGGCGAAAAGTGCTTGTGTGCTGGCTCCCATACCAAAGGTAAGCATGGTGGTTGTGATGACACATAATTTAGCAGAAGGTTCAAGGCATCTGTGGAATGCAATAGTCCAATAATATGTACCAGAAAGAAATATCGAGTAGTCCCAAGCCGACAACGACCAACCCCATAACAGCTCCGCTACGGAAAGCTACACGCAGTCCTTTGTTCAGGGAGTGTTGGGCGGCATTGGCGGTACGTGCAGAAGCGTATGTAGCCGTTTTCATTCCTAAAAAGCCGGACAGTCCGGAGAAGAAACCGCCGGTAAGAAAAGCAATGGGCACCCACGGATTTTGTAAGTTGAAGCCGTATGCATGATAGAAAACAGAATAACTAATCCCAGAAATACCAGCCCTACCACCTTGTATTGTTGTTTCAGATAGGACATGGCGCCCTGGCGCACATAAGAAGCGATTTTCTCCATCGTCGGAGTTCCTTCGCTTTCAAGCATCATTTGTTTGTAGAAATACCATGCAAGTACCAATGCCAAGAGGGAGGCAATGGGCACAATCCAGAATAGATACGTTTCCATACGCAGTATTGATTTAAAAGTTGGTTTTGCCCAAAGATAGCAAAAAATAAATGATATTCAATAGGATAGGTCGTATTTTTATCAATTAATATTTGCGGTGCTTTTCTAATTAAGTTTAGGGGGGAATAAATATCAATATCTGTAACTTGGAACACATGTACCTGTTCCTGTGTTTCGTCAAAACACGATGAAAGGTAAACAAGACGTTAAAAAACAGTTTCACCACAGATCAAATCTGTATAATCTGTGGTGAATTTAAAACTCAGGCTTTGTATTTACCATACAGCTTATCTATCAGATCAGCGCGTCCTATTTTGCGCAATTCATTGATGATAGCACGTCGTTCTTCGGGTTTATACCAGAAAAAGAACATCCGTTGAGCCAGTTTTTCTTTTGGTGTTTTAGCGGAAAATACCGGTTGCAACGTATATGGATGATAACCTGTGTACCAGGTTTCAGTGGCTACGGTCATCGGAGTAGGAGTAAAGTCCTGTACTTGTTCCAGATGGAAATCCAATTTCTTGGTGATCACTGCCAGTTCTGCCATATCTTCTTCCGTACATCCGGGATGGCTGCTTATAAAATAAGGTATAATCTGCTGCCGCATATTCAACTCCTTATTTATTTTGTCGAAAGTCTTTTTGAAGTCATAAAATTGTGAAAACGAAGGTTTCCTCATGATTTGCAGCACTTGGTCGCTGGTATGTTCCGGAGCCACTTTCAAGCGCCGCTGACATGATGGGCTATCAGTCGCGGGTATATTCAGCCGTACTTCGGTTTACTGCCGGATCTTTGCTTTGATATTGTAACAGGTCATAGCGTACACCGCTTCCGATAAAGCTTTTCTTGATACCGGGAAGTGCGTCTACCGAATGATAAATATCCAATAAGGGGCGATGGTCCGTGTTCAAATTGGGACATACTTTGGGATGGATACATGACGGCCGTTTGCATCGCCGGCAAATTTTCTCATCTTTACCACGCATGGCATACATGTTGGCGCTAGGTCCTCCCAAGTCACTCAGATAGCCTTTGAAATCAGGCATTTCAGTTATGGCTCTCACTTCTCTTAAGATACTCTCTTTACTTCGGCTTACAATAAATTTCCCTTGATGGGCGGAAATGGTACAAAAGGCGCATCCGCCAAAACAACCACGGTGCAGATTGACCGAGAATTTAATCATGTCGAATGCGGGAATGCGTTTTCCTTTATATTTAGGATGAGGCATACGCGTATAGGGCAAATCAAAAGAATGATCCAGTTCGCCTTGGCTCATTGGAGGATAAGGCGGATTGACTACTACTGTTTCATTGCCTGTATCTTGCAAGATGCGGGAGGCTTCGTACTTGTTGCTTTCCTCTTCAATGAAGCGGAAGTTTTCGGCTTGTTTCTTTTTATCTTTCAGGCATGCTTCATGAGAGTGTAGGATGATATCTGGCTTTTCGTTCACACACTCAATTACAGAGTGCTCGGACGGAACTGATCCTTTCTTACGGATAAGGTAAGCCGTTTGTGGTATATCGTGGGGAATATCCTTTTGTAAGGGTAGATGGCTCCGTCCTGACTGTCTTTGCTTTCTTTCATTCTCTTGCAAAGTTCCGTAATCGGCTTCTCGCCCATTCCATAGATCAATAAATCGGCTCCGGAATCTATCAGGATTGATTTACGCAGCAGTCCTGCCAGTAGTCATAATGGGTGACACGGCGCAAAGATGCCTCTATACCTCCCAGAATGACAGGTACGTCGGGATAGATTTTCTTTAAAATCTGTGTATAAACGATGCTGGGATATTCGGGACGCATGTCGTGGCGGCCGTCGGGAGTATAAGCATCCTGCTGCGCAAACGCTTGTTGGCAGTGTATTTGTTTACCATGCTGTCCATACATCCGGCGGACACACCGAAAAAGAGGCGTGGACGTCCCAGCTTCTTAAAATCGCGCAGGTCATCACGCCAGTTGGGTTGAGCACAATGGCCACTTTCAAACCTTGCGCCTCTAATAATCTTCCAATTACTGCCGGACCAAATGAAGGATGATCTACGTAGCGTCACCGCTGAACAAGATTACGTCCAGTTCATTCCATCCGCGCATCTCTACTTCTTTCTTGGTTGTCGGCAACCAGTCTGTAAGTTTGTATTCTTTCAATGATAAATACTGTTTTTTTGTTTTGCTACAGAGAACACAGAGATTGTTTATTATATCTCTTCTTCATCTTTATTTTTCTCTTTCTCCCATTGGATATAAAGCAGAATGAGTTGATGAAGTCCGAAAGCTTTCATGTTATTATGATAAATTACATCAATACAAAGGTCGAGCAGCTCTTTATTGTTTCCTTCCTCGCTGGTTATCAGTGAGCGGATATTCAGCTTCAGTTTGTCCAGTACCGACTCGTCCACGATACCGTTGCTGTCTATCAGATGCTGGAATAAAGCATATTTCTCAATAGTTTGCAGGTTCTCTTCTGAGATTTCCATGCTGCGTGTGCCGGAGGCATTAGTCTGTATAGTGTACATAGTCGTTTTATTTTAATGGTTTATACGGACAAAGTTAGGCGTTTTTATGAAATAACCTCTTATTTGCCCTTTTATTTTCGTTTAAAAATATCACTTGCTGCCAAAGAAGCCCAGGATGGCACTCATTACCCGTGCTCTTTCCTTCACTCCCTGAATGCTTTCAAAGGGGAAACCCAGGACAAAAGTCCGATATTTGCCTTTATAGGCGATACCGGCACTGTAACTGCCCGGATTATATACAAAAGCGGAGTAAGCAGGGGCTATCGGGGTCAGACAGTCGGGAGCGGGTACGGCGTATGTTTGCTCGTTGATAGTGCGGGGAATACTGAAACGGGTGTTGGCTCCATATATTTCTCCCGAAGTGGAATTTATCATGCTGCCTCCGAAACTATATTTTAATATGTTTTCGGTGAAGTTCAGTGCTGTGGGACTGTTCATGTTGCTTCCTATATACGAGCCGCTGAGCATCAGGTTGCCCGCCTCCTTGACAATAGGTTGTGAGCAACTGTTGCAATGTGTGGGAGAAAGGACGCCTGTCGGCTCCGAATATCAGGTCTGTAATGGGGTAATCTGCCAGCCGGACAAAACCATTTTCAACGGCTTCATCACTACACGATACAAAAGAGTATCCTCCGGCTGCCTGGATGGCTTTTCCATGAATGAACGGATAATCGAAAGTATTTCCGGCTATCAACATTCCTTCCAGTTCGCTGCCGCTATATCCCAGCCCGTCTTTAGTCTCCCGTCCTATGCGGCTGCGGTCGAAGCTTTGTTGCGTTCCGCAGAAGGCGGGTGTATTTATATAAGGTATTCCCGGATCCGTATTCAAGTCAAAGCCTTGCAAGAAAGGAGATTCTACGGTAGCAGGTCCGCTTAAACGGTCGAATTCGTTGACTATCAGGATTGTTCCTTTACTTTTCTTTGCCTGATAGGCTGACAGGATTTCGGAAGGAAAACTTTCTCCGCCCTTGTTGACTGCGGTTATTTTGAAACTATATACCAGTCCCGGTTCGGCTTCGAAGGTATATTCAGTACCGCGTACTAACGTTCCATTGTCAAATCCACCATGTCCCAGACGGGTATAGACTATGTATTGTTGAGCTTTGGCAGTCGGTTCCAACGGGTCGTCTACCGCTTGCCAAGTTAGTTGGAAGGTGTTTTTCCTACTTCCGGAGTGAATGGCAAAGTTATTTACCGGTAAAGGTTGGACTACGTAATCCGTCCCATGCATGGTACTCAGGTATTTTAGTATGGATTTGTAAACAGAACGTCCTACGGTAAACTTGAAACGCGGATCGTGCCCCAATTTCAAATCGGCGAAGTTCTGGTGGGAGAGGAGTTCCAGAATCATCGAGGGAACGGCAGGCAGACGGGTCTCGCTGTAATTGCGGTTCCACAGGCTGCGGCGTTGCCACCGGATACCGAATTGGGCGGAGATATCCTGTTGCAGACCGGTCAGTACCATGTCCGCCAAGTCGCGGGAAGCATAACGGGAGATACCGGCGTTCAGTTCACCATTATTATAATCGGTGGTATAGATACCCAGCGTGCCTATTAAATCATCTTCTTTGGAAAAACCTGCATCGCTGTGCACTCCCAAGGTCATTTCAAAAGGAACGCCCAATCCCTTCTCCTTTGGATTGTACACAGAATTTCCGCTGAGATAGTTTATTATCCGGCTGCGGGCGTTTATATCATCGGTATAGTCATTCTTACCTTCGCTGGGACTGTAAACCGAATAAGGAAAACCCGACCATTGTGCGGCATAGCGTGCCCCTTCCAGATAACGGGGCAGGCCGCTGGTTTTTCCACCGCGCGATATGTTTCCCATTCCTCCGCCAAAACGGACGCATCGGCGCATACCACTCCTTTTTGTCTGCTCTCATTACTTAGTACCACCATACCGTAATCGTTGGTTCCTTTGTCGAATTCAAAAGTGCCCAGATAAACCCAAGTTCCTCCCCCTATTTGTTGGTTGACCAGAAATTCGGTGACACCCCCTTTATGGAAAACCAGATATTTAGCGTCACTCACACTTCCGGGTAAAGTCTGATAAGTCACATAGACGGCATATTTTCCTGTTTCGGGAATATGGGGAATCCATTGTGCAAAGGCTTTTTCCGGTTTTTTCTCGGTGGAGGCAAAGCGGGCTGTACCTTCTTCAAAAGGATTTTGTCCGTCCCGGTAAACCAATCGTTTTTGAGCGAATGCCGGGGTGGGGGCGGTTTTCCATTTACCTTTCCGGCTTTTTATCTCCTGATAGATGCAACCTTGGGGATGGGTATCATTATCCACAATCACCTCATTGCGTTGCCAGTCACGTTCACGAGGGGTATAAACTATGGCTCCCGCATTTTCCAGCATGGGTATAATATAAGGTATGACGAATGATTGGGTGAACAAGTCTTCTGTGGTACAGAACAGTCGGGGACGTTGCCATTCCCAACATCCCTTGTCCTTTTTATAATATTTTCCGTGGCTTTGCCAAAGGGCGATGTGTCTGCCTTCCAGTCCTTTGCCGGCAGTAAAGGGGCGGGAAATATTTTTTACCCATGGATCACCTTTATAATCTGTCCGTTGCTCAATAGCGGCTTTTGTCCTG
>ENA-OQCX01000382-OQCX01000382.1-human-gut-metagenome-genome-assembly--contig:-NODE-382-length-23077-cov-2.296383_pt1 | contig 23077 bp, 28 predicted proteins | sample MGYA00242762_ERZ504587 | MGnify/ENA primary metagenome ERZ504587 (study PRJEB26092, sample SAMD00036337) | human gut metagenome | host: Homo sapiens | study: EMG produced TPA metagenomics assembly of... | reverse complement strand
CCGGGGAAAGAACTCTGCATTGGAGTTCTGCAAGAATATTTATGCAGAACTTGATAGCCCTTTTCCCCTATAAGTATGTACATATAGGAGGTGACGAAGTAGAAAAACCAATTGGAAAAAATGTCCGGATGCCAGAAACGTATGCATGACAATAATCTGAAAACCGAAGAAGAACTGCAATCATGGTTCATTCATGACATGGAGAGATTCTTTAACGGGAAAGGCAAAGAATGATAGGCTGGGATGAAATCATTGAAGGCGGATTGTCTAAAACAGCACCGTAATGTGGTGGCGCAGCTGGGTAAAAGATGCAGCGACCAAGGCAACGGCACAAGGCAACCCTGTCATTTTCACTCCTAACGGACAATTTTATTTGGATTATGCAGAAGACAAGAATTCTATGGCAAGCATTTATAATCTGGATACGACAGACAACCTGACTCCCGAGCAGCAGTCGCTGATTTTAGGAGTGCAGGGAAATATTTGGTGCGAATGGATTCCTTCCAACGCACGTATGCAATATATGGCCATTCCACGTTTGCTGGCTATTGCCGAATTAGGTTGGAGCAAACCGGAGCAAAAAGACTGGAATGCCTTCAAACAACGCCTGTCTGATCAGTTTGAACGTCTCAATATCATGGGTATCAATTACCGTATACCCGATTTGGAAGGCTTTAATGCCGTCAACGCCTTTATCGGTGAAGGAACCATCAATGTAACTTGCCTTGACCCCACTGCGGAAATTCACTATACCACTGATGGCAGTACTCCTACTTTACAATCTCCCGTATATGAAGGTCCCATCAAAGTGACTGAAACCACAGACTTACTTTCTGCACCTTCCGCCCTAATGGAAAGAAAGGTGACATAGCCAAGACCCGTTTCATCAAAAGTGAATATACCCCCTCTGTAACTGCCGCTCCTTCCAATCCGGGTTTGAAAGCTACATGGCACGAATTTAAAGGAAATAAATGCAGTGAAATAGAAAAAGCTCCGGTCAATGGTACTTATCCAGTGGAAGACGTTATGATTCCTAAAAAAGTAAAAGGAAATATCGGACTGATTATCAAAGGATATTTCAATGCTCCTCAAGACGATATCTACACTTTTGCACTCCTGTCCGACGATGGTAGTACATTGACCATAGACAGTGAACAGATAGTAGACAATGACGGGCCTCACGGACCTAAGGAAATAGTGGGACAAAAGGCATTGGCGAAAGGATATCATCCAATGGAATTACGTTATTTCGACCAAAACGGAGGACAACTGAAATTAAAAGTAACAGGTAGTGATGGTAAAGAAATTCCGTTCACGCATCTCTATGCGCATTAATCTCACATAAAAAGTTTTTCCACCACAGATTATACAGATTTACATAGATTGAATTTCAATGAATTCTCCCATTCAATAATCTGCGTAATCTGTGGTGGAATTACATCAATCAGAAGTAAACTCCGAACCCTATCTTGAAGCCTAATTTACTAAATTCTGAAATATCACTAAAACTCAAGTCATAATATACAGACGCTCAATAGTCACATTTCTGCCCAAGAAAAAAGCATATCCGACTTCCGGTGTCAAACAAACCAGATTCTTTTTAAATCCTACACAAGAAAGGTGCTTATACGCATTCCCAATCCTCCATAAATACCGCAACTGGAAAAATAATAACGTCCTTGTGCACCAATACTGGTTTCATCCATTCCATGTTCTACATAATTGCCCTTAAAATTCAGCAATACAGCCACATTATCGGCTACAAACGCACCACCGGTCAAAGCGAAACCAAAATTTGTACCCTCATTCTTGCTATGAGATAGGTCAAGCCCTGTCAATGAAGCATTCACATACCATACCTCCTTCTCAAATTGAGCATGTGCACTCAGTGCAGTCATTACCAACAGCATCAAGCTGACTAAAATTTTCTTCATAATGTTGTCGTTTAATAGTTATTTTTTATTTTCCAAATCACGTTCACGTCTTTCCTCCGCCTTTTCTTTCTTACGAAGGACAATCCATAACAACGCTATTATCATATAGGATAAACCTACTGTGAGATACTTTTCCGTATCACTTATTTCCGTATTACGCGGAATAAAATAAACGGCCATCGCTGTAGTATAAACCAACAAAGCGACAGGCAACCAAATCGATTTTCTATATTTTTTCATAAACTATGCTGTTTTGTTTCCTATACCAACTTACAAACCCTATAGCGGCTACCAACGTGCAAAGACCACCGATTATATAAGATACATAATCAGAAAGTGCCAATCCTTCGGGAGCAATGCAAATATAAGTAGAACATACAGCCGTCATAAACAAGGAGGAAACAAGGTAAATATAAATAATTCTTTTTCGCACGTACCAGAAAAACAGTGACCGCCCACAAAGTAAACACAGACAAAGCCTGATTACACCAGGCAAAATAACGCCATATCATATCAAATCCTGTCGCATCACGCTGACTGTACAACAATATACCGATAGTTACCGCAAAAATAGGAATACAAATCAATAAACGTTTCGCTATACTTTTTTGTTCCAAATGCATAAAATCGGCAACAATCAAACGAGCTGAACGTAAAGCGGTATCTCCACTGGTAATAGGAGCGGCAATTACCCCCAGTACAGCCAATAAACCTCCTATCGTACCCAACCATTCCTTGGTTATGCTGTCCACAATAATCGAAGCATTACTCTCCTCCATACCATTTTGATGAAAAAACAAGTAGCGGCAGCAGCCCAAATCAATGCCACGATCCTTCGGTCACCATCGCTCCATAAAAAATAGGACGGCCATACTTCTCATTCTTCATACAACGTGCCATCAACGGAGATTGTGTGGCATGAAAGCCACTGATTGCCCCACAAGCAATAGAAACAAACATGATAGGAAAATTGGTAATCCGGCAGGGTGGGTATTATGCAGCCCGTCCGTAATTTCGGGCAATGCCGGATGATTCCATAACAACATCACCAAAATCCCCACCGCCATAAACAATAAAGCAATGGCAAACAACGGATATATTTTTCCTATAATCTTATCTACCGGCAACAATGTAGCCAACATATAATAGACAAATACGACTATAATCCAAAAAGTAACATCCATATACTCCGGAGTAAGTTTGGCAAGCAATCCGGCAGGTCCTGCCACAAAAACCGCTCCGACTAATATCATCAGCACAACCGTAAAACCGCGCATCAACTGCTTTGTGGGAAGGCCTAAATAACGACCGATAATTTCCGGCAAACTCTCGCCATCATGCCGAATGGAAAGCATTCCGGACAAATAATCGTGTACCGCCCCGGCAAAAATGGTACCTAAAACAATCCACAAATAAGACGCCGTACCAAACTTCGCTCCCATTATAGCACCGAAAATAGGTCCTAAGCCGGCTATATTCAAAAATTGAATCATGAAAATCTTCCAAGTAGGAAGTGGAATAAAGTCAACACCATCCGCCATGGTCAGGGCAGGTGTCTTCCTTGTCTTGTCAGGACCGAACACACGTTCCACATAACTTCCATACAAAAAGTATCCGCCTACAAGAACCAATAATGCAATAATAAAGGTTATCATATTCTATTTTTTGTTTTGTTGGGGCAAAAGTAACGAATTAATTGATTACTTCGTATCTTTGCCCTAAAATTAAAGTAAATGCGAACATTCTTTATAACTTTATTACTAGTCATAGTGAGTTTATCACCCGTTTTCTCACAACCTAAATATGAAATCCGTGCCACCTGGCTCACTACGCTCGGAGGAATGGACTGGCCTCGTAACAAGGCAGTAAACGCATCAGGCATCCGGCGTCAGCAAAAAGAATTATGTGATATACTGGATCGCCTGAAAGCCGCCAATTTCAATACGGTATTGTTGCAAACCCGTCTGCGCGGAGATATGATTTATCCTTCCGCCATAGAAACTTTCGCCGAATCACTGACTGGTAGCACAGGAGGGAATCCCGGATATGACCCTTTGGCTTTCGCATCGGAGAATGCCACAAACGCGGCATGGAACTACATGCATGGATTGTTACGATTCCTGCCGGAAACACCCGTCAAGTACAATTGCAAGGACGTAGCTCCGTAGTACGGAAAAACCGGACTATTTGCAAACTTTATAAAGGTAACTGGTACTTGGACCCGGGAAATCCGGGAACCAAAGAATATCTGTCATGCATCGTAAAAGAAATAACTTCCCGTTATGATATAGACGGCATTCATTTCGATTACATCCGCTACCCTGAGCAAGCCGACAACTTTCCCGACAAGGACACCTACCGGAAATACGGCAAAGGTAAGGAGTTGAAACAATGGCGGCGTGATAATATCACAGATATTGTGCATAGGCTCTATACCGACATCAAGACTATCAAACCCTGGGTGAAAGTCAGCAGTTCCCCTATTGGCAAATACCGAGATACCAACCGATATCCCTCCCGTGGATGGAACGCTTATCATGTAGTTTACCAAGATGCTCAGAAATGGCTAAAAGAAGGTATTCATGATGCGTTGTTCCCGATGATGTATTTTCAGGGAAATAATTTCTATCCTTTTGCATTGGATTGGAAAGAGAATTGCGGTAACCGCTGGATAGTACCAGGTTTGGGCATTTATTTCCTCTCTCCCGACGAACAAAATTGGCCGTTGGACGAAATAGTCCGCCAACTTCATTTCACCCGTCAGATAAAACTAAACGGACAAGCCTACTTCCGCAATCGTTTTCTATTGAACAACACCAAAGGCATTTGGGACGAACTCCAAGAGAATTTCTATACCACTCCGGCATTGATTCCCCCAATGACCTGGATGGACAGCATCCCCCCATCCACTCCGGCCATGCCTTCCCTGCAACTGTTGCCGGACGGCAAAATGCACATGAGCTGGCAGATTTCCACAGATAACAACGGAGGTCTTGTCACCTATCATCTTTATGCCTCGGATACCTATCCGGTAGATATCACAGATGCCGGAAACTTACTGGAAACCTATCTCACCCATACGGAATACGAATATACCCTATTTCACCTTGGCGACAAAAACGTTATTTTGCCGTAACAGCTGCCGACCGTTTTGGAAACGAAAGTGCTCCCTTGGAACTGAATGCAATTTCAGAAACGGACATGCCTTTACTAAATGACGGAGATATTCTCACCCTGCCTGAAATAAAAGAGGCAAAGACAGTGAAAATATTTACTGCTACCGGTGAAGAAATAAAATATTTTGTTTATGCACCCCAAATGTCCATAGCCTCATTACCCGGCGGATTCTATACAGTATATATCTTGAATAATGCAGGAGCACAAACCTTTGTCGGAACAATCGTAAAATAAACACATAGCAAAAAGTAAATTTGGGCAAAGCGTAGCGAAGTACATTCAAAGTGTTATTCTACGTGAAGAAAGGCAGTGCCAAACCCAACGGAAACCTGCCTCTGATGTGTTGTATCACGGTGGACGCGGAAGTTGTAACAAAATACTCAAAGATATAGGCATACAATGCGGTTTCAAGGTTCGTTTGACCTACCACGTGGCAAGACATTGTGCATTGTCTTTATCGCTCAAATTGAATGGGTTGCAAAGATTGGCTTCTTGATAGGTAACGATTTAGAAACGAGCGAAGTTCTGTATTCTGCCTTGTTAAACCCAAAGAACGCTGACTTCAAATGCAAAGGTAGTGGATTAGTTTGGATTATTATCATTCTTGTCCTTTAATCTTTTGATTTCTTTATCAAAATCACTTTCAAGCAAATCCATTTCGCGTTTGCGATAGATGGCGAATTCCTTTTCTGCCTTTTCAATCGCCTGTTTATGTGAAATACGTCCCTTATCAATCAAAACCTTTCGTTTATGGGCAATAATCTGATTATCCAGTGCCTCTATCCAATCTTTCATGGTCATGGGATTCATTTCCAATGCCTGGAACTCGGCAAAGTCCAAGAAACCGGAAACAAGCAGATTCAAACGCTGGAGTTCTATTTCTGACAAATAGTTCTTGGCAATCTTCACATCATCCTTAGTCACATAGTTGCCTTTGAAGTTCGTCATACCCACAAACGGCTTCTCATTATCCACACGATTGTAGATAACTTCCGCTGCCGTATTTTCGTGAACGGCATAATGGAGCTTGTTTTGCACGGTGGCAAAAAACATCTTTGTCATCTCGTCCCGTGGGTCATAGTCCGTGGCTGTGGCATATATGTCCGTAACCTGTTGATAGAAGTTACGTTCACTACTACGAATATCCCTGATGCGTTGCAGCAACTCACGGAAGTAACGATTACCCCTTGCTTCAACCGCTCATCATCCATAGCAAATCCCTTTTGGATATATTCATGAAGCCGTTGAGTCGCCCAACGGCGAAAACGGGTTGCAACCTGAGATTGCACACGATAGCCCAAGGCGATAACCATGTCAAGATTGTAATGGTCAATGTTACGTCTCACCTGACGATTGCCTTCCCGACGAACTAACAAGAATTTCTTGTTAGTTGCTTCTGTGAATAATTCTCCGTCTTTATAGATGTTATCTACATGTTGGCTGATATTCTGTTGTGTAGTACAATATATTTCCGCCAACTGATTCTGTGTCAGCCACAAATCTTCATCGGAAAAGCGAACAGACACACGTATTATCTCATTATCGTCTTGATAGAGTATTATTTTGTTATTCTCACTCATGATTAGCGATTGTCTTTTTTCTTGGAATTTGAACGATAAAGGCTATCAGTGATGAAACCTCTAAATATATCTTCATTAAGAAATTCTAAAGTACGATTTGGCTCAACAACATTATTGGTCGGTAACACTAACTCATTGTTCCCATTAATTTGTGCATTGATTCCATATTTCTTTAAAAAACTTGTTTTCGTTCGAGACTCTTTCGCATAAAAGTAGCAATGTTGTTTGTGCTAGATAATAATTTTATGAGTCGACGAGTTTTTATGTTTGCGATATGTTTTATATTCTCTGCATTTACATCTATACCTTTTATTTCGCCAAATGATTCAATTTCTGTATTTGTGGCTTCTGTAACAAAATCTATTAGCGAAAATATTTGATTTGCAATTGTATAACTTTGAAAGTACAATTTCCCATTTTCATATATTGCATGAATTTTATCTTCTACGATAAAGCAGAAGTATTCATTTTAGCAAAAATGTTTCCATGCTCATCTTGCAGTTGGCTTCTTGCCATGTCTGTAAGGCTGATATAGTCTTCTTCATTGTATTTGACAACGCTAATATCTGTATTTTGAACGGTAATTTTTGCCATTGTAATTGATGCATTGAGTTTCAATCACAAAGATAGCTATAATTTGTGAGGTTGCATTCTTTTTATATGGACTATCTACAAAGATAGGATGCAGTTTTTTTGATAGTAGGCATTTATTCCCCGAATAATTTTATTAACTTTATAAATGCAAAGAGTTGTTTGACAGCATAGCACCGCAAATCGCTGATATTCGCACGGTTACTAAATCGTTACCTCTGTTTCTCAAATACTACGCTAAAAGTTTATTCTTCAATCGGTTGTATCAAACTGATGAAAATCTAAAATAAAATGCAAACTGCTTCTTTGGCATGACACATTATGTCGTTGCAGATGCCCGGCTCTCAAAAAGTTTGTCTGCCGGGCATATCCATCTTTGTCATTAAGTTATAATCTGATAAAACTTTACGTACTGTTATTTTTTATTTCCGCACTGCAATGTTTTTGTTCCGCCACCGCATTATACTGATATACAACGATATGCAGTGACAGAATTTTCTGTATCCCCACAAAGTGTTTTTTTTCGTTTTTCCTTGCGGAAGCCAGCTCGTCAGATGCCGGTTGTCATATTGGATACGTAATCTTGGTATATTTACGGCAGTATCCGTGCAAGAAGAGTGCACCATCTGTACCATCACCCAGATGAACAGGCCCTATCATTCGGGTGAAGAGCCGTTGTCACCTGTGTGAAACTGCCGCTTCACACAGGTGAAGCAATAAAGCCATAAGGCTGTTTTCATGGTAACATACTGCCGGCAAGGTACATCTGTTGGAGTTTTGCCGCTATGGGTATGGTGGGCGAATGTGGTACATTGACCGGCGATTACCAACCGTTTCGGGGCCTTTACAGATATTTTCACACCGGAACATACTGATAATGAAGACGATGAGATGACGGGGGAATTTTATATTTCACGTTAAATTAGGCCGTGTTTTCTTTTATAGTCTTTAAGATCTTTGATATTGATGGGGGGTGGTTGTACTATGCGTCTTTCTTTATAACGCTATATTGACAAGGCATTGTAACATATAAATAGTGTATGATATTAATGCCTGTTCGATATACATATTAAATTTACTTGTCTAAAAAATAAGAGCATAACAATAAATCTAAAACAGGAACGGCAATAATATGGGAACAGAATAAATCCCTTCTCCTCTTTTATTTTCATAAAACTCAAGGCTATAAGCAAAATAATAACTATTTTTGCACATTCAATTGAATAAAATATATAACTCATGAGCAATCAACGATACATGCAGCGCGGTGTGTCAGCATCCAAGGAAGATGTGCACAACGCCATTAAGAACATTGACAAAGGTATTTTTCCGCAAGCTTTTTGTAAAATCATCCCCGATATTCTAGGCGGAGATCCTGAATATTGCAACATTATGCACGCTGACGGTGCAGGTACCAAATCATCACTGGCTTATTTGTATTGGAAAGAAACCGGCGATTTAAGCGTATGGAAAGGCATTGCACAAGATGCACTGATTATGAACATCGATGACTTGTTGTGTGTAGGTGCAGTAGATAATATTCTGGTTTCATCAACTATCGGCCGTAATAAGCTACTCGTTCCGGGTGAAGTCATTTCCGCTATCATCAACGGAACGGATGAACTGTTGGCCGAACTTCGCGAAATGGGTGTAGGCGTATACGCTACCGGAGGCGAGACTGCTGATGTAGGTGACTTGGTTCGTACCATCATCGTAGATTCTACGTAACATGCCGCATGAAACGTACCGATGTCATTAACAATGCCAATATTCGCCCGGGTGACGTCATCATAGGTCTGGCATCTTACGGACAGGCTACCTATGAAAAAGAATACAACGGAGGCATGGGCAGCAACGGACTCACCAGCGCCCGCCACGACGTGTTCGCAAAATACCTGGCCGAGAAGTATCCCGAAAGCTATGACAAGGCAGTACCCGAAGAACTAGTGTACAGTGGCAATTTGAAGCTGACCGATGCTGTGGAAGGAAGTCCGCTGGATGCAGGAAAGCTGGTACTCTCACCTACCCGTACCTATGCTCCGGTAGTGAAGAAATTACTGGATGCGCTCCGACCTGAAATTCACGGAATGGTTCACTGCTCAGGCGGTGCTCAAACCAAAGTCCTGCACTTTGTAGGAAACAATTGCCGTGTAGTAAAGGACAACCTGTTCCCCGTTCCCCCTCTGTTCAAAACCATCAAGGAACAAAGCGGCACCGATTGGGAAGAAATGTACAAAGTATTTAATATGGGCCACCGCCTGGAAGTTTACCTCTCACCCGAACATGCCGAAGAGGTGATCGCCATCAGCAAGTCATTCAATATTGACGCGAAGATCGTGGGACGTATAGAAGAAAGTGACAAGAAGGAGCTAATTATCAAAAGTGAGTTTGGAGAATTCAAATACTGACAAGCAATATTATAATAACGCTTCCAAACCTGCTACATTGAAAAAAAGATTTTTTTATGGCATAGGAGCAATAATATGCTCATTAGTTACGATTGATACAATACGCGAGTTGTATTTCATCTCTACCGCATGGGGTCATGAAACAACTTGGCATGACATACTATATACAGTAAGAAAAGTACTTGCCATACTTGGGTGGATATTACTCACTTGGTATGTCGCAAATAAATGTTTAGAAAAGAATGGCAGAAAACAATAATACATTACTTGAGAAATTAGACGGGTTAGTGGCTCGCTTTGAGGAAGTTTCCACCCTCATTACAGACCCTAATGTCATAGCTGACCAAAAACGTTATGTCAAGCTCACCAAGGAATACAAGGACTTGAATGACATCATGAAAGCCCGTAGAGAATATATACAATGCCTGAATGGACTGGAAGAGGCCAAACAAATCATGACTAACGAATCCGACCCGGAGATGAAAGAGATGGCACGCGAAGAGGCAAATCTCTGCGAAGTCCGCATCCCAGAACTGGAAGAGGAAATCAAACTGTTACTCGTTCCTGCGGATCCGCAAGATGACCGAAATGCCATTCTGGAGATACGCGTGGTACGGGAGGTGATGAAGCCGCCATTTTTGCAGGCGACTTGTTCCGTATGTACTCCAAATACTGCGAGACAAAAGGTTGGAGACTGGAAGTATCCAGCGCCAATGAAGGAGCAGCAGGAGGTTTTAAGGAAATTATCTGCTCCGTAACCGGAGATAAAGTATATGGCACTCTGAAATATGAATCGGGCGTACATCGTGTGCAACGTGTACCAGCCACCGAAACCCAAGGACGTGTACATACTTCAGCCGCATCAGTCGCCGTTTTACCCGAAGCCGAGCCTTTTGATGTGGAAATTAACGAAGGGGAAATCAAATGGGACACTTTCCGAAGCGGTGGTGCCGGCGGACAGAACGTAAATAAGGTGGAATCCGGAGTACGCCTGCGCTACAACTGGAAGAACCCCAACACCGGAATAGTAGAGGAAATCCTGATAGAATGTACCGAAACCCGTGACCAGCCGAAGAATAAAGAACGAGCCCTTTCTCGCCTGCGTACCTTTATATATGATAAAGAACACCAAAAGTACATTGACGACATTGCCAGCAAACGAAAAACAATGGTATCTACCGGAGACCGATCGGCAAAAATACGTACCTACAATTATCCGCAAGGACGTATCACCGACCACCGCATCAACTATACCATTTACAATTTGGCCGCCTTTATGGATGGCGACATTCAAGACTGCATTGACCATTTGACTGTAGCCGAGAATGCCGAACGTTTGAAAGAGAGCGAATTATAATTTAAATATCGTAAACCATAAACTGTAAACATAGCAATGAACAAGCAACAATTATTTGAAAATATCCAAAAGAAAAAATCATTCCTCTGTGTAGGACTGGACACCGACATAAAGAAGATCCCCGAACATCTGTTAAAAGAAGAAGATCCTATCTTCGCTTTCAACAAAGCCATCATTGACGCTACCGCCCCTTATTGCATCGCCTATAAACCCAATCTGGCCTTTTATGAAAGCATGGGCGTAAAAGGATGGATCGCTTTCGAAAAGACTGTATCCTACATCAAGGAAAACTATCCCGACCAATTCATCATTGCCGATGCAAAACGTGGCGATATCGGAAACACTTCGGCCATGTATGCCCGCACATTCTTTGAAGAGCTGGACATTGACTCAGTCACCGTAGCTCCTTACATGGGTGAAGACAGCGTGACTCCCTTCCTGAGTTACGAAGGCAAATGGGTAATCCTGCTAGCGCTTACCAGCAACAAGGTTCCCACGACTTCCAGCTGACCGAGGACACCAACGGCGAACGCCTTTTCGAAAAAGTATTGCGCAAATCACAAGAATGGGCCAACGATGAAAACATGATGTACGTAGTAGGTGCCACACAAGGACGCGCTTTCGAAGACATCCGTAAAATTGTTCCCAACCACTTCCTGCTTGTACCTGGAATCGGCGCACAAGGAGGTTCTCTAGAGGAAGTCTGCAAATATGGCATGAATAGTACCTGTGGACTTATTGTTAATTCAAGCCGTGCCATTATCTATGCGGATAAAACTGAGAATTTTGCGACTGTAGCAGGACAAGAAGCTCAGAAAGTCCAGGCACAGATGGAGAAAATAATGTGCCAATAAAACAATGTGCTAATATGCAAATTACCAGGTAGATACATAGCGTAATACATTGGTTTTAAGCATATCAGCACACTGAATAATTATTCCCCATGAGTGACCGAAAAATTATAAATGACCCCGTCTTCGGTTTATCAACATCCCGAAGGGGTTACTATATGACATTGTATGTCACCCATTGCTGCAACGTCTTACCCGCATCAAGCAACTGGGCCTGTCCTCTGCCGTATATCCGGGAGCACAACATACCCGTTTCCAACACTCATTAGGCGCTTTCCACTTAATGAGCGAAACGATCAAGCACCTTACCGCCAAAGGTAACTTCATCTTTGACAGCGAAGCGGAAGCCGTACAAGCTGCCATCCTGTTACACGACATCGGACACGGTCCCTTCTCCCATGTGCTGGAAAACACATTGGCAGGAGGCGTTTCACATGAAGAAATCTCCTTGATGCTGATGGAACGAATGAACAAGGACATGAAAGGTCAACTCAATCTTGCCATACAGATATTCAAAGATGAATATCCCAAGAAATTCCTGCACCAACTGGTCAGCGGTCAATTGGATATGGATCGTTTGGACTATCTGCGGCGTGACAGTTTCTATACCGGTGTATCCGAAGGCAATATCGGGTCCGCCCGCATCATCAAAATGCTTGATGTAAAAGACGATCACCTGGTAGTAGAATCCAAAGGCATTTACTCCATCGAAAACTTCCTGATGTCCCGCCGCCTGATGTACTGGCAGGTATATCTGCACAAGACCTCCGTTGCCAGTGAAAAAATGCTGGTCAACACTCTGACACGAGCAAAGGAATTAGCCTTACGTGGCGTAGAGCTGTTCGCCTCACCCGCTTTAAGATTCTTTTTATACCATCCTATTGATAAAAAAGAATTTTATAACAGTCCGGATTGTATTGAAAATTTTATTCAATTAGATGATAATGACATATGGACTGCACTGAAAGTTTGGAGCAATCACAGCGATGTGGTATTGTCCACTCTGAGTCGTGGAATGATTAACAGGAAACTATTCAAAGTAGAGGTAACCTCCTCTTCCATCACAAAAGCACGAAAAGAAGAAATTCTTTCAAGAATAAGTAAGAGACTGAATATCAACAAGAAAGAAGCAAAATACTTCCTATCCATATCCAGTATAGAAAACAATATGTATAAAAAGGAGGATGACAGTATTGAAATCATCTATAAAGATGGAAGCACCCGCGATATAGCCAAGGCTTCGGATATGCTCAACATCTCTCTTCTCTCCCGAAAAGTCAAAAAATATTATATATGTTACCTGCGTTCCGAAAACGACGGACATTAAATAATTAGCGAATTGTACGGATATATAAAAAAAAAAATGCGTAAATTTGCATAATTAATGATGTGTTTACACTAACATGTAACACGCAAGTAACAAAACTGAAACATTTAGAACATAAAGAATTAGACAGTATTATGGAGTTCTCAGCTAAACAAATTGCGGAATACATCCAGGGAATTATTGTTGGCGATGAAAACGCAACTGTGCATACTTTTGCTAAATAGAGGAAGGCGTGCCGGGAGCGATTTCTTTTCTTTCAAATCCTAAGTATACTCATTACATTTACGATACTCAGTCTACCATTGTGTTGGTAAACAAAGATTTCGTTCCCGAGCAAGAAGTAAAAGCTACCTTAATCAAGGTAGACAACGCCTACGAAAGTCTGGCTAAACTACTAACCCTCTATGAAATGAGCAAACCTAAAAAGACTGGTATAGATCCGCTGGCATACGTTGCCCCCACTGCGAAGTTGGGGAAGGATGTATATATCGCTCCGTTTGCCTGCGTAGGCGATGGTGCTGAGATTGGTGACAACACTTCCCTCCACCCGCACGCTACTGTAGGAAGCCATGCCAAAGTAGGTAATAATTGTACACTTTATCCACATGCCACCATCTATCACGACTGCTTGGTAGGAAACCACTGTACCTGCATGCAGGCTGCGTAATCGGTGCTGATGGATTCGGATTCGCACCTTCTCCCGAAGGGTACGAAAAAATTCCACAAATAGGTATTGCCATCATAGAAGATAATGTAGAGATTGGTGCTAATACCTGCGTAGATCGTGCCACCATGGGTGCCACCATTGTACATAAAGGAGTGAAACTGGATAACCTGATCCAGATAGCACACAATGTGGAAGTAGGAAGCCACACTGTCATGGCATCACAGGTGGGTATTGCCGGTTCCACCAAAGTAGGTGAATGGTGCATGTTTGGCGGACAGGTAGGACTAGCCGGACATATTAAGATAGGTGACAAGGTAGGTATCGGCGCACAAGCAGGCGTTCCCGGTAACGTGAAATCCAACGAGCAAATTCTAGCACTCCGGCCATCGATGCCAAGAATTTCATGAAATCATCGGCCGTATACAAAAACTGCCCGAAATTTACACCACACTGAACGCCATGCAGAAAGAAATAGAAGAATTAAAAAAACAACTAAATAAATAAACCCCATGTTGAAACAGAAGACATTAAAAGGCAGTTTTTCTTTAAATGGAAAAGGCCTTCACACCGGAGTAAACTTGACGGTGACATTCAATCCTGCACCGGACAACCACGGGTATAAAATCCAACGAATTGATCTTGAAGGACAACCAATAATTGATGCCGTAGCAGAAAACGTAGGTGATACTACCCGCGGCACTGTGCTGATGAAAAACGGAATAAAAGTAAGTACAGTAGAACATGCTTTGGCAGCTCTTTATGCAGCTGGTATAGACAACTGCCTGATTCAGGTAAGCGGTCCCGAATTCCCTATTCTGGACGGCAGTGCTAAAGCGTATGTAGAAAATATACAGCGTGTAGGAATCGAAGAACAGAATGCTGTCAAGGATTACTATATCATAAAATCAAAAATCGAATTCAGGGACGAGGAAACCGGATCTTCCATCATTGTTCTTCCGGACGAAAATTTCAGTGTGAATGCACTGATCTCTTATCAGTCTAAAATACTGTCCAATCAGTTCGCCACACTGGAAGACATGGCTAAATTCCCCACCGAGGTAGCTTCCGCGCGTACCTTTGTATTCGTCCGCGAAATAGAACCATTGCTGGGTGCCGGACTGATTAAGGGAGGCGATCTGGACAACGCCATCGTAATCTACGAAAAAGAGATGAGCCAGGAAAACTACGACAAGCTGGCAGACGTCATGGGGGTTCCCCACATGGACGCCACCAAACTGGCTACATCAACCATGTTCCCTTGGTATGGGACAACGAACCGGCCCGCCACAAACTGTTGGATATCATCGGCGACCTGGCACTGATAGGCAAACCCATCAAGGGACGTATCATCGCCACCCGTCCGGGGCACACCATCAACAACAAGTTTGCCCGCCAGATACGCAAAGAAATCAAACTTCACGAAATACAGGCTCCGTCCTATAACTGCAACGAAGCTCCCATCATGGATGTCAACCGCATCCGCGAACTGCTTCCGCACCGTTATCCTTTCCAGCTAGTGGACAAAGTCGTTGCCATTGGCGCCAATCACATTGTCGGTGTGAAAAACGTAACCGCCAACGAACCTTCTTCCAGGGACACTTTCCACAGGACTCGTCATGCCGGGTGTGCTTCAAGTAGAAGCCATGGCACAATGCGGTGGTCTGCTTGTTCTTAATTCAGTGGACGAACCCGAAAGATACTCCACCTACTTCATGAAAATAGACGGTGTGAAATTCCGCCAGAAGTAGTGCCGGGAGACACTTTATTGTTCCGTGTTGAATTGTTGGCTCCTATCCGCCGGGGCATCTCCACAATGAAGGATATGTGTTTGTAGGCGAGAAAGTAGTCTGCGAAGCCGAGTTTATGGCACAAATAGTAAAAAATAAATAACCACTAAAAAAACAACATGATTAGTCCATTAGCATATATACATCCCGAAGCAAAAATTGGTGAGAATGTAGAAATCGGTCCTTTTGTGTTTATCGACAAGAATGTAGTTATCGGTGATAACAACACAATCATGCCTAACGCCAATATACTGTATGGCTCACGCATAGGGAACGGCAACACCATTTTTCCGGGAGCTGTTATAGGCGCTATTCCCCAGGATTTGAAATTCCGCGGTGAAGAAACGACTGCCGAAATAGGTGATAACAACACCATTCGCGAGAATGTAACCATCAATCGTGGTACAGCGGCTAAAGGCAAAACCATAGTGGGCAGTAACAACCTGTTGATGGAAGGGGTACACGTAGCACATGATGCCATCATAGGCAGCGGTTGCATCATAGGCAATGCCACCAAGATGGCAGGTGAAATTATCATTGATGATAACGCCATTATCAGCGGCGCCGTATTGATGCACCAATTCTGCCGGGTAGGCGGTTATGTAATGGTACAGGGCGGTTCACGTTTCAGCAAGGACATTCCTCCTTATATTATAGCAGGGCGCGAACCCATTGCCTACGCAGGAATCAATATCGTAGGACTCCGCCGCCGCGGATTCTCTAATGAACTAATAGAGAATATACACAACACCTATCGCATTATTTATCAAAATGGCATGAACGTTACCGATGCCTTGGAACAAGTACGCAAAGAAATACCTATGAGCAAAGAAATAGAATATATTATTTCTTTCATAGAAAATTCTCAAAGAGGTATCATCAGATAACAAAGTTTTTTATAACTTTACTGCACGAAAAAAAAGTTATATAGTATATACAGTATAAATATATGATTTACAGATTTACACTAATCTCTGATGAAGTCGATGATTTTATAAGAGAAATAAAGATAGACTCGGAAGCAACTTTCTTTGATTTGCACGAAGCAATATTGAAAGCGGCAGGATATAAAGATGACCAGATGACCTCTTTCTTCATTTGTGATGACGACTGGGAGAAAGACCAGGAAATCACACTGGAAGATATGGGAAGCAGTTCGGAAGAAGACAGCTACATCATGAGAGAAACCCGCTTGAGTGATTTGGTGGAAGACGAAAAGCAAAAATTGCTGTATGTATTCGACCCGTTGGCAGAACGAGTGTTTTTCATTGAACTGTCGGAAATCATCACCGGCAAAGACCTTGACAAAGCAGTGTGTTCGCGCAAAGCCGGAGAAGCCCCGAAACAAACCGTCGACTTTGACGAAATGATGGCAAAAAGCAATAGCGGAAATCTGGATATAGACGAGAATTTCTACGGCGACCAGGACTTCGATATGGAAGACTTTGATCCCGAAGGATTTGATATGGGCGGTGCCTCCTCACCGGACCCTTATGAGCAAGAAAACTATTAATCTTAACGGGGGCGGACGTTACACGTCCGCCCCTCTCTTTTTATAAACACCATGCCTGACACCCTTATCGTCCTTATCGGCCCTACCGGTGTAGGAAAGACCGAACTAAGCCTTTCCATTGCCGAACACTTCCGGACTTCCATTGTTTCGGCAGACTCACGCCAATTGTATGCAGACCTGAAGATAGGAACTGCCGCCCCTACCCCCGAGCAACTGGCGCGTGTTCCTCATTATTTTGTCGGAACATTACAGCTAACAGATTATTACAGCGCCGCACAATACGAAGCAGACGTACTGGCACAACTGGAAATCCTATACCAAAACCATGACACTGTAATACTGACCGGAGGTTCCATGATGTATATAGATGCCATTTGCAAAGGCATAGATGATATCCCCACTGTAGACAATGAAACACGCCAGCTGATGCTACGACGTTACGAACAGGAAGGCTGGACACTCTGTGCGCCGAACTAAGGCTGCTGGACCCCGAATATTACAAAATAGTGGATTTGAAAAATCCCAAACGAGTAATACATGCATTGGAAATATGCTACATGACCGGAAAAACTTATACTTCTTTCCGTACCCGTACTCACAAGGAACGCCCTTTCCGCATCATCAAAATAGGATTAACCCGCGACCGCGAAGAATTGTATGACCGCATCAACCGCCGCGTGGACATCATGATGCAGGACGGCTTGCTGGAAGAAGCCCGGCAGGTATATCCTTTCCGGCATCTGAACTCGCTCAATACCGTAGGATACAAAGAAATGTTCAAGTATCTGGACGGAGAATGGACATTGGAATTCGCTATCGGGAAATCAAGCAAAATTCCCGCATTTACTCTCGTAAACAGATGACCTGGTTCAAACGGGACAAAGACATCGTGTGGTTCCATCCCGACCAACAAACAGAAATTATGCAATATATTCATTCAGTTAACCACTAATTACAATCATGAAAAAAATTACTAACCTTCATCATGGCTTGTGTCATAAGCTGGGTGCAACAGCCCAAATCTCGGAAAAAGCATTTGAGAAATGGCATCAGAACAAGTATTCCATGTTCATCCACTTCGGTCTTTATTCCGAACTGGGAGGCGTATGGGAAGCAACCCCGTCACCCGAGGATACAGTGAACAAATCCAATCGTTTGCGGGAATCTTCAGTGACTGGTATGGAGATACCGCCCTGCGCTTCAATCCCACCCTGTTTGATGCAGACGCTATCGTGTCACTGGCCAAAGAAGCCGGTATGCGCTCCATCATCATTACCACCAAGCATCACGACGGTTTCTGTATGTTCCGTACAGCCACCACCGACTATAATTCATACGATGCCACCCCCGGCAAGCGCGACTTCATAAAAGAGATGGCGGAAGCTTGCAAACGTGGCGGAATCAACTTCGGCATCTATTTCTCACTGATAGACTGGCATTTTCCACAAGCCTATCCTATCTCCAGCCATAACTGTGATTCATCACCCCACAGCATCATGAATTCACCAAAGCCCAAGTTACCGAACTGTTGACCAACTACGGTCCCATCTCCGAACTTTGGTTTGACATGGGTTCCAACACTCCTGAACAAAGCAAGGAACTGTATCAACTGGTGCACAGATTGCAACCAGACTGTATGGTAAGCGGCCGGTTGGGCAACGATCAGTATGACTTCAGTGTCATGGCAGACAACACATACCCCGAAGGCTCCTTGCAGACCGCATGGCAAACAGCAGCTTCCATGTTCGATGAAACCTGGAGCTACCGTTCCTGGCAGAAAAGGGGGGACGTTCACACCAAAGCGATGGAAAAACTACGCAGCCTGATCAATGTAGTTTCCCATGGCGGAAACTTCCTGCTGAACATCGGTCCCAAAGGTGACGGTTCCGTAGTACCCTTTGAAAGAGAGGTGCTGAAAGAAATCGGTATCTGGTTGAAGAAAAACGGTGAAGCCATTTATGGCACAGAAGCCTCTCCTTTCCGTGAGCAATTCGAATGGGGAACCATTACCCGCAAAGGCAATAACCTCTACCTCATCTTATCAGGCAACCGCCCTGCCGATGGTAAAATCACTTTGAACGTGCCGGGATGCAAACTGCAAAAAGCAGACATTAAAGCTATTCAGAAAGGACAGGAGATGATCTTCACACTACCCGCCGACGCATACGGAAAAGACATCCAAGTGATTTGCGCCACGTTCGACCAACCGGTGAAACCGCAACCTATGGCTGCACAGCGCACTCCCAATTATAGTTATTCCTGTTTCGATTATTACAGCAACTACCGCAGTACGGTGAGCTATCAATGGAGCATCAACAAATCCAACCTCAACGCATTGGAATTTACCTATACTCCGCAGGAGAACGGTAAGGAATTACTGGTTGAAGTAGATGGAATACCTTACACAGTAACCCTTGACGCAGGAAGGCACAGGCATTAAACCTGCCTTCCAAGACGTATGGGGTCAGCGTTACTTCTGCGGACCGGGCAGCGGATTGTTCGATGCTCCTGCCACCATCCATACTGATCCGGACAAAGCACCGGTAAGAAAAGGACAATGGAAAGAAGTGAATGAGGAAAAAGCCATGTTCCCCAGCAATATTCTGGAAAGTTACTTCCTGATGCAGCAGTAGAATCGCCCAAAGCACAAGATATTCTAGTAGATGTAGGTGCCGGAAACGGTATCGAAATCTATCTGAACGGCAAGTCGGTAATGAAACACCTCAACCCTTACCGCTGCAAGTTCCGCGAGGAAAAGGTGCTGCTACCGCTTCAAAAAGGCAGTAACCAAATTGTGGTAAGAATATACAACCGCTTTGAAAAAGAAACAGGCTATCTGCTGCGCCCATCAGCGGAACAGGTTATCTACAAGCAGAAATTCACTTTGCCGCAAGTGGCAAAAGGAAAAGTTCATACTGTTGTTGTAAAACAGAATAATCTGCCATCCATCCATAAGGACACAGAATTATCCAATCTGAAGGTAGAGGCAAAATAAAACTTTTCAATAAATAAAAAATGAAAAAACCTCTCCCCGGATGTTTCTGTCATGAAATGTCCGGGGAAAGTTTTATATAAAGAAAACATCATTCTAGAATTTACCAATAGTACTGACAGGCCTCATGCATGAAGATCATAATATTCATAAGTACCCTTCATACAGTCTGTTCCGATATTATGCTTTCCTCCTGTCTGCCTGATAATTCAGAATTACCCCCAGTACTATCAGTACAGAAAGTACAATCCATGCAACATTCAAAAAGATCCCTTTCCATTCCTGCCGGGTAATGAACTGTGAATACAAAGGTCGTATAATCGGAGCTTGAGGATGGTGGAGTTTACAGCGGGACCGATCAATGGCTTTCTGATAATCATCTAAATCAAAAATACAACGCTCATAACATACAACGGCTTGTCCTTTCTCATGCCTCACCGGAATAACCCATGCCTTAACTTCCCGCTCCTCATACTTATGATGGGGCAATGAATCGGTAAATGCAGGAGCTACAGAGAAATGATATTGCTTCTGTTCCTTACGATAGCGGTGTCTGCCCATACTTCGTGTCACCTCACGAGTGACAGTCACACTGCTCCTTCGGGCATAATCCACCTCCAGAGTATCGAAAGTAAAATACAGAGCATTATTCTCCAAATTATATAAATCGGTAACAGCATGATAACGCACCACTCATCTGCCGAATGAAAAAGCCAGTTCTGTAAAGGAATATTAAAGGCCATACTTGCAGCTGCCATCAATATAAGAAAAGGAATTTTCCATCTTGAAGCAACGATAAAAGCCCCTCCGGCGAGAGTGAGTAACGGAGGTAAAGCATACGTCGTAATTTGTAACCAACCACCCGGATTAAAACCCAGGATAACGGTGAACAAAATTCCCACAAAAGAAGGAATGAAAAGTAACAGTAACAGCTTTACAACCCAATTTTTCATATTCAATATTAGTTTTATCCTGCCAAAGATAGCAATATAATTCTTGTTGTCTAAATCAAATTAGTAAATATTTTATCTATACAACAAGGCTAGGATTCATGAAACTGACAGGGAAAAAACAATAAGATAAGACCGATAAAAAATCAGCTGTAAAGGAGGAAATTTCCACCCTTACAGCTGATAACTTTATCTAATCTTACTATTCAGACTTTCTTCCGCCTGTAACTACATCTCTGCAAACAAGGGGAAAATATTTATTCGGCAATCGTCACATTCGTCACCCTTTCCAGCCAGAAGCGGTTCCGGTTAGGATGGAACGGTTTGTATTCCGTATTCAACTTAATGGTGTTATTGCGGAAGACCAACCCATCGACAGACTTGGCATAAAGAATAGGAGCGTCGAAGGTTTCAAACTCATTGTCTTCAATCACAATGCCACCCTCGGGTCCGCCGTGGAAATATTGCTGCTGTCCCTTCAGGTCGGGAATCTCCGGATAGATGGAGATAACCGCATTGGTAAACTGGAACAGATTAGTCAGCGCGTTTACAAAACGGTTCTTACGGATAATGACATGACGCAGGCACCGGTCTCAAACCAACCGTTGCAATCGCCGCAAAGCAGAATAGCAGCCCCCGAAGTATGGTCAAACAAGTTATTCTCGACGATAGTCTTGCGCGGGGTACTGAACAAAGAACCGCGTGCACGGTTATTACGGATCACATTGCCGGAAAACAAAACTTCAGGAGTCCATGTGAGGTTCTCTATTCCGAAACCACTTTGTTCATTAATTACCTGTCTACCGGTTCCTGAAACGTAATCAGGAACTCTCGCGCGCCTTCGGTCTGTTCTTTGTCATAAGGACGGATAGAAATGATCTTATTCTGTTTTCCGACCAGTTCCATCGTATTCGAACGGATAAACTGCACCTCATCACCCGGGCATCCCCACTCGAATCCCCACGACTGACCATGCATATAGCGGCCCACCAAGGTACGGTCGTCCACCCGTTTCACCACTTTCAAATAAGTGCCATGTACATTGATGGCATCATCCATCATCCCCTCATACAACCCGTTGCAAGACACAATCTTACCCTTACAACCGGAAAAATGGGTCGCATCTGCCTGCGTGGTAAAATAACGCGGATCGGCATCCCCTTTCAAACATACGCCAAATTTCTCAAGTGTAATATTTTCACAAAGCTGTGCCAACAATCCCATGCCTTCCGCATAATGTACCTTCACATTCTCAATCGTTGTATTGACATCATGGGAAAGGAATATACCGGGTGTAGGACGTCCCCAGCCACGCATGGCCACCACTGTCCCCGGCACCAGGCGGGCATCTTTCCACCCCGGAGCATGGATACGGCGCGGAGCCACCTCACTGGCTCCTTTCGTCGGACAACCTATGTCACTGGTATTGTAAACCAGATGTTTGGTATCCCCGTCAAAAGCAATTCCCCACGAGTGTCTCATGGTCCATCCTTCACCATAAGCCTCGAATATGGAATCTTTAGCAATGCGATAATCGACCCACGGAGCCGGTTCAAAAACAATTCCATCCTGCGGATCGTTTTCTACGATCTTCACCTGGGCAATATGGGGGTTCTCGAAATCGATGCTGAAGTTCTTTAAACAGACAGTTTTCGGAACGCAACAAGGAAACAGGCAACATCCTGCCGTGAAATACAAATTCGGAACCTTGCCCGTCTAATGTCAGATTCTTCATGTCCTCTAATGCGATACCTACTTTCTTGGGATTCGTTTGGTCGTGATTGGAAATATAATACTCGCGCACAGCGGCTCCTTTTTCATGAAATTCATAACGCCCTTCGGGAAAACGGAGGATTACCTTCTCACCTTCCTTATATTCCGCCTTTATCTTGGCAAGCGCTTTTTGAAGAACCGGAGAGGCATTTTTACTGCTATTGGCTTTC
>ENA-OQCX01000380-OQCX01000380.1-human-gut-metagenome-genome-assembly--contig:-NODE-380-length-23202-cov-2.619285_pt1 | contig 23202 bp, 39 predicted proteins | sample MGYA00242762_ERZ504587 | MGnify/ENA primary metagenome ERZ504587 (study PRJEB26092, sample SAMD00036337) | human gut metagenome | host: Homo sapiens | study: EMG produced TPA metagenomics assembly of... | reverse complement strand
CTTTGTGGGTCACATCGAGTGCGGAATTGCTGGCTGATGGTGCCTTTGGGCGGGATGTTTTTCCTGAGAGGCTCCCTGACGGCCAGCGCCTTTCTGCTGTTCCTCTATGTGGGTTCCCTGTACCTGACCGAGATTCGGCCCCTGCAAGAGCTGGGGACAAACTTCGCCAATGTGCTGCGCCGTCACCAAGGCAAAAGAGATTCTGGACATTCCTGTCTATCAGGGTGGAAGCAGCTTTCCCGAGAACCACGACATTGAACTGCGGAATGTGCGGTTTTCCTATGATGGCAAGACCGATGTACTGCAAGGCGTCAACCTGAAGATCAAGGACGGGGAGCGTATGGCCCTGGTGGGGCAGTCCGGCGCCGGAAAGAGTACCATCATTGAACTGGTCTCCCGGTTCTATGATGTGCAGGAGGGTGAGGTGCTGATTGGCGGTAAAAATGTGAAAGAGCTGGACTACGACACTATTTTGAAAAACGTGGCCATCGTGTTCCAAAAGACCTTCCTGACCCGGGACAGCGTTTTGGAGAACATCCGCATGGGAAGCAGCGCCAGTCTGGAGGAGGTGCGGGCTGCCGCGAAAGAGGCCCAGATCGACGACTTTATCATGTCCCTGCCGGATGGCTACGACACCAAGGTGGGCAGTTTCGGTTCCCGGTTCTCCGGCGGCGAAAAGCAGCGCATCGCCATTGCACGGGCCATCCTGAAAAATGCCCCGATCCTGATTTTGGACGAGGCCACCAGCGCCTCGACCCGGAAAACCAAATGGAGATCGACAAAGCCATTCAGAACCTCTGCAGGGCAAGACCGTCATCGTAGTGGCCCACCGGCTCAGTGCCTGAAGCTGTGCGACCGGGTGGCTGTGGTGGAGAACCACACCATTACCAGCGTGGGCACCCATGAGGAAGTTCGCCGAAAGAACGCTTACTACCGGAAGGCCTGGGAAGACTATGAAAAGGCCCGGAACATCACCTATCAGCTGGAAGGGGGCGAGGGCAATGGGTGAGTACAAGGTGAATAGTTACGAAGGAGCCGGAGAGGGTGGCGTGGGCCATGAGGTTTTGAAGAAGAACCGAAACTTCTATATCGGCGTTGCGGGGACCGTGCTGGAGGGCATGCTCTCCGGCAGCTCTTCATGCTGCTCTATGCGGTGATGCAGTTCTTGTGGGCTGGTCGGTTCGACATGAACCGGACTTGGTGCTGACCGGGTTGATTGCAGGGATCTTCCTGCTCCGTATCCTGATTTACAGCTATGGCTACACCAAAGCCCAGATCGGCGGCGCGGAAGTCAGCCAAAATATCCGGCTGTTTATGGGTGATCATCTCAAGCGTATCCCCCTATCCCGGTTTACCCAGGGGCAGACCGGCGACTACATCAACACCATCACCAGCGATGTCAATAACTATGAAAAGATCCTGACCCACAAAATCGGGGACCTGGCGAAAAACTTTGCCTTGTCCATCATGCTGATTGTGTTTGTCATGACGATCTATGTCCCCGCCGGGCTGATTCTGCTGGCGGCGGATCTGCTGCTGATTCCCGGTTTGTGGCTTTCTTTCCGTATGGTGAAGAAGTACGGCAAAGAAAAGAATGACATCTGTGCGGAGAATGTCAGCAGCATCGTGGAGTATGTATCCGGCATCCAGACCTTCCGGGCTTATGGCGTGGGCGGCTTGAAAAACAAGACGGTCATCAGCGCCATGCGGGACTTCTGCCGCATCAGCTTTGTATATGAGGCCAAGGTGCTCCCTGTGGAGCCGGCTGGGCATCCTGATCTGGCTGTCCTGCCCGCTGTCATCTGGATCGCCTACGCGCCATGGGCAGCCGGGGCCATCGACACGGTTTCCTATCTGTTGGTCTGCATGTTGCCGCTGTTCTGTTCCAAACTTGCCAACGCCATTTTTGTGGACCTCACCAGTTACAAAAACCTGATGATCTCCAAAGGGAAGATCTTGGGCGTGATGGATGAGCCGGAGGAAAGCGGCAGTATGGAGGCGCTGCGGCCCGCTACCCATGAGATCATCTTTGACCATGTGGACTTTGCCTATGTTCCCGGAGAGCCGGTGCTGAAGCAGGCGTCCTTTACGGTGCCGGATCAGAAGCTGACCGCCATTGTGGGCGATTCCGGCTCCGGAAAATCCACCATCCTGAATTTGATTGCAAAATATTATGAGCCAGCCAGTGGCGTCATCTCCATCGGAGGGAAGCCCATCAATCATGTGGCGGCGGAGCGCGTGCTGGAGCAGGTTTCCATGGTAGATCAGGATGTGTTCCTCTTTGACGACACCATCCGGGACAACATCCGTCACGCCCGCCCCGGCGCATCAGACGCGGAGATTGAGGCAGCCTGCCGGGAGGCCAACTGTGACGGATTTATCCGCAGGATGGAAAAGGGCTATGATACCCCTACCGGCGAGAACGGCAATCTGCTCTCCGGAGGAGAGCGGCAGCGGCTTTCTATCGCTCGGGCCATTCTGAAAAACAGTCCCATCCTATTGCTGGACGAGGCTACCGCATCCCTGGACATTGAGAACGAGCTGGCGGTCAAGCAGGCCATCGCCAATCTGCTCAAGGAGAAAAAGACCGTGGTGATGATCGCCCATACCCTTTCCATCGTCAAGAATGCGGATCAGATCCTGGTAGTGGCGGACGGAACAATCAAGGAGTCCGGCACCCACGAGGAGCTGCTGGCTATGAACGGCAAGTATGCGGCCATGTGGAACGCAGAACAGAAAATCACTGTATAAATGAGAGGTCGCGTCTATGAAAAAACTCCATGCGTCGGGCGAGGACTATCTGGAGGCCGTGTTGGTACTCCAAAAGGAAAGAGGATGGTGCGCTCCGTAGATGTGGCCCGGCACATGGGGGTATCCAAGCCCAGCGTGTGCCATGCGGTAGCTACCTTGAAGGCGGGCGGTTTTCTTACCATGGACGAGGACTTCTTTCTCCGCCTGACCGATGTAGGCCGTGAGGTAGCAGAACAGACCTATGAGAAGCACTGCTTCTTCACACGCCTGCTGATAGAAGCCGGTGTAGAGCCGAGGATCGCGGAACAGGACGCCTGCCGCATGGAGCATGTGATCAGCGAAAGTAGCTTTCGGCATCTGAAGCAGAATATGGACAAAAAGAAATAGTCGCGGGAGGTGAAGCTGGTGACCGGGATGGCTGTGCTGCAATATGGGAATTTGTGTATTGACCCAAATCAACGCAGGGTCTATGTAAATGAACAAGTTGTGGAGTTGACCACGATGGAGTTCAATATCTTATACTATCTGGCTTTGCATCCCGGCTGGACCTTTACCCGGGAGCAGCTTTACCGATATGCGATGCCTGATGATTTTGCTTCCGGCCTCGAAAGCGTCACCAGCCGGATCTACAAGATACGGAAAAAACTAAATATCAATGCGATTCAAACGGTACACGGATACGGTTATCGCTTTGAGAAGTAAGAGACACTGGTGATTGTAATAGCATATACTTAATAAAAACGCAGCTGCCAACCAAGGCAGCTGCGTTTTTGTTTAATGAATAGAATACACCGACCCGCATACGGTTCAGCCGTTATAATTGTGGCTTGACAAATACAATCGTTTGATTTAAGATAATATCGTTATTGAATAATGTGATTATCGAAAAGAGGTGAACGAAATGCGTCCTGTAAACGAAAAGCTGCGGAAGGATCTGCTGGAAGCCGGGAAGCGCGAGTTTATGGAGAACGGCTTCCGGGGGGCATCCTTAAAGAGCATCGCGGCTTCTCTTGGAGTAACAACTGGAGCGATTTACCGCTACTATACGGACAAGGAGGCGTTGTTTGACGGACTGGTAAGAGAGCCTGCCCAAGAGTTGGTAGAGCGTTATCGGACCCTTCAGCAGACCTTCGCCGGCAGAAGCTTGGAAGAGCAGCTTCAAAAGCTCCCGGAGGTGCCGGACAAGGAAGCCTCCTGGATGATGGACTTTCTCTACGAGCACTTTGACGCATTCAAGCTTATCGCCTGCTGTTCCTCCGGGACAAAGTACGAGCATTACCTGGATACCCTGGCGGAAATTGAGGATCACTCTGGACGGCTTCTGGTGGATCGAATGGTGGAAGCTGGCTATCCCATTCGCCGTCTGGATGATGAGCTGATCCACATCATGTCCACCGCACTTTTCAACGGCATGTTTGAAACAATCCGCATGATATGCCGCGGGAAAAAGCGATGGTTTATATGGATGACCTGCGGAATTTTTACTCCGCGGGCTGGTTCCGTCTCCTTGGAATCCCTTTTGAATAAAGGGCTTCCTTTTGATTTGAGGTTAGAATATGCTAACTGAATGAAAGGGGTTTTAAGTTATGGATAACAAGAAAGCGCCCTCACCCTTTGCCGTGCTGTGGGGCTGGGCAAGTGGTGAACACGGCGGATTTTATGCTTCGGTAGCCCTGGCGGTGCTGGGGGTGGCCTGCGGTATGGCGCCTTACTTCTGCGTGGCGGCCATGATCGGACTGCTGCTGGAAGGGGGCGGCCTTGTGGAGTGCCTGCCTGGTGCGGTCTGGCTCTGGCGGGCTATGGGGGAAAGGCGCTGTTTTCCACATGGTCCACCAGCCTGTCCCACACGGCCACCTATCACACGCTGCGCCGGGTACGGCAAAATCTGCTCTCCAAACTGAGCCGGGTGCCCATGGGGACGATTCTGGACACGCCTCCGGCCAGTATAAGACCACCATTGTTGACCGGGTGGAAGGGATGGAGCCCACTCTGGCCCATCTGCTGCCGGAGATGACCTCCAATCTGCTGGTGCCGGTGAGCATTGCGGTCTATATCTTCGTCCTGGATTGGCGAATGGGGCTCGCCTCCCTGGTGACCACGGTGATTGGGTTCGCAGTAGCCTCCCAGAGCGGCAAGACTTACGCCGCCCGATGGCAGGGCGCCGTGGAGGTGGGCCGCCGTATGGCAAATGCCATCGTGGAGTATGTGGGAGGCATCCAGGTGGTCAAAGCGTTCAGCCAGTCCGCCGGGTCTTATAAGCGGTACTCCGATGCCGTGACCGAGAACGCCCAATACTATGTGGACTGGATGGCGGACAATCAGAAGTATATGGCGGTCATGCAGGCGGTCATCCCCTCGGTGCTGCTGCCCGTCCTGCCGGTGGGACTGCTGATGTGGGGCAGCGGAAGCCTGAGCACCGCCGTATTCCTCACCATCGTCGTGCTGTCCCTGGGGCTTACCGGTCCTCTGGTATCGGCCATGACCTTTGTGGATGAATTGGCGGTGGTGGGCACCAATGTGGGCGAATTTCCGCCATTCTGGATGCTCCGGAGCTGGAGCGCCCTGCGGCAGAGACGAAGCTGAATGGGCTGGGTATCCGGCTGGATCATGTGTCCTTTGCCTACAAGCAGGAGGACGGCGAAGTGCTCCACGATGTAAGCCTGGACATCCGGCCGGGGACGGTCACCGCTCTGGTGGGTCCCTCCGGCTCCGGCAAGAGCACCATCGCCAAGCTCATCGCCGGCTTCTGGGATGTGACGGGCGGCTCTGTCGCCTTGGGCGGTGTGGATCTGCGGAAGATCCGCTGGAGCAGCTCAACCGCCAGATTGCCTATGTATCTCAGGACAACTACCTCTTTGACCGCACGGTGCAGGACAACATCCGCATGGGCCGCCTGAACGCCACCGATGCGGAAGTCGAGGCGGTAGCCAAGGTTGCCGGGTGCGATGATTTCATCCGCCAACTGGATCAGGCTACGACACCATTTGCGGCGGGGGCGGCGCACCTTTCCGGCGGCGAAAAGCAGCGCATTTCCATTGCCCGCGCCATGCTGAAGGATGCGCCCATCGTCATTCTCGATGAAGCTACCGCCAGCATCGACCCGGAGAATGAAGCGGTCATCCAGCAGGCCATCTCCCGTCTGACGAGGGTAAGACGCTGATCGTCATTGCCCACCGGTGGGCACAGTGCCGGCGCGGACAACATCGTTGTGGTGGAAGATGGCCGAATCGCTGCTCAGGGGAAGCAGGAGGAGCTTCTGGCCTCCTGCCCGCTGTACCGGCAGATGTGGCAGTCCTATCTGGGCGTCCGGGACGGAGAGGAGGAATAAGAGATGTTCAGCGTACTTCGGAAAATTTCCGCCTTTGCGGGCAGCCGCAGAGGTCTTTTGAAAAAATCCATGCTCGTGGCTTTCCTGGGGGCTGTGTTCACCGCGTTCCAGTTCTGGGCCCTGATGCTAACCTTGGAGATCCTAGTGGCCGGCGCGAGCTTGAGCATATGGCCGGTGATCGGCGTCATGCTGGTCTCTGTGGCGGGACGGACCGCCTGCTCCTACTGGTCCACCAATGCGGAGACAGAGACGGGCTACTTCATGGTGGCGGAAAAACGGGTCCATATCGGAGACCGGCTGCGCTACATCCCCATGGGCTACTTCAATGACAACTCCTTGGGCAACATTACCGCCGTAGTCACCACCACACTGGGAGATGTGGAGAATAACGCCGCCCGCTGCCTGGTCAGCGTCATCGGCGGGTTCCTCAACACTCTGGCCATGAGTCTGGCAATCCTGCTTGTAGACTGGCGGCTCGGCCTGCTGGCTATCGGGGGGATTCTTGCCTATCTGCTGGTTGCGGAACTGAGCCAGCGGTCTCTGCTCAAGACAGGGCCTGCCCGCCAGCACGCCCAGATGAAGCTGGTGGAGGCAGTGCTGGAGTACATCCAGGGCATGAGTGTGGTAAAGGCTTACGGCCTGGATAAGGACAGCGGCCAGGCTGTGCAGAAAACCGTGGATGAAAGCTGTGAAAAGGCCCTGGGGCTGGAACACTCCGTAGCCCCCTGGATGGGCCTGCGGCAGATTACGGTGCGGGTGTTCGCCGTGGCGCTGGCTGTGTGCGCCTGGTGCTCTATTCCAGCGGGAGCCTGCCTCTGACCCGGTGCCTGCTGATGCTTGTTGCCTCTTTCATGCTTTACGCGGAGCTGGAGAGCGCCGGCAATATGGCGGACAATCTCCAGATGCTGGGCGCCTCTATGGATAAGGCCAATTCCATCGACGATACGCCAGTGATGGACATTGACGGGGCGGAGCTCCGCCCGGAGGATGCCTCTGTCCGGTTTGAGGATGTCTCTTTCTCCTATGGGGAACGGACCATTCTGGATCATGTGAGCCTTACAGTCCCCGCCGGCAGCACCACCGCGTGGTAGGTCCCTCCGGCGGCGGCAAGACCACTCTGTGCAATCTTATCGCCCGCTTCTGGGATGTTCAGGGCGGAAGGATCACCGTAGGCGGCATGATGTGCGGGAGTACAAGCTGGACAGCCTGATGAAGAACATCTCCATGGTGTTCCAATCGGTGTATCTTTTCAACGATACCGTGGAGAACAACATCAAGTTTGGCCGCCCGGACGCACCCATGAGCAGGTGGTGGCCGCTGCCAAGGCCGCCTGCTGCCACGATTTTATCATGGCCCTGCCGGATGGCTACGACACGGTATTGGGAGAGGGCGGCGGTTCTCTCTCCGGGGGCGAGAAACAGCGTATCTCCATCGCCCGGGCCATGCTCAAGGACGCACCCATCGTAATTCTGGACGAGGCCACGGCCAGCGTAGACCCGGAGAACGAAGCGGAACTCCAGGCCGCGATTTCCTCCCTGACAAAGGGGAAAACCCTGATCCTGATCGCCCACCGGCTGAAAACGGTGCGCAATGCCGACCAGATCCTGGTCCTCAATGGCGGGCACATTGTCCAGCGGGGTACTCATGAGGAACTGATCGCCCAACCGGGCCTGTATGCCGACTTTGTTCATGTCCGGGCCAAGGCCAACAGTTGGAAGCTGGAGGCTTGATGCGGCGGCTTATCTGCCTGCCGGACTCCGTTGTATCATGGGCTGGGGAGGGACTTCTATGGAATTGAATTTTGAGGGGATCGCAGTCGGAGCGGCCTCTCTGCTGGTGATTGGAGCCTTTCATCCGCTGGTAATCTGGTGTGAATACCACTTTTCTCAAAAGATTTGGCCGCTGTTTCTCCTGTGCGGGCTGATCTGCCTGGGTTTGGCGCTGTTTGCACATGGGCTGCTCTCTATTCTTTTGGGACTTGTGGGCGTGGCTTTTCTTTGGAGCATCCGGGAACTGAAAGAACAGGCACGGCGGGTAGAGCGGGGATGGTTTCCCAAAAATCCCAAGCGAACTTAACACAGGAGCGCCGAGGAGTTCCAGACTACGGATGACAGTGCCAGGGTTCAGGAGATTTTCGATGAACTGCTGAACTTCGACAACGACAATGTATTGGATCTGCCCCTGCTGTTTGTCAAGGATATGATCGTCTACAACACTGACAAAATCGCGGGCTATGATTTTTCCAGCACGCCCATGTTCTTTGATGTGCGGCTGATCCAGCCGGCGGAGTGATGGACTAGCAGAATATGAGACAAGGAGCCGGCCTGCTAAGACCGGCTCCTTGTCAAAGGATGTGTTTCCAAAGGAAAGGGGGCAGATTTGTTTGTCGTTGCACCAGTCCGGCGAGGACTACTTGGAAGCTATATTGATGCTCCAGAAAGAGAAAGGCATGGTGCGCTCCGTGGATGTGGCCCGGCACATGGGGGTGTCTAAACCAGTGTATGCCACGCAGTAGCAACCTTAAAAAAGGGCGGTTTCCTCACCATAGACGAGGACTTCTTTCTCCGCCTGACTGATGTGGGCCGTGAGGTAGCCGAGCAGACCTATGAGAAACACTGCTTCTTTACCCGCTTGTTGACGGAGGCGGGTGTCGATCCAAAAACAGCGGAACAGGAGGCCTGCTGCATGGAGCATGTGATTAGCGAGAATAGCTTTCGGCATCTAAAGCAAAGTATGGACAAAAAGAAATAGTCGCGGGAGGTGAAGCTGTTGACGGGGGTAGCTGTACTGCAATATGGGAATTTGCGTATTGATCCAAACCAACGCAGGGTCTATGTAAATGAACAAGTTGTGGAGTTAACTACAATGGAGTTCAATATTTTATATTATCTGGCCTTACACCCCGGCTGGACTTTTACCCGGGAGCAGCTTTACCAGTATGCAATGCCCAATGATTTTGCCTCTGGCCTTGAAAGCGTTACCAGCCGGATCTACAAGATACGGAAAAAACTAAATATCAATGCGATTCAAACGGTACACGGATACGGTTATCGCTTTGAGAAGTAGAAGTAAAAGGGAGCGGCCTTTGTTGATCAATGAAGGTTGCTCCCTTTTGCCGTGTTGAAAATTGGAATTAAAATGGAAAAAGTGAAAACTCAGTCAGAATTTGGTCAGATTTACCTGGAGATAAATTCTAACCATATAGGCAATTTTCGAAAACGGGAGGAATGTGTATGAAAACTAAAAATCGAAATAGCAGAGGGAATTTCAAGTTGCGTTAGGCGGTCTTATTCTTAAATGAATGAGGCCGCCTTTTCTTTTAATTCCCGACAAAATTCTACAAAAAATCAAATTACTGAACCTGGATCATTGGCAGACCTGCTGCCCGCTCTAATGGGCAATGCAGGTTCGTGTGCAAAGTGCGGTTCAGATGGCAAGGAGCCAAATGCGCATGGAAAGTTTGAAAACCATGCACATAAAAAGGTTCGTCGCCATCTGCTTACATTTCGACACACAGTTTACTATCGAATATGGTTCTTCTGCCGCCCTTTTCGGAGGACAGGGCGGGAACATCACAAGACAAGCGACAAGCCTCCTCCTGCGGGCGTCGGAAGTCGTGACGGACTTCTTTATGTGTATCACACAGCCGATTGCTCACCTTTGTGGTGTGTGGTCGGCTGTGTTGTTTTATATAGAACACGAAGACGCCCATTAGTTCGGTGCCGATCCCCTCCAAAATGTTCAAGATTCCCAAAAATTCTTGACATTTGGAGGACAAGACCATGCGGTATCGAAATAATGGACAGATAGAGGAAGAACTACAAATCAGATTTACAGGTTACTTAATCCAGGCAGTAAAACGCACACGGCGCGATTACCTGAACATGCTCAACCAATACAGCAACAGTGAAATACTGACCGATACAACCTATACCCCAGGACAGACTTTGGAACAAGAGGTTACAGAGCGCCTTCCTCTATGGGATGTGATCGAAAGTAATGCGCTCTTCTATGCACTCAAGCGGTTGAATGAACGCGAGCGGTATGTGTTCCTGTCGCATGTTTTGGACAGCTGCCCTTTTGACTTGATTGGTGTAAGACTAGGCCTGACTTATAAAGGCGCAGCCGCAGTCTATTACCGTGCTGTTCAAAAGTTGAGAAAAAGTATTGAGGGGGTGGAAAAACATGATATTTGAACAACTGTTGTTTCAGGCAAAAGAAGGTGATCTGGAGTCAATTACCGATATTTTGAATATGTATCGGCCCTTACTGCTCAAATATTCTGTAATTGACGGCCGGCTGGATGAGGATCTATACCAGGAGCAGTGCATTACATTGATGCGAGCCATCAAACTGTTCCGAATTTGAATTTATGAGAAAGGCTCCGAGACCTTTTGATCTCGGGGCCTTTCCCGTGGATTCAAACAGGATGTACTAAGAGGAAAAAAACAAGCGCACAGCAGTAGTTGGACGCTGCTGTGCGCTTATTTCGATATAACCTATGGACCCCAACTTTGCGTTGGGGCCACACTGCGGTAAAACCTACCCTACTACGATTTTTTATTGCTGCGAAAAGGAGCTCTGACCATACCTATTGTAATTTCATTGCTCTTCTCCAGCGGCAGCCTTATCATAGTAGTAGATATAGGCGTTGTAATCCCGAAACCGAGTGATCAGCCGAATCCGGATGTACAAATGTGCCGTTTCAGAATAGAGGTTAAATTCAGTCGGATCACTGGTAGTCTCGGCATATCGGCAGAAGCGTTTCATGGTCTCCAGCGTCTTAAAGGCCGGCAACTTGAATAGGGCATTTTGAAACTCATCGATTTCTTTTACCAACTCTGGCGGCGTCTTTTTGCCGCTCTCATTGTGCCAGGTTGTCCACCAGCGGTATCCATCGTAATCCGAACGGGAATAAGCAAGTTCGCTGACGGGGCGTTCGATGAGCTGCATTGGAGGCTTGTAGGTGTGCTTGAACACTTCTGAAAAAGTGCAGTTCTGCACCAGATAACAGATGGACTTTTCCGCTTTTTTCTTCAGGTGTCCAGACTTGACGGCATCCCATTCCACAAGGGGCAGGGGCGTATGGGCGGCATCCCGAAGGGCCTCATCCATGCCGCAGGCTTCACAGATCTGCACATCCGCGTATCGACTGAGGGCGTTGACCATCAGGTGGGCTGCCAGAGGGGCGCCACACCGCAGGCATTTGGAGGGGCCGCTGCATCGCCATGAGCATAAAGCTTTTTGTCTTGCTTCCAAGCGGCTTCCAGTAATTCTTTGGGGTATAATTTGATTTTCATAATTTTTTACTCCTTCTTCCGGTTTTTCTTTTCATTGCCTTTTGACGAATATTGGTAGTTTCTTGAAATGTTTGAGCAAGGGATGGATCATGTCTTGTGTCGCTTTTCCAGTGCCGCTCCTTTGACCAGGGCTGGTAGACTGGAAGCTCTTCCTGGAACAATGCCAGCAATTCAGCAGCCATGTCCTCACGGCGGAGATATAGGCTGTTCTTCACAGTCTGGGTATCGCAGTCGGTGATGATGGTACGCAGCGAGATTCCGTGATGCTCAAAGGTGAAATGCCGGTGATGAGCTGGGTCTTCCGCCTCAATCCATAGTGGAAGCGTATCAGAGGAACCTCTAAACGGCGCCAGCGCTGTAATCGGTGTAATGAAATCCTGGTATGTGTTTTGCCAGCCGGCGCAGGGCGATATACAACCGCATATACCGTCTGCCAAGCTCGCCGTTCAACCGGCGGGAATAGTAGGTGTACCCGTCCAGATCCAGTTTTTTTAGTTTTTGAGTGTTGAAGATGTATTCCACATATTCTGTTCCGTCTTCCAGCCGTACTTGCCCGGTGCGCTCGCCTAAACCGTTGCGCTTGATCCAGGCATGATACCGCTTGCCGGTGGTTTTGGTGTTGATAAAGCCGCAATCTTTGGCGCGTAAGCCGCCCAGATTGACGGTCAGACTGTCCCAGAAGACCAGCTGGCCGAAGCTCTCTTGATAGAGTTTGATGGCAAGATTACCTTCTGGATAGGTGGCGATTTTAACAGTTAGTGCATATTCGGTTCCTTTCATTTTAAATGGTATTGGTTTCATAATCTCTCCGTGAACTAGACCAGGGGACTGCAAGGACAGCCCCCTGGTTATGGTTATAAAACTGTGCGCCTGTCCCCGCAGTATGAGAGCGGGGAAGAGGCGATGCCTTTGACGGCCCTATTGGAATCTTAAAGATTTCGGGTCATTCGTACATTAGGCGGCACCCGCCGCGCTTTCAAAGAGCTTGTACAGTGTGGCACACATATCCGCTTGATTTCTACAGGAAATGGTATGAGCATGGCCGTGATTTCGCCTCTCATGATCCATTGGTCCTACCGTGATGCTCAACTGAGAACGCTCCTGAGTAATCCAGAGTCGTCTGCCAGCGGACGGGTCTTCGGCTACAATCCAAAGTGGACGCTGGCGATCCATATAGGAACGATAGTAGGAACGCCACCCGCTATAATCGGAATAGCGGAAGTCGGGACTGCTAGAACGGCGCTGTTCCAGAACTTCATAGATTTTTTTGTATTTCATGCGCTGCGCCTCCCTTCCTGCAATGATAGATATTCAGCGTACCCCTCCGGGTCCAGTTCACGCAGGCGGTCTGCCCGGAAGCGGTACTCTGGATACTCACAGTAACCACTGCGCTGCGTTGCCCCGGTAGGGATAGCCAATCCGTGGCGGATCAGCCAGACCGGGAAATCGGCGTCACCATTGGTATCGATGAACGCGCAGTCTTTCCCCCGTTCCCCGTCCAGATTGACCGTCAGAGAGGCCCAGGGCTCCGCATAGCCATTTTCCCATGTGTGCATGGCAATCGCCAGGTTGCCGTCCATATAGGCGGATACCTTTAGCTGGATGGGATGTGTGGAGCCGTACTTTTCATAAGGGAAGGTAATAGGCCCTTGCCTACCATGGCCGGCATTGGCCTTTGGGCCGGAGCTGTACTGATGTTTGGTGTCAGATCCAGTTCCCAGCATATAGCGAGAATATCAGAATCGTCCACACGGTAGTTATATTTTTTGGCATACTTGGGGTGGAAGAGAAGCTGACCATTCTCCACAACAAATTTGCCTTCCTTGGTGCCATAGGTGTACTGGCGGCCATCCAGAAGATGTTGCACCTTTTTGGCGTCCGCTTTGATCTTTCCTTTGTCGTACCATGTGGTGTACTGCACCGCAACCTCAAGATTAGGGTTTGAATGAAAGCGGGTTTCTAAAAACTGCAGGACGCGCCCGCAGACTGCTACCCGCTGTTCCACTGTTTGGGCAGAGTTGAAGGACAGTGTGAAATAGGAGTAATCCCGCCCAGACAATCCATAGCCGTGAAGCGTATTGCTGAAGTCGTTGCACCAGAAAAACAGTTCCCAACGGGAACTTCCGTAAGGCGCCGGATCTTCAGCTTCATACTGATAGCAGATAAACTCCCTGGCAATGGCCGCCATAACAGAGGCCATCACAGCGTTTTTTGACTCAGCTGCCTGTTTGATCCTGCGGTGCGCCTCATCAGGGCCGGCATCGCAAATCTGACGGTTTGCCTCCCGCTGCTCCGGGGTGTAGACATATTGGAGTCTGAGCGAATGGACATCTTCCCGGCATAACCCCGGTCAATCCATTTTGCGCTGAAACTTTTGACAGAAGATTTATCATGCAATATATTCATAGTGATTCTCCTTTTGGATTTGATGTAAATGCTTGCCGATGCTTCGACAAAGGCAGTCAACGGGATTTTTCATCGCAGGGGTGGCCGCCCCCTCCATATTCCAGAAGGCATAGCCGATACACCGGGCCGTCTCGCCTAAAGTGTTTTTCACGGCTTCTTCCACCACATCATCCGTATCTGGGCACTCCTGTTCGTTGTTAAGGCGTGTCAGATCGTGGTGCAGCTCTTTCATCTGCTCTGGCGTTACCGGCTGGTCAGTTTGGACCAGCACATCGGCAAAATCGCCGCAGCCGTTGACATTCAATTCTCGGATGAGCAACATTCCCATAAACTAACCTCCCTCCTTCAGCGGCCTTCCTGCCAATCGTAAAGCAAAAGGTCATGGCTGGAAGCCCTCGGTGGGAGAACAGCCGCCCGAAAACGATAATTTGTAAATACAAAGCCAGTGGGTTTGTGCGTGTACTGGACGGCAAGAATGTGATACTCTCGGCCCATCCAGTCGGCAGATTCCAGAACCTGTTCGGTTTCATTCCCAAAATCAAGGGCAAAAATCCAGTTATCCTGACAGCTGCTCGGGTCAGAGTAAGGCTCCCCGCCCGGCAGGAACAGAAGCTTTTGTTTCATATCTTCATAACTGTGGACCCCCGGGTGTTTATTCAAGAACGCTTGTGCCAGTTGTTCCCTAAAGGTATAGAAGGGGATGAATGGCTTTTTTCCCTCGAAGTCCCCGTTTCCATCCAGAGCGATCACCTGCCATCCGAGATGATCTCGATGATAACATCCTTTCGGATGCGGCAATCATTTTGATAATCATCCGGGGTAGAAGTGTACCATGTGCCATCAACGTATCACGGTTGCAGTAGTAATAGGGCTGGTTTACAGATTGGAACACATCCTTGCAGAAGCCTGTGTCTTCAAACAGAAAAGTGAGCTGGATCGTTTTCATTCGAGTTTCCTCCGTAGTAATAATCATAGATTTTTCTTAGACCGCGCCGTATTTTGGCTTTGGTAGGCTGCCGGTGGCGATTCTCTGGCCGGAGCCAAACGCTGGCCCGAAAAACCAAATTTCGTAGTGGGTGCAGAGATACCGCCCCTTTGTGTGGGCGATTGAAACCGACCACATATAGGCGTCGCCGGACACCGTAAACTCCTTGGGATAGCAATATTCCCGCATTCCATCCGGCGAGAAATCATCCAGCGCCGCGGCATTCCCGGAACGGGGGTCTGCTTGCGGCTGAACGACCTCCCGGAGCCAGAGAAGAAAAGAAGGCTCCCCGGCGCTCATACCGATTCCTCCGGCTTGCCGGCCCTTTCATAGTAGACCTTGCGAGTGCCGGCGCCGCGAACTTGGAAGATAAAACCGGGCACCATCTCAGCCAGCTTGTCAGCATACATCTTGCGCGGTCACAATCTGGGATCAGCGTAGCATAAACCAGGCCGACTCCAACTTCCCTTCATGCAAATTTATAGCGCCATAACAGCGGTCTCCAATTTTCTTCCCATAGACGATATAGTTCATCGGTTACCGCCCTTTCTGTTAATACCAGATGAAAGTCTGGCCGCATAATGCCTGAATACGCTCCATGATGGTATCAACTTTCTTTTCAGATAAGGGAATATCCGCATTATTCCAGTGCCGAATCAATTCTTCCAGTGTACGGTCTGGAGCTGATACACAGAAATCACAGCAAAAGTTATAGAGCGGCTGCCCGGTATAGGCTTCAAAGACGCTTTCAGTACCATCAGCAATCCGCTGTCTCTGGTTCCCACTGTAGTTGATACGGCCTAAATAGGCGGTACCATAGCGTTCACGGTAGGCATCAATTATTTTGCGGTTTAAGTCATTGTAAGTATCATCGGCTTCATCAATCCTGAGATACCCTTCACGAGCGAGGGCATACTCCCGCTGCACTTGCAGGTAGTAGGAGAGGGCGTCCATGGGTTTCGGATCATGCGTGGGATGTTTTAGTTTCATCAAAAAATCCTCCTAAAAACAAGGGACCGGCAAACAGCAAATACGCTGTTTGTCGATCCCTTTGTGATAGTGTCCCTTGCCAAATAGCAAGGCATTTGTCAAATAAGAAAAAGTGTAGAGTTTTATTTCTGTGGAGCAACATTGAAAGTATCAATGATACAATACTGGCAGATCAATCAGAAAAATCTTTTGGGTGCTGAATGATCCATGCTTGCAGCTCGTGTTCTCCCGCACTGCCATTTGCAATAGAGATAAACATATCCGCAAGTTCGCCGGGCTTCAGTTCAAGAACATAGCCGTTCCATTTCAGCAGCAACTGCGTCATCATTGCGCCAATCCGTTTGTTACCATCAAGAAAGGCATGATTGGAGGCCAGTCCAAACCCTATTCTGGCTATTTTCGCAAGGTCCGTTTCAAAAAGATCAAAACCGGCAAAGGTTTGCAACGGAGCATTGACTGCGGCTTCCAGACTATTTCGGTCCCGAATACCGTCCAACCCACCTGAAGCTTTGATGATCCTGCTATGGACGGCGATAACATCTTCAACCGTCACCCAAATCATTCCGCCATCCTCTTATAGTCGTCAGCGAAAGAACTTAAAACCGCATCGGTATCCGCCAACATCTGCTCCCTTGAAATTTCTGCAGATGGTGTGTTAAGAGTTAAGGGAAACGGCATTCCATTATTGCGGACAAAGGCATTTGCAAAAATGTTGAATGCGGTGGATGTGGATATGCCCAGCTGCTCGCAGATGGCGGCCATTTGCGCTTTGACCTGACTATCTATTCTAAATGTCATATTGGTATCCATATATCGACCTCCTTGCACTACAATTATACTACATATCATGTGCAAATGCAACGAGTAGGATGCTTAATTGAAGAAGGCCACGGGAACCAATCGTCTTTGAGGGAGTGCTGTATCATCTATGCGGCAGCTTCTGCAGGAGGCAGCTCGTTGATGATGGGAGCGGAAAGTAAAATGGCCGTTTCGGTATCTTCCATTAACAGCCACGCACCATCGCGCCAAACACAAGAAGTTGCCTTGTTGTAAATCTCCGGGACCTTATTGGGATCGTCGATGCACTCGCGGGTAACGAGCAGGCACATGTGATCGAGATAGAAATAGTGAAGAGATTTTTCAATTTCCTCTCGTAAGGTATGGGCAGGGCTGCAATTTCGTCCATATCCTGCCGTTGAAAAGCAGCCTCGGAAATCTTTTTCAGGCACTGTGTTTGCTGAATTGCTGCATCAATGTAGGTTTTGGCCTCGTCAAACAGGCTGCGCCGGATACGAATATCACATAGAGCTACATGGCGGGTGTATTCGGTGGCCGCTTTGCAGATTTGCCCCCGCAGTTCTTCATAAGGTTTTTGGTACTTTGTTTTCAGCACTTCCAGCGATACGACTTCCAGATTTCTCCGAAGGGTATCCAAATGAATTTCAAGTGCCTTGCGTAATTCTTTTTCGTCCATAGTTTTCCTCCATTTCACAATAGAAATTACTTTTGTGGGGATGCCTGCTGATCATCCTGTAAAATATCCTGTGCGGCCTTGGATACTGCATCCCAGTAACACTCCCAATAGGTATCGCAGAGATCCAGGTAGTGGCTGATGCGCCCTTTGATGTCCGCATTGTGCAGCAGTTGTTTTTTCTGATCTTCTGTCAGAGCCAGATACTCCGGCAAAGCTTGAGCTTTATCAAGAAAATCCTCCCGTGCGCACTCATCTTCATAGACTGCCGCCACGGTGCGTATAAATTCAGGAGCCAGCGGCAGAGGCCGTTTTTCAATGGAGAGGTAAAAGTGGTTTTCGCAGTATTCCCCATCCAGATAGCACTCATAGCTTTCTGCGGTTTCTTCCTCTGCAAACTGACTCTTTTCACGCCATTTCTCAACGCAGCCGCTCTCCAGTTCGTTTTTCAGATCGTCATGAAATTGCCGCTGGGCATCCATTAAATTAGTGAACGGAGCCTCATAAGAGCCAAATTCCCCGTCAGTGGCCCAGTGCGAGACGACGACATAAAGCGTACCTTGGGGATACGCCTGCTCGGGAACGGCCAGAGGCGTCAACATTTCAGGCGCCATGATGACCAGTTCCAGCCTAAATCCTCCACACGCTTTGGCGCACCATAGAGCTCAGAAAAAGTCTGCTCCAGTGCGCGGCGGGCAGCGGAAAGGTACGGCGGGTCAAATTTACAATAGATGTCCGGCGTATCATTTTCAGTTTCCCGGTCATCATCCGTGCGAATTTCAAGGATGCGCCCGAAGAGCCCGCTGTACTCACTCGCTTCATTGGCGAGGACGCGGCTGCCTACTGTGTAGGTGATGTTCTCATGTGAGAATTTCTCACCCGGTTTCTTATAAATCATAGTCCATTCCTCCCTTGATGGGGAAAAAGCAAGTCCCCTTGATTCATCAATAAATGTGCCTTTATTATCCGCGTCGAAAATGACGGCACCGCTCGTAAACATGAAAATGAGCGGTGGAATAAAAGCGATATGCCTGCTGCTTTTTAGGCGGCAGCAGCCAACGGTGGATGGGCCGCTTGGCAGTACCGCAAACTGCAGGCTTTTGGCTTTTGAAGATTTCCATCATCATATCTCCTTCGATAGACTGTACGCGAAATGGTGATCACCCTTCCTCCATGTCCTCGCTGGCCTCGATGATACCGCGCTTCCGTTTCAGCTCCGCGATTTTTCGCTTCCACTCTTTCTGCGACTGCTCGGCCCGTGCCCGTTCCGCTTGCTGATCTTCCGGGGAGAGTGCAGAAAACTCCCACTCCCCGGCGATCTGCGTCAATATCCGCCATGATGCGGCGCACCAGGCGCAGAGCCAGTTCGCTCTTTGTCGGCGGCAGCTGCTCCATGGCAGCCTGCCCCTGCTGAAAAAGAAGCCGGTACCGGTCGTATTGAGCCTCGGTGATGAAACCCCATCCGAAGTCATCCTGGAGTTCCCGCTCGCTGTGGTATTGCATCACTTTCTCAAATTCAGCCTGCCGGACAGCGCCTTCTTTCTCCACCGTCCGGGCATATTTTGCTTCTATGCGGCGCAGATCTTCCAGCACCTTTGTACAGGCTGCCGCCTCCATCAAATAACCATGGTCCCGCAGTTTCAGATACCTACTCATCCAGCACCTCCGTTTGCTCATCATCACAGCTTACCAAAGGGCAGGCGTAACTCTTATCAATGCTGGGCATGGTACAGCCCATATCAGGATCATGACAATCACAATTCAAGCAGGGAACCAGTGGCTCCGGCTGAAGCCGGATTCCCAAAACGATGAATTCACTCCATCTTCGCAGTGTGGGCAGGGGATTGTCCCGTTGTATGCATGGTCGATCTGCTCTTGTGTAACGGGGGAAATCTTATGGCAGCATTCGTTCCGCACATATACGATATGAGCGGCTCGCCAGACTTCTGGACGGTATCTCTTATTGAAAGGAAGGTAGCCGCCCCATTGCGGATTGTCGAAAACCCGATCAATGTGTAGCTGAAGGGCTTCTTTTCGCAGTTCAGTGGCTGATGCCCCGATATAATTGTGTTCGCTGCACCATTGGATCAGATGCTTTAGCAGATGTGTCTCCCCATCGCGTTCGATGACAGCCTCCGCCAGCCTGCACCAGTCCTTTTCTTCAATCTCTCCAAGATTGGTTTTTACACCGTCCCACGGCAAATGCTTTTTATCCCGGCCGGAGCCCGTGCTGTTACAGCGGAATACGCCATATTGCCAGCGAATATCCTCGTAGGTGATGGAAGAGAAGTCTACTCCACTGGGCAGATGATAGTCCACATATTTCATAATTTTCAATGCCTCATAATTTTCACGACTGGTCAGATCTTGTTTTACACAGTCTGACTGCTATTGTGAATCTCTCCGGTTTGCATGAGGCCAGCAGACGCATTGGTGTCTTGGCAGGGGCTGTCCGATGGAGGAATCTCGCCTCTCAAAACAAAAGGAAGAACTGCGTTCCAGCTGGTCAGGGGAACTGGATTGCCGTCTATTTCCCGCAGAGCCTCATCCATCCAGCACTTTTCGCAGATATATACATGAGCGTATCTGCTCAAACTGTTCAGGAAAAAATACAGCCCGGAGTATAATTCGTTGCGGCCGCACCGCGGGCAGAGAAGCTGCTGTTCCGTCTCCTGCAGAGGGCAAAGACGCTCAAGAAATCTCTTTGCTTCGTCTTCAGAAAGTTTCATATTGTGTCCTCCATTGCATTTCTTAAAATTTTATTGGCACCAACTTGGCCGATGCCGGTATAAGGTCAAGCCTGTTATGCGATGGATCTCTTTGTCGTTGGTGACTTGAATGAATCCTTTTTTGCGGGCCACAACCCTGACCTCCTCATTCATATCAAGACAAAATACTTGTTCCCCGTCCATCTTCCGGAGTTCTTGCGTGGTAAGGGGAACTTCAGCGGCAAATTTGTTTTCAGGCGGTATAAGCCCGGCTACCAGCATTTGTACTGCGGTCTGAAAACCGGACTCAAAAGCCTGCTCGGCCACAATGCTGCTGCACTCACCGGCGGCAAGCTGGTACGCTTCAAAGGCGGCCATGCTTCCGGGGAATTGCCCATTTTCTGGCGCAGGAGTTCCTCTGCCATTGAAGCATTATGGTTAAGCTGCTTCTGGTGCTCGCTTTGTGTTTTGAACACGCTCGGCTCATAATCTCCATAGTAGAGATCATGAAGAAAATCAGGGTCAGCGACAAAATCGGCTGATAAGGACTGCTTGGGCGCAGACAGACTTTCGGCGATTCGTTCCAGAGCCTTGATAAGATTAGGCAGCTGGGAATTGAAAAATCTGCGGCCATATTCCGTTTCGTGCAAATTCAAAATTCGTCACCTCCATATAGAGAAAAACCGCCAGTGCCTTCGGGCCTGTAGCGGTTTATGTGAGGCCCCAGAACAGGGACCGGCTTCTTGATTGTTCATGAGGACAAACCGCCTGCTCCTTTAGGCGGCAGAGGTATCTGTCCCTGCAAAGTCACAACATACGATTTCGCATATTGGCGCGGTGCAATGCCAGTCATTTTTATAGTAGGCCGTGTCGATCCCTTGGTTAAACTCCAATAAAATCCCAGTCCTTTTTTCAAATGTTCTGGCACGCCCTTCCTGAAGCCAGCGATGGTCTTCCGTTCCGCTATATACGAATGGCGCGCTCATTTGCGGTATTATGAACGCACCTTCCTTTGCAATACGGGAGGCCGCCTCTATTACCATGTATTCAAATTCGCCGCTCATGTAGCTTTTGCGGTAATTGTTTGCAATTCGACCAAACGGCGGATTTGCAATCGCGAAGTCAAATTGGCCCAAGAGGTCAGGCAGAAAGGGATCAAGAACATCCGCGCATATCCATGTGCCTCTGGCACAACTTTTTTACCAACCTCAACATAGTGCGGATTCAGTTCTACACAGGTAATATCGGCATAGCAGCGGCTACGGTCACTGCATTCCAGCTGTGCCGCATAGCTCAGTACGCCGATTCCAGCACACAGTCGATAATTCTGATCGTCTTTCCGTATAGGCACGGAATCTGGAGAGTAAAATCGTTGGCAAGTCCAAAAGGAGTAAAAAATGCACCGGACTTGCTATTGATGTGCTCCGCGTCTTCCCGGAAATTTTCAAAGATAAAAAGCTTATCTTCGTGGGAAAGGTGTTCTTTCTGCAGGAGACAAACCGCCTGATCGTGGAGCTGAATTTCTCTTTTGGTCAGCTTACTCATGGGTATCCTCCATTTATGTGGTTTGGTACAGTTTAGACAGTGAAACCTTCCATACTGCAGCGAAGAATGCAGTAGTCGGTCCGAAGGCTTTTCATGTGCCGCAGAATATCTTCTTTGGACTGGTAGCCCTCCAAATTCAACACCTGCCGTTCTGGACACCCCTTCTCGCTGGTCAGGTTGCAGTACCAGTACCCGCTTTTGGTCTGGTAGACCTTCCGATTTCTCTTGTGACCGGGAATCGTGAGCGTCAAATGCAGACCGCCGACGCCATACTCTGCATGAACGAGCATAAAAGTCGCTTTATACAGCTCGCGTTCTTCCTTTTCTACAAAACCGCAGAGGTCAGGCAGCCTGGGGCACCTTCCAGATGTGTGGGGCATATCGCGCCGATTCCGTTGGAATTTTCCCCGGCACCAGCAATCCCGCACCTCGCATTTTTCACAATCCACAGCGCCATGAAGCGGTGGGAAATAGTGTTGCTGCTCCATCACATGGCCTCCTTAAAAACAGTCATTCTGCATTACTTTTTGGCAGGCCAAGTCCAAACCAGCTTTCAGCTGAGGCATGGCTCCATGTATTGGGGAGTGATACCCAGGGCATCAAGCGTGTCTTGAACATCGCCGGTATAGCCGTATTCGTGGTTGGAAAGTTCAGTCAGGAACATTTCATAAATGAAATTGTCTCCAGCTTTATCAGCGGCAATGGCTCCTCAAGCTCCTTGCGGTGCCGGGCAAACATTTCATGCAGCTTCGGCGCATCGCTTTTGCGGTAAAATCCACCGGTGCCAGCGATCGCATACACCTGATTCATGTCGGAAGGGCGCAGGCCGAGCCGGCGCATTCCCTCTGCGAACTGCTGTTGATCGAACGCAAAAAACATGGGAAAGGCGTTGACTTCCTCCTGCTGGCGATTCCGCAGCTCCTGATATTGGTTTTTCATATTATGCGGCCTCCTTTTTCCTCTGCTGTACAGATAGCCTGACACGCCATTCTTCTGGACGGGGCTGACTGCGGCAAATCCGTTCTAAAAGGTCTTTATTCGCACAAACAGCATATTGCTTCCACTGAGGCCCTTGGCCCTTGACGGGTCAGGTGCTCCAAGGCATACATCATCACAGCACCCTACCTTTCCACCTCGAATTGCCGAAGCTTTTCTAACAGCAGGCGGGTGTTCTGCGCGTATTGCTCAAGGAACGGCTGATCCAAATCGAAGTTATAATATCGGTAAAACAGCACTTGGAAGGTCATCTGTTTGCATAGTTCCGGAGAGATCGAGCGCATCCGCTTACCGATTTCCGTGATAGCGGCATATTCCTGTTTCAAATACTCTTTCTCCACTCTGGGGAAATTGCGATAAAACCAGTCTTTGACGGAAACCTTTCCGCCGTTGAAATGATACTGCTGATTGCGGTCAAAGCAGAGGCAGTATTCAAAATCACGGCCCCGCTCGCCGTCCTACAGAAAAGGGATAGAGCCGGCAGGTCCGTGGGCGTGCCTCGTAGATGCTGCACAACCCATCCTTCAGGAAAATACAGGAATCGTCCGGCCCCGTGGTTTTCAGTACGAAGATGGGAAAGCAATCGTTGGTCAACGGCGTAGGCTCACAGTATTGGGACAGCACCTCATCTATAGTGTAGATGTTGGGCTCACGACTGCGCAGATACTTTGCAAGCCGATAGCGTCCAGGCTCTCCACCATCACAGCATCCCTGATATGACG
>ENA-OQCX01000379-OQCX01000379.1-human-gut-metagenome-genome-assembly--contig:-NODE-379-length-23232-cov-2.196841_pt1 | contig 23232 bp, 29 predicted proteins | sample MGYA00242762_ERZ504587 | MGnify/ENA primary metagenome ERZ504587 (study PRJEB26092, sample SAMD00036337) | human gut metagenome | host: Homo sapiens | study: EMG produced TPA metagenomics assembly of... | reverse complement strand
GCAAGGACGAATTCGACAAGACCGTTGTGTCCATGCACGTACGCCCCTATGCCGACCAGTTCAACAATAACGTGGCACGCGTCTTTCACCGCTACGTAACCGAATTTCCCGGCATACAATTCTGTACTGCCGCCCACGAGCACCACGTCTTCGAGGAAAACCTCTTTGAGGACGGTATCATGTACTACATGAGCGACTGCATGAAGAACCGCAACTACTATGTATTCACCATAACACCCGAAGGATATGAGCGCGAAGTGGTCTATTTCTAATCTGCCGGCACTCGCCGCCATCTGCCTGCTGATGCTGTGGTGCGGCCCGCTTTCCGCACAGGAACGGGATACGGTGATTATCGTAAAGCACGATACGGTTTACTTGCAGCACAAACCCGACACCGTTGTCACCGGCCGTGTGCGCCACAGCCGTTACGACCGGCGCGTGCACCGCTACCGCAAACGGTGGGAAGCCTTGATTCCGACACACACCAAGATACAGTTTGCCGGCAATATGGGACTCCTCTCACTGGGTACGGGCTGGGATTACGGCAAGCGCAACCAATGGGAAACGGATGTTTTTCTGGGTGTCCTGCCCAAATATCAGTCCGACTGCACCAAACTGACATTTACCTTGAAGCAGAACTACATCCCCTGGAGCCTGCAAATCAAGGAAAGCCGGTTCTCGGCAGAACCCCTTACCTGCGGTATGTACTTCAACACCGTGTTCGGCGATGAATTCTGGGTGAACGAACCGGATCGTTATCCGAAAGGCTACTACGGTTTCTCATCCAAAGTACGCATCCATGCTTTTCTCGGACAACGCATTACGTACGACATCGACCCGCGCCGCAGATTTACGGCAAAAGCCATTACGCTATTCTACGAAATCAGCACCTGCGACCTGTACATCGTAAGCGCATTCACCAACAAGTACCTGAAGCCGAAGGATTACCTGAGCTTGTCCTTCGGAGTGAAGCTACAGTTGCTGTAAGACATGTCTTTCAAGTGAAATTACAGTTACCGCAAGGTTACCGGCTGTATCTTGCAGTGGTACGAGATGTATCCCACGGTGTACAAGAAGTACCTCGCTATGGTACGGCATGTACCCTGCGTGGTACAGCACCTACCATGCCGTGGTACAATGTATACCACACCGTGGTATGACACCTACCTTGTCGTGGTACGGCATGTACCCTGAGGCGGAACGTAGCGCAGCCCCTCTTCTGCTACTGCTTTTGCTACTTCCGCTCCTTATAAAAAAAACGTCCATGTGTCTTGCCGGGCAGCAAAGCCCAATGAAAAAGTCCCCGAATTATTCCTCTCCTTTCCCTTCTTTCTCGGGAAAATAGAATATATTTGCCCTCACAAATATAACAAGACATCGTTCTGCCATGAAGAAATCCGGAAACATTCTTATCGTTGATGACAATCGCGGCGTACTCACCGCATTGCAACTGCTGTTGAAACCTTATTTTGATAAGATAGCCGTTCTTTCTTCACCGGTCACCCTTCCCGCCACCTTGCGCGAAGACATCTGGCAGGCAGTGCTTCTCGATATGAATTTCACATCCGGCATCAATACCGGAAACGAGGGGCTGTACTGGCTGCACGAAATAAAGAAACAATATCCGGCGCTCCCCGTAGTGCTGTTCACCGCTTATGCCGACATAGACCTTGCCGTACGGGGGATAAAGGAAGGAGCAACGGATTTTATCGTCAAGCCCTGGGATAACGGAAAGTTAGTGGAAACCCTGCTGAATGCCGCACAAAACGCCCCTGCATCCGGGAAGAAAACGGCAACCACGTCTGCAAGCACCGCTTCTTCCATGTACTGGGGAGAAAGCCCCGTCATGCAGCAGCTTCGCATGCTGGTAGAAAAGGTAGCGGCCACCGATGCCAACATCCTCATCACCGGCGAGAACGGCACGGGTAAAGAGATGCTTGCCCGCGAGATACATGCCCTCTCCGCACGCCACCGCAAGGAAATGATAAGCGTGGACATGGGCGCCATTACCGAAAGCCTTTTTGAAAGCGAGCTTTTCGGCCATGTGAAGGGGGCGTTCACCGATGCCCATGCCGACCGTCCCGGAAAGTTCGAGGTTGCCGACCACAGCACGCTCTTCCTCGATGAAATAGGCAATCTCCCCTATCACCTGCAAGCCAAACTGCTGACCGCCATCCAGCGCCGCAGCATCGTGCGAGTGGGCAGCAATACGCCTGTTCCCGTAGATATCCGCCTTATCTGCGCCACCAACCGCAACCTGTCCGAAATGGTGGACAAAGGAGAATTCCGTGAAGACCTGCTCTACCGCATCAACACCATCCATCTTGAAATTCCCGCGCTGCGTGAACGGCAGGAAGATATAATCCCGCTGGCAGAGCGTTTCATCACACGTTTCTGCAAACAATACGGGAAGCCGGCCTTGCGTCTGGACAATGCGGCGCGGGAGAAGCTGATGCTGCACCCCTGGTCCGGCAACATCCGCGAACTGGAACATGCCATCGAGAAGGCCGTTATCATCTGCGACGGTGCATTCCTCTCTGCCGGATTGTTCCAGTTGCAACGCAGGAACGAAGCCCCGGAAATGCCCGCCGCATCCACTCTTGAAGACATGGAAAAGCAAATGATACGCCGCACGCTGGACAAGTGCGGCGGCAATCTCTCGGCGGTGGCCTCGCAACTGGGAATTACCCGGCAGACGCTTTACAATAAAATGAAGAAGTATGGGCTTTGAAAAACCTAAGGATATCAGCCAATATTACGTTTTCCGGACTGTCGTCAGCCTGCTCACAGCCGCGGCCGCCGGAATAATGTGGACGCTGTTCTTTCTGAAGCCGCCGGGTGCGCGTGGCTGGGGCGACCCTCTGCTCTGGCTGTCCTGTTCACCGTGCTTCTTTCTTTGACAGTATACTGGCAGCAACGGTTGTACCGCCGCCACACCCGTAAAGTTCTTTTCATGCTCGATGCCATTGAGAACAGCGATACTTCCGTTCACTTCTCCGAAACGGACGGAACTGAAGACAACCGCCTCGTAAACCGTTCGCTGAACCGCGTAGCCCGTATCCTGCATAATGTAAAGAGTGAAACCGCCCAACGGGAGAAGTACTACGAGCTTATCCTCGACTGTGTAAACACCGGTATCATCGTGCTGAACGACAACGGAGCCGTCTATCAAAAGAACAACGAAGCCCTGCGCCTGCTCGGATTGGAAGTTTTTACGCATGTCCGCCAACTGTCGCGTGTGGACGCCCATCTGACGGATACGCTCACCGCCTGTCGTCCCGGCGACAAGTTCCAGGCGGCATTCGGCAACGAACGCGGAACCGTAACCTATCTGTCCGCGTCAGCGACATCACCGTACGCAAGAGCACCTGCGCATCCTCGCCCTGAACGACATCAACAACGAACTGGACGAAAAGGAGATAGACTCCTGGATACGCCTTACACGCGTGCTGACCCATGAAATCATGAACGCCGTAACCCCCATCACCTCCCTGAGCGACACCCTGCTGAAACTGACCGAAGCCCGAATATCGAAAGAACGAGATGCGGCACGGTCTGCAAACAATCAGTACCACAGGCAAAGGGTTGCTCGCTTTTGTAGAATCCTACCGCAGGTTTACGCGCATCCCCACTCCCGAACCGTCCCTATTCTACCTCAAAGGCTTCATCAACCGTATGGCGGAACTGGCGCGGCATCAATATCCCGACACCCCGGTTACGTTCAATGTTTCCATCGTTCCCAACGATTTGATACTCTATGCCGACGAAAACCTCATTTCGCAAGTCATCATAAACTTACTGAAAAATGCCATACAGGCTTTTGAAACGGGTGCTACGGCAGCAACGGGGACAAATGCGGAAACGACAGCGGAAACAAGCGCAGCGACTACGGAAAAACACATCAACATACGCGCCTACTGCAACGAAGCCGAAGCCGTACTGATAGAAATATCCAACAACGGCCCTGCCATCCCCCCGGACATTGCCGGGCATATTTTCATTCCTTTCTTCACCACCAAAGAGAACGGAAGCGGCATCGGACTGAGCATCTCCCGGCAAATCATGCGCCTATCCGGCGGAAGCTCTCTCTGATAGCCGGGAAGGAGACAACTTTTGTATTGAAATTTAATTGAACCAATTAAGTTTTGGTTTTGTTGTCAAGAATGAATATCTTTGTACACAAAGGTACGAAAAGCATTTTCCAATAAAACTCATAACACACTATTTATGCTATTTACAGCCGAAAACATTTTACTTGTAGGTTCTATTTTACTTTTTGTCAGCATCATCGTAGGCAAAACCGGTTACCGTTTCGGAGTTCCCGCCTTGTTACTTTTTCTTGTGGTAGGCATGCTTTTCGGCAGCGACGGACTCGGATTGCAATTCCACAACGCCAAAGAAGCGCAGTTCATCGGTATGGTGGCTTTAAGCATTATCCTGTTTTCGGGCGGAATGGATACCAAGTTCACCGAAATCAAGCCTATCCTCTCCCTCGGTATTGTACTGTCTACTTTCGGTGTGCTACTGACGGCGCTGTTTACCGGACTGTTTATATGGTGGTTGTCGGGCATGAGCTGGACCAATATCCACCTACCGCTCATCACCTCCCTGCTGCTGGCTTCCACTATGTCGTCTACGGACTCGGCATCGGTATTCGCCATCCTGCGCTCGCAGAAGATGAACCTGAAGCACAACCTGCGTCCCATGCTGGAGTTGGAAAGCGGAAGCAACGACCCGATGGCCTATATGCTGACTGTCGTACTTATCCAGCTCATCCAGTCCTCGGGTATGGGCGCTTCGCAGATAGCCTTCTCTTTCGTGATACAATTTGTGGTAGGTGCTGCTGCCGGCTATCTGTGGGCAAGCTGGCCATCCTTATGCTCAACAGGCTGAATATAGACAACCAGTCGCTCTACCCCATTCTGCTGTTGTCGTTCGTATTCTTTACCTTCTCCATTACCGATCTGATGAAAGGCAACGGATACCTCGCCGTCTACATTGGCTGGCATGATGGTGGGTAACAACAAAATCATGCACCGCAAAGAGATTTACACGTTTATGGATGGACTGACATGGCTTTTCCAGATTATCATGTTCCTCTGTCTCGGTCTGCTGGTGAACCCGCACGAAATGCTGGAAGTGGCAGTCGTGGCATTGCTCATCGGCGTATTCATGATTGTCATAGGACGTCCGCTCAGCGTGTTCCTCTGCCTGCTCCCGTTCGGGAAACGTATCAATATGAAGTCCAGGCTGTTTGTGTCCTGGGTAGGGTTGCGAGGCGCGGTTCCCATTATCTTCGCTACCTATCCGGTAGTGGCAGGTGTGCCGGGAGCGGATGTAATCTTCAACATCGTGTTCTTCATCACCATCCTCTCGCTCGTCATCCAAGGTACTACCGTCTCTAAAGCAGCACGTATCATGGGGCTTTCCACCCCGATGGAAAAGACTGGTAACGACTTCGGAGTGGAACTGCCCGAAGATATCGACTCCGACCTGCGCGATGTAACCGTCACCCGGGAGATGCTCGACGCGAAAGGCGATACCCTCAAAGACATGAACCTGCCCCAGGGAACTCTCGTTATGATAGTGAAGCGCAACAACGAATACCTGATACCCAACGGCACTCTGAAACTTCATGTGGGAGACAAGCTGCTGCTTATTTCTGAAAAGACCAAAGAATAGGAAATAAGAGGGAGAAAATGCACTATTTGTTTTTTCAGGCACGGAATTATACGGAAAACACAGATTTTCTTTATTCTTTTTCCGTGAAACCTGCGTAATCCCGTGCCTAAAAACAAAAAGCAAGCGAATTTTAATTTGATATACCCTCATGAAAAAAACTTTAAACCACTTGCTTTGCATCACTATAAGCCCTATATTTGCGCAGTTTTAACTAAAGTGTGCAAATATACGCATGGAACAAGAACAACTGTTCATCGACTATATCGAACAAAGCATCATACAAAACTGGGACAGAAACGCTCTGACAGACTATCAAGGAATAACCCTACAATATAAAGATGTTGCCCGCAAGATCGCTAAATTTCATATCGTATTGGAAAGTGCCGGCATCCAGCCCGGTGATAAAATAGCTGTATGCGGTCGTAACAGCGCCCATTGGGCGGTTTGCTTTTTGGCAACAGTGACTTATGGTGCTGTAATCGTTCCTATTCTTCACGAATTCAAGCAGACAACATACATAATATCGTCAACCACTCCGAAGCCAAACTCCTTTTTGTCGGCGACCGGGCTTGGGAGAACTTGAACGAAGAAGCCATGCCGTTGCTCATGGGAGTTGTCTTGCTGACGGATTTTACTCCGGTTGTCTGCCGGGACGAACGCTCATGGAAGCTTTCGAACACCGCAACGCCATCTACGGCGCGCGCTATCCCAAGAACTTCCGCCCCGAACATATCTGCTACCGCAAAGAACAGTCGCCCGAAGAGCTGGCGGTTATCAATTATACGTCCGGCACTACCGGCTATTCCAAAGGCGTGATGCTGCCCTACCGCAGCTTATGGTCCAATATAGCCTATTGCCACGAAATGCTGCCCGTACGTCCCGGCGACCATATCGTATCCATGCTCCCTCTGGGACACGTTTTCGGCATGGTATACGATTTTCTTTACGGATTCTCGGCAGGCGCACACCTTTACTTCCTCACCCGTATGCCGTCGCCTAAGATTATCGCGCAGTCATTCTCCGAAATCAAGCGCGCGTCATATCTGCGTACCGCTCATCTAGAGAAGATATCAAGAAAACATCATGCCACTCCATAGACAACAAGATAGGCAAACTGCTGTTACGGATGCCTATCGTCAACGATAAGATAAAAGCGGACATGCGCAAAAAGGCTATGGATGTCTTCGGCGGCAATTTCGATGAAATCATCATCGGCGGCGCACCCTTCACGCCGACGTGGAACGCTTCCTCAAACAGATAGGCTTCCCCTACACCATTGCCTACGGCATGACGGAATGCGGTCCTATCATCTGTTCCAGCCGTTGGGAAACCTTGAAACTGGCCTCTTGCGGAAAAGCCACCACCCGCATGGAAGTAAGATAGATTCTCCCGATCCTCAGCATGTAGCGGGCGAAATCATCTGCCGGGGAAGCAACCTTATGCTGGGCTATTACAAGAATGCCGAAGCCACTTCCCAAATCATAGATGTCAACGGCTGGCTGCACACAGGCGACCTCGCCACAATGGATGCCGACGGCTACGTTACCGTACGCGGGCGCAGCAAGAATATGCTTCTCACTTCCAGCGGACAGAACATTTATCCCGAAGAGATAGAAAGCAAACTGAATAACATGCCTTACGTCTCGGAGTCGTTGATTGTCTTGCAGCATGACAAACTCGTAGCCTTGATTTATCCCGACTTCGACGATGCCTTTGCCCACGGCCTGCAACAAACCGATATAGAAAAGGCAATGGAAGCCAACCGGAACGAACTGAACCTACTTCTGCCGCATATTGCCAGATTACCAAAGTAAAAATACACTTCGAGGAGTTTGAAAAGACCGCCAAGAAGAGTATCAAACGCTTTATGTATCAGGAAGCCAAAGGCTGAAATTCCTAAAAAAGAGATAGAGAAAAAACGCGGAATTAATATATGTGCACAGATAATTCCGCCGATGGAATAAACAGCAAGCCTCCATCAGCCTCATTTGATATAGCAATTATACAGCAGCAATTCATAGATTTCCTTAGCTTCTTGTTCTTTCAGGCTTCTTACGGTAAAGGAGGAACCATTGGTAGAAATGACAAGATTTACTCTGTGATAAAAAGGAGTAGCTGTCATGCGAACCACTTCCATGTTCGAATATTTGAAATAGTTTTTCACTTCTGCAAACTTTCCTGAATTGATTTCCACATAATCCTCTTTTAAAGTGATAGAACTCCGACGTACGGCAAAAATCCCTTTTATCAGGGATATCAGCATATAAACGACCGGGAGCCAAAGCCAACCGTAATATTGAAAATAGCATAAGGCTATACCGGCTGCAAGCGAAACCAACAGATCGAACCGGATGGTATAGCCTAATAAACCGTATCCGGATTGAGCAGAAACGATAGGTTGCGAAGATGCATAATCCTTTCCCAACCACCAGTCCAGAAAAGTTGTAGCAGAGTCTGAACCATAAATTCTGACATCCGCTCCTCTATTCCTGTCAGTGGCATTCAATGCCTGTTTCAGCATAACAGTGCTGCAAGCCAACCATTTTTCAATGATATTCCGCTTGATATAAACAGTACAAATCTTATCGTATGAGAACCGGCTGCTATTACGCGAAAGCAGTCCGCTCTCAAAGAACAGCTGTTCCCGGTCTATACGTATATCCATATTGAAATAGCGCAAAAAGACTTTACCCAACCATAGTAGCAATGTAACTATATACAAGATAGCAGCAACAGTGATACAACTTGATAATGAAAGACCGTAAGAAATCGGCATGTGTAGCCATGTAACCATAAAAATATTCCACAGCATTTTCATTGACCGATATAATCTGGTCATATAAAGTAACTAAAATACTTCCAAATACAACCATGCCCCGAAGGTGGTTTTGGCAAAGTGCTCCTTTAATCAGATTCAAATTACCAACGCTCAACTTGGTAGTGTATCCATCGGTTTTCTCTTCAATCTTATCTGCTTCGGATGCCTGTATCTGTGTCTGACTATCCAAAGTTTCTATCCGGCTGAGCAATGCTTCCCAATCTTCATTGTCAAGAATCATTTCTATTTCTTCCGATTGCGATGCAAGCGTATCAAATGATACTCCCTTCATATCCAGCAAACGATAAATCAATCCCTGTTTAGTACGCAAAGAATGAATTTTCGTCAAAGATATACTGGTAATTTCCTTACGTACCAAACCGTGAATGAAAATCAGATTTCCATTCTCCACATAATACTTTTTGGAATAATAATTGATAAAAGCAATGACTGCTGCCAAGGTCAGACAGATTGCCAAAACAACCAAAAAATCCAAAGCCGCTTCAATAAAAGATAATTTCTTTTCCGAATTAAACAATTCAAGAATGACTATAAAAAGAAAATACTTCGCATAAAGCCATAGGTTGTTGACAAGGAATATTACGAACGCGCTTTTGCTCATTCGCCTCGGCGCAGAGAAATCATTTGTTTTCATTTTTTATACTTTCTATGACAAGCGCCTTCACTTTATCTGCTCTCTCTTCCGTCAGTCCGGGAATTCTGATTGTAGCCAACAATTGAGCTCCGTTTACCAAGTCAACGGAATACAGTCCAAACAGACGTGTAACAGGATTCTGACAAACACTCACCTGCTGAATTTTACAGAAAGGAACGGTAATAACCGAAGGAAAGATAATCCCGGAGCGAAAGGTTATATCGTGCTCACGAATAACGAATCCTTTATAGTTGTATGCCCTGGGAAGAATCAGCAAATTAACAACGGATGCTGCAAGCAAACCGCATTCAACAATGATAGTAGCGGCATACCGGTAGGCAAACCCCTCTGCACAAAGAAGAAAAAGCGAAACAGCCATAAGGCTGAGATAAACCAATGCCACTTTGACAAACTGCACTTTCAGATATTTCTTTTCCAGAGGCGTATAAGTACTATGTTCTATTCTGTCAATGCTCTCCGGGTTCATTTGTTTATTTGTCATATCATATACCGATAATTCAGTTAATATATACCGCTCTTAGCAGAGTTATGATTTTTATAATACAAATATTCACAATTTCCCCTGACATTTACAAGCTAAAAAAGAATTTTATTCAGGCTTCTTCCGAGTCTCTTTCCGGCTTATTCTCTTGTTTTTATTCGTCACATAACCCGTTATACTCCTCAGCCAACTGCAAAACAGCTCTGAGAAGAATACCGAACAAAATTTAAACAAGTCCGAAAAAGAAGTTCAATCTTATAATAAATGTTATAAAACATGCTTTTTTTCTTGGATAATTTGCAGATTTATCAAATGTCCGTATATTTGCAACGTGTTTTTCATAGTATTAGATTTAAGGTTAACAAAGGTTGGAGTACAGCGGTACTCCTTTTTTATGCCCATGCATTTCATCCGCTTCTTTTTCGGAACCATCTTTTTTTACGTTGCAGTGTCTTTTACCACCATTTCCTCTATTTATAGCATGCTTTAACGGGAATCATAATGTATCTCGTATTCAGAAACAACTATAACACTCCCGGTTTTCCTGTCCACTCCTGATTAATTTTCCAGCCACTTTTCCGGTTTTTCTTTCTTATTTTTCAAAAACCAATCGGTTGTTTGGTTTTATATTTTCTTTCTTATATATTTGCATCAAAGGTTCTCGTCAGTACCTTTTAATTTGAGAGAAGCAAATAGTTTAAGTTTGTATCAATGAAATACGCCATTAGCTAATTATATGTACTTACTGTTTGGAAAAGAAAAATAATATTTACCGAAAATGAAGATAATCTTGTCCTATATAACGGCCACTATCATCCTTCTTTTTCTTCTTGCATTGCCCATTGCAGGAGTAGTAGCCTACATACGGTTAATCCGTAAAATGCGCAGAGAGCAGATAACTGCCATTCCGAAATTCTCCTTATTCATGCTTTTTCTTATCTGCGGAACTTTGCTCATGGAAATTCTGTTAGGAATAAGCGGCATGTGGTCGGGAGCATCGACAGCGGGATTCATATTCCTGCTGTTCGTTGCTCCCGCCTTGTGTGGAATGATAGCCTGGCGGCATCGGCATCATAGCGAAATATCCAAATACCACTGCACTATTTTGCATGCAGCATTAGGGTATTTGCTGGGCGAAGCGGTTCTGATAGGTGCAGTCAGCTTGTTTATCATCGGAGAACTGGCTTATATGGCGCTGCTCGGTTAGCATAAAACCGTATTTTCGCATACCGGAAAAGAAATTCCCGGAATATTAATTATCTTTGGTGAAAAATAGAAGGGAATGGATATACATACGTTTATAGGCAATTATAGGGAAGCTTTCGGGCAGCAGGCCGGACTTCCCATCGTATTTTGGTACTCCGACCAACCGGAAGCTCCGGCAGAGAAAGTAAACGGGTGCTTCTTTAAAAGCATGGCGCAAGTAAGAAACGGAAAAATAATCAGCCTCAATGCCGAAACAATAGGCTGTGGAGGCGGCAAGTTCTACACAGGCTTCACGGATATGCCGGAACATGTGCCCGGCTTCGTCTCTTTGAAAGAGAAATACAAGAAAACACCCGATATGGTTGTTGACTTCATACAGGAATTGCAAGTGCCTAAAGCGGAAAAAGCCTACCTGCACTTTGCACGGATCGACAAGATTGGTTCTTTCGACAAAGTGGAAGCATATTGTTTCTTGCTACGCCGGACATGCTGGCAGGACTTTACCACATGGGCTTTTTTCGACAGCAATGCAACGGATGCCGTATCAGCTCCTTTCGGTTCGGGCTGTTGTTCCGTAGTGACTCAGGCTATCCTTGAAAACCGGAAACAAGGCAAACGAACCTTTTTGGGATTCTTCGACCCGTCTGTCCGTCCTCATTTCGAGGCAGAGTTATTAAGTTTCACCATTCCGATGTCCCGGTTCAAGGAGATGTATCACACCATGCGCGAAAGCTGCCTGTTCGACACCCACGCCTGGAGCAAACTCAAGGAAAGGATACAGGACAGGCAGAAAGAGACAAAGCCTTTCAACCATTTAAATGTATCTTTTGAAATCCGTCCGGATATTGTGCTGCGTGAAGTAACGGTAGAAGATGCCGCTGCCATATACCGTGCCATAGATACCCACCGCAACTATATGCGGACATGGTTGCCTTTTGTAGACAACCTGAAGTCCGTAGCCGATGAGGAAAACTTTCTGAAAGGGGTCCTCTCCGCCCCTGCCGACAGCTACGAACCTATATTCGGTATTTGGAACAGAGAGAATGAAATTTGCGGACTGATAGGTTTTCATTTTTCCGACTTTGCCAATCACCGCACGGAAATCGGTTACTGGCTTCTGCCCGAATACCAGCATCAGGCATCATGACCGATTGTGTCCGCCGCCTATGCCGATGGGCCGTCGAAACCAAAAACATAAAACGCATACAGATACGTTGTGCCACGGGCAATGTAGCAAGCAACGGCATTCCCGTCAGGCTTGGCTTCCGCCTTGAAGGAACGGAACGGGCCGGAGAGTTATTGGCTTCGGGAGAATATGCGGACATACATGTATACAGTATTTTAAAAGAAGAACTTATGGAACAACAAGCGAAACTCAATGAGCACAACAAACAGGAATACCCGCCTATGCACACCACCGACACATCATTAATCAGACAATGATCAGATTATTCGGTTGCGGCCGTTCCGTCTCCGCTCATATAGAACGCAAAAAAAGTAAATTGGATTATCAGCTCAACGCCTGACCCCACGGAAGAACAAATAGAGAGTCTGGAAAAAGCGGTAAATGAAGTGATAGCACGACATCTGCCTGTCACTACCGAGTTCATCACTCAGGCAGAAGCCAAAGGACGGTTCGATTTGGAACGGTTACCCGAAGATGCTTCGGAAACCGTACGTATAGTAAAAGTCGGTGATTATGACGAATGCCTTTGCATCGGTACACACGTTGCCAACACTTCCGAGATAGGAACTTTCAAAATTATCAGCACGACTGGGACGAAGAAAGCAAGCGCTGGCGAATGCGTTTTAAATTAGTATGAAATTCAATCAATTTTAAATAAAAAGATAGCAATATTGGCATTGTACAGGTAAAATAGTCAGACCAACAATGACAATTAGTCAATAAAGTGAGTACAAGCCTGTTGGCATACAGTTTGCCATAACAGTAAGTGAACGACGGTTCAAGATACAGACGATGAAAGCCGAAAGGTAAACATCGGGGAACATCGAAAGCCGAAGTCAGAACAAACCGAATGTATAACTTTTTAAAGATAGGAGACTATGATTATGATGCCTGTAAGAAGAACTCAGAATTGGTTACCAAGTATCTTTAACGATTTCTTTGATAACGATTGGATGGTAAAAGCCAATGCAACGGCTCCCGCCATCAACGTATTTGAAACAGAAAAGGAATACAAGGTAGAGTTGGCAGCTCCCGGAATGACCAAAGAAGACTTCAACGTCCATATCGACGAAGAAAACAACTTGGTCATCAGCATGGAGAAGAAAACGGAAAACAAGGAAGAGAAGAAAGAAGGCCGCTATCTGCGTCGCGAATTCTCATACTCCAAATTCCAACAGACAATGATCCTTCCGGACGATGTAGACAAAGAAAAGATTTCCGCCCAAGTAGAAAACGGCGTATTGAACATAGACTTGCCGAAGTTTCCGAACAGGAAAAAGAAAAGGCAAAAGATTCATTGACGTAAAATAAGATAACTGGTAATTAGAGAAAAGTCCCGGTGTAGATTCTGAATAAACTGCATCGGGACTTTTTTATCATACCGGAACTGTATTACATTGTACATGCGTTTACCGCACTACACGAGAACTAACTTTTAACAGCTTTCTTTCCTTTCAGGAATCGGTCTGTCAGCCATTTGCGTATAGGTTCGTCATAGAGTTTCAGACAGGCATAGGCAAGAATGAAAGCACCGGCAAAGGTCAGTAATCATATAAGGAATGCCTTCCGCTAAAGTAGCATTATTATTGCACACCCACGCCGTGTAGGTATACACCAACGGATAATGCGTTATGTATACCGGATACGAAATATCTCCCAGAAACTTGCACACAGCGGTAGAACGTTTGCCCGTCACCTTACCTCCCGCCCCCATGGACACAATCACAGGAAAGACAAAAAGAATGCAGCAGGCCTCATAGAGTCCGTTCATCCAATAATGATTTTCACCGCCCAGACGGGGAAATGCCAAAACTGCCACAATCATCAGACTGCACCACCAGAACGCACGCTTCTCAATACGAACAAGCCACCCCAGACGACAGCAGTATCCGCCAAAGAAAGGATACATCAACCGGACAAGCCCTACGTACTGCTGCTCCCAATTCAACGCCCAGCCGCCGACAATATCACCCGCAGGTGCGGTAAGGCAAAGGTGCACCGTAAAACATCCCGCCACAAAAACAAGAACGAACAAAGCTGTCTTGCTGAACTTGCGGATGAACAACGCATAAAGAATATTGCCTATGTATTCGTAGTAAAGCGACCAGGCAGGTCCGTTCAGCGGATGCATCTCGGTCCAGCCACGAATGTCCCATTTCAAAGGAAGCGGAAGCAGCGTACACCCCAGCAGCATTACCAGTAGCATAGTCCCTACCGATGTATCCTGAATAGCAGGAAAGCAGGACGACTCCTGAAAATAAAAGAATACCGCACCTACTATGCTTCCCACTATCACCATAGGATGCAAACGGATAATACGCCGCTTGAAGAAAGTACCGATGCTCATCCTGCTCCAGCGGTCGTCATAAGCATAACCGATAACAAAACCGGAAAGCATAAAGAAAAAATCTACAGCCAGGTAACCGTGATTGATAATTTGTTCCAAGTGATTGCCACCGGAATGCGCTTCCAGCAGATGAAAAGCGACTACCATTACGGCAGCTACGCCACGAAGCCCGTCGAGTATCTCGTAATGCGGCTTTGAAGCAAGATAAGAGTTTTGCGTGTTCATTCGGTATAAGATATTAATTATATGTACTTGCAAAGATATGAAAAAGATTATCTCATTACCTTTTTCAATTCCCAATTTCCGTAACTTTTCATCACCTGAATATCGGCTGTCACAGTATAAAGTCCACACGACGAATCTGACACCCCAGTACGCAATAGACAGGAAAATGTCCATTTTTTATAAAGAGAGGGCATAAACAGAACATTTTATAATGCTTATAAACCTTTTATATATAGAAGAGACTGAGTAATTTTGTCACAAAACTAATATACCTTGAATTATGAAACGAATTTATTGGATTTTAACAAGCATCTCACTCTACTCGCTGCTATCCTGTAGCAACGGAGCTAAAGACACACGAGAATACCAGACCGTAAAAACAGATACGGTTGTCTCCGCCGGCGGGCAAACCAGCCTGCAATATCCCGGAAAAGTAAAAGCGGCACAAGACATCAGTCTCGCATTCAGAGTGAGCGGCACGATACAGAAGATATATGTAAAGGACGGCGCCCGCGTGCAGGCAGGACAACTGCTTGCCGAACTGGACCCTACGGACTACCAGGTGCAACTGGACGCCACCGAGGCCGAATACAAACAGATTAAGGCAGAGGCGGAACGCGTAATGGCGCTTTACAAAGACAACGGAACCACGCCCAGTGCCAACGACAAGGCCGTGTACGGACTGAAACAAATCACCGCCAAATACCGGCATCACAAAGACCAGTTGGGCTACACCCGCCTTTACGCCCCTTTCAGCGGCTATATACAGAAAAGGCTGTTTGAAGCGCACGAAACGGTGGGAGCCGGAATGCCTGTCCTGTCCATGATAAGCAACAGCGCCCCGGAAGTGGAAATAAACCTTCCGGCAGCCGAATACATCCGGCGCGAGCAATTTGACCGATACCGCTGTACGTTCGACATTTATCCGGAACAGACCTATGAGCTGAAACTCATCAGCGTCACCCCCAAAGCAAATGCGAACCAGCTCTACACCATGCGCCTGCAACTGATTACAGATAACCGCCCCGTTCCTTCTCCGGGCATGAACACCATGGTTACCATCCTTTGCAACAATGACAGTTCACGCAACCTCTCCGTACCCGGCAGCGCTGTTCTGCAAAAAGACGGCAAAGCTGCGTATTCGTATACAACCCGTCCGACAGCAAAGTACACAGCCGCGAAGTAACCCTCGTACGCCTGCTGAGCAACGGACGCAGCATCATCGCTTCCGACGGGCTGCAACCCGGCGACCAAGTGGTGTCGGCAGGAATACATCACATAAAGGACGGAGAAACCGTGACTCCTCTGCCTGCTGCCAGCGACACAAACATCGGCGGACTGTTATAGCATTGTTTTCCTTTAAAACTCAGCAATTATGGATATAAGCAAATGGGCATTCAAAAACCGCAATCTGGTTTACTTCCTGGTGACCGTCCTGTTTGTAGGCGGCATCCTCTCCTGCTACCAGATGAGCAAGCTGGAAGACCCTGAAATAAAAGTGAAACTCGCCATGGTGGTAACCACCTATCCGGGGGCATCCGCCCACCAGGTAGAGCTGGAAGTGACGGATGTGCTGGAGAAGAGCATCCGCAGCATGGGCAATATAGATAATGTGGAAAGCTACTCGTACAACGACCTCTCCCTGATACAGGTAGAACTCACCACCATTACCCCGGACGATGAAGTGGAGCAGTGCTGGGACATGCTGCGCCGCAAGGTGAGCGACGCCTGGCGCCCTGCTGCCTGACGGAGCGAGCACCCCCATCGTGAAAGACGACTTCGGCAATGTATACGGAATGTTCTACGCACTGACCGGTGACGGACTGTCCGACCGGGAGCTGTCCGACTACGCAGAGCTCATCAAGCGCGAAATAAGCGACATGACGGGCGTAGAACGGGTGGAACTATACGGCAAACGTCCCGAATGCATCAACATCTCCCTGCTGCAAGACCGTATGGCAAACCTCGGCGTAAAGCCCGCCGAAGTCCTCGCCACCCTGAACGGACAGAACAAGACCACCTACAGCGGCTACTACGACAATGGCGACAACCGCATCCGCGTCACCGTCAGCGACAAGTTCAGGACAGTGGAAGACATAGGCAGCATGCTGATACAAGGGCATGACGACGACCAGCTCCGCATGCGCGACATCGCCCGCATCGAGAAAGGATACGAAGAACCTACCCGCAACGAACTGTTCTTCGACAGCGAACGGGCGCAGGGAATCCTCATCGCAGCTTCCAGTGGTTCGGACATCGTGAAAGTGGCGCTGCCGTAGAAAAGAAGCTGGCGCAACTGAAAGAAAGCCGCCTGCCCGCAGGCGTGGAGTGCCACAAGGTATTCTATCAGCGAACGTGTGGGAGCCTCTTTGGGTACTTTCGTCATCAACCTGATAGAGTCCGTCATCATCGTTGTGGTAATCCTGATGCTGGCCATGGGTTTCAAGAGCGGAATCATCATCGGCATCAGCCTCATTGTCACCGTATTCGGTTCGTTCCTGTTCCTGTACACGGCGGACGGAACCATGCAGCGTGTATCGCTTGCCGCTTTCGTGCTGGCAATGGGTATGCTGGTAGATAATGCCATTGTCATCGTAGACGGCATACTGGTAGACCTGAAAGCCGGCAAAAACCGCATGGAAGCGATGACAGCCATCGGCCGCCAGACGGCAATGCCCCTGCTGGGCGCCACACTGATAGCCATCATCGCTTTCCTTCCCATCTTCCTGTCGCCGGACACTGCCGGGGTATATACCCGCGACCTGTTCATCGTACTGGCGGTGTCCTTACTACTGAGTTGGGTGCTGGCGCTGGTGCACGTGCCACTGATGGCAAACCGCAAGCTGCACCCTGCCGTTGAAGTCAGCGCCACCGGAAAGCGCGAATACAAGGGACGTACCTATGCCCTGCTGCGCACCGCCCTCTACTTCGGACTGGCACATCGCTGGAGCGTCGTACTGGCGATGCTCGCCCTGCTGGGACTTTCCATTTTCGGCTACGGCTACATGCGGCAGGGTTTCTTCCCCGATATGGTGTACGACCAGCTCTACATGGAGTACAAGCTGCCCGAAGGCAATAACTCCACCCGCGTGGCACGCGATTTAAGGGAGATAGAATCCTACCTGAAAACACGCAAGGAGATTACCCACGTCACCGCCTCTGTCGGCGGCACGCCGGGACGCTACAACCTGGTGCGCAGCATCGCCAATCCGTCCTTGTCGTACGGCGAACTGATTATAGACTTCACCTCTCCTGACGACCTGGTAGAGAATATGGATGAGATACAGGAATACCTGACACGGCGTTATCCGGATGCTTACATCAACCTGAAACGCTACAACCTGATGTTCAAGAAGTACCCTATCGAAGCGCAGTTCATGGGGCCCGACCTGCCGTACTGCACCGCTTGGCCGACAGCGCGCGGTACATTATGGAACACACGCCGGAAGTCCGCCTCATCACCACCGACTGGGAACCGCAGATACCCGTACTCTCCATCGAGTACGACCAGGCAGCCGCCCGTGCGCTGGGTCTCAGCCGCAACGACGTAAGCATGTCCCTGCTTTCCGCCAACGGCGGCATACCCATCGGGTTCTTCTACGAAGGCATCCACCGCGACAACATTTACCTGAAATGTCTGGACGAGGAAGGAAAGCCGATAGAAGACCTCGGCAATACGCAGGTATTCTCCGCCCTGCCCTCGCTGAACGGACTGCTGAACGAGGAAACCATGGTGAAACTGAAGGCAGGTACACTGAGCAAGGAAGAACTGGTGGAAAGCCTCATGGGAAGCACCCCGCTGAAACAAATCAGCAAGCGCATCGACATCCGCTGGGAAGACCCCGTCGTTCCACGCTATAACGGACAGCGCAGCCAGCGCGTGCAATGCTCTCCCGCTCCCGGCATAGAGACCGAAAAGGCAAGGCAGATTATCGCCCGCCGGATAGAACAGATAGAGCTTCCGCAAGGCTATACCCTGCATTGGCAGGGCGAGAAGAGCGCCAGCGACGAGTCCATGGAGTATCTGTTCAAGAACTTCCCGCTTGCCATCATCCTGATGATTGCCATTCTTATCATGCTGTTCAAGGACTACCGCAAGCCGATTATCATCTTCTGCAGTCTGCCCATGCTGCTTGTGGGAGTGGTGGCTGTGATGCTGCTTACAGACAAGACGTTCAACTTCGTGGCAATCGTGGGTACGCTGGGACTGATAGGCATGCTCATCAAGAACGGCATCGTGCTGATGGATGAAATCACCCTTCAGCTCAACCAAGGGGTAGAACCCATTACGGCACTGGTGGACAGCGCCCAAAGCCGTCTCCGTCCTGTGACCATGGCTGCGCTGACCACCATTCTGGGTATGATACCGCTGCTGCCCGACGCGATGTTCGGTTCGCTGGCGGCTTCCATCATGGGCGGCCTCACATTCGGAACGCTGATAACACTCCTGTTTATCCCTGTACTATACGCATTATTCTTTCATATAAAAAACGAACAATAATGAAAAAGACAACATTCATCCTCGCTGCCCTGCTCTCCGCTGCCTGCATCTCCGCCCAAGAGACGCTGACACTGGAACAATGCAGGGAAATGGCACTGAAATACAATAAAGAAATGGCAGCCGCCGCCAGACAAACGGAAAGTGCACGCTACACCGCAAAGAGCTATAAGGGCAACTTCTTCCCCAACTTCAGCCTCAGCGGTACGGGTATCTACAGTACATCAGACGCAGTCTCGGCATAGCCGGCGGCAACCTGCCTACTTTCCTGCCCGATGCCACGGGGCAATTCCTTCCCAACAAGGGGTTCGCCTACTTTCCCGGAATAGACCTGAACTACAAGATAGGCATGGTATATATGGGCGGCATACAAGTGGAACAGCCGCTCTACATGGGCGGTAAAATCCGTGCGGCATACAAAATGTCCCTGCTGGGTAAGGAAATGGCACAGTTGAGCGAGACGCTTACAGCCTCGGAAGTCATTGTAAAGACAGAGCAGGCATACGCACAAGTCATCAAAGCCAAAGAGATGAAGAAAGTGGCCGACAAATACAATGCCGTGCTCACGGAACTGATGAAGAACGTGGAAAGCGCCCATAAACACGGCCTCAAGCCCCAGAACGACGTGCTGAAAGTACAGGTAAAGCTGAACGAAAGCGAACTCAACATCCGCAAGGCCGACAATGCGCTGCGCCTGGCCACCATGAACCTCTGCCACTACATCGGCAAACCGCTGACGGCAGATATACGCACCGCCAATACTTTTCCCGAAGTAGCACAGGACATCCGGCTGCAAACAGCCGACATCTCCGCCCGCCCCGAATATGCCATACTGAACCAGCAAGTGGCCATCGCCAAGCAGCAAGTGAAACTGAACCGCAGCGAACTCCTGCCCAAAATCGGTGTGAAAGGTTCGTACGACTACATCCACGGCCTGGAAATCAGCGACCAGGACCTGTTCGACGGCGGCAGCTTCTCTGTGCTTCTGAACGTAAGCGTACCGCTCTTCCACTTCGGTACAAACAGCAATAAAGTACGTGCAGCCAAAGCCAAACTGGAACAGGCACGCCTCGAACAGGAGAACATGAATGAACAAATGCTGCTTGAGCTGGCACAATCCGTCAACAACCTCGACGAAGCCCGGCTGGAAAGCACCATGCCGAACGCTCCCTGCAACAGGCGGAAGAGAACATGAGAGTGAGCCGCAGCCAATACGACGTAGGACTGGAAACCCTGTCCGACCACCTGGAAGCGCAAGCTCTGTGGCAGCAGGCGTACGAAACCAAAGTCGATGCACGTTTCCGGCTGTACCTGAACTACATCACTTATTTAAAGGCAACGGGAACGCTGCTGAAATGAAAACGTACATATATCAGATTACAGACAATTAGAAAATATATAAGGAGGCCGGCAAAGAATAAAATAACGGATATTCTTGCACCCTACCAACAAAATGTAAAATTATTTATTCGCCTCCCAAGCGACACACCTTATACTCAACAGGGAAAATGTTTTATCAGAAGCATTTTCCCTGTTTTGCTGCCGGTAAGCCCCGTTATACCGTCCTCCCAGACATCCTTTCTACGAAAAAGCGCATTTTTTTAAAATCTTTTGGTAAAAATAAAACCATCTATAGAAAATAATATATATTTGTTGCTATAAGCGTCGTATTCAGAGATAATACGGACAAGCAAAGCAAACAAACAAATATATACAGCCGCTCCACACAGCAATGTTTATCGGAAAAATGTAACAATCTTTTCGACAGCGGCCAAACCATTCGTCTTATGAATGTTCTTAATAAAAGTGCGAAAAGCATTATTATTGGCTGGGTGATACCTTTTATAATCATTCCATATTGCCACGCCCAGCAAGAAAGAAGAACGTATGTTCCCGCCCAACCGATGGAACTTCATTTTCGTTTCGACCGGACGTTGCCCGACAGCGGATACATGGACAATATACATGTCTTCAATGCTCTGGACAGCCTGTTTTCCAGCCATGATACCGTTCCACAAAAGATAAGTTCCATACATATCCTCGCTTTTGCTTCTCCCGATGGCAATACCGCCTACAACGAGCAATTGGCAGAACGCAGAGCGACAAACATCAAGAACTATCTGATACGTAAATTTCCCCATATCGATACCTGCCGCATACACACTTGTCCGCAAGGAGAAAACTGGCAAGGACTGCGGCGTCTTGTCGACGAAAGACGCCATCTCCCCACCGTGGGCAGATACTGTACATCATCGACAACAGCAATACCGGCATCCAACGTAAAAAAGCCCTAAAGTTGCTGGAGAGTGACTCCATCCACCCGTATATCCGTGCCCGGATATTACGTAGCCTGCGTTCGGCCATCCTGCAGATAGCTTGGGAAAAAACAGTACGTCTGCCGGCATACCCCGGATACCTTTGCCTTCAAGATACCGTCCCGAATCTCTTTCAGAATGTAGAGTATCCGCTACCAGCCAGTATGGAAATTCCCGACAGGTTTCTGCCTGCTTCCGGTTCCGGACATCCCGCCACACACCCGTTGTTCGCCCTGAAGACCAACCTGCTATTCGACGTTGCGCTGATTCCCAACTTCGAGATTGAAATACCTATAGGCAGACATTGGTCGGTAAACGGAGAATACATGTTTCCCTGGTGGCTGCTTGACGGTGATAAATACTGCCTTGAAATCATGGCGGGCGGACTCGAAGTACGCTATTGGCCGCAGTTATACAGACAACGGAAGCGACAAGACATACTGACAGGACATTTCGTCGGTCTGTATGCCGGAGGCGGCAAATACGACCTGCAATGGAAAACCAATGGCTATCAGGGCGAATTTTTCATAGCAGCAGGATTCAGCTACGGTTATGCCCACAAACTTTCGCGCCACCTGCATTTGGAATTCAATATAGGTATAGGGTTGCTGCGCACAGACTACCGTCATTACCATGCACGCAACAATTACCAAACCCTGCAATGGCAAGAGAACGGCCGTTATACATGGTTTGGCCCTACCAAAGCCAAAGTCTCGCTCATATGGCTGCTTGCCCGCAAGCAGAAAACACAGGAAGGAGGCATAAAATGAAACACAAATACCCCGCTACCTTTCCATTACTGTGCATCGTATTCCTGCACATCACATTCCTTGCCTGCGAACGCCGCGAACTGACCTACTATGAAGTAGCCGAAATCAGCCTCAGTGCCGACTGGAGTTTATCCGGACTGGACAGTAAAGAAGCGGATTTCGGTGCTACCGCCTGTTTTATCCGCAACAGGCGGCGAACCGAAAGTATTCCTTTTGGGCGACCGTTCGGGAGACAAGATACGTTTGCCGGAAGGCATATACCATGTCCTTCTCTTTAATCGTTCCTTCAACGACTTCAGCAACATTACATTCCGTGGAAAAGAGTGTTATGAAACACTGGAAGCCTGTGCCGGCAAAATAATCACACGTCCGGATGAAGGAATACGCACCCTTGTATCCTCTCCCGAAGAACTTGCCGTAGCCACAATGGAAGGATTCGAGGTTACGGAAAAGATGCTGGGCAACTACGGCAGCACTCCATACAAGCAACCCACCGTACATCCGGAGATTACCGCAACCGGCGATGACCCTTGTCATATTCACCTCACACCGCAAAAGATGACCCGTAAGATTATAGCCACATTCCACATAAAGGGGCTGAACAATGTCCGCTCACTCACCTGCCGTTTGAACGGTGTGTCTGAATCCGTATTTCTCGCCACCGGCAAGCCGTCGGCCAATACCGTGATACAGGAATTTGTGCCTTCCACTTACCAATTCACTCCCGAATCACCAGCCGACGGAACGATTAGCGGCACGTTCGAAATATTCGGCCTCCATACCGGAAGCGAACACAGGATATACATCGACGCATTACTTACAGACGGCAAAACCCACTTTACAGAAAGCTACGACAAGGTGGAAGTGACAGAAACGGACGACGGACAAGGAACAACCACACTCCGGATAGAAGTGAACACGGGAAAGATACCGGATGTGGAACCTGAAACCGGTTCAGGTTCGAGCTTTGACGTAGACGTAAACGGATGGGAAAACGATATCAATAACCGACATACCTATTATATAAG